>Ga0208851_1001033_pt1 | contig 10182 bp, 8 predicted proteins | sample NGESurshal092012_FD_184481 | JGI IMG/M metagenome (GOLD analysis project Ga0208851, IMG submission 184481) | Arctic peat soil microbial communities from Barrow, Alaska - NGEE Surface sample 415-2 shallow-092012 (SPAdes) | ecosystem: Environmental > Terrestrial > Soil > Wetlands > Peat ... | reverse complement strand
GGCCCTGGGCGTCGAACATCGCGCCCTGGTCATCGAAGCTGTGGCTGATCTCGTGCCCGATGACCGACCCGATCCCGCCGTAGTTGGAGGCGGGCGGTGCCGCCGGATCGAAGAACGGAGGCTCCAGGATGGCGGCCGGGAAGTTCAGCCCGTTCTGGAGCGGCAGGTTCACCGCGTTCACCGTCTGGGGGCTCATGCACCAGCGGGTCCTGTCCACTGGCTTGCCGAGCCGTCCGACCTCCCGCCGGTAGTCGAAGATCGACACCCGCTGGACGTTCCCGAGCAGGTCGTCCGGACGGATCTCCAGCCCCGAGATGTCGCCCCAGTGCTCGGGGTAACCGACGCCGACGTAGAGGGTGCGGACCTTCTCCCGGGCCTCCTCCTTCGTCTTGGGGTCCATCCAGTCGAGCGCGACGATGCGCCGGTCGAACGCCGCACGGATGTCGCTGACCAGCGTCTCCACCTGGACCTTGGCGGACGCGGGGAAATGGCGCGCCACGTAGAGCTTGCCGGCGGCGTCCGGGAGCAGCGCGCTGGTGCTGAGGGTGGCCCGCTTCCAGCGCTCGGCCAGCTGGGGCGCTCCGGTGAGCGTCTTGCCGTTGAAGTCGAACTGCTCCTCGACGAAGGCCCGGGAGAGGTACCCCGAGGACCGGTCCAGCAGGTGGAAGGTCATCCAGTCCTTCCAGGTGGCGAGCGGGACCTGCTTCACGAGGGCGGCCAGGCCGATGATGGCCTTCGGCTGCCAGACGACGAGCATCGACTGTTGCTTCAGCCCGGCGGCCTCGAGGAAGACGTTCCAGTCCAGGCCGGGGGCGCGCTTGCCGAACTCGGCGCGCTTCCAGGGGTTGTAGGCTTCGCGGACCTCGAATGACTCGGCGCGGGTGGCGTGCACGCGCGCCATCCGCGTCTCGAGGTCCATGATCCCCTTGGCGCGGTCCTCACCGCCGTTGATGCCTGCCAGGGCGAAGACCTTGGCGACGTGCGCCCGGTAGCGGTCCCGGATGCCGGCCATCCGGGGGTTGTCGGCGAGGTAGTACTCGCGGTCGGGCATCCCGAGACCGCCCTGCATCAGGTAGCCGACGGAGGTCGTGGGCGCTGCCATGTCCGGGGCCACCCAGAGTCCGAACAGCCGGCTGGTGTGGAACACGGCGTTGTTCAACGGGTCGACGTCCGCCCGGAGGTCCTGCCCGAGCGCACGCGCGAGCGAAGTCTTGTCCCGGAGCGCGCCGACGGCAGCGAGCTGCGGACGGAGGGGTTCCAGCCCCCGGGCCTCCACGCCTGCTTCATCCATGTAGCTCGTGTAGAAGTCTCCGACCTTGCGCTCCTCGGAGCCCGCGGGCGCGCTCCCGGACGCGGCGGCCTCGAGCAGTGCCCGGGTCCGATCGGTGGCCTTCTGGATCAGGATGTTGAACGTGCCCCAGCCCGACTGGTCCGGGGGAATCTCGGTGTCCCTGAGCCAGGTTCCGTTGGCGAAGAGGAAGAAGTCCTTTCCCGGCGGGACGGCCGGGTCCATTCCCGTGACGTCGATGCCATGCGTCCCACCGTCGGGCCGCAGCGGGGCGCTGCCGGACGCGGCCCCGGCGTCCACCAGCTGCGGCACGGGTGTGGGGCGCGGCGCGTTCGAGGCACAGGCGAGACCGAGTGCCAGGCACGTCACCACGAGGGTGCGGAGGTGCATGGGCCTGCTTTCGGCCAGATGCGGGCCCGGGCGCAATGCCAGTGCAGTCAACGGGCGCTCACCGTCGACTCTGGCCGCCGAATGGGAGGTGCGGAGGTGGACGCCTGTGTGCCTTCGCCGAGGAACACTGGCGCGCGGGGCCGGCAGCTGTGGCAGCGTGGGGACGCGCCAGCATGGACCGGAACGACGCGATCGCCTGGGCAGTGGCAAGCGGGGTGTGGCTCGGCGTGCTCGGGCTCCTGCTCTGGCTGGCGGCCGCCGAGCGCTCCCGGGTCTCCGCGCTGCGCTGGGTGTGGCCGAGGCTCGCCGCGGGACTGGCGCTGTGGGTGGCCGTCTTCGGCGCGATGCGTTGGGCCGAGCGGAAGCTGAGCGGTGTGGAATCCGGAGCCCGGGCGATACGTTCTGGCGGCTCGCACCCGGCGTCCAGGCGCCCGTGACGGCCGGTGGCCCGACCTGAACGTTGCCGGGTCGCCTCCCGGGTGCGAATGTCCTTCGCGCTCCGCGCCGGACGAGGAGGTCCATGAGCCAGCCCGCGTCACCCGTGATCAACGACATGAGCCTGCAGGTCGCGACCGTGAACGGGTCCGGCTCGCAGAGCGCGAACATGGTGCTGCTCCGGACCCTGTTCCAGATGGGCGTCCCTGTCTCGGGGAAGAACCTCTTCCCCTCGAACATCGCCGGGCTCCCGACCTGGTACACCATTCGCGCGAGCAAGGACGGGTGGATCGCACGCAAGAAGGAGATCGACCTCCTCGTCGCGATGAACCCCGAGACGGCACGCGAGGACGTGCTCTCGCTCCGGCCCGGGTCTGCGGTGGTCTACGACGAGCCGCTGCAGCTCTCTGGCGTGCGGTCGGACCTGGCGTTCTATCCGGTGCCGTTCGACAAGGTCGTCCAGCCGGTCTCGAACGACGTCAAGCTGAAGAAGCTGCTGAAGAACATGTCGTACGTGGGCGTGGTGGCCCACCTGCTCGGGCTGGAGATGGCCGAGGCGGAAGCGGCGATCGCCAAGCAGTTCCGGAAGAAGGTCAAGGCGGCCGAGATCAACGTGCGCGCGGCGCGAGCGGGCTTCGACTTCGCGAAGGCCTCGCTGGAGAAGAAGGACCCATTCCAGATCCGCCGGATGAACGGCAACCGCGGGAAGATCATCATCGACGGCAACGCGGCCGGAGCGCTGGGGGCGATGTTCGGCGGGGTGACGGTGGTGACCTGGTACCCCATCACGCCCTCGTCCTCGCTGGTCGAGACGCTCATCAGCTACATGCGCCGGTACCGGATGGGGCCGGACGGCAAGAGCACCTTCGCCATCGTGCAGGCCGAGGACGAGCTAGCCGCGGTGGGCATGGCGGTGGGCGCGGGCTGGGCGGGCGCCCGGGCGATGACCGCGACCGCGGGCCCGGGCATTTCGCTGATGGCCGAGTTCGCGGGACTGGCGTACTTCGCCGAGATTCCCGCGGTCATCTGGGACGTGCAGCGGGTGGGACCCTCGACGGGGCTCCCCACCCGGACGTCGCAGGGGGACGTGCTGTCCACCGCCTTCCTGTCCCACGGGGACACGCGGCACATCCTCCTGTTCCCTGGCTCGGTGGAGGAGTGCTTCCGCTTCGGGGTGGAGGCGTTCGACATCGCCGAGCGATTCCAGACGCCGGTGTTCGTCATGTCGGACCTGGATCTGGGGATGAACTACTGGATGGCCGAGCCGTTCGCGTATCCGGAGAAGCCCATCTCCCGGGGCAAGGTGCTGTCCAAGGAGGACCTCGAGCGGCTGGGCGGGTTCGAGCGCTACCGCGACGTGGACGGGGACGGCATCCCGTACCGTACCCTGCCCGGCACCGACCACCCGGGGGCGGCGTACTTCACCCGCGGCACCGGCCACAACGAGAAGGCCCAGTACTCGGAGCGGCCGGACGACTGGGTGAACAACCTGGCGCGGCTGGAGAAGAAGATGGACACCGCGCGCCGCGAGCTCCCCGGGCCCATCGTGGATGGGAGCGGAGCCGAGGTGGGCATCATCGGCTACGGCTCGAGCCACCACGCCCTGGTCGAGTCCCGTGACCAGATGGCGAAGGAGAAGGGCATCAGGACCGACTACCTCCGGGTGCTGGCCTATCCGTTCTCGCCCGAGGTGCGGGCGTTCGTCGAACGCCACCCGCGGGTGTACGTGGTGGAGCAGAATCGGGATGGCCAGCTCGCTGCGCTCCTCAAGCTGGACCTGCCGGGAGACCTGGTCCCTCGGCTCCGGCCGGTGGCCCACATCCCCGGGCTGCCGCTGGACGCGCGCAGCGTGACCGAGGAGATCGTCGCCCGGGAGGGCCGCTAGCCATGGCAGAGAAGACCAATCGACTGGGCCTCACCCAGGCGGACTACAAGGGCGGGAAGACCACCCTGTGCGCCGGCTGCGGCCACAACGCGATCAGCGAGCGGATCCTCGAGGCGATGTACGAGCTGGGCATCGCCCCGGAGCGCGTGGCGAAGCTCTCGGGCATCGGCTGCTCTTCCAAGACGCCGGCGTACTTCATGAGCCGGGCGCACGCCTTCAACGCGGTACACGGGCGCATGCCGTCGGTCGCCACGGGCGCGTTGCTCGCCAATCGCACGCTCATCGGCCTCGGCGTCTCGGGCGACGGTGACACCGCGTCGATCGGCATCGGCCAGTTCGTTCACCTGGTCCGCCGAAACTTGCCCCTGGTCTACATCATCGAGGACAACGGGGTGTACGGGCTGACCAAGGGGCAGTTCAGCGCCACCGCGGACGCCGGCTCGACCTCCAAGTCGGGTGTGGTGAACGAGCTGCCGGCGATCGACACCTGCCTGCTCGCCATCCAGCTCGGAGCGACCTTCGTCGGCCGCAGCTTCTCCGGGGACAAGAAGCAGCTCTCGGCGATGCTCAAGGCCGCGACGGTTCACCGGGGGACGGCGGTGCTGGACGTCATCTCGCCCTGCGTGACCTTCAACGACCACGAGGGGTCGACCAAGTCCTACTCGTACATGAAGGACCACGACGAGCCGCTGCACGAGCTGTCGTTCGTCCCGTCGTACGAGGAGATCGCGGTGGAGTACGACCCGGGCACGACGGTCGAGGTGAAGATGCACGACGGCTCGCGCCTCCAGCTGCGGAAGGTGGAGGAGGGCTACGACCCGCGGAACAAGCTTGGCGCGGTCACCCGCATCATGACCTCGCACGCCGAGCACGAGGTGCTGACCGGGGTGCTGTACGTCAACACCGAGCTACCGAACTTCCACGACCTGCTCGGTGTGCCGGACGTCCCGCTGGCCACGCTCCCCGCGTCGATCACCCGTCCCCCGAAGAAGGTGCTGGACGAGGTGATGGACTCGCTGGCCTGAGGCCGGGAGCGCGACTGTTCTTGCGCCGGGCGGCAAGCACTGTGCGCCGACGCTCATGGTCCAGTCCCGGCCGTGATGGGCGATGATCTCCTCGAGGTCGTGCGCGTGGATCCGGACGCCCCGGAGGCGAGCGCGTTGCTCCAGGCCTATCTTCGCGAGCTGAGCACCCGGCTCGGTCCGGGGGTGGTGGCAGTCTCGACGCGCTGGGCGGACGACTTCCGCGGCCCGGGCGGTGCAGTGGCGCTCGGATGGACGAGAGGCGAGGCGGTCGGGTGTGCAGGGCTGCGGCCACTCGGGAAGGGGACGGTGGAGCTGAAGCATCTCTTCCTGGCCCCGGCGGTCCGGGGACGCGGGCTGGGACGGGCGCTGCTCACCGGCATCGAGGGGCTGGCCCATGAGCTCGGAGCGCGACGGATCGTGCTCGACACGGCGTCGCCCCTGACCGAGGCGTCAGCGCTCTATGCATCCGCCGGGTACGTCGCCATTCCTCGGTACAACGCCGAATCGCAGTGCAGCGCCTGGTTCGGCAAGGAGCTTCCGGGCGGCGGGGACTAGATCTCGACGCACTCGCTGGTGCTCTTGCCGGTGCCCGGCGCCTGCCGATCACGGACGAAGAGCGACAGCAGGCACAGCACCGCGGCGAGCCCGGCAAAGAGCGAGACCAGCGGCCGTTGTTGCTGCTGGACCACGATCGCCAGGTACGCCCAGACCAGGACGCCGCCCAGGACCGGATCGTCCAGCCGGAACCGGGTGAGAAGCCCGACCACCGAGCTGGCGATCACCATCAGCATCCCCCAGGTGTCGGGGCTCCAGCCAAATCCGTCCCAGCCCACCCGCGCAAGCTCGGTGGAGACGTCTGCGAAGGCGGCCACGATGAGCCAGCCCGCGTAGAGCGAGAAGGGAAGCCGGAGCCAGGCCTCGGCGGGATCGACCACGGCCTCGCCGATCCGGCCGGCCGCGTGCATTCCGATGGCAGTCGCCAGCATCAGAAAGACGAGCGGGACGGTCCCGCCGGGCCGGTGGAGGGTGACCGCGCTGATCCACGCGGCATTGAGCAGCGCGGTGACGATCAGCCACGGGCGGATCGCCGCGGCCCGCGGGTTGTTTGCCTGCCGGTCGAACGCCTGCCAGACGGCAAAGATAAGGAAGCCGGTGTAGATGGGCGCCCAGATGATGAAGGCGTAGGGCGCGGGGAGGAAGGTGACCGCCTGCGTCGCGGGGTCGTTCGCGTCCATGGCCCGCCGCGCCGAGAGCCAGGGCAGCCCGATTCCCGCGAAGGTGACCAGCAACGTCGTCCAGCGGATCCAACGGCTCGTCATCGCCCACGTCCTGCTCCTGCCCCCGGACCTCGCGCTTAGCGCGTCGGGGGTTCGAGGTCCAACTCGCTTCGGCGTGCTCCGCCCGTCAGCGGGCAAACGGCTTCACGATGACCATGATCACGATGACGATCATCAGCACCGTGGGCAGCTCGTTCAGGAAGCGGAACAGCGTGTGCGGGTAGGCGTGCGGTTCGGTGATGAGCTTCTTCCGGACCCGGATGGACGCGCCGTGCGCGCCGTACATGATGACCAGGAACAGGAGCTTCACGTGCATCCACGGCTGCTCCAGGTAGAACGGCTCGAGCGCGAGCAGGCCGATTCCGGTGAAGAGCGACAGGATCGCCGCCGGGGTGGTGATGGCGTTGAGGAGCCGGCGCTCCATCACCTGGAACGTCTTCATCACCGCGGCGTCGGTGGCCATCGCGTGGTAGATGTACAGACGCCAGATGTAGAACTGACCGGCCATCCAGCTGATCACGGCCATCACGTGAAAAGCCTTGAGCCAGAGCAGGAGCGACGACGGTTCTGCGTTCATAGGGCAGGGGCGTGGAGCCGGGCATCCGCCCGGTGGTAGGTGTCGAACGGTGCCGCCACCGTGCGCAGGAGCAGCTGGCCTCGCGGGGTGATGCGAATGGTCGCTCCCTTCCGGCTCACCAGGCCGTCGCGCTCGAGCCCCGCGAGATCGCGCTCCTCGTCCCTGAGGTCCTGCAACGTCCCAGGGAAGCGGGCGCGCAGCGCGTCGAGGTCGATCTCCAGGCTGCAGAACAGCTGCATGATCAGCGCGCTCCGGGCGAGGTCCTCGGTGCTGGGCCGGTGTCCGCGGACCGCGGCGAGGTGCCCCTGCTCGAGCAGCTTGGCCCAGTCGTGCACCTCCCGGGCGTTCTGGACGTAGGTCCCGCGCACCTCGGAGATGGCGGACGGGCCGAAGGCGAGGACGTCGCTGTCCGCGCAGGTGGTGTAGCCCATGAAGTTTCGCCGCAGGGTACGGTCGGCGCGGGCCCGGACGAGCTCGTCCCCTTCGAGGGCGAAGTGGTCGAGTCCGACGTGCACGTAGCCGGCGGCGAGGAGCCGCTTGATCGAGGCCTCGAGGAGCGCCAGCCGCTCGGCCGGCCCCGGCAGCTCCTCCGGCTCGAAGAGCCCCTGGTGCCTCTTCATCGACGGGACGTGGGCGTAGCCGAAGAGGGCGATGCGGTCCGGGCGGAGCTGCTCGACCCGGTCCAGCGTGCGCTGGAAGTGGTCGACGGTCTGGAGCGGGAGCCCGTACATGAGGTCGACGTTGACGCTGACGAAGCCCAGCGCCCGGCTCTCGTCGATGAGTGCGCGCGTCTCCTCGAAGGACTGCTTGCGGTTGATGCGCTTCTGGACCGCCGGGTCGAAGTCCTGCACGCCCATGCTGACGCGGTTGAAGCCGAGCCGGGCCAGCGTCCGGATCTGCTCGATGCTGGTGACCGCCGGGTGGATCTCGATCGAGGCCTCGATCCCGGGTTCCCAGGGGAAGCGCTCCTGGATGGCATCGGCGAGCCGTGCGAGCTGGTCCGGCTCGAGGTAGGTCGGCGTGCCGCCGCCGAGGTGGAGCTGGACGATGGGCGGACGGGAGGGGAGCAGGGCAGCGACGCGATCCAGCTCGAGCTCGAGCGCTCCGAGGTATCGCTCGACGAGCGACTCGCTGCGGGTCACGAGCATGTTGCAGCCGCAGTAGTAGCAGAGCTTCCTGCAGAACGGGACGTGCACGTACAGCGAGGCGGCGCGCGCTCCCGCGCTCCGGAAGGTCTCTCGCGCGTCGGCCTCCCCGAAGCTCGACTCCCAGTGATTGGCCGGGGGATAGCTGGTGTATCGGGGGACGGGGACGGCGCCGTAGCGCTCGAGGAGGGAGTGGTCGATGCCGGTGGGCTCGGCGGTCTGCGGGCTCTGGAGTCGGGCCTCCATCGTGGAGGGGTGGTGCAAGCGAGGTGCCCGGCAACCTTCACCCTGGGGCCGGGAGCGGCTCCGCGCGCGCTCTGCGGTGAGAGCAGAGCAGGGGTGCACGGTTTGCGCGAAACCGGCGTGCGCCGCTGGCATCGCGCGAGAATCCGGGCGCTTGCAGCCGGAGCCGCCTGCGCGGCGCCGGACGGACTCGGTGAATCGATTCGCGAAGATCTTCTCCCGGTGGCGCGCCGGGCGGGGCGTTCAGCGCGGGCGCGTGCGTCCCGTTCGCGGCCTGGCCCCGGATCGGCGTGTGGGGGAGGCCCGGCGGCGAGCGAGCTTGGCGAGGAGGGCCCGCCCGCGGGGGGACAGCTCGTAGCCCACCTCGAAGCTCTGGGTGAGCCCCAGTCGCTTGAGCTTCCGGACGTCGACCTTGAACGGATCGCGATCGCGACCGAGGCGCCTGGCGAGCACGGACGCAGCGACCCGGGGCCGCTGCGAGATCAGCTTCAGCGTCGGGACCGCCCAGTCACCGAGTCGCTCGAGCCGCCGGGCGAGCGCGTCGACCTCGGCGGGGCTGAGCTGATCGTCCAGGGCGATCTCGACGCGGTCGCCGTCACCACCGTGGTGGAGCGCCACACGCCAGACCTCGGTGCGCGAGGTCACCGGACCCGTGGGCCCCTCGGACATGAAGCGGAGCAGCTCGTCGCGGCTGGAGAAGCCGGCCAGTCGCGCGTCCTCCTCGCCGATGGAGCCGACGGCGACACGACCGACTTGCTCGACCTGGAGGACGCCGATGGGATGACACCGGTAGCGGCCTCCGGCGCGGACGTGGGGCTTCTGCCAGCGCCGGAAGGTGAGGCGGATCGAGCCGTCGACGAGCGCTGCGTGAAAGCGTTTCTGGAAGAGCAGCATGGGAGAAGGCTGGGGATAGCAGACGCGGCACGAGCGGACGTGGCCGTGCGAGCGCCGCCGACTCGAGGCGCTCCGGAGCTCGCCGCGCTTCCACGTGCAGAATCGGACGGCCGGCCCGGCCATGCGGTCAGCCTCTGCCGCCCAGGAGCGCCCGGGGTTCGCGCAGACCGGTCGGGCCGGCCGGAGCGCCTCGTGGACCCTCGGCGTCGCGAAGCCCGCGGCCGACCAGCCTCCTAGATCCTGGGCCCCGCTGGCGGCCCGCGAAACTGCGCGCCCAGCTCGCGGCTCTGTCCGGTCGAGAGATCCTTCACCGTCGCCTTCAACTCGAACGGCCCGTGGTACCGCTCCCGATCGATCGTGACCATCACCGGGGTCCTGATCCCCTCCAGCGGCCCCAGCCGGATCCGCGGCTGCGGGACGATGACGCTGGTCCCCTCCGGGCCGACGACCGAGACCTCGAACTCCGCGGCGTCCACGTGCTTGTTGATCAGGTGCAGCTCGAAGTGGTTCCGGATGCTCGTCGGCTCGAGAACGTAGGGGATCCCGGCCGACCGAAGCAGGTTGGCCTCGAAGGGCGTGCGCAAGGCGAACACGTTCAATCCCACCGTGAGCAGCGCCGCGACCGAGACCAGCCCGTACGCGATGACCCGGGGCCGGAGGATGCCCTTCCACTTCTTCTGTCCCTCGAGTCCCTCGAGCGAGTCGTACCGGACGAGCCCCACCGGCCGGCCCACCTTCACCATCATCTCGTCGCAGGCGTCGATGCACTGCGCACAGCCGATGCACTCCATCTGCTGGCCGCTGCGGATGTCGATTCCAGTCGGGCAGACGCGCACGCACCGGCCGCAGTCGATGCAGTCGCCCCGTCCCGGCGTGGGCCCGCCCTTCAGGACCTTTCCCCGGGGCTCCCCGCGCGCCACGTCGTAGCCGATGATCATGCTCTTGCGATCCGTGAGCACCGACTGGAAGCGACCGTATGGGCAGAGGATCACGCAGAACTGCTCCCGGAACCACGCGAAGTTG
>Ga0208851_1001032_pt1 | contig 10185 bp, 10 predicted proteins | sample NGESurshal092012_FD_184481 | JGI IMG/M metagenome (GOLD analysis project Ga0208851, IMG submission 184481) | Arctic peat soil microbial communities from Barrow, Alaska - NGEE Surface sample 415-2 shallow-092012 (SPAdes) | ecosystem: Environmental > Terrestrial > Soil > Wetlands > Peat ... | reverse complement strand
CGCGTCCACCGAACTCCACGACCGGATAGCGGCCTCGGCACCGTGCGGTAGCGACAGCGCGATCTGGATGATCACTTCGATGCGCCGCCGCGGGTCGGCTTCCTCGCGCAGCGCATCGATCAACCGGATCGTGCGGTCCTGCACCCAGTGCGCCACCAACTCCCGGCTGTAGGCAGGCCAGCTGGAGAAGTAGTGGTAGAACGAACCCGTCGTGACGCCGAGCCGGTTGCACACCTCGGCCAGCTTCAGCCCCCCGTAGCCCAGATCGGCGAGCACTTCGAGGCCGGTCTCGAAGTACGCCTCTCTGGTGGCGACGGTGGCCATATCTGAAGACCATAGTTCCCAGACGTCGCCGCTTGGCCGTGAAGACGGCGATCCACAGCCACTCGGCATAACCGGGGTGTCGCTGCCCGCCGGTGATGCGGCAAGCTGGACAGCAGCAGAACTAGTGGAGGAGTTTCCATGACTGTCCAGATCACGAGTGATCAGGCCACGGAGGGTGGCGCTACCGGAGTACTGGCCGATGTGCGCCGAGTCTTCAACAGCGGACGGACCCGGCCGCTGTCGTGGCGGTCCGAGCAGTTGCGTGCCATCGAGCGGATGTGCGACGAGCGCGAGCCGGAGATCGCCGAGGCCATCGGCAAGGACCTCGGCCGTCCCGCGTTCGAGGCGTGGCTCGGCGACGTCGGCTCCACCAAGGCCGAGGCGGCGTTCGCCCGCAAGCATCTGAAGAAGTGGGTGAAGCCGAAGCGGCAGGGCCTGCCGCTGGCGCAGCTGCCGGGCCGCGCCTGGGTGCAGTACGACCCGCTGGGCGTCGTCCTGGTGATCGGCCCGTGGAACTACCCGTTCTATCTGTGCATGGCGCCGCTGGTGGCCGCGGTCGCGGCAGGCAACGCGGCGGTGATCAAGCCGTCGGAGCTGGCGCCGGCCACGTCGGCAGTGATCGCCCGGCTGGTTCCGGAGTATCTCGACTCCGACGCCATCCGGGTGGTCGAGGGCGACGCCTCGACAACCCAGGACCTGCTGGCCCAGGGCTTCGACCACGCCCTGTTCACCGGCGGCACCGAGATCGGGCGCAAGATCATGGCCGCCGCCGCGCCGACGCTGACCCCGGTGACTTTGGAGCTGGGCGGCAAGAGTCCGGTTGTGGTGCTGCCCGACGCCGACCTGGACGTCACAGCCCGCCGGATCGCGTGGACCAAGCTGCTGAACTCCGGGCAGACCTGCATCGCGCCGGACTACGTACTGGCCGATCGCACCATCGCCGCCCCACTCGCGGAGAAGATCGTGGCGACGATCGCCAAGTTCCGGGCTGGTGAACAGGACCCCTCGCTGCGCATCGTCAACGAGCGGCAGTTCGACCGGCTGGTGTCGCTGATCAGCGCCACCAGCGGCAAGGTGGTCACCGGTGGCGGATCCGACCGGTCTACGCTGCGGATCGAGCCCACCGTGGTCGTCGACCCCCCCGCGGACGATCCGGTGATGTCCGACGAGATCTTCGGGCCGATCCTGCCGATCCTTACCGTCGACTCCCCGGATGCGGCGGTGCAGTTCATCAACGCGCGGCCCAAGCCGCTGGCGCTCTACGTCTTCACCTCAGACCAGCAACGGGCCCGCGCACTCATCGACCGGATGCCCTCGGGCGGCGCCGTCATCAACCACGTCGCGCTGCACTGCCTGGTGCCGCAGCTGCCGTTCGGCGGTGTGGGCGCTAGCGGGATGGGTGCCTATCACGGCAAGTGGGGCTTCGAGGCGCTCAGCCACCGCCGAGCCGTGCTGGCCAAGCCGACCAAGCCGGACCTGAGCCTGATGTACCCGCCGTACACCGACCGGGCGATGAAGCTCATCCGCCGGGTCTTCTAGAGTTCACTGCCTGAACCCGTCCAGCAAACATTATCTGGCTGGCCGGGCCCGGATTGATCGAGTGTCGCCCGCGCCTCACACCAGCCAGGCGAATTCTCGTGCTGCGTTCATCCGGGGGGTGCACCGGCCTTTTGTCCGGATAACGAAACTAAGGTTTAACCCCGGTGACATGCGCTGCTGTCAAAACTCAAGCCTTCCAAGCGCTTTCGGATGCACGCGGCAACGGCCGCCGCAGCCCAAAATGTGAAAGACATAAGCAAATGACGCTGGCCGTCAAATTGTGCCATTACTTGTGGCACAATCTAACTGTGCCGCACACAGCCAGTCGGGGTCCCGGACGACCGCCCGCAGCTAAGGCGGCGGAAACACGCGAGCGCATCCTGCACGCCGCCCGTGAGGTGTTCAGCGACCTGGGGTATGACGCCGCCACCTTCCAGGCAATCGCCATCCGCGCCGACCTGACGCGCCCGGCGATCAACCATTACTTCGCCAGTAAACGGCTTCTCTATCAAGAGGTCGTCGAGCAGACCAGCGGAAGGCTCATCGAGTCGGCCATCCAGCACTCCCGGCGGGAAAGCACCCTGGCGGGGCGGATGCGCGCCTTCATCCGGGCAGCCGTCGAGGCCCAGGGGGAGGACCGCTCGGTGGCCGCCTTCCTGGTGACGTCGGTCATGGAGTCACAGCGCCATCCCGACCTCAACCCTGACGACAACGAATCACTGAAATTCACCCGCGGTTTCGTCACCTCGGCGATCAAGGATGCTGTCGAAGCCGGCGAGGTCCGGCCCGACGTCGACGTCGACGCTGCCGCCGAGATGTTGATGGCGGTGATGTGGGGATTGGGCTTCTACGCCGGGTTCGTCGGCGACCAGGGGCGACTGATCACGATCACCGACCAGTTCCCGCAGTTGCTCAATGGCCAGATGTGGCGAGCAACTGACTCTGCGTGAGGTGCGCCACAACTGCCCATAGCTTGGCTAAGTTTTTCGGTAGCATTGCTTATAACCCGGTATGAACTGGGTGAAAGCACACCGATTGAAAGACATTCGCTATGAGCACCCTGCGTACCCACGACGACACCTGGGATATCGCGACGAGCGTCGGATCGACCGCCGTGATGGTGGCCGCCGCGCGCGCCGGTGAGACCGACCGCCCCGACCCGCTGATCCGCGACCCCTACGCCCGGATTCTCGTTGACGGAGCCGGCACCGGCATGTGGGAGAGCATGCTCGACGAGTCCATGGCCGACCGGGTGGCCGCGGCCGATCCCGAGGCCGCCGCAATCTTCGCCCACATGAACAACTACCAGGCGGTGCGCACCCACTTCTTCGACGGGTACTTCGCCGGCGCCGTCGCCGCGGGCATCCGCCAGATCGTCATCCTGGCGTCGGGTCTGGACTCGCGCGCCTACCGGCTGGACTGGCCGGCCGGCACCCACGTCTACGAGATCGACCAACCCAAGGTTCTGGAGTACAAGGCCGCGACGCTGGCCGCCCACGGGACCGGTCCCGCCGCGGCACTTCACCAGGTGCCGATCGATCTGCGCCAGGACTGGCCCGCAGCACTGAAGGACCACGGCTTCGACCCGACGCAACCCACCGCCTGGCTGGCCGAAGGCCTGCTGATGTATCTGCCCGCCGACGCCCAGGACCGGCTCTTCGAGCAGGTCACCGAACTGAGCGCCCCCGGCAGCCGAGTTTCCGCCGAGGCGGTCGGCCACCGGGACGAGAGCCGCCGAGCGGAATTCCGGGCGCGCTTCGAGAAGTTCGCCGACCAGTTGGGCATCGAGCGCAAGATCGACATCGGCGATCTCACCTACAACGATCCCAACCGGGCCAACGTCACCGACTGGCTCAACGCCCACGGCTGGACGGCCACCGGAACCTCCTCGGTGGAGGAGATGCGCCGGCTCGGCCGGTGGACCGACGTCCCGATGGCCACCGATCCAAACGCTTTTGCCACCTTCGTCATCGGCGAGCGCACCGCCACCGGCTAGCACCCGCACCGGCGTGACTGCCCAACCGGCTGGTTGGCTACGATGGCCTGCGCCGGGTGGCGTCGTCTGACCCGCCCATCCAAAGGCCGGAGAAAGGAAGCTCATGCCCGGAGTTGCGGATCGTGTCATCGTCGTCACCGGTGCCGGGGGTGGTCTGGGCCGCGAGTACGCCCTGACTCTGGCCCGTGAGGGCGCCAGCGTGGTTGTCAACGACCTCGGCGGTTCCCGTGACGGCACCGGTGCCGGCCATTCGATGGCCGACCAGGTGGTCACCGAGATCAAGGAGGCCGGCGGTCGCGCGGTGGCCAACTACGACAGCGTCGCCGACTCCGAAGGCGCGGCCAACATCATCAAGACCGCGATCGACGAGTTCGGCAAGGTCGACGGCGTGGTGAGCAACGCGGGCATCCTGCGGGACGGAACCTTCCACAAGATGCCCTTCGAGAACTGGGACGCCGTTCTGCAGGTGCACCTCTACGGCGGCTACAACGTCATCCGGGCGGCCTGGCCGCAGTTCCGTGAGCAGAGCTTCGGCCGCATCGTGGTCGCCACCTCGACCAGTGGCCTGTTCGGCAACTTCGGGCAGGCCAACTACAGCGCCGCCAAGCTCGGCCTGGTCGGCCTGATCAACACGCTGGCCCAGGAAGGCGCCAAATACGACATCAAGGCCAACGCGGTGGCCCCGATCGCGGCGACCCGCATGACCGAGGACATCCTGCCGCCCGAGGTGTTCAAGAAGCTCACCCCGGAGTACGTCGCTCCCGTCGTCAGCTACCTGTGCACCGAAGAGGTGCCCGACACCGCGTCGGTCTTCATCGTCGGCGGCGGCAAGGTCCAGCGCGCTGCGCTGTTCCAGAACGAGGGCGTCACCTTCGACCACGTGCCGACCGTCGACGACGTGGCCTCGCAGTGGTCGAAGATCGACGACCTGTCAGCTGCCAAGCCGGCGAACTTCTCGCTTGGCTGAGCGCCAACGCATTTCGACTGTGAGCCGTCGGTAGGTTCGAGCGGGTGAGTACCGGCGGCGTTCTCCTGGTGGCGTTGGCCATTGCCATCGGTCTGGTCGGCATCCTCGTGCCGCTGCTGCCCGGGACCCTGCTGGTGTACGCCGCGATCGCGGTGTGGGCTGTGCTCGAGCACACCGTGGTGTCCTGGGTGGTGCTCGGCGTCGTCACCGCGATCATCGGCGCCAGCCTTCTGGTCAAGTACGTCTGGCCGGTGCGCCGGATGCGTGCCGCGGAGGTCGGCGGATGGAGCCTGACCGCCGGTGCGGTGCTGGGAGTGATCGGCTTCTTCGTGATACCGGTGGCCGGTCTGGTCCTCGGCTTCGTCCTGGGCGTGTATCTCGCCGAGCTCGTCCACCGCCGAGATCAGCGGCGCGCCTGGGCGTCCACGGTGCACGCGGTCAAAGGTGCCGCGCTGTCGGTCGGTGTCGAGTTGGCCGGCGCGCTGCTCGCGACCGCGGTGTGGGTGGTCGGGCTGCTGCTAAGCCAGTAGCTCGGCGCGAACCCGCTCGACGTCCTCAGCCGTGACGCCGGCGACCTGGAGAAAACCCTCGAGCCCGCCGTAGTTCTCGTCGATGGTGCGGCGCGCGGTCATCAGGTAGTCCTCGCGTACCCCGAGGACGCCGTCGGTCAGGCGCGCCTCAGCGAAGGTCATCACCTCGGGGGTCTCGCCGGTGCGGCTGCGGATCGTCTCCATGATGCGGTCCCGCAGGTGCGGCACGGCGTCATTGCTGCGCAGGAAGTCGGTGAGCACCGCGTCGCGCGGCACCCCGATCGCCTCGAGTATCACTGCCACGGTGAAGCCCGTGCGGTCCTTGCCGGCGAAGCAGTGCATGATGACCGGCCGTCCTGCAGCCAACAGCGAAAACACTTGGCGCACAGCACGTTGCGCCCCGCCAAGGGTGGGAAACTTCAGGTACTCCTCGGTCATGAACCGTTCCGCCGCTACTTCGACGTCCTCGTCGTCGGGCTTCTCGGTCATCATCTTCTGCCAACTGGTCTCGTGCGGTGCTTCCGCGCTTGTGTTGGACAGGTCCGGAAAGGGCAGCAGGTGGACCACGACATCGTCGGGAACCGCACCGGGCCCGCGGCGCTCCACCTCCTGGGGTGACCGCAGGTCGGCGACATCGGTGATACCCAACTGCCGGAGGGCGTCTCGTCCGGAATCGTCGAGTCCGCTGAGCTCACTGGACCGGAAGAACCGGCCGGGCCGAAGTCCCGTGCTCTCGGCGATGTCGCGGAAGTTCCACGCGCCGGAAAGCTGACCTCCGCTCACCCTCGGGTCACCGCCGCGGCGGCCACAGCGCTTGGCTCACGGCCGATTTCGGCCCGGGCGATGCTGCGGATGTGGACCTCGTCGGGTCCGTCGAAGATGCGCATCGCGCGCTGCCACCCGTACATCCGCGCCAGCGGGAAGTCGTCGCTGACCCCCGCCCCGCCATGTACCTGGATCGCGCGGTCGATCACGTTGCAGGACATCTGCGGTGCCACCGCCTTGATCTGGGCGACCAGGTTGCGGGCCTCTTTGTTGCCGTGCTCGTCGATGGTCCAGGCGGCCTTCTCGCACAGCAGCCGGGCCTGGTCGATCTCGTTGCGGGACAGCGCGACTGCGTGCTGCACCATGCCCTGTTCGGCCAGCGGCTTACCGAAAGCGATGCGGGTGCGGGCCCGCTCGACCATCAGCGCCAGCGCCCGCTCGGCCACGCCGATCGCGCGCATGCAGTGGTGGATGCGGCCCGGGCCCAGCCGGGCCTGGGCGATCGCGAACCCCATGCCCTCCTCGGCGAGCAGGTTCGACGCCGGCACGCGGACGTTGTCGTAGATCACTTCGGCATGCCCGTGCTGATCCTGCCAGCCGAACACCGACGTGGAGCGGACGAGCGTCACGCCCGGGGTGTCGATGGGCACGAGGATCATCGACTGCTGTTGATGGGAGGCCGCATCCGGGTTGGTGCGACCCATCACGATCAGGATCTTGCAGCGCGGGTCGTTGGCACCCGAGGTCCACCACTTGCGGCCGTTGATGATGTAGTCGTCGCCGTCCCGGGTGATCGCGGTCTGGATGTTGCGGGCGTCGCTGGAGGCCACCGCGGGCTCGGTCATCGAGAACGCGCTGCGGATCTCACCGGCAAGCAGCGGCTCCAGCCACTGCTTGCGCTGTTCCTCGGTGGCGAACAGGTGCAGGGTCTCCATGTTGCCGGTGTCGGGAGCGGCGCAGTTGAGCGCCTCGGGCGCGATCTCAGTGCTCCACCCGGTCAGCTCGGCCAGCGGCGCGTACTCGAGGTTGGTCAGCCCGGACTCCGGCGGCAGGAACAGGTTCCACAGGCCACGTGACTTGGCCACCTTCTTGAGCTCCTCGACCACCGGCGGCACGGTGAAGTCGTTCGGCCCGACCGCCGCCCGGTACTCGTCGTAGGACTTCTCGGCGGGAAACACCTGCTCGACCATGAACTCGGTCAGCCGCTTGTGGTGGTCAGCCGCCTTCGCGGACATGGCGAAATCCATGCTGTCACGATATGACACCCGTCCAGGCAACGACGAGGCCCTCCCCGCCGACCACGGGGAGGGCCTCGCCGGCATGTTGAGAAACGGTTCGATATCAGCAGGGGGTGTTGAAGACGGGGGCATGGGGGGTCGGATTGGCCGAGGTCACCTGCGACGCCCTGGTGAGTGGGCTGGCGGCCGGGTCGGCCTGGGTGTTCGGCATTGCCATGCTGCTGCACTCGGTGGTGCCGGTCGTGCTTGACGTGCCGGCTTCGGCCGGGGCGGCCAGCGCCATGCTGCCGGCGAAGACTCCGGCCGCGACGAGGGGCCCTGCGAGTACGGCGGTGACGCGGCGAGCGAGGTTGTGGGTCATGTCAGATCTCCTTGCTTTCGGAGGCCGAGGTGTTTCGGCGTTGACTCGACTATTGCTCCTGACCCGCGCCGCGTCTGTCCGCCTACCGGACCGTTGACGGGATGAAGTGTTTGTCCCCCGATCGGTGGACACCCTGTGGGAAGCTCCTGCCATGCCGGAAGCAGCGCGTGGCGCCAAGGTGCGGGTGATCGTCGGTGACGACCACCCGCTGTTCCGCGACGGACTGATCAGGGCGCTGACCGGCAGCGGTGAGATCGACGTGGTCGCCGAGGCCGAGGACGGCCCGTCGGCGCTGGCACTGATCAAGGAGCACGCGCCCGACGTCGCGCTGCTGGACTACCAGATGCCAGGGATGGACGGCGGCGAGGTTGCCGCGGCGGTGGTGCGCGACGAGTTTGCGACCCGAGTGCTGCTGGTGTCCGCCCACGATGACGCCGAGATCGTCTACCACGCGCTGCAGCAGGGCGCGGCGGGCTTTCTGCCCAAGGACTCCACCCGATCGGAGATCGTCAACGCCGTCCTGGACTGCGCCAAGGGCCGCGACGTCCTGGCGCCCAGGCTCGCGTCGGGACTCGCGGTCGAGATCCGGCGCCGCGCCGAGCCGTCCGGGCCGGCGCTGAGTGCCCGGGAGCGGGAAGTGCTCGGCATGATCGCCCACGGCCGCAGCATCCCGTCGATCGCCGAGTCGCTGTTCCTGGCGCCGTCGACGGTGAAGACCCACGTCCAGCGCCTCTACGAGAAGCTCGGGGTCAGCGACCGGGCCGCCGCCGTCGCCGAAGGCATGCGCCGGGGACTGCTGGAGTAGTTCAGAAGTGCCGCGGCCGACCAACCACACCCTCGACTACCTGACCACCGAGCCGGTCCGGGTCGCCGCGGTCCTGCGGCTTCCGCTGATCGTGCTGATCGCCCTGCTGGTCTACATCCAGGACGTCGAGCACTGGCTGCCCGGTATCTACGGCGCTGTGCTGTTGCTCTACGCCGCCTTCGCGGTGGTGTGGCTGGTGATCGTCGTCCGCAACCCGGTGCGCTGGTGGTTCGGCGTGGCCTCGACCGGGATGGACGTGCTCGCGGTTCTGGTGCTATGCCTGGCCTCCGGCGGGGCGACGGTGTGGCTGCTGCCGATCTTCTTCACGGTGCCCATCACGGTCACGTTCCTGGACCGCCCCGAACTGACCGCGGCGCTGGGGCTCACCGCCGCCGGCGGCTATCTGCTCGCCTGGATCGTCTACTCCAAGCGCGACGACACCGTGGGTCTGCCCAACGTGGTCTACGTCCAGGTCGGCTGCCTGCTGTGGCTCGCGGCGGCCACCACCGCGCTGTGCTACGTGCTGTCGCGCCGCCGGGCGCGGGTCCGGGCGCTGCTCGACGTGCGGCGGCGGCTGGTCGCCGAAGCCATGCAGGCCGACGAGCGCAACAACCGCCAGCTCTCCGAACAGCTGCATGACGGCCCACTGCAGAACCTGCTGGCGGCCAGGCTGGACCTAGAAGACCTGCGCGAGCGGCCCACCGACGAGGGGTTCGACCGGATGGACGCCGCCTTGCGCGTCTCCGTCGCCCTGCTGCGCACCACTGTGACGACTCTGCATCCGCAGGTGCTCGCCCAGGTCGGCCTGGGTCCCGCGGTGCGCGAGTTGGTCGGTCAGTATCGGCAGCGCTGGGACGTCACCTTCGACTGCGACGTCGACGAGGTGGGCAAACCGGCGGGGCAGGCGCTGGCGTACCGGGCCGCGCGCGAGCTGTTGGCCAACGCGCACAAGCACTCTCGCGCGACCCGCGTGCAGGTCGATCTGCATCGCGCGGGCGAGGACGTCGTGTTGCGCGTCCTGGACAACGGCGTCGGGTTCGACCCCGGCATCCTCGACCGCAAGGTCGCCGACGGGCACATCGGGCTGGCCTCGCTCGTGGTCGGCATCGAGGAGATGGGCGGCGCGGTCCGATTCGCCCGAACCCCCGGGGGAGGTGCGACGACTGTCGTCACCATGCCCGTGCGCCGCCCGGCCCCGCAGCCCGCCTGAGCCGCCTCCCCCGATCGGGGGAAGTGTATCGATGAGGCGGCTTCCGGCTTGGGGAGTTACTGGCGGTAGCGGTTAGGGTGTCACGAGCACAGGGGTCTTTCCCCGGGAAATCCACGCTAGGAAGCGAACGCACGGTTCATGACTGATACGCAGACTGGATCAGATGTCGCCGCCGCCGCGGCTCCGACAGTTGGCGTCGTCGCCGAATCCGGTGCCGACGAGCGCCGGGTGGCGCTGGTCCCCAAGGCAGTGTCGGCGCTGGTCAACAGTGGTGTCTCGGTGGTGGTGGAGTCCGGCGCGGGGCAGCGCGCACTGCTGCCCGACGAGCTCTACACCGAGGCCGGGGCGACGATCGGCGACGCGTGGGCGGCCGACGTGGTGGTCAAGGTCGCACCGCCGACGTCGGAGGAGGTGGCGCGGCTGCGTTCCGGTCAGACGCTGATCGGCTTC
>Ga0208851_1001029_pt1 | contig 10195 bp, 8 predicted proteins | sample NGESurshal092012_FD_184481 | JGI IMG/M metagenome (GOLD analysis project Ga0208851, IMG submission 184481) | Arctic peat soil microbial communities from Barrow, Alaska - NGEE Surface sample 415-2 shallow-092012 (SPAdes) | ecosystem: Environmental > Terrestrial > Soil > Wetlands > Peat ... | reverse complement strand
ATAAGACTTTTGAGGGCAGGGTTTATTTTTAACTCTGTCTTCGAAGTTTTTAGGGGTTAATTTCGGGCGTTACCTCGCGACGCTATATCTAGGGGTGATCTAGGGTAGGCTAGCACTCTAGAACTAGATACACAAGCTTTAGTAATCGAAGTTATCGGCATGGGACCTCTCCTCCAACGATAAACTTGCTTGCGTCCTCGTAAAGGACGCCGTGCAGAGTTTGGGGATACTGTATCGAGCCATCAGGTTTATCGCATCGCATATTCAGTCTTTTTGAGCCTCTTTCTGCAAGGATTCAAAAATAATCCATTCAATCAACTGTTCTAAAGATGTACTTTTTTCTTTTGCGCTAGCCTCTAGTCGTAATCTCATTGGCCCCTGCAACCTCAAGAGCACTGAGTCTTTCTTGATTAGCACTGAATCAAGAAGATTTTCAATCTGAGAGCTAACCGTCCTTGATTCTGCATCTGCCCACTGTTCAACAGCAGATTTTAGCTCTACAGATACATAGGTTGTAAGACGTGGCTTATCTGTAGGCACAGCAGAAAACATTACTTAAAAATCCCCCTTTAGAGTAACTGCAAAATGTGCTGTAACCTATATGTATGGCTCGGTACGGCTCCTAGTTAACACAGTACCACACTTTTCTGCTATACTCGTCATTATGAAAAAGGATCTATCCAAGACTGACGTAAAGCCCGAACCTGCTCACGCTGAAATTGAGGGCATATTCGATGGAGGTGATTATGGTGTAGATATTTTCAAGGGGATCGTAAATGCACTAATTAGGAACTGCCCTAATAAATTTCGATTTTCCAATATATTGTTTTGTTAAAGTCCATTGTCAAGGAAAAAAAAGATGATAGGCTTTGCGCAAATTACCAGTCTACTTTCTGTTGGCAGAGTCACATCTACTCACATGAGGTTTGTCATGACTAATTGTCCTATTGAGCACAATAAACGCAATTTTGCTTTTTGGAAGAATTCAAGTTTCACCCGCGCATTGGCTAAGACTTCTATTACCGGATTGATGGTCGCTTTTGGGGCTCTTATACTCGACAATCCCCCCGCTGAAGCGGCTGCATTCCCTGGTCTAGCGAAAGCTTCACAATCAGTATTTGGCACCATCCCTGGAGTAGGAGCAATTGCTACCCAGATTCCTGATGCGGTTGGCCTTTTATTTTTTCTGGTTGGCCTTCTCGCGCTCATAACCTCATTTTTCCAATCCAGAAATGAGCAAGAATATCGCGGAGCCTTGATAACGGGTGTTTCGTCATTTGTGTTGCTATTCTTCGCCATTACGTTGGACAAAGTTATCTTCGCGTAAGGGGCTAAAGGGTAGCCCCTTTTTTATCTCTTGGAGGTACTTATGAAAGAATCTTCAGCGATCAGAGTAAACAAAGCTCTCGACCGCACTAGAACCGTTTGGATTGTTCCGGCAAACCAGTTTGTTTACTTTGCCGTAATCACTAGCTTTCTTCTAGTGCTCGATGTAGGCGGTGCTATTTTTCTTCCCTATGTCGGAATTAATTTCGAGATAGATCCAATAACCCTAATTTTTCTGTGGTTTTGGTTAATAGGGTCTTTCTACTTCGCATCGCAGCCCGACCCCGATAGGTTTGTTGGGCGCTTGATGTACAAGCCGATAGAACTAACCAGGATTGATAGACCTATACGCCCTTTCCTCTGTACTACTCGAATTATGAGGAATGACCGATGACTACACTTAAGAAGCCTAAGACTAATAAGAAGTCTCAAGGTTTCGGGGAAACAAGATTACTGCGTAACGAGCTTCCGAAAGTTGTGAATAATTTGGGAAAGAAATTTGGTGACCTGGCTCGGTATATCAACTTTGCAGCAATTTTCTCCCTGCGCTTACAGTCTAAAAATATCGGCGGCTATATCCTTCACAAGGATAAAACGCTGAAAGCAGTCATTCCTATTGTTCTTTCTCCTATAGACCCTGAACTTTTAGAGTCTAAATTAGATCAGGCAGTAGAGAACTTTGAGCAAGGGATAAAATCGCTGCCCAGTAACGGTTCTATCACTTTTCGCGTGGATTCTTACAGAGAGTACTCGGACAGAAAAAAAGACCTGATAGACTTGCGCGATAAAACGACGCTCAACGAAATTAAATATCTACTCACCTCGGAAATTAAACGGGGACAAGAGATTTCAGATGCTGGAATCAGAAAGAAAAAGAAAATAAGAGCCTATATCTCTATAGATATTACCCAAGGGTCTAGACCGCCTGAAGGTTTTTTTCAAAAAGCAATCTTCTCTATGGAGGAATTCTTTGTCTCGCTGAGTAATTCGGCAAGCAATCAAACGGAGGCTTTTACCCTAACCAAATTACAAGAGATGCTACGGGCTATTGAGTACTCTTGGTTTAGCGAGTGGTCCCTCGCCCTGTCTAATAGTTTCAATTTCTCTTATGAGACGATGACCGATGAGGAAGCTTGGAAAGACCTGTACGCGCAGTTTAATTCAGATGAAACTCCTGCTATCCCCCACCTTTTGATTCTGGACGAATACGGAGTTAAGGAAGAAATTAAAGCTTCGGTCGATGGCTGTACCACTTTACTGGCTAATTTACCTTTAGTTTCCCAGCAAAAAATCAGAATCAATGGTTCCGAAAGAGCCTCGATGTTCCTATTTGAGAAACCTACGGCCTTCTATGACATTGGTATTGCAGATGAACCGCGCAAGGGTAAACGCGGCAAACTCCGTTATATCTGGTCAAATCTTCTTGCCAGAGAGGATTTAGCTGATGTCAGCTTTACCATGCAGGTATCGAGGGCTAACGAAAAGGATGTTCGGGGTAATTTAGAAGCCATTCAAAAATCTGCCTATATCGAAACTGAAAAGGCTGATAAGTATAAAAATTATTCTGCTGGCGGTGCCTTAACGCAAAGACAGGCCAGAGAAGCACTGGACGGACAGGCTTCCGGTCAAACTACGTGCAAAGTTGCTTTTCAGATTAGCTTGTTGCGCAAGGATCAGGAAAAGCCTTTCTTCTTATCCGCAGAGGCCCAGCTTGCCCGTGATTGTGCAAAGATTGGTTCTTTCTTTCCCAAGCCTGCACGGTGGGATAGAGAACTATATTGGGGAGATAAGTATTGCCTCCAGGAATACCCAACCTCCATTGCGGCACTGCATTCTACCCCGGTAGATAAGCGTAAACTCTGGCAGTCCAACGAAGTTCCTCACCCAATCGTTTCTACCCCACTGGTAGATCCAAAAGGCTTTGAGCTAATCACCAAAGAGGGTGGAACTCCTGTCTACCTAGATCTGTTTACCCAACACAAACACCTTGCGCTTTTCGCTACCCAGCGGGCCGGTAAATCTGTTTTGGTAAGCGGGATACTCACCCATGCGCTGGCGCACACCATCCCCGTGGTTGCTCTAGATTTTCCGAAGCCTGACGGAAGCTCTACCTTTACCGATTACACCAATTACTTAGGCTCCAATGGCGCGTATTTCGATATTGCGAAAGAGTCGAATAATCTATTTGAGATGCCGGATACCCGCAAGTGGAGTAAATCGGATTGGGAAGACAGATGGCCTCAATTTTTAGATTTGCTCGAAACCTCCTTACTTACGATGGTTGCCGGGTCCAGCGAAGATTGGGCGGCAACACAGACCATCCGTTCCATTCTGGTAATTGGTCTTAGTGCTTTTTTTAAAGAGCCGTCCATTAAAGCACGGTACAAAGCAGCTGTAGAGGGCGGTTTTGGCTCCAGCGCATGGCAGGAAATACCGACCCTCGTTGATTTCTACAAGTTCTGCAAACCAGAAAATCTAGACTTTGCCGAAGCCATAGGCAATGTTTCACAAGCTTTTCAAAGTATTGATATCCAGCTTCGCTTCTGGCTAAATTCCCGTGTCGGTCAGTCGATTTCTAAGCCCTCTAGTTTTCCAACGGGAGCCCAACTACTGGTGTTTGCCCTTAGAAATTTGGGCAACGATGAAGACGCTGCGGTATTAGCACTTTCGGCCTATAGCGCTGCATTGCGCCGTGCGCTCTCATCTCCTGCGAGCATCTTCTTTATAGATGAAGCACCGATTCTCTTTGAATTTCCAACTATTGCCGCCCTGGTCGCTCGACAATGCGCGAACGGGGGAAAATCGGGGATACGGGTAATCCTCTGCGCTCAAGACCCAGACACCATCGCCAAGTCTTCCTCCTCCTCTAAAATCTTCCAGAATCTAACAACTCGCCTGATCGGTCTTATCAAAAAGGCGGCGGTACCCAGTTTTGAACGTATTCTCCGATATCCAGAAGAAGTAATTGGCCGCAATGTCAGTTTTTACCCTGATAAAAAAGAGAGATATTCCCGCTGGCTGCTTGATTCAGACGAAACCCTTATGGAATGCCGTTATTACCCTGGAGACATGCAATTGGGTGCGGTCGCCAATAATCCAGACGAGGCTATTTCAAGAGGGAAGATTTTAGCCTTCTACCCAGACAAGCACGAAGGGATGTTCGTCTTTTCTAATCTATTGGCTACTGCCATGAAGAGTGGTCAAAAAATAACTGACCTGACCCATGAATTTCTCGCTAGTAAAAAAGGTGGTTCTTCCTAATGGCAAACTTCGTTAAGCGCTCCAATCTCCAAGGGACTCTGAATCTTTTCGTAGCTGGGGCCGTGGGGCTTACCCTGCTTTCTGTCTGGGGACTAGGGGGAAAAGTTGACAGTATCATAAATAACCCGAAGACCCTTGTAGAACGCTCTAACGGAGATTCGCTTGTAGCTGAATCAAAAGACCCCCTGCAACGCTCACCACGGAACATAAAGCAGTTTGTCCGCGAGTGCATGGTCCCGTTCTTATCCTGGAATCCGGTCCTGACCACTCCAGACGGCAAAACAAGGATTGACCAAGGCCACTCGGTCCAAATTACTAACCCTGAACTGAACAGCGGCAACAAGCAATCCCAAAAAGTAACGACTCCGGCCTGGGCCGCTTCTTTTTGTTTAGCTCCCAAGCTGAGAGAGGAGTATATCCAAGTCGTTGCCAGCAAGACCCCGCAACAACTTTTTGTAGGGCAGGGAATTACCTCAGCCCTGATCATCGACCGAGTCGGAAATCCGATTAAAACGGGTGATGGACAGTGGAAACTGTCCTTTCTCTCCCATCACCTTGTTTCAACTCCTGCGGGTTCTGCCATCGCCCCTTTTAACCGCACCATCGAACTTCGAGCGGTTGCCCTTTCTGAGGAGCGCGACCTGGATCCAAAGAATTTTGACGGTGCTTATCAACCTTCAGAAGTCCAAGCCCTATCCGATAAGGCACGGCGTTTCGGCTTAGAAGTGACCAATATTCTCGAAGGAGCTTAAATTATGCCCGACGAACAGAATAGAAATCTTGACGAACTCTTTGGCATTGCTGATGAACCGTCCACCGCCCAACAAAAGGGCTCTTCTACTCAGGACTTTAATCCCACGGATACAGACGGGCCAGAAGCACTTTTGAACGAGCCGCTACATAAGAAGCCTTTTGCCCTTTCTGGTATCTCCACTCTTGTAGTTGGGGCTGCTGTTCTTGCTGTCTGGGGAGTTACGGCTACCTCGTTCAGAAGCCCTACCCCCCCTGCTCCAGTAGTAAAGGAACCCCAAGTACAAGAGATTTCAGCCGCTGACCCGGAAGCATTATCGAAAGAAGAAATTGCTGGGCGCTTAGCAGCTAAAGAACAAGAACAATATATTTTTACTCCTAAGAGTGTTCCTCAGCCCAAGGAGAAGCCAATACCAGGAACAAACACGGCCTATTCTGCCCCTCGGCGGCTTTCCCCTCCTCAGAGAGAGAATCGCCCTCTAATCCAAGCATCCGTTACCAAAGAAGACCCGACTGCTCGTTGGCAAACGCTTGCAAAGGTTGGAAGCTTCGGTAGTGCTGGGGTTCCTAGTGCGCCTGCTGTTCCTGTAGAACCTAAAGCTATAGAAGTTGGCTATAGACCACAAGACGAAGACACTCAAATTTCTGACCGGGATGAGGCTCCAATCCTTACAGGTCGTGCATCCCGTTCCTTGTCAGTCGGGGCTACAGCGGATGGCGTTGTCCTTTCCCCGGTTGTCTATGAGCAGGCCGTTGGCTCTAATTTGGGTCAATCTGGCAATAGTCCCGATGCTGGGGATGTCTTTTTGGTCCGCCTTGAGCAGCCCCTAAAAGCATCTGATGGCTCTGAAGCTCTACCTGTAGGCACCCAAATGGCTGTCAAGGTTGGCAGTGTTTCTTCAAACGGATTTATGCGGCTAACTGTTGCCTCTATCGCAGTGGATGGCCAAGATACTCCAATAGACCCTGGAACTATCTCTGTGCGTGGCACAGGGGGATATCCATTGATTGCCCATAGCTCGGTAAACCGAGGAGCTGCATTGGCCTCTCAGGATAGCAGTCAGGCCCTATGGAGCGGAGTATCAACAGCCGCAAGTCTTGTTAACCGCGCACAGAGTCAAGTTGTCACCACTGGGTTGGGTGGTTTCAGTTCTAGTACTACCAATCCACCTCCTAATATTGCGGCTGGCTTTGCAGAGGGCGCAGCCGGATCCCTTGCTCAGAACAGTCAACAGAGAAGTCAGCGGGCCACACAAGAAACCCTCGACAGACCGAATATATGGGTTGTGGATCCTGGTGCGCGTGTCCAAATCGTAGTGAATAAACTCGTGGGGCAACTATGAAACACAGTTATCTTGCGGCTTTTCTTGCTTGTTCGATTGGGTTCTGTGCTGTAGTTCCCGCTTACGCTGGCCTTCCGGTTAAATCAATCTATTCATCCCGTGCTGAGGGTTCTGGCGGGGCCACTTCTCTCGCCTCCATTACCGTTTGGCCTGGGTATGGAACCAATCTAAGTCTTATCCCTACGGGCGAAGTTGTGCGAAAAGCATGGTTGGATAACCCGTCCAGGATTGTTCTTGATTCTGATGGCGGGTTAACAGGCGGCGGTGGTCAAAATTCAGGCTCTCAAGTCCTGCACCTAAAGCAGATTCAGCCCCTAGACATTCCTGGTATTACCAAAGCTCCCTCAACCATGCTTACGCTGATTGTGGATGGACCTTCCGGTAAGAAGATTTATCAATTTCAGGTCATTATCGCTAAAGGCTCCCCTCAATACCACACGCTAAGCGTCCTCCCGAACAGTAAACCCCTTACGTCTATCACTGCAAGTAGTGATACCGGAGTTTCCGTTGAGGACGTTCGCCAGGGCCTTCAGTTCGCAATCAGCAAAGGATGGGCGCGTTCTAACTCTCGGCTAATCCCACAAGTTCAGTCGTTTATTAGTCAGATCCAGAATGGTGAGACGACTAAAGCCGCATCTGGTAGTTCTGGGATTTCAATGGCTTTGGTTTCCAGACTTGAAAGTCTAGGAAAACAATCAACAGTAGCCGTCAAGGATACCGCTACAACTCCTAGCCAATGGGCTGCTGACCAAACCGAGGGAACTCCTATTGCCTCCCTGCCTCCAACCCTACAGGAACAGAAGCCAGAACCCGCTGCTCCTCAAGTAGTGCAGAACAGCTCCTTGGAAAAAAAAAGTGAGCCGACTCCTGCCGCTCCCCCTCAAGTAGTGGCTACCTCGGCCCCTCCTGTCGCCAGCCCTACTAGCGCTCAACTTGCTCAACCTGCCAAAGCTACACCACAGCAGGTACTCTCTACCATTCCAATCCCGATGAAGGATGGTAGTACTGTCACAGCCGATAAATTGCTTGCCGTTCAACAGCGTATTTGGGATATCAACAAGGGCAAGTACCGGAAGACGTTTGGCTCATTCTTAAATGCCTTAGTCAACTCTCAAGAACCGCCTGAAGCCCGTCTTCAAGAGGTACTGAAAATTACAGGTCAAGCATTTACCCTTAACGATGTTCAGTGGTTAGCTCAGATTGGTTTACAGGAAGAAACTTCGCCTAAAACCTCCTCTATACAAGGAGTTTCCCCATGAACAGGCGCAGTCTTCTAACAGCCGGTGCCTTTACTATTACTGGGGCTGTGTTGGGTGTTGGTAAAACATGGGCAGCGCAAGGGCCTTCCATCCCCACGGTGTTAGTTCGTGGAGCGCTGGCCCCGGACTTTAGCCGTATTACCTTCGGCTCCCTTCCACCAATTTCACAGGCTGGTTCCATAGCTGTTCCCCGTCACCTTGCGTATCAGATTGGGTACGATCCGTCGCGGAGTTGGCAGGCGGGGGCGAGCGCGGATTCTTACAGCCTATTAGGTGATTTCCAGGGGTCATTCGACCTCCAGCGGTTCACCCTGCAACAAATTTCTAAATTAGCCGGAAGCTCACTGAATGGACTGAAGCTTTCTGATTTTGGGCTTTTACCTAGTCAAACCATAGGCGATCTCGTGAAAGCAATTCCCAGTCTTGGACAACTTGAAACCGCTGCTGTAAAGCCTATTTATGACCTGATTAATCAGTCCGGGTTGCGACAGGCTCTCAGTGCAGGCCCTGGAGCGATAGGCTCCGCTGGCACTATTGCCGAGGCCATCTCAAACCCAAGTATCAAAAATCTAGCTCTAGCTGGACAAGAATTAGGGGGCAATCTGGGCCTAAGCAATCTGCCCAATGAGTTTAAAGGGGTCTTTGACCTGAGCAAGTATGGGATAGATAGCATTCCGGGACTCTTGAAAACCCCTCTCAATCAATTTAAAGCTTGGGGTCAAAGCTACATTAATCAGATTCCCGGCCTGAGGGATGTCCCGTTTTCTAATTTTCTCGACATCGGCTCTCTCTTTGATGGCGTTGTAGGGACTACAGATGTAGTCTATGGCAAGAAGGAAGCCAATCGACTTAATACGGTCACAGGGAGCGACGTAGAGGGTTTTCAAGTCCCTTGTCGCCAACAATCATGCCAGTATCTAGAACTATCCGGCATCCCTCACGGGAAGCAATGGATTTCCGGTAACTCTCAGCAAGTCCGAGGCGGTCATGGTCCTTTAGCCGCACTTAATGGTGGAAAGGAACCCACGGGTAGATTACCTTATGGTCCTGCTTTTAAGGTTGTAATGCTGGATTCAAAGGAATCCAAAGGAACGGCTGAGTTTGGTCTGTATTTTCGCATCACCGCCGACATTCCCTTTGTTGGCTTCACCGCCTCTCCCTACTTCATCGGGCCTATTCCGTGGCTGGCTGCTAAGGAAAAAAGCCCTATTTTCCTAGGGAGCAATGTCGCTGCTTCACTAGCCCCTGCTGCTGCCTCGCTGGCTGCTTCACAAGCAGGCAATGTAAACCCATCCAAAGTTCAGGGCGTTCCTGGGACCGCACCGCTTTTTGACAAAACGGCCTCTGCTAAGACTTCCCCTGATAACCAGTCTTTCAAAAGTTCATCCTCTAAGACCTCTCCAGTAGCGACAGGGAAATTTACAAGCCCCGTTCCCCTTAACAAAGCTCGTGAAAGCTCCTCTTTTGGCAATCGCTATCATCCGATAGATCACCGTGAGAAATTCCATGCCGGGGTTGACCTGGCCGTTCCGATTGGAACCGCTGTAAAGGCTGCTGACGGGGGGATTGTGTCCTTTGCAGGAACTAGAGGAGGCTACGGTAATTTTATTGAAATCGACCACGGCAATGGAACCAAAACTCGTTACGGTCACTTGAGTCAACTCAATGTGCGAGCGGGACAGGCGGTGCAACAGGGCCAAGGTATTGCTCTATCTGGCAGTACAGGTCATAGCACTGGTCCACATCTGCATTTTGAAATCAGGAAGAATAATCAGCCTGTTGACCCGGCCAACTATGTAAGGGGCATCAATTAATGAAAATTCAACCAACCATTGCTGCTTTGGCTACTTTCCTTACTGCCCCTGCTTTTGGCGCTCCTAGCACTGAATCTAGTATTCCAGAAGTGGTTCGCACTTGCCTTCCCAAACTTGCTGAGAAGAAAGAGCTAGAGGCCGTGCATACCAAAGGGGGAAAGACCTACTATCTCTTCCTGGCTTCCGGGCCGGGGAATCAATATTCTGAACCCCTCATCCTTCTTGAGAAAGATAGCTGTACCCTCCTTTCCAAAGGAGAGAAGTTCACCAACAAACGATCCACTCCTCCCAGTCGATTCGTCTCTATGGATGTGGCCCAACAGTTAGCCCTACAAAAGTTCCAAAAGTCCGTTCAGCAGGCCGGAGGAAATAAGAAATTCCAACAAGGTCTATTGCAGGACGATGAAGACCCAGAATTCCCCCCCTATTGGGACCCGGAAGA
>Ga0208851_1001027_pt1 | contig 10224 bp, 12 predicted proteins | sample NGESurshal092012_FD_184481 | JGI IMG/M metagenome (GOLD analysis project Ga0208851, IMG submission 184481) | Arctic peat soil microbial communities from Barrow, Alaska - NGEE Surface sample 415-2 shallow-092012 (SPAdes) | ecosystem: Environmental > Terrestrial > Soil > Wetlands > Peat ... | reverse complement strand
CCTCGCGCTCCGACCAACCGCCGCCGACGCCCGGCTCCTCGGCCGGATCACCGGGCGCCACCTCGCGCTCCCCGGGAACCGGCAACAGCGACCCCGCCGCCCGGACGAAGCCGCGCACGCCGGGCGGGCCCCGACCCGGGTCGGCGTCCGGCCGGGATCAGAGTTCCGGCGGCCACGGCGCTTCGGCGGACGAGTAATCAATCGGCTCGCCACGTCTCGTCGAAGTCGCGTTATCGCCGTGAGCCCTCTTGTGCCGACCCAGGACGTACGCGTCCCCACAATCAACCTTCCCGCCATCGAACTGAGCGCGCTGCCGATACCTGCTTTCGGCGCCATCCCGTACCAGATCGGCGTGAACACGGTCGGCAACCTGCTGGCGCTGGCTCCGATACTGATCGGCAGCACAGGGCAGTGCTACGCCTGCCTCGGACCCACAGCGACGCCGTTGCTTCCGGCATCGCCCTTCACGGGCTGGGGTGTGCTCGGCATCGGTGCCGGTCTGATCTCCAGCCCGCTCGTCTTCTTCGGCGCGTTCGGTGATGGGAGCGTCTCGAAGGCTCTCGGCGAGGCCCTACTGGCCGTGCAGGTGCCAATCACCAACACATTCAGCCTCTTGGGCGCCGATCGTGTTCCAGTCGGCGGTTTCGCCTTGCAGGCCGTCCTCGACCGCCCGTTCCAAGCCACCAAGGACAGCGTTGACGGCCTGATCAACGTCCTCGCCCAGGCGCTGGTGACCGGTCCTCTCGGCGTCATCGGCGGAGCTGTCAAGGGCGCGACCGCATTCGCCGGGACGTTGGCCCAGACCGGTGACTTCATCACCGCCTTCAACGCAGGCCGGGCTCCGTTCGAGGCCTCGGTCAACAAGGCTCTCACCGACCTCACCGCCACCTCCCCGATTCCGACGATTCCGCCACCGGTCGCGTCCGCCCGCGCGGCGGCAGGTAAGAGCAGCAACGGGCCCGTCACCAAAGTCACAAACTAGGTGAGGGCCGTTCCGGGTAAGACCGCAGGCCCGTCCGACCGGACCGGCTCGGACGGTTCGGCGGGCGCGACCTCCGACGCCAATGACCAGGGTTCGTCGGCTCCCGCGCCGAAGGCCAAGCGGGACACCGGTTCATCGAAGCGGCAGCACAGGTCCGACTCAGCCGCATAGGACGCAAACCGGTTACTGCGCGGTCTTTACCCAACGGCTCGCGTCGCCGACGATGCCGACCGGCACCGCGCCGGTCAGGCTGACGTTCTGCACGCTGGGCCCGGCGGCCACGATCGTGGTGTCCTGCAGGATCGGCAGCACGGTCGACATGTTCCACAACCGCGGTTCGACCTGGGCGATGACGTCATTGATGTTGGCCGAACCATCAAGGGCGGCACCGATACTCGGCTGAATCGTCCGATCGCAGATCCCGGTGAGGTTCGACGGCGCCTGCACCAGCGCACCGGTCTCCGGAGCGGGCAGCGGCGGGCCGGTCGTCGCAGTGGAGGCAGCTGAACTCGGAACCGTGGTTGCCGGATCGGGCGACGGCGACGGTGACGGCGTCGCGCTCCCACTCGGCGCGGTCGACACCGGGGTGGCCTCCAGCGCCGGACACCCGTACCGGGACGCGAGCAGCGTCGCGAGGTCCCCGCCGGCGGCATGCCAGCCGACGATCGCGTCAACACGGTTGTTCGCCAACGCATCTCCGTAGAGGACCGGCGGATCCAGCGCCAGCACCGTCGCGGCGATACCGACACTGCGTAGCTGATCCGCCGCGGTGTTAGCCACCGCGACCGAGGTCGGGTCATTGGCCGCCACCCCGATCACCAACGACAGTGTCTCGCCGTCCTTGCTGATGCGTCCGCGGGTGATCTCCGGCGGTCCCGGCGGCTGGGATGTGGTGCGTGACCCGGCCGACGGCGGCGGCTGCACTGGGGACTCGGTCGGCGTACGGTCAACCTGAAAACCGGCCTGCTCCAACAATTCCAGCGAGCGCTCCGTCCCAAGCGCCGGCGGCGCGGTCGGAACATAGCCCGGATCGCTCGGAGCGCGAACCTGGGCCTGGGCCAACGTGACGGTGTTGTCGCTACCGGCACCGACCGCGGCGAGCAGGTCGACGTCGACCAGGCCCAGAATCGCCTTGCGCACATGAGGATCCGACAGCTTGTCCTCTTGGGCGCGCAGCGTCAGCTGCATCACCCGCGGCGTGGTGATCCGGTTGGTCCGCACGTCCGGGATGGCCGACAACTGCGCGAAAGTCGCTGCGCCACCGTGCACTTGGGCCACCTGGGTGTCGCCGTTGCGAATCGAGTCCGCCAGCGCGGCCGGGGCACCCGCGCGCCGGAACAGGATCTGGTCAGGATGGGCCGGCGGACCCCAGAACCGGTCGTTGCGCGCCAGCAGGATCTCGTCGCGCTGCGGATCGATGTTGTCCACCCGGAACTGGCCGCCGGTCACCGGCATCGCCCGCGACAGCCCGGCCGGAAATCCGCCGGGCACGTCCTTGACGATGTGGGCGGGAAGCAGGTCGCTGAACAGTTCTCGCCATGCCGGGTACGGCTGGGAGAACGTCACCACCGCCGTCTTGCCGCCGTCGATCGACTGCACCCCGGTGATCAGGTCGTAACCGGCGGGGTCGACCACCCCGGGCTGGCTGACCATCTGACGCCACAGATACCAGAAGTCGTCGGCGGCGATCGGGGCGTTGTCGGTCCAGGACGCCTCGGGCCGGATCTTGTAGGTCACGGTGAACGGGTCCTGGTTGGTCATCTCCGCCGACACCAGCAGCGTCGGGTCTACCTCCCAGCGCGATCCCGTCGACGTCGACGGATCCGGCACCGGACGGAACGTGCTGGGCAGCACCAGTGCGGCGATGGCCGCGTTGACCGGCGACTGATCCGACAGCAGGTGCGGGTTGAACCCGGCGCCGATCGAGTCGATGCCCATGATGATCTGGGTCGCCTTCGGCGGCGGGGGGCTCAGCGTCTGCGAGGTCTCGGTGCTCTGCGGCGCGGGCGGCGGACTCACCGTGCACGCCGCTGCCAGCAGAACAGACAGCAGCGCACCGACGGTTCGCACACTGCGGGATCCGTTCGGCACGCCCATCAGCGTATCGACCCGGTGCCCGCGCGCCCGGTCAGCCGCGAGCCTTGGCCCTGGATCGGCTCCGCGCCCGGGTGGTCGCGTCGAGTTCGACCTTGCGCACCCGGACGATCTCCGGTGTCACCTCCACGCACTCGTCGACCGCACAGAACTCCATGGCCTGCTCGAGGTCGAGCTCCAGCGGTCGCGCCAGTGTCTCCATCACATCGGCGGTCGACGAACGCATGTTGGTCAGCTTCTTCTCCCGGGTCACGTTGACGTCGAGGTCCTCGGCCCGCGGGTTGATGCCGACGACCTGGCCCTCGTAGGTGTCGTCGCCGGGCTCGACGAAGAACTGGCCGCGGTCGGCCAGCTGGATCATCGCGAACGGGGTGACCGAACCGGACCGGTCGGACACCAGCGAGCCGGTGTGGCGGGCCCGGATCTCCCCAGCCCACGGCCGATAGCCGTCGAAGACGGCATTGGCGATGCCGGTGCCGCGGGTCTCGGTGAGGAAGTCGGTGCGGAAGCCGATCAGGCCGCGGCTGGGAACGATGAAGTCCATCCGCACCCATCCGGCAGCGTGGTTGGCCATGTCCTCCATGCGGCCCTTGCGCGCGGCCATCAACTGGGTGACGGCGCCGACGAACTCCTCGGGACAGTCGATGGTCATCGCTTCGAACGGCTCGTGCAGCTTGCCGTCGATGGTCTGGGTGACCACCTGTGGCTTGCCCACGGTCAGCTCGAATCCCTCGCGGCGCATCTGCTCGACCAGCACCGCCAGCGCCAGCTCGCCACGGCCCTGCACTTCCCACGCGTCGGGCCGGCCGATGTCGACGACCTTGATGGACACGTTGCCGACCAGTTCGGTGTCCAGTCGCGACTTGACCATGCGCGCGGTCAGCTTGTGCCCGGACACCTTGCCGGCCAGCGGCGAGGTGTTGGTGCCGATGGTGACCGAGATGGCCGGCTCGTCGACGGTGATCCGCGGCAGGGCGTGTGCGTGGTCGAGGTCGGCGAGCGTGTCGCCGATCATGATGTCGGGCATTCCCGCGACGGCGACGATGTCGCCGGCGATCGCCTCGTCGGTGCTTGTGCGTTCGACGCCCTCGGTGGCCAGCAGTTCGGTGATCTTCGCGTTGGTGATGACGGGGTGGCCGTCAACCTCCCGCATCCAGGCGACCTGCTGACCCTTGCGGATGCGGCCCTTGTAGATGCGGATCAGCGCGAGCCGGCCCAGGAACGCCGACGCGTCGAGGTTGGTCACCAGCGCCTGCAGCGGAGCCTCGGGATCGCCCTGCGGCGGCGGGATGTGCTCGAGCAGCACATCGAACAGCGGATCGAGGTTCTCGCCCTCGGGGTTCTCGCCGTTCGCCGGCGCAACCGTGCTGGCGATTCCGGCGCGCCCGGACGCGTAGAGCGTGGGCAGCCCCAGCGCCTCCTCGGCGGCCTTCTGCGCCTCTTCGTCGAGGTCGGAGGCGACGTCGAGCAGCAGGTCGTGGCTCTCGGAGACGACCTCGTCGATCCGCGCGTCGGGCCGGTCGGTCTTGTTGACCACCAGGATCACCGGCAGGTGCGCTGAGAGCGCTTTGCGCAGCACGAAGCGGGTCTGCGGCAGCGGGCCCTCCGAGGCGTCGACCAGCAGCAGCACCCCGTCGACCATGGACAGCCCGCGCTCGACCTCGCCGCCGAAGTCGGCGTGGCCCGGGGTGTCTATGACGTTGATCACCGTCATGCGCCCGTCCGGGTGATGGCGGTGCACTGCGGTGTTCTTGGCCAGGATGGTGATGCCCTTTTCCTTCTCCAGGTCACCGGAGTCCATCAGCCGTTCGATCGTGTCGTCGCCGCGGTGCGTGAGCGCGCCGGACTGCCGCAGCATGGCGTCCACCAGGGTCGTCTTGCCATGGTCGACGTGCGCCACGATGGCCACATTGCGGAAGTCGGGCTTGTTCACGCTGGTAAGTGTCTCAGCGAGGTGCCCGGTTTACGAAAACGGCCGAATCCGGGCGGGCACCGTCAGCGGGGCCGGATGCGTGCCAACAGCGTGGGTAAGACCTCCCCGACTACCTACCGCGTCGGCGGTGACGCCGTGTCGTAGGCGATGACGACGGTTGGGCCGTCAGCGTAGGCGTAGCCGTCATTCAGGCGCGGGATGTTGAAGTAGGTCACCTGGTACCCGCCGACCGTCTGGCTCTCGCTGGCGGCACCCGGGCTGGCGGCCAGGAACCTGTCGTGGACGAACGCCTGGCCGTCACCGGCGGCCAGTTCACCCGCGAAGACGGTCATGACATTGGCGCCGTCCCGGCTGATCTCGCCGGCTGTCGCCGCCGCCATGTCGGCGCCGGCGAACGGGGAGGCGATGTCGGGGCAGCCCGGTGTCACAGTGACGCCGGGGATGTCCGCCAACACACCGTCGATGGTGCTCGGGTTGGACGATGTGACGACGCAGTCCGCGGATGCCGCTGGCGAGCATCCGAGTGCGATCACCACTGCCACGCGCGCGCTGAGGACCCTGCCTGCCATGTGAGCCTCCTCACTGGTGGGTGCTGCCGAAGACGCTGTAGTTGGTGAAGCCGTGCTCACCGGTGGTGCAGCTGACCGAGCCCTGAAAGCCCACGAGGCAGAAGGCCTCGCCGTTGCGCAGTTGGTGCCCTTCGGGCAGGACGTCGACGTCGCGGGTGAATGCCAACGTGTCGGAGTGGCGGTATCCGCCCGGTTGTCGGGGGCTTGCGACGGTCTGGTTGGCGTCGGGCGGTACGACGGTCGGCGGCTCGTTGCCGATCTGCATCGGATGGGGAACCACGTCGCAGCCGACGGTTCCGTCGGGCCCGATGCCGCACCCGAACTGGTCGACGGGTTGGCCGTCGCGCTCGCCGCCGTATCCCCGCGGGCTGAGGAAGTAGATCCAGCCGGGGTCGGAGGGGCTGGTGTAATTGCCGTCGGCCACCGGGTAGTCGTCGGCGGCAGCCGGCGCCGCGACCCAGAATGCGGCGACGCACAGCACCACCGCTGCGAAGCCTCGCACGACCATGATCTGTCTCCTAGGGATAGGACAGCGGCATCATGACGCGCCCGCCGGGTGGGGGTGTGCCGAATGCGTCGATATCGAAGCCGTAGTACTGACGCTGGTCGTCGGTGACCTCCGGCAGGTTGGCGATGGTGCGTTTCTCGGCCGCCCACATCCAGCCGAGCGGGATGCACCCGGAGCCCAGGAACCCTTCACGATGCGCGGCCTGACCAGTGAGCGCACGAAGAAGAAACCTTCGATCAAGGCGACCACCAGCGAGCCCCAGAAGGTGCCGTCCAATTTCTCGCCGGTGCCCGGAACCTCGAACGCACCGTGGATGTCGATGGACTTGCCGATGTAGAAAGCCAGCGGCATCACGAAAAACAGTTCCAGAAGCCAGATCTGGACCAGCTGCGGAATCCGCGGCCCGACCCGGTCGAACGCCAGGACCCATTGCCAGATGAAGCGGAGCACGCCCACCGAAACGCCTCAGCCGTGCACCGGCGCGGTCGGGGTGAACTCGACGGGCATGGCCTCCAGCCCGCTGACGAAGTTGGCCGGCCGCAACGGAAGTTCGGCACCATCGACCAGTCGGAGATCCGGCAGCCGCTGCAGCACCCGCCGCGTCATGGTGGTGAGCTCCAGCCGGGCCAACTGGTTGCCCAGACAGAAGTGGGTGCCGAAGCCGAACGTGACATGGTTGTTGGGATTGCGGTCGATCCGGAAGACGTCGGGGTCGCCGAACACGGTCTCGTCGAAGTTGGCCGACTCGAACAGCAACATGATCTTCTCGCCGCTCATCAACTCGGTGCCGTGAAAGTTGTTGTCCGCGGTCAACGTTCGGCACATGTTCTTGATCGGCGAGGTCCAGCGCAGCATCTCCTCGACGGCGTCGGGCAGCAGCGCTGGGTCATCGCGCAACGCCTGCCACTGGTCGGGATGGCGGGTGAGTTCGGCGGTGCCGCCGGACAGGGTGTGCCGGGTGGTCTCGTCGCCGCCGATGAGAATCAGCAGGGTTTCGGAGATGATCTGCTCGTCGGTGAGCCGTTCGCCGTCGACCTCGGCGGAGATGAGCACGCTGACCAGGTCATCGGTCGGCCGGCGGCGGCGTTCGTCGATGGTGGCCGCCATGAACTCGTTGTAGGACAACAGCGCCTGGACCGAGGCGGCGAGTATCTCTTCGGAGGCCGTCGAACTCAGCGCGACCACCAGATCGTCGGACCACGCCAGCAGGGTGTCGCGGTCCTCGGGCGCCACCCCCAGCATGTCGCCGATGACGGCCATCGGCAGCGGTGCGGCCAGGTCGCGGACGAAGTCGCACTCGCCGCGCTCGCACACCGCGTCGATCAGCGTGTCACACAGCGCCTCAATGGATTTCGCCTTGTCTTTCACCTGCTTGCGGGTGAAGCCGGCGTTGACCAGCTTGCGCCGCAGCAGGTGCGCGGGGTCGTCCATGTCGATCATGTGCGGCAGCGGCGGGCTGGTGGGCCGGATGCCGCCGGTGTTGGAGAACAGCTCGGGATGGCGTTCGGCGTCGATCACCGCGCGGTAGGTCGCGGCCGCGGCCAGTCCGTTGCGGTCGCGGAACACCGGCTGGTTGGTGCGCATCCAGCGGTAGGCCTCGCGGGCGGCGCCGCTGGCGTAGAACCGGCCGTCGGTGAGGTCGACATCGGGGGTGACGTCTGTGGGCACGACGAAGATCATAGGGTGAGAGCGTCACGCCCCAAGGCGTTTCGAGAGCTCCGGCAGCCAGGCCCGGTCGGCCGGCACCCAGGGCAGATCCGCGAGTTCGGCGGCACTCACCCAACGCAGGGCGCCGTGGTCGTGCGGATGCAGGGCACCGCCGGTGTGGGCGACGAGGTAGGCCCGCAGGATCAGCGACTCCCCAATCGGGACGTCGTCACCGAGACGTTCGCCGACCACCACATCGACGCCGAGCTCTTCGCGGAGTTCGCGCACCAGCGCGTCGGCCTCGCTCTCCCCCGGCGCGACCTTGCCGCCGGGCAGCTCCCACAGCCCGGCCAGCTCGGGCGGGCGCAGACGCTGGGCCACCAGCAGTGCGGAGTCGGCGATGAGCGCACCGGCAACGACGATCTGGGTGGCCATGGCGTAGGACGGTATACGAGGGTTGGCTGGGCCGTCGTTCGCTTCTAGACTGGTCATCACCACGCCCACGAGGGGAGGTTAATGTCGACGTCTTATCGGCTTCTCCGCATTGCACTGGTCGTCTTCGGTGTCCTCATGCTGCTGGTCTATCCGCTTGCCGTGGTGTGGCCGTCGGGTTGGATCTGGCATCACGGGGCGCCGCACGAGTCGCAGTACTTCATGATGATCGTTGGCATCTATGCGACACTCGGCGTCTTCTTGATCAACGCCGCTCGCAACCCGGCGGCCAACGTGAGCCTGATCTGGTTCACCGTGTGGTCCAGCGTCGTGCACGCGGCGATCATGGCGGTGCAGTCCTTCGGCCACGGCCACATGGCGCACCTCTGGGGCGACGTCCCCGCGCTGGTGTTGATCGCCGCGATCCTGGATGTCCTGATGAAATCGTCCGGAGTGGAAAGGGAGTCTGCGCGCGATGGCCGTGTTGACCGATGAACAAGTGGACGCCGCCGCCAAGGATCTCGACGGCTGGGAACGTGTCGACGGCGCGCTGCGGCGGTCGGTGAAGTTCGGCGCGTTTCTGCAGGGTATCGACGCCGTCCGGAGGGTGGCCGAGCACGCCGAACGCGAGGATCACCATCCTGACATCGATATCCGTTGGCGCACAGTCACCTTCGCGCTCGTGACGCATTCCGAGGGTGGCATCACCGACCGGGACGTGCAGATGGCCGCACAGATCAACGAGGTGATCGACGAGGTTCTCGGCGACCGCTAGCCGCGATCCAGCCCAGCGTCACCAGCGTCGCCACGATGTAGATCAGCCCTGCCCAGGCCAGGTACCACGGCCGGCTGATCTGCCAGATCGTCGGCTGGGCGAAACTGAGCAGCCACGGCACCCCGATCACCGTCAACGCCAGCCAGCCCCAGCCCAGCAGCCGCGCAGCCGGCCGCATCCGCCACGGCCCGTGGATGAGCCAGATCATCAACGGCACCAACCACACCCAGTGATGCGTCCACGAGATCGGTGAGATCAGCAAGCCGAACAGTTGCACCACCAGCAGCGAGCCCAGCCGGTCGCGGTCCCCGTCGGCGCCCAGCGCACGCCATGCCAGCAGCGCCAGCACCGCCGTCACCGCGATCGCGGCCAGCACCAGCGGGCCGTAGCCGGCGTCGTGTCCGAGGATGCGAGAGATCCCGCCTCGCCAGGACTGGTTGAACGACGTCCCGATCGGGCCGATCCGGCTGGCGTCACCCAGCAGGTCGGTGAAGTAGTAGCGCGCCTGCTGTCCGATCACCGCGATGGACAGCCCGACCGTGGCCAGGAAGATCACCGCCGAGAAGATCACCGCCCCCCAGCGGCGCATGCCCAGGAAGTACAGCCCGGTGACCGCCGGGGTGAGCTTGACGCCTGCGGCCAGCCCGACCAGCAGACCCGACAGCCACCACCGGCTGCTGTAGGCGGCATAGAGCACACCCAGCACCAGGATCACGTTGACCTGCCCGTAGTCGAAGGTGCTGCGCAGCGGCTCGATCCAGATGGCGACGGCCGTCCAAAGCATCGCGGTGCGGTGTCCGTCACCCGCGGCCACGCCGAGCAACCGCTGGCTCACCCGCACCACGCCGTAGAGCGCCGCCACGATGCCGACCTGCCAGCAGAACGCCACCAGCCCGAACGGCAGCAGGTGCAGCGGATAGAACACCAGCGCGGCGAACGGCGGATAGGTGAACGGCAGCGGGAAGTCGGGCGTCTGCTCGGCGTAGACGTAGGAGTACAACGTGCCGGGATGGTCGAGCGCCGCCGCGCCGCCGATGTAGACGTGGAGGTCGACGAAGTTCGCCCCGTTGGGCAACAGGTAGGTCCACGCCAGCCGGGCGGCCACGCTCGCGGCGAGCAGCACCGGGGCCAGCCGGGCCAGCTTTGCGGCCGGGACTGTCGTGTCCACCTCGCGACAGTAACGCCATGGCGGTTTTCGCACCGGATCCCCGCCGTGGCGTTACTCCCGGCGGCGGGCGGGCACGGCCGCGCGGATTACCGTAGGGAACCACTGCCGTAACGGTT
>Ga0208851_1001026_pt1 | contig 10231 bp, 11 predicted proteins | sample NGESurshal092012_FD_184481 | JGI IMG/M metagenome (GOLD analysis project Ga0208851, IMG submission 184481) | Arctic peat soil microbial communities from Barrow, Alaska - NGEE Surface sample 415-2 shallow-092012 (SPAdes) | ecosystem: Environmental > Terrestrial > Soil > Wetlands > Peat ... | reverse complement strand
TGAAGGCATCGGCGACGTCGAGACCGTCGCCGCTGAAGTCGATGAAGGTCTTCTCGCCGGCGCGGTGCGCCTGGCGCATCCGGCAAGGAACGCAGCATCCCCATCGATCCGGTGCTGCGGCCGCTCTTGGTCAAGCACCGGGCCGAGCGCGTCGGCCCGGGCCCCGAAGCGTGGGTGTTTCCGCAGACCGCGGGCGCGCGTCGCTCGGAGAAGACGCGCTGGTTTGCCCTGTCGACCCAAGCCGCGGCGACGCGCGCCGGAATCAGCCGCAAGCTGACCTTCCACGACTTGCGGTGTACCTACGGAGCGATGCTCATCGAGGCAGGCGTGGACATCTACACTGTCTCACGCCTGCTCGGGCATGCGGACGTCCGCATCACCCAGGAAGTCTACGCCCCGCTGCAGGCAGCGAAGCTCGGCCGGCACATCGGACGGGCTCTGGTGCGCGAGCTTCCGTCCCTTCCGAGCCTCCGAAACGCGGCCCGGAGCTTGGAGCAGTAGGAATCACGCCAACGCAACGCCAACGCGCCCGATGCACAAAAACGGCGTTGGCGCAAATCTCTGAAATCCTCAGCAGCAACGCGAGGTTTCGAGTGGAGCTAACCGGGATCGAACCGGTGACCTCTTGAATGCCATTCAAGCGCTCTCCCAGCTGAGCTATAGCCCCGGGCCCCTCGACGGTCACCCCTGGGAGGGCGACCGAACGGGGCCGGCTCATAGCGCAGGGAGACCGCTCGCGCCAGTCCCGAGGGCCTCAGAGCGCGGACTTGCCCGCTGGGCCCAAGCACCCGCGGGACGCTCCTGCCCGGGCGCGAGAACGAGGACCTGGGAGGAAGAGCGCACCGCACTGACGCGCGGCACCCAGAATCCACGGCCTTGAGCGCGGGAGCCTGGGTCCGGTGCCTGGGGTCGCCACGAAGCCAGGGCCGCACGCCCCGAGTGCCTCCTCTCGCGCATCGTCCATCAGTGGACCCCAGCGCACGGAGTCTCGTCGGACCCAGTGAACGCATTTGCGGTCACCAGCGCCGAGGTGGTCCGCGAAGCAACGGTGTGAGCACAAGGTTCCCGTCAGGGAGGACACGTTCCGGAACAACTGTAAACACCGGCGTCACAGCCGGTTGCCGGCTTGAGGTCTCCGCAGGCGACCGTGCAGCGACCGTCGTGGCAGTCCGCTGCACATGCCTGTAGCGGGTTGCAGACCATCGTGCACTGGACCTGTTCGCCGGACGTCACGCAATCCATCCGGCACGGTCCAGGGTCGCAGCTCGGCGTGCACGCCTGATTCCCTCGCTCGCAGGTGAAGCTGCAGCTCGTCCCCGAGCAGCTGGTCACGCAGTCGTGGAGCCCCGCGCATCCGGCGTTGCACAGCTGCGCCCCACAAACCGCGTCGCAGGTCGCCCCTGTACCCGGGCACACCGGGGTTCCCGCGTCCGTGACGCTCGATCCGACCAGCTCGTCCACCGTGCAGCCCTCTGCGAGCACCAGCAGGAGGACGAGCGCCCCCGCTCTCACCGTCGCTCTCCGAGAGCATCGGCGATCCCCGGCAGGTGGATACTTCGGGGATGCTGCCGGCGGAACTGCTCCGCCCGATCGCGGGCCTCGCCGAGGCGCCCCTCTCGGACCCGCAAGCGAATGACGAGGGCCTCGCGCTCCTCGACCAGCCGACCGGTGGGGAACTGCTCCGCGTGCAGGGCCAGCAGCGATGCGGCGTCCCGCACCGCGCCCGCCGCGATGTCGGAGCGGGCTCGATCCAGCAGCGCGCGCTCGTCTCCGAGCATGTCAGCCGGCGCCGGCTCGGTCGCTGGAGGCTCGGGCGACGGGAGCGACTGAGGGCGGGCGACGGGGGCGCGGGTCTGCGGGCTGACGGCTGCCGCCCGGCTCCTCGCCCGCTCCGAACGTACCTCGAGCACCGCGGCGGTGCCGCCGCCGATCCCCACCGCAGCGGCCACGCCCAGCACGACGAGCTTCTTGGCCAGCAGGGCTCCTGCGAGGCCGGCCGTGCCGGACCCGGCAGTGCCTGACCCGCTCGCCGCAGCCGCTGCCCCCACGCCCGCTGCCGCGGCCGTGGACGAGACCGCCGTGGCGGCGGCGAATCCGGCGCCGAGACCGAGCGTGAGCGCCACGCGGCGACCGACCCGCTCCTTGGCGCCGGCGGGCGGTGCGAGCGCGGCGGCGTCCCCGCGACCGAGCGCATCCCACTCCGGCGGGAGCGGGTCGGGCAGCTCGCCGCTCACGGCTCACCTCGCAGCGCGGCGGTGACCTTCGCCCGCCCCAGCCGGAGCCGGGAGTAGACGGTGTTCAGCGGGACGTCGAGTGCAGTGGCGATCTCCGGCACCGGCACCCCGTTCAGGTCGTGCATCACCACCACCGCTCGCTGGTCGATGTCGAGCTGCGCGAGCGCCGCCTGCAGGCGGCTGCGGATCTGGCGGTTCGCGGCCAGCTCATCCGGCCCGCGTGCGTCGTCGGGCCGATCGGGCTCCGGGTCGGCGACGGACACCTCCAGGCGGTGCCGCCGCCGCCACTGGGCAGCCACCCGAAAACCGATCCCGAGGAGCCATGGGCGGAGCGGGCGCGACGCGTCGTAGGCGCCGTACCGCCGGTGCGCCACCACGAACACATCATGAACCGCGTCCTCCACGTCGGCCTCCGGCACACCGAGTCTTCGCAGGTACAGCCACACCGCATCGAACTCCGCCTCGTAGGCTGCGGCGAAGGCGGCCTCGTCGAGGCCGGTGGACACCGGACCCATGGAAGCGGACAGCACCTCCTCCTTGATTGCCGGTGCTTCCTCCGGTCCGTCACTCTCAGAACCGGCCAAACAGACCTCCACCCACCCACATCGAGACCGGCGGCGTGCTCCAGGCCACCTGGGCATCCACCAGGAGCCGGGGGCGGACGACGTTCACCATCCCGTCGAGGTGCAGCCGGATGCCGACCGGACCCGCGAACAGCCACTCCCATTGTCCCCGGGCCCCGACCGAAACCAGCCAGGCGCTGGCGTCCTCGGAGCGGCCATACCCCTGACCCTTTGCCTGGAGCGGCCCCGCCTGGGTCAGCCCGCAGGCGGCCCACGGCCCGAAGCGCGCGCAACCGACGAGGGCGCCGGTCACCAGCGAGGTGGAGATGGAGCCGGGGCCGTACGAGAGCTGCGTCCCGGGAAGCCACCGCGCCTCGACCTCCACCGAGGCGTTGCTCGAGGCCGCTCCGGCATGGACGAGGAGCCCGCCTGCGACGCCCGGAAGAGCGCCGACAGCGACCACCGCACCCACGCCCGCGACGGGTCGCCAGCCGGTGGGCGGGCGGGCAGGTTGCTCGGACGCGACGGGCTGCACCCCGGTATCGACCTCCGTCAGTGTGGTGCCCGCGTCAGCCGACGGCGCGCCCGCGTCCGCCGAGGAGAGTCCCGTCCCCCCATCGAGAACGGCCGGTGCGGCGCCTGCATCGACAGGTGCTCGGGTGGGACCGGCATCCGGCGACACCTGCCCCGGGTCGGCGCTGAGCACCACTGCCGCAGGGGGAAGCCCGCGGGACGGAAGGGGTCCGGCATCCGCCGGCAACGCTGGGCCGGCCACGCGCGGAGGCCGGAGCGCCGCGGACACGCCGGAGGCTCCGACCGGGGACATCGCCGCAGAGGCCCCCGTGGAGGCCCCGCTCGCCGCAGCCACCGGGCGCTGCTGCGCGGGGGGCCGGGCGAGCGGGTCGATCGCCAGCGCGATGGCCAGCGCTACGGCGGCGCCGAGCTCCTCGCAGCCAGTCGCCGACAGCTCGCGGACGCCGAGCACGTGGCGAGATCGGAGGTCGACGAGCTCGACCTTCGCGGCGATCGCGTTCTGCGTTCCTCGCAAGGTACAGCGGACGGCGCGGGGTGCCGCCCGGGCGAAGGGACGGCGCCCCAGGATTTCAGTGACCTGCCCCTCGAGCGCAGCGCGATCGGGGCAGCGCTCGGCACCTGCCAGACGGCGGTACTCGAGCGTCACCCTGTCGGGCGCGCTTCGCGACACGCCGCTCCCGGCCCCGCCGGGACCCAGAACGAACGTGAATGCAGCGAGGAGCAGGCCCGCCGCTCGGGACATCGCGGTCACATCCTGCCGAAGCACGCCCCACGAGGCGAGAAAAGTCGTGGCTTCGCAAAACGCTTTTCGTCCTCCGGGGAAGCGCTAGAGTCCGCTGCCGCGAGGGACGACTGCATGGACGCCAGGACGTGGGTGGGAGTGCTTGCCGTCGGAATCATGTTCGCTTGCACCAGTGCCGTCACCACCGTGGTCAAGGCTCCGCCGAAGCCAGGCGGTTGCACGGTGCAGATCTTTCCGAACGAGGCAGCTGTCGGCCGGCCACATGAGACCGTGTGCCTCGTGAATACTGCGCTCACCACCGATGGGGCGCTCTCGCAGGACAATCTCCCCGACGACTCCCGTCACCAGGCCTGCGAGTGCGGCGGGGACGCGATCGTGCTCCCGCCGGTGGCCGACGGCGGTCGAGGCCAGAGCGTGGTCGTGACGGTGATCCGGTACACCGGATCCTGAGCTACGGACGCAGAAGCAGTCGGAGCGACGTCGATGGCCCGCGGGAGGTTTGGCACATCACCGGGAACGGCGCGCGAGCGCTAGGATGGGATGGCTCTCGATGTCCCACGGACCTCTGGTCATGTCCAGCACGAGCTCCCTGAACTCTGGCGTCGGTCGGACGAAGGTGAGGATCGCGAAGGTGGCGATGGAGATCGCGACGACTCCCACCACCATCGGGCGCAGACCTGCACGCGCCCAGGCGGCCCGGAGCGCGGCCCCCGTGTGCTGCCACAGGGCCTGCCCGAGGACGGAGAGCACGGGCGTTCCAAGGACGTAAAGACCCATCGCAGCCGCAGCCCAGGCGCCGCCTACCAGGGCGCGGGCAGCGACGAACAGGCAGGCGATCCCGATGGAGGTGAGAAGGGCTGCAGCCAGCTTGCCCAGGTGCAGCACCGAAGCCACGTGAGGGTCGAAGCGTCCAAGCGCCGCGGGTAGGTACATTGGCGCCGCGACGAGCGCCATCGCCGGGGAATACTTCGAGGCGAGTCCAACGTCTGTCCTGACCAGGTAATAGGGCAGGCGCTCCCCCTGGACGCCGAGGGCGCGATCGTAGCCGGGGTCCGCGAAGGTGAGGCGTCCCTCACGCAGCAGGACGAAGGGGAGAAACGTCGCCGGCACCGTGTCTCCCGAACCCATGGGCATGGTGTTGGCGAGTAGCACCGCCACGGTGACGCTGGCGATCGCGACCGGTGGACCGTATCGGGTGCCGAGCCCGCCCGCCGCGACGAGCGCCATGGCGCGCCTTGGCCCTCCCCGGACTCGAACCGGGACGCGGGGTCAGCCGCAGCGGATTTTGAGTCCGCCTCGTCTACCAATTTCGACAGAGGGCCTTGCGACGCCGCGGGCAGCGGGTCTAGCACCTCCGCCGACATGTACAACCTCCTCATCGCCTTCACCGTCGGGCTCGTCGTCACCATCGCCGTGCGGCTGGCGGGCCTTCCGCTGCTCGCGGGAGTGGTGCCGGGTGTACTCGTCTTCCTCGGCGTCTACGTGCTCCTCGCGCGGCGAATCGCCCAGCGGCTCCAGGCCCTGGTGGCCACCGCGCAGAAGGAGCTTCAGACCATCTCCTCCCCGCGGGACCGCGACGCGAAGGTCGCCAAGGCCGTGAAGACGCTCGAGCGAGGCCTCCAGTACGAGCGGTGGCAGATCATGGTCGCTCCCCAGGTCCACGGGCAGATCGGCATCCTCCACTACATGATGAAGGACTACGCCGCGGCGGAGCCACACCTCGCGCAGGCGAGCAGCCGGGACCCGATGGCCAACGCGATGCGGGGAGCGCTCCACTATCAGCGGAAGGCGTACGGCCCCATGACCGAGGCGTTCGAGCGCGCGGTGAAGGCCGGAAAGAAGGAGGGCATCGTCTGGGCCGTCTACGGCTGGTGCCTCCAGCAGTCGAAGGAGCGCGAGAAGGCCATCGGCGTCCTGGGCCGGGCCGTGGCCGCCAATCCGAGCGACGAGAAGCTCAAGTCGGCGCTCTCCGCGCTCCAGAACGACAAGAAGATGAAGATGAAGGCCTGGGAGCCGATGTGGTGGCAGTTCAATCTGGAGGTCCCTCCCCAGGATTTCGGCGGCGGGCGGCGGGTTCAATTCCAGCGTCGCTGAGCGCCACGGCTGCAGTTTCTTCTGTCGTCTTCCAGCGCACTCCCTAAGCGCCTGAAGATCCTGCGTCCGACGGGGCACGTCGCTTGCTCAAGGCCATAGGACTTTCGTCTGGTGTGGAAGGGTCGCCGTCGCAAAGGAGGCACCATCCTGTCGGGCAGCGGACTCCAGTCTCCCCGGTCGGATTCCGGCCGGCCCGTCATGGGCCGTCGCACCGCCCGGCCGGTGCTGCTGATCGTCGAGGACGACGCGGCCACCCGATCTGCCCTCGCCGAGCTGCTCGGACGCGACTGGGACGTGCTCACCGCCGAGGACGGCACCGAGGCGGTGGCGCTCACCCAGGCCCACGTGCCGGACCTGGTGCTGGCTGATCTCGCGATGCCCAGGCTGGGCGGGATGGGGCTCCTCGAGGTGCTGCAGTCAGACCCGCGGACGCGAGAGGTCCCGGTGGTGTTCCTCTCCGGCCAGAGCGATCCCCTGACCGTGGTGGACTGCTTCAGCCACGGTGCAGCGGACTTCGTCGCCAAGCCAGGCCGGCCCGATGAGCTCCGGGCGCGGTTGCTTCACGCCTGGGGGCAGGCCCGCCGGGTGGCCAGGCTCGAGTCGCTGGCGCGGACCGACGGCCTCACCGGGCTGCACAACTTTCGCGCGCTGCAGCTCCGGCTCGACGAGGAGTTCGCCCGAGCCGCTCGCTATGCCGAGCCGCTCGCTGTGCTCCTGGTCGACCTGGACTTCCTGAAGACGCTCAATGACCGCTACGGACACGACGCAGGGAACGCGGCGCTCCGGGCCATGGGCGACGTGTTCCGGGAGGAGCTCCGGGAGACGGATTTCGCCGCCCGCTTCGGCGGCGACGAGTTCGTGGCGCTGCTTCCCCATCAGACGGCGGGCGAGGCACTGGTGGTCGCGGAGCGACTCCGGACGCGGCTCGCCTCTCGGGCGTGGCCATGGCCGCAGCCGCTGACCCTGAGCATCGGCATCGCGGCCATGGAGTCGTCGGTCCAGGTCCAGGAGCCGTCCATGCTGCTCGCGGCCGCCGACGCGGCGCTGTACCGCAGCAAGCGCGGTGGACGGAACCGGGTGGAGGTGGCCGGTCCGACGGATGGGCTGGTCACGGACACGCACTGACGCGGGCGGGCGGTGGAGTCGATGGGCGAGACGTCACGGGTGGCGGTGGTGGGTGAAGGGCTCGCGGGGGCGGCCCTGGCGCTGGCCCTCTGCCATGCGGGCGGTGGCCGGGGAGTGGAGACCGTCCTCTATGCCGGGAACGGGCCGCCGCACGGTGCGGCGCGCGTGCTCACCCCCCAGTGCCGGTCCCGGCTCGCCCTGCTCGGCTGCACCCCGCCCCCCGGCGTGTCGACCACGCAGCTCGTCGGGCTCCGGGTCCTCTCGCGCGGTGCGCGAGCCTGGCTCCCCTACCCGCCCGGCGTCGTCACCGTGGGCGAGCCGGATCGCGATCCGCTGCTCGAGCACCTCACCAGCCGCAGCGTGATGGCCCGGGCCATCGTGCGCGCCTGGGCCGCGGAACGGACCGAGCCTCTGTCGCTCGCGAGGGCACCCGGCCGCGCGGTGCGCTCGCACGGCCTCGTCGCGCGCGCGGATGTGGTGGCGTTCGCGCTGGAGCCGTAGGACGCGAGCGCCGGGGCAGCCGAACCGATGGCCCGGGCGCCACTGCTTCCGGGCGCGGAGGCGTGGCTCGCCACCCGTCGGGTGCTCCCGTTCGCCCAGCTGATGATCCAGCCTGTGCCCGGAGTGGACGGACTCCTGCTGCTCCCGGTGCCCGGAGGCGTCTGGGCGCTGGCCTTCGGGCCCTCGCTGGAGCCGGTGGACCTCTCGTTGCTGCTGGTCGAGGCGGCGAGGGACGGTCACCTCGAGTCCGGCTTCGAGGTTCTCTCGCTCGGGCGGCGACCGGTGCCTGCCGGGTCCGCGCCGGCGCTGACGGGGCCCGGGTGGGTGGCCACCGGCCCGGATGCGCTCGGCCATCCGCTCGATCTGGCCGTGGGCCCCACGCTCGCGCGGGCCGGTCAGGTGGCGCAAGCGCTGGTGGCGGCGGCCGAGCCGCCCTCCGAACTGACCGGGGCCATGCTCCAGGCGGGAGTGGGACGGGCGCGCCGTGAGGTCGATGCGGCGGCTGCGCTCTGGCGTGCTGCGCGGCACGCCGGACCCGATGCGGCGCGGGCCTTTCGCGGTGGGCAGCGGCCACGGCCGGCGCCAAGCGATGGCACGCTCGCCGGGCTCGAGCGCCCAAGCGCGGGACACGTGCTGTGGCGGATGCGAGCCGAGGCCCTCCGGGACATCGCCCTCGGTCCATTTCGGTCCGTGGTACCCGCCCCACCCGTCCTGCGGCCCCCGCGCGACGCGCGCTTGCTGTACGTCGTCGAGGACGACCCGGCGGCCCGAGAGGGACTCCGCGAGCAGCTCACCCTGGGCGGCGCCGAGGTGGTCACGTTCGCCGGGGAGCTGGGACTGCTCTCCGCCGTGGCCCGCCGGCCTCCTGCAGCGGTGCTGCTCGACGTGGTCCTGGAACGGGTGGACGGCATCCGCCTCTGCCGGCGCCTCTCCGAGCATCCCTCCACGCGTGGCACACCCATCTACGTCATGAGCGGTCTCGGTCGGCCCGACCTCCGGCGCCAGGCGCTCGACGCGGGCGCCGCCGAGTTCCTCCCCAAGCCGCTCGACCGGGCGATGCTCACCCGCATCCTGCAGCGACACCGGTTCGGTCAGGTCGCGCCGGAGTCCTCCCACAGCGCGGCGTAGGGTGGCGCGATGAAGCGCGTGTCCGGCTCACGACGGAACCAGGTGCGTTGCCGCTTGGCGTACCGCCGCGTCTCGAGCGCGGTCTCCCGCTCCGCCTCCTCGGCGCTCAGCCGCCCGTCGACCACTGCCAGCGCCTGACGGTAGCCCACGCTCCGCATGGGCGCGGTGTCCCGGAACCCGCGGGCGACGAGCTGCCCGGTCTCGGCGACGAGGCCGCGCTCGTACATCCGGCGCGTCCGCGCGGCGATGCGCACCTCGAGGTCCTCGGGCGACGGCTCGAGGAAGAACAGCCGCGCAGGATGCCGGGCCGGCCGGAACGCGTGGTCCGCCCGGAGCCGGGAGGGAAGAACCCCCGTCGTCTGGAAGATCTCGAGCGCACGCACCACCCTCACCACGTCCGCCGGCGGGAGCCGGGAGGCGGTGGCCGGGTCCACCGCGGCCAGCCGGCGGTGCATCGCCGCTGGGCCGACCCGCCCGGTCTCCTCCGACAGGGCACGGCGCACCTCCGGGTCGGGCGGGGCGTCGGTCAATCCGTGGAGGAGCACTCTCAGGTAAAGCCCGGTGCCGCCCACGACGAGGACCTCACGCCCCCTCCCCCGGATCTCGGCGATGGCCGCGTCGGCGAGCGCCGCCCAGCGCGCGGCGGAGAATGAGTCGGATGGTTCCACGATGGAGACCAGGTGGTGCGGCACCCGCGCCAGCTGTTCCGGCGAGGGCTTCGCCGTGCCGAGGTCGAAGTGCCGGTAGACGGCCTGGGAGTCGGCGCTGACGATCTCCGCCCCACGCCGCTCGGCAAGCTCGATGGCGAGCGCCGTCTTCCCGGACCCCGTCGGGCCGGAGATCAACGTGAGCGGGGAGTCGGTCTGCATCGGCGGTGCGGGACCCCAGCGTACCCCGGGGGTCGGCGAGGAACCCGCCCGAGACGGTGGGCAGCGGAGAGTCGGCTTGTCGCCACGCGCTGGGGCGGGCTCGCCCCTCGGTCGACCGTGATCGCGTGCCCGGTGGATCAGCGGCGGGCGGCAAGCGCCGACTCGAGCGCATCGAGCCGGACCAGGACTGGCTCGCCGCCGCCGAGCGGCTTGAGCTGCGCCTCGCCCGAGCCGAGCTCGCGCGAGCCCAGCACCAGCGCGAACACCGCCCTCGACTTGTCGGCGCGCTTCATCTGGCTCTTCAGGCTGCCGCCGCGGGCGTCGAGGTCCACCCGGTGCCCCGCCCGTCGCAGCCGGCTGACCAGCGCGAGCGCGGGGTCGGCGGCCATGTCCTCCGCCACCGCCACGAACAGCTCGGGACGGGGCGCGTGGATCGCACCC
>Ga0208851_1001022_pt1 | contig 10243 bp, 10 predicted proteins | sample NGESurshal092012_FD_184481 | JGI IMG/M metagenome (GOLD analysis project Ga0208851, IMG submission 184481) | Arctic peat soil microbial communities from Barrow, Alaska - NGEE Surface sample 415-2 shallow-092012 (SPAdes) | ecosystem: Environmental > Terrestrial > Soil > Wetlands > Peat ... | reverse complement strand
GTATGCGCAGTCGTTTTTAGTTAAACTAATCGGAATGGAAAATCTGTCAGTCATGATGCAATGCGAACCAGACCATTAATAGTGCAGTCTGGGGTGGCAGAGATCGATTATTCTCATTAAGCCCTAATTTCACTGCTTCCTTTACGGCCCAAATATAACGAAGATACGGTAGCTGTCAACCGGTTCGCTTTTGCGGTAAAACCGCTTGCCATCAAACTGGAGTTCTTTCAGAGAGGATTGAGTATGAGATATCGACGACTGGGACGCTCTGGCTTACAAGTGAGTGAGTTATCCCTGGGATCTTGGGTGACTTACGGCAATCAGGTTGACGAGAGTGCCGCGATCGAAACCCTTTCCGTTGCTAGGGATGCGGGCGTGAATTTCTTCGATAATGCTGAAGTTTACGCAGGGGGAAAGTCCGAAATCCTGATGGGGAATGCCCTAAAGCGTCTGGGTTGGGAGCGGGAATCTTACATTATTTCCACCAAGTTCTATTGGGGTATCGCTGAGGGCCCCAACCGTAAGAACACGCTCAATCGCAAGTATCTGCACCATGCCATTGATGGTTCCCTCCAACGCTTGCAACTCGACTACGTAGACCTAGTGTTTTGCCATCGTCCCGATCCACACACGCCGATCGAGGAGACGGTATGGGCCATGCATGACATGATCCAGCGGGGCAAAGCCCTTTACTGGGGTACATCGGAATGGTCGGCAGCGGAGATCGTTAGTGCTTGGCAGATTGCCGATCGCCATCATCTCCATAAGCCCGTGATGGAACAACCCCAGTACAATTTATTCCATCGTTATCGGGTGGAGCAGGAATATGCCCGACTTTACGATGATCTGGGACTGGGGTTGACTATTTGGAGTCCACTAGCTTCTGGCGTATTAACAGGTAAATATGCTAACGGAGTCCCCGCCGGGAGTCGTTCAACATTGCCCGGTTACGAATGGTTACAGAAGACGGTTACAAACCCCGACTGGATTGCCGCTACTGAGCGTCTGCGACCGATTAGCAACGAACTCGGTTGTACCCTTTCTCAGTTAGGGATTGCTTGGTGTGCGACCAATCCCCATGTCAGTACAGTGATCACGGGAGCTAGTCGCACGGCTCAAGTCATTGAGAACATGCAGGCAATCGATCTTATCCCTCGACTTGACGCAGCACTGCTGCAACAAATTGAGGAGGCAGTGGGCGCAGTCGAAGTTACGACCCCTAAATAATCAAGACCTCGAGCTTAGTTGCCGGCGATTTTATCTTTAAGGGTGCTAGCTGTTTCGGATGCTTTGCCTTTCAGATCGCCAGTGGTCTCAACGGCTTTGTCTTTGATATCGCCTGCTACATCGACGGCTTTGTCCTTAAGACTACTGGCCGTTTCAGTTGCTTTTTCTCTGAGGTCACCTGCGACTTCGGATGCTTTGTCTTTCAGATCGTCAGCGGTCGCAACGGCTCTATCTTTAATATCGCCTGCTACGTCCACGGCTTTGTCCTTAAGACTACTGGCCGTTTCAGTTGCTTTTTCTCTGAGGTCACCTGCGACTTCGGATGCTTTGTCTTTCAGATCGCCAGCGGTCTCAACAGCTTTATCTTTGATATCGCCTGCTACGTCCACGGCTTTGTCCTTAAAACTACTGGCCGTTTCAGTTGCTTTTTCTCTGAGGTCACCTGCCACTTCGGTGGCCTGCTCTGCAAGGTGACTGGCGGCTTCGGATGCTTTGTCTTTTAGATCGCCTGCCGTCTCGACGGCTTTTTCTTTGAGGTCACCTGCCACTTCGGTGGCCTGCTCTGCAAGGTGACTGGCGGCTTCCTTCGCTTTATCTAACCAGTTCATGGAGGTTCTCCAAGTCGAGATGTTCATGGCACTTTCTGTCCGGATTATAGCAGACGAGATGGGAGACTAAACTACTCAATCGAACAGGATGTCGCCTTCGTCTGAGTAGATTTCTGGAATCCATTTAGAGCCAATCTTTATGGTGTCGGGCTTTTCACTCAGCTGAGGCTTGAAGAAGCATAAGGGGATCGATAGAGCCTTACTTATCAGGTCTAAGCAGTCAGATTACTGCACATCCTGAGCATCCAGATGCTCCAGCACTAAATCAGCCTCAGCAAGTTCTTCTGCTTTGCCCAAGCCTGTAGTCACTGCAATCACGCCTCCAGCACCAGCATTGCGGCCAAATGCCAGATCGACCAGGTTATCTCCTACCAACAGAGTTTTTCCTGGGGGCAGTCCTAATTTTTCACAGGCTTTCCGATAGAGCTGGGGATCGGGTTTATCTTTATCTCCCGGTTCGGTGCCCAATACTAAATCCAATGGAATCTTGTGGGCTGCCACAAAAGCTTCGGCCCGTTCCTGGGTATCCGCTGTCACGATAGCCAGCTTCAACCCGATGCTGCTTAGGAATTGCAAAAGAGCAGGCACTCCGGGAAATATGGGCGCGTACCGGAGAAAGGGGAGATATTCATCGGCTTCTAGAAAAGCATTTTCTGTGATTGCTTTGGCTTCAGACCAATCCAGCCCCATCTCAGCCAGATAGGCCGCTGCCGCAATCGTGTTTTCATAACGAGAGCCTATGGCCATTAACCCTTGCGGCTTGAGTTTGCCCCGTTCTACCCCGAAGGCTAATTCCAGTTGACCATGCACACCCGGAACTTTGGCATCCATGAGCCGAGCACGGCGGAGGGCTAGATTTTTGTAGTAGTCCACGCTGTCACAGAGGGTACCGTCCTTATCAAAAAAGATGGCTTCAATATCGGTGAAAACGTGACCTTTCCAGGTTAAACGTGCCATGCGAGCTTCATCTCACTCCAGAAAAATCTTTCAAGAATCTAGCACCGTCAGGAAGGTATGATCGCGGTCAAAATTAGGCCCGCACTTCTGGTTTTGCCCTTCGGACCTGGCAGGCAGACGCGGTCTTAGCTTATATTAAGTAGAGTAAAGATATCTCCAAAATCAGAGTCAAAATTTATGGCACTATTCGGATTGTTCGGTAAAAAAGTAACCCTGCCAGACGCTGACAACGCTTTGTCTGGAAGGGCAGAACCCATGCCTGTACCCGCTAGTCATTACGTGAATGGTCATCCTCTGATGCCTCCTTTTCCAGCCGGGATGGAAATGGCGATGTTTGGCTTTGGATGCTTCTGGGGTTCAGAGCGTAAATTCTGGCAACAAAAGGGAGTTTATACAACCGCAGTGGGCTATACCGCTGGAATAACGCCTAATCCTACCTATGAAGAAGTGTGCTCAGGGATGACGGGCCACAATGAGGTGGTTTTTGTTGTTTTTGACCCAAACGTGATTAGCTATGGAGCATTGCTGAAAATCTTTTGGGAAAGCCATGACCCTACCCAGGGAATGCGCCAGGGTAATGATGTAGGGACCCAGTATCGCTCAGGCATCTATGTATATTCTGACAGTCAGAAAAAACTGGCTGAAGCCTCCCGAGATGCCTACCAAGAGGCTTTAAAGGAAGCTGGATACAAGGCGGCGATCACTACGGAAATTGTTGCTGCTCCCGAGTTCTACTATGCGGAGAACTATCATCAGCAATACCTTGCCAAAAACCCAAATGGCTATTGTGGCTTAGGGGGCACTAAAGTCTGCCTGCCTCCAATAGAATCTGCGGTTAGTTAGGGTATGCAACGAGTGCAATATTTTTTAGCTAGGTGAACAATGGCAAGTTCAACCTAGTTGTATATGCTGGGTAGGTGTTTCGTGTGGGGGAGTGAAGAAATTTACACGAGAATTCTCGACGGGAGATGGGGAAACTCCTTTTCAGCAAGGGACGATATGATCGGCCAGATCCTCATGGGCGAAACCAATGGCCGGGGTGTTCAGGCAACGTTGATTTATCTGAGCAATATGGATAATTCCTTCCTGCCAGCGGCCCACATCATCTTGAACAATCTTCAGTTCAAGGCTGTCAACTTGCCCCTGGAACCTTCCCAGGGATAGGGGGCTTGTGAACTCATGCAAATTTTTTCTGGCATCTTGATTCGGCCTTCTTTCTGGTTTGGCTTAGTTCCAGCATTCAGACAGCAACTGGCATGGGTTCCGGCCTGGTCGATGCAATCGTCCCAGCCCCCAAAAGGTTTGCGATGGGTAAGCGTGGGCTTGCTGAGTTTTATTTTGGTGGTTGGTTCCGCTTCAATGGCCTTAGGTCAATTTTCAGATCTCTCCAAGATGGGGCAGGAAAGTTCGGTACAAAAAGGGGTGAGCCGTCTTGGGGAATACGAGGTGACCTGGGTGAAATCGCCCATCGACGATCAGCAGCTCTTTGAAATTGCCTCCCCCACCATCTTTGACCGCAGCAATCCGCCGAAGGGGCGAATCCCAGTCGAAATCAGGGCCAAAGCGATCGAAGAAAGGCTAGAGAGAGAATTACTTCGACTGGCTGAAACCAGGAAATCAGCAATCTCTCAACCCTCCACCGTAGAAATTGCGACACTCAACAATCGTCCGCTTCTTCTCGTCACCAACCCGCAAAAATCCCGCCCCTTAAAACTCGTCACGGTGACCGAACCAGATGCGGAATACCATTCAGAAACCCTGCAAACACTAGCGGAGCAATGGAGAACCATTCTCCAGAAAGAAGTGAATCGGCAGGCTGACCTATTAAATCCTCAAGTGTTCTTTCCACGAATCGGTCAGGCATTCCTGATTCTCTTGGCCATGCTGATTACCACAGCCGTAATCTGGGGATTACGACGGCTAATCCGCCGCCGCCAAGGGGCGTTACAACCGCAGGGGCAGAGTCAAATTCCTGGTGCTCAGGTCGCGATCTCTGACATCCCGGCAGTACCACCTGAGGATACTTCCCCTGAAGAACGCCCGAACGGCGCGATCGCCTCCAACCGTGCGGGCTTTTGGGGAAGGCTGCAATCCCCCCTGAACTTCCAACGGCAATTGGGATTGTATAGTTTCTTACAATGGTTGACCTTCTGGCTGTTGGTCGTAATTTGGTATTTTGGCACCTACGCTATCCTATCCCGCATTCCAATCTTGATGAAATATAGCGGCTGGGCTCTGGCAGCTCCCCTCCAACTTTTGTTCATTTGGTTTTCTCTCAGCTTGACCATACGAATCTGCAAATGGCTGGTTGATTGGATCGTGAATGCGTTACAAAGTAGTGCTTATCTGAGTTTTGGAGAAACTCAGCGTCAATCCCTCCGCATCTCAACCGTTACGACAGCACTCAAAGGACTGATTACATTGATCTTTCTTGCGATTGGTGTGGTCTGGACCCTGGATTTGTTGGATATCCCGACAAGTTCCATCCTGGCAGGGGGTGCCATTCTGGGTTTGGCTGTTTCCTTCAGTTCTCAAAGCCTGATCAAGGATCTGGTCAATGGTTGTTTAATCCTGGCTGAGGATCAATTTGCCGTGGGGGATGTCATTGATTTGGGGGATGCCAGTGGGATGGTGGAAACCATGAACTTGCGGATTACCCAACTACGCAACTCAGATGGAGAACTGATCACCGTCCCCAATAGTGCCATTATCAAAGTCAGAAACCTGACCCGAAGCTGGTCGCGGGTGAATTTCAGCATTGATGTAGCTTATCAGACTGACCCAGAAAAGGCGCTGTCGGTAATGCAAGAGGTCGCTCAGAAACTCTACGATGACCCCGAATGGCAGAACAAGATTGTGGCTGAGCCAACCGTGCTGGGTATCGATAGCGTATCCCACAGCGGCATGACGATTACCACCTGGATTCAAACAGAGCCTGGAGAGCAGTGGGCAGTAGGCCGAGAGTTTCGCTTGCGGGTGCGAAGGGTTTTGGAAGAAAACGGTATTGAAATTGGGATGCCCCGGCAAGCCTATGCCCTGGAATCATCCTCAACAGAGGCAAATGATCAGCGTAAGGGTCTAACGGAGGATGCGATAGCTCAAGAGTAGCTGTCAGAGAGCGATCGCCCCGCCGTGAAAACGCTCAATTACAATGCCATCAGTATTCGACCACCCTGTCGACCTTGAGAATCCAGCCTGCCTCGCCGGGAACAAGCTTGTACTGAAGCTGCCGAGTACCCCCGGTGGGTTTGGCGTTGGTGTCGGTATCACGATAAATAGGAAAGCGCTGGGCGAGAACACTTTCGACCAGGGCGAACTCGTCATGCCCCATGTAGCCTTTTGAAGCCACCTTGTTCTCTGTTAAGGGAGGCAGGTAGATTTCGCTGAGCGATTTGCGCCGATTTACCGAATACGCCACCAGCGAACCGTAGGAGCCGCTACCTGCGGAAGTGACATAGACATAGATCTCAGGGGAACCATCCACATTCAGGTCTGCCACCTCCGCACCGGTGACCGTTCCGTTGATCGTCCGCTCGATGGGCGAATTATCGATTTCGAGGCCGGCCGGAACGATGCGAAGCGTATTGGTCGAGCCTTTATTTGCACTCGTAACCCGGAATCGGATGCCCTGTAGTTCAAGCGTCCTGTCAAAAGACGTGCCGGTTACGGGCGATGCTTTCGATACTGCAGCCGTTTTCTTGTCCCCGCCCGCAATGCCCACCTCAAGTGTGTAATTTGCAGTTTCGTTGCGTCGGGCTGCATTGCGCATCAGGTAGACGCGGATCGTGTACACACCATCGGCGGGTAGCTCGGCCTTGAAACGGTTGCCGGAGGTGGAGCCCACGAATATCGCCTCGTCTGAACCGGGAGGCAGCACGTTGAAATACGCTGACAGGTTACTCGGCTTGAAGATAGCGACCATCGATTGCCCCGCGCTGGCGCGTACCTGATAGTCGACGCTCTGATCGCCCTTGATCTTGCCTGTAATGAGGGTACTGGTTTTACCCTTTTTGAACTGGATTTGCTCCTGTCGAATGGCCACCTCGGCTGAAGCAATTGTGGTTCCGAAAAGCAAAACAGCCAGTACACACGCAAGCAAGGCTTTCAAGAAGAATAATCCTCCTCGGTTGGAAGGTGGCAATGCCCAACGACCCAGACTCAGCGACCCAGCCCACGAGGGGCCAGGCTGGCAAGTAGAGCGTGATGGCCAGCTTCGCGGTAGAGCATAGTTAGCCTGCATCGATTGCCTCCAAAAACGAGGGGGTATCTATCAAAGCAGCTGATGGGCTTGCGCCACAACAGTGCTGAACTGTGTAGAGGTCTCTGCTAATTCCTCGCCAGCGCAGGCAAGCCAAAGCCAATATTCAATATTGCCCTGGGGGCCTCGAACCGGAGAATAGGTCACGCCCTGAAATTTCCAACCCAAAGATTGGGCAGCTTTCCAAACGTTCTCCAACACAGAATAGTGTACTTCTGGAGAGCGGACCACCCCATTTTTGCCTACTTGAGCCCGTGTTGCCTCAAACTGCGGTTTGACCAAAAGCAGCAATTCTTTCGGAGCCTCCAATAAGTTATAGAGCGCCGGTAAAACCTTGGATAAAGAGATAAACGAGATATCCACCGTAGCGAAGTCAGGCTTGGGGTCATCTGGCCCATAGAGTAGTTCTGGGGTGAGATGGCGAAGATTGGTGCGTTCCTTTAGTACGACGCGGAGATCTGTTTGCAGTTTCCAAGCGACTTGGCCATAACCAACATCAATACCGTAAACTTTGGCAGCTCCAGACTGAAGTAAACAATCGGTAAACCCTCCCGTAGAGATGCCTCCATCCAGACAGATTCGGCCTTGAGTCATAATCGGGAAATTTTGCAAAGCTCCCCTTAATTTTTCTCCCCCGCGTGACACATAGAGAGGAAGAGGATCCATGTAAATCTCTGCCTTGAGCGGATCAAAAGTCTCTGTGGGCTTATCTACCAATTGACCATTTACACGCACCCGACCTGCTCTAATCATTCCCTGAGCTACTTGACAAGAATTAACAAGCTCAAGGTCAACTAATATTTGGTCTAAACGTTGTTTGGTCATCGAGCTTTAGCCTTCCCGGTCCCTCCATAAATATAGTAGGGATTCTGATCACTTAGCTTGGGCAACATCGGGCACAATGGAACTCCCAGACTTCGGAAGCAGCGTACAGAAGATATTCCAAAAGTTAGGGAACTATAACTAGGTAAAGTTGACAGAGATCAAAGCTGTGAAATTATTTTTTCTATGTCTTTCTATCTTACTTACTATTTCTCCTGCTCTTGCTCAAAAATTACCTAATTGGCTCGAGAAACAGGTGCGTTCCGGCTCTTTATCCGATCAGGAAGCAGTCCTACTTTGGAAAGGGAGTAGCAATACTACGCAGCCTTCAATACCTATTCAACTGGCTAAGAAAAATCAGAGAGATGCGACTCATTCTTCAGAATCCAGAAAGGCAACAAATATTATGTCTCCTGGCTGCCCCGATGTAATCGTTTCAGATATCAAAGCACGTTTTCCCTATGACACTATTGTTGAAGGACCACGTTTTGGAACCAAACGATATACAGAGAGGTTAGAAGTTATCGGTGGAAATGTCCGTTTCCCCAGAACGCGGGATTCAGATAGCTTCCATGTACGTTTTCTTACTGCCATTAAAGAATCAGCACCATTCACGCGGCCTCAATGCGGTCATCCCAGTGGAACATTGACAGTCTCTGCCAGAAATATCCGAAACTCCATAGGCCAATGGTCGCTTGAAATCGAATTACTGGATTCAACCTTGAAATAGTAAATCTAAAAAAGCGGGGTCCATACCCCGCTTTTTTAGATTTAACGACGACCAGATTTGCTCTTGCGTCCGCTGACAATGAACTTGCTGCTGAGTTTCTTTTTCTTACGAGTCTTGTATCCAAGGGTAGGCATGCCCCAAGGAGTACGAGGCTGTCCCCCAATCGGAGATTTACCTTCCCCTCCACCATGGGGGTGATCCACCGCGTTCATGGTGACACCCCGGTTATGCGGACGGCGACCCAACCAACGCTGACGACCAGCCTTACCAACCGTAATATTCTTGTGATCGATATTACCGACTTGACCGATGGTGGCGTAGCATTCCTTACGGACCTTACGTACTTCTCCGGAAGGTAGCTTAAGCGTTACATAATCACCTTCACGGGCCACTAACTGAACCGCAGCACCAGCAGAACGGGCCATCTGGGCTCCCCGTCCAGGCATCAACTCCACGGCATGGACCGTCGTACCCAAAGGTACCCGCTCTAAACGTGTAGCGTTACCCACGAAAAAGTCCGCTGAATCTCCAGCAATGATCGTGGCTCCCACTTCTAACTTCAAGGGATGAAGAATATAACGACGTTCTCCGTCTTCATATTGAATCAAAGCAATACGAGCGTTGCGGTTGGGGTCATACTCAATGGCAATAACGTTTCCAACAATGTCCCGCTTATCTCGCTTAAAGTCGATCATCCGATAGAGGCGCTTGTGTCCGCCCCCGCGGAAGCGAGAGGTGATAATACCCCGGTTGTTGCGCCCTGCTTTGCGGTGCAGGCCTTTGGTGAGGGATTTCTCCGGGGTGGATTTGGTGATTTCACTAAAATCCGAATTGGTACGCGTCCGGGTTCCCGGCGTCATCGGACGGTAGGTACGAAGGCCCATCATGTACTCCTTGATAAGACAGTTCGGGGCGAATTTGCCCGTTTACTGAGATGAGCAGCACCGCGATAGGGATTCCACGGCACTGGCAGATAGTTAAATTGGCACAGCCTTTAAATATACGACATGAGAAGAGCACACGTATAGCAGCAAAACAAAGAAGCTCCTAACCAAGTAGTAAATGTTTTTCATAAAGTATTGGTTTCTGGACTGGAGTGGGCATCACGCCACTAGGTTCCCTGGGGCCTCTATTTTACAATTAGTTCAGAGTGGTTTTCTTTTCCGTATCTGGCCTCTCCCCCTTTGCGCCAGCCTTCTCCAAGAGGTTCTTTGTAGCCTTCTCATCGTCCACCACGGCACCAGAACGCACGCCCTCTAGTGCCCAAACTCCACGAGTGTGAAATAATTAAAAAAAAGTTAAGGCAAATCCGTTGGAGGATTTCTCTGCCATGGATATAAATGACAAAGAAGTGAATCAATCCACCGAGCAGCAAAACGCAGAGCGCCCTGTGGAAAATAATATGTGGCAGAGTACCGCAAGTCCGGAATGGTTGTCTGACACCTCTGAAGAGATGGAACAAGCCCGTGATGCTCTGTTAGGGGACTACAACATGTGGGTGCAACTAGCTGGGGGAACCCGCGATGATGCCCTTCAGGTTTTTATGACAGACTATCCGGGCGGTCCCATGCAAATTGGAAGCGATACCAAGTTGCGTGAATATTTGGAAGCTCATTTTCCTTGGGCGATCGCCTATAGACT
>Ga0208851_1001021_pt1 | contig 10246 bp, 5 predicted proteins | sample NGESurshal092012_FD_184481 | JGI IMG/M metagenome (GOLD analysis project Ga0208851, IMG submission 184481) | Arctic peat soil microbial communities from Barrow, Alaska - NGEE Surface sample 415-2 shallow-092012 (SPAdes) | ecosystem: Environmental > Terrestrial > Soil > Wetlands > Peat ... | reverse complement strand
TGACGAAGTCCATGGTCTGCGAGCCGTCACCGAAGATCAGCGGCGCCTTGCCCTCGGAGATGCGCTCCATCCAGCGGATCAGCACCTCAGTGTAGACGCCATGAATGTCCATCCGCGGCCCATAAACGTTGAACGGCCGAAGGGCGATGTAGTCCATTCCGTACATCGCGCGGAAACTGCGCAGCATGCCCTCGTTGAACGATTTGGCGGCACCGTAGAAGGTGTCGTTGTTGTGATGGTGATGACGCTCGGTGGTGGGGAACTGCTCGGCCAGCCCGTACACGGACGCGGACGATGCCGCGACGATCTTGTCGACCTTGTGTTCGGCGGCCGCCTCAAGCACCGTGAACGTCCCGTCCACCAGGACCTGCAGGGCGAGTCTCGGTTCCTCGGCACACTGCGTAATGCGGATGGCCGCCTCGTGGAACACGAGGTCAGAACCCTTGGTCATGTCGTGCACCAGGTCGATATCTCGCAGGTCACCCACGACGAGTTCGACCCTGGGATCCTGCAGCGCCTGGGCCAGGTTGGCCCGCCGCCCACGCACCAGGTTGTCCAGAATCCGGATCTTGGCCACATCGGCGGCCAACAGCTGGTCCACGATGGTCGAGCCGATTGTGCCGGCCCCCCCGGTCACCAGGGTGGTTGCACCCTTCAACGCCGTCATTTCTTATCTCCTTGGGTCTTTTGATCTTCTGTTCTGTGGCCGTGTCCGGTTCCAAGGTCACACCAAACTGGATGTGACGGGGTTTTCAAGTACTGCGACCGCAAATTGCGCGTCGTCATCGATCGCCGATGCGAGCGCATCGATCGGCACAGCCGGGGCACCACCGTCAACGAGACTCGCCGATACCGCCTCGAGCACGGACAGCACCCGCAAGCCGGCCGCGCCGTCAGTGATGGGGGCGCGTCGTTCGAGGATGGCGCCGGCAAACTCCGCGACCATGGCCGAGAGGGCTTCACGCTCTGGCAGGGCCGGAACGGTGATGTCACCGAGTCGGTAGGAGACGGTGGCTGCTTCTCGCTGCTCGGCGTCATGCGCCTGGGTGGCGAGGTCGACTCCCCGATCAAAGACGGCCACCCGTTGCTGCGGATTCAGGTCGTCCCACACAAGGGTCCGGCGGCTACCGCCGATCACCATTTGCCGGATCTTGGTCGGCGATAGCCAATTGACGTTGACATGAGCGATGCCGCCCGATGTCAACGGCATGCTCAAGTATCCCACACAAGCCTTACCGGCCCCCAGCGGATCCGATCCGGTCGCCGATACCGTCGTTGGACGCAGCCCGCCGGGCAGGATGAAGTCCAGGATCGACAGATCATGGGGGGCGAGGTCCCAGAAGACGTCGACGTCCGGTTGCACCAGACCGAGGTTGATGCGCACCGAGTCGACATACAGGATGTCGCCGAGGACACCCTCCGCGATGGTCTGTCGGATGTATTGGACGGCCGGCGTGTAGCAATAGGTGTGATCGATCATCAGCACACGGTCGGCCTCGGACGCGGCCCGAACCATTCTTGCGGCCGCATCCGGGGTGTCCGCCAGCGGTTTCTCGACCAAGACGTGCTTGCCTGCGGCCAGAGCGGCGAGCGCGATCGGCGCATGGGTCCGCGCCGGTGTGGCAATAGCCACCGCGTCGATATCGTCCCGGCGCAGCAGAGCCTCCAGCGAGGTCTCCACTTCCACCGTGGATCTGGCACCGATCACCTTGCGGGCACGCGCCTCATCGAGGTCACACACCGCGACCAGATCCCAGTGCGGCGATCCCCGGAAATTGCGGACCAGATTCGGCCCCCAATAGCCTGCGCCCACAACTGCAATCCTCAGCTGTTGCTTTTCTTGTAGCATCATTGCAATCCCCCCTCGGGACCCTGCTTTTGCGATACCAATCTTGTTCCCCACGTCAGGACTGGCTCCCTTGAGGAGCCCCGATGCCGCCTATGGGGTCGGTGTCGTCGTCGATGATGCCGCACTCGACGACGCACTGGTAGTGGGCGGGTCGGTGGGTGTGGTCTGCACGGTCGCCTGACTGGTCACCGTCGGGCTCGCAGGCGGCTCCGTGGCGGCTGTCTGCTGGAGTGCGGCGGCGGCTGGTGCGACCGGAGCGACAGGAACCACGAGCACCACATCGACGGCAAAGTCGGTACCAGTTGAAGCTGCGGGGAACGCTGCGGGGTAGGAGTACACGCCGGCATTGACCGGAGTGTGCAGCGGTGCGATGTCCTTCGCAGCGGACAACCCGCCCCCAGTCACGGAGTAATGGCCTGTCGCTCCACGATAGGACGCCGTGTAGGTAGCCCCCGCCTGCACGGCAACTGAGGCGTCAAGGACGACGGTCTTCCAGCCGCTCGCAGCACCGGTCGCCTGACCGCCGCCAACTCGAATGCCCGTGGAGTCCCACAGATCCACCGTCCACGGACCGGTGTTCCCCGTTCCGACGTAGAACTTGATTGCAGTTACGAATCCGGCCTGGTCCGAACTGAACTTCATGCCAACCGATACCGGCCCGTTGTCGGCATAGGCGGCTGTGGCTGGAATGGTTGTCGGTGCGAAAACGCTCGAGGCGGTGCCCTGCTGTGGCGTGGCCACGGTGGTAAACGTCCAGGTGGTGGCGGTCGCCATGGAAGCGCCAGCGGCCGACGTTGCCTTTGCCGATGCCGTCAAGGTGGCTCCGAATGGAAGCGCCGCGCTGGGCGTGAACGTTGCGGTCTTCGAACTGGAATCGTAGGTGGCAACGCCAGGAATACTGCTGGTTGACCCGTTCTTCAACGACATCACGAGTGTGTTGGCCTGGATATCCTGATCAAATGTCGCCGTCACGAGTGCGTCGGGCTGCGCGAGTGCGGCCCCAGGGCTTGTTGCCGTCACCGTCGGCGCGACGGGCGGGGGCGGAACAGCAGCGTTCAGAACGGCTACGACATCGACGGCGAAATCGGTACCCGTCGCTGACGACGGGAAGCCTGCCGGATAGGAGTACACCGCTCCATTTGCCGGAATCTGCAATGGTCCGGTGGTCTTGCCGCCGGCCAGGCCTCCGCTGGTGACCGCGTAGTGACCGGATGAACCCCGATAGGACGCGGTATAGGTTGCGCCGCCCGTGACTGCCACCGGCGAGTTCAAGATGACGGTCTTCCACTTGTTCACCGTGGCGTTACCGGTCGCCACGCCGGTGCCCAGCTTGGTCCCGTCTGCGGCCCAGAGATCGACGGTGTAGGGACCGTTGTTCCCGGCCCCGGCGTAGAACTTGACCGCCGTCACCGAACCCGACTGGGCGGGGCTGAATTTGATACCCACCGTGATGGGGCCGTTGTCGTTCCACGCGGCGTTGACCGGCGTATCCGTATCTGCATACAGGCTGGACGTCGTACCGGGCGGCGAGACAGCGACCGTGCTGAACGTCCACACCGTCGCTGCGGGCATTGACACTCCGGAGGCCGACTTGGCCTGGATAGAAGCGGTGTAGGTGACGCCCTGGGTGAGGGCACTTGTGGGTTGGAACGTCGCTGTGTTGGTGGCGGTCGCGTAACTGACCGTGCCCGCTACTGCGGTGCCAACTGCATCCTTGACGGTCATCACGAGCGTGGCGTCATTGGTGATCGGGCGGCCGAACGTCGCCGACACGGAGGCGTCCGGTTGCACCGGCGCGGAGCCGTCCGGACTGGTACTCGTCACTACTGGCGGCGCGGTGTCCTGGGGACTGAAGGCGACATCAACAAAGTAATAGCTGTTGTTCCAGCTCGACGCCGGGAAGGTGTCACTGCCATAGGTGTAGGTACCCAGGGTCCCGGTCAACGGTGTGTTGACGACCGGCGCGGCAAAGAAGTTCGAAGCGACCGAATAATGCCCAACCGGCATGAAGGCGGACGCCACGTAGGTGGTCCCAGCGGTGACGGCCACCGGTGATGCAAAGTTCGCCGTCTGCCATCCGGGCGCTGTCGTCGGGAAAGTCAGCAACGCCAACTTGGTGGTGCCGGCGGCGTTGTACAACGCGCCGGTGTGCGTCCCCGTGTTCGCCGCGTCGCGGTAATAACGCAGCCCGGTGATAAAGCCGTCGATGCTCGTGGTGAAGCGGAGTCCGACGCTGATCGGGCTGGCATCACCGGAATCGGAAACGGGCGGAGTGGCTGTGCTCGCCAACAAACTGCACGGGCATACGGATGCGCCAGCCGTCTTGAAGGTCGACGTAAACGGCGCCGCCATCGGTGTTCCACCGAGATTCTTCGCCCCGGTCACGGTCACCGTGTAGGTCTGCGCGGCGGCCAGGGAGGCCGTGGGAGTAAAGCTGGCGGTCGGCCCCAGCGGTTCGTTGCCAGGTGCTCCCGGCACGTTGACTCCGTTGGCATCCTTCAGGGTGACCGAGGCCGAACCAGGCTGAACCTGGGTGCTGAAGGTGACCGTGACCTTCGTGGAGACGGGGACCGAGGTCGCCTGGTTGGCAGGTGCGACGACGCTGACGGTGGGTGCCGCACCTGCTGCGACCGTGAACACCGGGTCGACGAAATAGTTCGCGCTCGAGGTGCTCAGCGGTGCCCCCGCGCCGTAGGTGTACCGACCTGCGTTGGTCGGCGTGTGCAGTGGCGCCCTGTCACGCACCGCACTGAGACCGTTGGCTGTATCTGAGTAGCGACCGACCGGTGCCCGGTAGGACGCGATGTAGGTCGTGCTGGCGGTCACGTTCACCGGAGTGGCAAACGTCGCGGTTTGCCATCCCGTCGTGCTCTCGGCACTTACGGTGGCTGTCGCCAGCCGTGTTCCCGTGCTCGACCAGAGCGAAATGGTGTTGGTACCGGTATTCCCTGGCCCCTTGTAGAACTTGACGCCCGTGACAACACCAGTGGTGTCGGCGGTGAAGGCCACACCGAGTTCAACGCTGTTCAGATCATTCTCGGCGGCAACCACTGGCGCATCAGAGTCATTGAACAGGCTGCAAGGGCAGACGCCCGCAATGGAATCCGGCTTGACGGTCGTGAAGGTCCATGTTGCGGCGGGTGCCATGGGTACACCGCCGGCCTTTGCGTTCAGCGTGGCCGTATAGGTACCGCCAGCAGCCAAGGTCGTGCTGGGAGTGAAGGTCACAACCCGCTGGGCGCTCACGGGGGATGTCGTCCCTGCGACCGCATTTCCAGCGGAATCCTTCACAGTCAGCGTGACCGACCCACCGTCGGGGTCACGAGAAAACGTCGCGGTGATTGGCGAAGTTGCAGGTACGCTCGTCGCCCCAGAAGTCGGAGTAGTACTCACCGCGGTCAGCGGCGTCGAATCCGTCCGCGAGTAGATGACGTCGACATAATAGTTCGTTTGCTGGTAGCTATTGCTAGGCATACCCGATCCCGTGGTGTACACACCATTGGTGTTGGAACTCGACCCCAGGGCGGTTAACACCCCGGAAGTCTTACCCATCGAAGCGAAATACTGGGAGTCCGCCGAATAACGACCCGTTGGCGCAACATACGACGCCACGTAGGTCGTTCCCGTCGAAATCGCGACAGCAGAGGGAAAGGACGCGGTCTGCCACCCAGTCGGGGTTTCGTTGGTGAAGGTTACCGTCGACAGCACGGTTCCGTCAGCCTTGTAGAGGGTGCCGGTGTGGGTTCCGGAATTCCCAGCGCCCTTGTAAAAGCGCAATCCGGTGATGAAGCCGTTTGCCGAGGTGGTGAACTTGACACCCAGCGTCACCGCACTGGAGTCGCTGGCCGCCGGGGTTGCGGGGACAGCAGAGCCGAAAATGCTGCAGGGACAATTCACCGTCAGCGGCAGGATGGTCGCAGGCAACTGGATGTTGCCCGAGTCATCAATTGCTCGCGCCTGGATCGCAGACGAACCCGTCGCCGTCACCACCCCCGTGTAGGTGAAGGAAGCCCTGCCGGTTGCCGGATGCCACGTGGTGCCGCCGTCGAGGGATACCTCTACCCCGGCCACGACGCCGTCGGCATCGGTCGCCGTACCGGTCACGGTCACCGTCGAACCTTGGCCGATGGTCCCCCCGCCGGCGGGAGCTGTGATGACTGCGGTTGGAGCAACCGTGTCCGTCGACTTTGTCGCCGGTACAACGCCGGGCGTGGACAAGGTTGTGGCAGTCGCACCCATGTCAGCCAGGATGTTCACCGTCGCCTGCTGCATTCTGGTGTCGACTGGGGCAACTACACCGTCGTGATTGACATCAAGTCCCCAGGCCCACTGCACCGTGCCAGCACCGAAAACAAGTGCGCCACTGGGGGCCTTGTACATCGTGAGGTGATGAGTCGTCGTGCCCGGTGCCGTGGTGTTACCGAAGTCCTGCAGGTACTGAGTCACTGCGCCGGTCGTGGTCGACATTCGGATCAATCCGGCTGGACGGTAGCCGTTGTCGAGATCCTCATCGGATTCGTAGCCAACAGTGTGCGGAGCAAGCGCGGTACTCGTTCCAGCCGCCTGAGTCGCGAGTGACGTGCCGCGCCAGAGGCGCAATTTGCCTTCCTCTGCGTTGACCGTGATGGGTAGGTCGCTATTGTTCGCCACATAGGCCGTCCCGGTCAGAGCGTTCTCCGGGCCGTGGCCGTTGCTTCCAAATCTTGGGTCCCGCCAGGTGGCGGTCGGCCCGGCTGGGGCCGGAGCCGGGTCGATGACCGCGTTTGCCCAGGTGTCCTTATAGCAGACCAGGGTGCGGTTTGCGGTGTTCGTGCCATCCTGGCTGGGCTCCCAGCGAGTCTTCCAATAGACCTCGTTGCCGGAGAAGAACGCGAGGTTGACGCCAGCATTCCTGGCGTTCTCGACATTCGTGCGCTGCTTCTCGGACCAATATTCGTCGTGACCCACCGAGAGAAAGACCTTGTGATTCTGAATGTTGGTGGCGTTGCCATTCAGGTTGAGCCCGCTCTGATCGGTATCCAGGCTCGAAATGTATGACATGTCATACCCGTTGGATTCAAGGAAACGAATCATCGGGTATTCGTTGGAAAAGAGGTAGTCACGTGAGGTCCCACCGTCACGAGTGGCAAAGGGTCGGTTGTAACTCAACTTGTACGCACGCCCATTTGCCAACCCACGGTAAAAATCCGAGCCACCGTAGGCGTTATAGGCCTGCCAGGTCGAGTCCGAGGTCTGGAAGACAACCTGCGACGTGCTCGCATCGTTGCGGACGATGAACGGGATCTGACTGACGTCGTTCTTATCGGCACGAAAGAGCCGGGCGATGTACACACCGGACACCGCGGTCGACGGCACTGCCCACGAAGCAGAAACGCTCCAGTTCCCGCAGTCGAAAATCTCCGTTGCGGCGTTCGACATGCAGTTCGGCTGAACCCGGGGTAACGGACCGGACGGGGTCACGTCGGCAATCTTCCTTGCACCGTTGCCTTGGTAGTAGCCCAGTCGGAAAATCTGGATCGTGTACGAGGACGCGTCCGTCTTGATCTTGAACTGAACTGTCGAGCCACGATTGACACTCATTTGCGTCGCAAAGCCCTGTATCGAGGCATCCCCAGCACCGACGATGTCCCATTGGGATTGCGGCGTGCCCGGCAGTAGATTCTCACATGCGATTTCGTTGGTACAGGGCGTCGCTGCGACCGCAGCGGGCGCGACAACGACGGTGAGTCCGAGGATCAGGCCCACCGCGCTCAGGGCAGCGAGCAGCGAGCGAACAGGCGATCGCCTCGAGGTCGAGTGCCAGGCAACGCCGTGCGCTGTCAGCAGTGAATGGGGCATGCGAGTAGCTCCTCGTCCTGTGCGGAAGAACGACATTCGCGCTCCCCCATGCATTTCATGCCGATCGAGCAAGCGAAGCTCCGCTTCCCATTCGACTTCCGTTCTACCGCCGTGATCCGCCGAGCGCCCGCGTAGGCGACGAGCCGTGGATGTCGCCAACCCCCGCTGGCCTTCATCCGATGTGTTGCCACCACAGACGGTAACCACAGTGCCTGTCTGGCATCACTACTATAGGCCATACGGCTGATAAGACAACATCGCGCTGGTCAAAAGTTGCCCGTGAGGGTCAAACCGCCCACTCAGCGTCACTCTTGGTTAGCGACAGTCATCTCGACCGAGTCCCGTTTGACAGTGAACCGGGACAGCCCGCGCACGGTGACCGGGAACTGCTCCAACCGGTCGGAGAACGTAGCCAGGTGCTGCTGCGCCAGCAGCGTGGTCGGAACCAGGATCACCACCTGTTTGCCGTCCTGCACCGCCTTGAAGGCCGCGCGCACGGCGATCTCGGTCTTCCCGTAGCCGACGTCACCGGAGATCACCCGATCCATCGGGACCGGCTTTTCCATGTCGCCTTGACCTCGTCGGTGGCCGCCATCTGGTCCCGGGTCTCCGTGTACGGGAAGGCGTCCTCGAGTTCCCGCTGCAAGGGGGTGTCCGGGCCGAAGGCAAACCCGGTGCGGACGCCCGGGCCGCGTACAGCTGCACGAGCTCGCGGCGATCTGCCGGACGGCCTTGCAGGCCCGGCCCTTCGTCTTGGCCCAGTCGGCGCCGCCGAGCTTGTTCAGCGACGGGACCTCGCCGCTTACATACCTGGACAGCAGTTCGAGGGAATCGGTGGGCACGAACAGCCGATCACCTGGGTGGCCCCGCTTGCTGGGCGCGTACTCGACCACCAGGTACTCCCGGGTGGCGCCGCCGGTGGTGCGTTGCACCAGGTCGACGTACTTGCCGATGCCGTGCTGGGCGTGGACGACATAGTCGCCGGGCTTGAGCGACACCGGGTCGACGGCGTTGCGTCGGCGGGCCGGCAACCGGGACACCCGTCCGGATTGACCCCGCGGGTCCAGGTGAGGTCCGCCTCGGTGAGGATTGCCGGGCCGGAGTCCCGCAGGACGAAGCCGTTCTCCAGCCGCCCGCAGATCACCGTGACGACGTCGGTGCGCGGCGACTCGGCCAGCCCGTCCGCGACGACCACACCCATCTCGGCCTCGGCCAACCGCTCGCCGGCCCTGGCCGCCGTTCCCGCACCGGCGACAACAAGAACAGTGGACCCGCCCGCGGACTACCGCAGTCGAGCATCCTCCAAAGCGACGGCCGATGCGCCGGTGCGGGGCGAGGGCGACTTTTGGCGTAGTCGGAAGCTGCGGCCGTTCGACAATCGGAGCAGTCTCAGCCAGATTTGAAGACCACGGTGCTCATGAGCCACCTGGTTGCTTTGCCGGTGCCAACCCCTGCGTTCGCACTCGCACCGACCGCCAGCAAACGATCCTCCATGACGAATTCCATGTCGCCGGCCGGGCCGACGTTGACTCGGGCGGTGTATCCGGTGCCTGTGGTCAGGGTGTCGCCGAATCCCGAGTCGAGATAGAGCCCCGCGGCCAGCTCGTTGTTGCCGGTTGCAGCAGCTGTCAGTCCGGACTGCACGGTCGCGGCGGTTCCGCCAGTGAGACCGCTGGCATGTGACTGGACGTCGACCGCCCCAGCGCCGACCGCCACGGACATGCCGCTGTACTCCACCGCGGCGATGCCGACATCTGCCACCGACGTTGCGGTGGCCTTGATGACGGGTTTCGTTCCCCCGGAGGCGGTGATTGGCGCCGTCCAGACCGATTGCTCCGTGCCATCGGCGGCCACGAAGTGGCTGACCTCGGTAAAGCTGTCACCGGCGGAATCTGTCACGGCATTCGCGGTCGGACTCGAGTTGCTCCACACGCCGACTTCTACGACCAGCCGATTCCCTGCGCCGACCGCAGACGCCGGCGTGACGGTCACTGATCCGACGTCCAGCTGATGCGCACTGACTTGTTGCACGAATGCGGGGGTCACCGCTGCCCCGGGAATCACCGCATTCGAGGGGTTGGAGGCAGCTCCGGCACCAACGGCATTGGTCGCCGTCACCGTGAAGGTGTAGCTGGTGCCGTTCGTCAACCCGGCGACGGATGTGCCGGTAGCGGGCGGTGTACCAGTCACGACGACCGGCGCGAGCGCTGTCGAACCAATGTAGGGGGTGACTGCATACGACGTGATTGGACTTCCGCCGTTGGCCGGCGCCGTCCAAGTCACGGTTGCGGAGCCGTTACCGGCGCTGGCGCTGACCGAGGCAGGAGCCGACGGTGCGATCGCTGGCGCGGCCGAGATCCGAACGGGGGCAGCGACCGAAGGCACTCCGTTCTGATTGAGAATGAAAAGCATGTAGTCGCCCGGCGGTGCGAGCGTAGCGGAATTGGGTGACTGAACTGTCAACTACACTTTCGCAGTCTATGAGGCGGCGAGCTTGATGCCGACCTGCGGGTCTTGGTTTTGTTGGGAGGTGGCGTGACCTGGGGTTGTGGGGTTTAT
>Ga0208851_1001020_pt1 | contig 10248 bp, 10 predicted proteins | sample NGESurshal092012_FD_184481 | JGI IMG/M metagenome (GOLD analysis project Ga0208851, IMG submission 184481) | Arctic peat soil microbial communities from Barrow, Alaska - NGEE Surface sample 415-2 shallow-092012 (SPAdes) | ecosystem: Environmental > Terrestrial > Soil > Wetlands > Peat ... | reverse complement strand
TACCCAGCCGGCTACATCTTCGAACTCGGCGGCGTTCGCTTTGCACATCTCGGAGATACCTATTTAGACGGCGTTCAATCGTTGGAAAATGTTGACGTGCTCTTCATTCCTATAGGTGGGTTTTTCACTATGGATATCGAAGAGGCGCTCGAAGCGCTCGACATCATTAATCCTAACAACGCCATTCCGATGCATTACGACACCTTCAGCCAGATCAAAGCCGATCCGCAGTATTTTAAGCAACTCGCTGAAAATGCGGGGCACCACGTCACCGTGCTGTCGATTGGGGGGGCTGTGACCTTTTAGAGTCTCGCGTGATTCAAGAACCGGGCTTTGTGTTGAGAGCAACAACGCTACTCCCCGCACACCTCAGAAGCAGCTCTGAACATGGCTGGCAAGATTAGCGCCCCTTGCCAAGCAGCAAGTCTGCACCTGACGCGCAATTTAGGGAGGCGGCATCCTCTTACTTTAAGAGCATTTTTTTAAAAGCGTGTTTCATGTTGAGTTCGGAAGCAAGGTCACTTCAGGGCTTCGTAATAGGTCGTAGCAAGGGAGTGGATTGCCCGCGCGGTCTGGGTACCAACGCCTCGGACTTTAGTGAGCTCTTGTATTGGCGCGCAAAATATAGCCTCAAGTGAGCCGAAAAACTCCAGCAGGGCACGCGCGGTAACGGGGCCTACCGACGGGATTGCAGCAATTACGTACTCTTGTTGTTCTTGAAGTGTTTTTGAAATCTTCTTTCCGTGCACTGCGGGTGTCCCCTTTTTACCCGTTTGTTCTCGCTCCGCGATAGCATCCCCGGATTTGCCCTCTCCTTGGTCAGCGATGATGCGGACAAGCGAATCGCTCTCATTTTTTCCCTTCGAATCAAAGTCTAAAAGCGTTTTTTGGCGTTCTTCAGGGATGGTACCTGCGGTCCCTCCCGAAGTTTTGTGGTGGCTGTGGATTTGCGTCGGTGTGGCATCATTTTCGGCAGCGTGGAAGCTGCATTTGGTCTCTAATTGGGCATACGATGCCGTTTGATCGGTTTTCAGCGGGAGTGTGGAGTCTATTGACTCCTGAGGCTCTTTTTCAGCAGCAACTTTGATACGTTCAGCAGGGAGCGTTCGTCTCGTGCTCAAACGCTTCATTTCGGCACTCATCATCCGTTTTTTTCGCGAGCTAGATGAGCTGTACGCCTCATCGCGTGTCCCCTTTGTTATCAAAACGACGACGCGACCCGCACGCCTTCTCCCCGTGCGGCCCTCACGTTGGATGCTACGAATTTCAGAAGGAATTGGCTCATAAAACACGACCATATCGGTTGCTGGAATATCTAACCCCTCCTCAGCGACACTTGTCGCAACGAGGACGTTATACGTTCCATTCACGAAGTCTGATACGAGCTTTACTTGTTCCTTTTGAGAAAGTCCTTTCAGTCCGTCTTTTTTTGCTTGGCCGACAAACTTCTCTGCCCTTACGTCACGCAACGTATTCAGGGTATCCCTCACGATTTCGGCGGTGTCTCTGTAATTGGTAAATACGATAACACGCGAATCAGGCTTGAGCACCAGTTGTTGAAGAACAACGCCTTTCAATGCTTCGAGCTTTGGATGGATTTCATCAAGGCGATTCGACAGCTCCACAGCAGCCTTTATGCGATCATCGCTGACGAGGTTTCGCGCAGCTTTGCTACCTTTTTTTGACTGCGCCTGCTTAATTAGCCTCGTAAAGTATTTGCGCGTGGGCACAACGCCTTGGGTTTCTATCAGTCCAATCGCATGGCGTAACTTAATGACCTCAGCAACCAGCGACATCGCCCTATAGTTCCTATCAGTCGCAACCTTGTGTTGGACCTTGATCAATTCTGACGTCGAGACCCATTCGCTAAAGACGACTTTCATTTTTATCAGTTTGCGCAGCCGCTCGGTTGCGCCCTGCTTGAGATGCTGTCGAATTGTCTCCATCTCAGGAGGCAACGTAAACTTCAGCATTTCCACATTCTTTTCATGCGTGTATGGATACACGTCAGGATCTGATTCGGTGCGGATCTCGATATTGTCTATGAACAAACTTTCGCTGACTGCGTTGATCTTCTCTACGGTGCCGCCAGGAGACGCAGTCATGCCCAAGATGAGCGGGTCATCTGCTTGTTCGATGTATCTGCTGGCAATGAATCGGTATGCGTAATTACCTACTGCTCGATGCGCTTCGTCAAAGATAATGAGTTTAACACCAGCAAGCGTAATGCGCCCCGCTTTGAGATCGTTCTCGATAACCTGAGGAGTTGAAACGATCGCCTGCTGTTCCTGCTTCCAAAGCTCCATTCGCTTCTCAGGAGGAATCTCTCCAGTAAAGATGGTCGTCTCTGCAAGCAGATGTGATCGTAGAAACTCCGCATGCTGTTCGACAAGCGGCTTTGTCGGTGCGAGAAATATGACCCGTCCATCTTCTTCGAGGCGATTAGCTATAACGAGCAGCGCGACAACAGTTTTGCCGAGACCAGTCGGCAGTACAATCATCGTTGAGGCGCGGACAGCCGATTCTGCTAGTGCAACCTGATACACTCGGGCCTCGACAGAATTCGGGACAATAAGTTTCAGGTCAACGTACTCTCGCATTCCCGCTTTTAGGTTGAATCAAGCGTTATTATAAGTATCCTCGTCTGGCAACGCAACGCGCTCCCTTGGGGATGACGTTAGACGAGGACCTATATGCTTATCAGCTTAAAAATAGAAAATACTAGTCAGCCAAGTCCCCTCGAAATCACATTACTGGTGGCAATCGTGCAAGATACGTATGAAGATTTGAAACAGCTGATCAAGAAATACGGCTACTTCACTGATGGCCCATATAGACTATCGGGAGGGGCGCTTAGTGATTTCTATTTCGACTTGCGCCGCGTTACGATGCACCCTCGAGGTGCCTCTTTAATAGCCAAACTGATGATTGAGCGCTTGACAGGTGTCGACGCGGTTGGAGGAATGGAAAGCGGCGCAATACCGATCGCTACTGCAATCGCTCTCAAATCAGGCGTTATCCGCGCATTTTTTGTAAGAAAGTCCGAGAAAACATATGGGAGAATGCGCAGGGTGGAGGGATGTGTGCGGAAGGGGGACGTCGTTGCGTTCGTGGAGGATGTTACGACGAGTGGAGAATCGGCCCTCTCAGGCATAGCTGCCGTTGAGCAGCTAGGTTGCAGAATTGCCAAGGTGATCAGCGTTTTAGACCGCGAGAGCGGCGCCCAAGAGCGCATTACGTCGAAAGGTTATCTGTTTGAAGCCTTATTTACTTCAAGCGATTTCAAAAGTCAATTTTGATGAAACACCCGTTAATACAGTTTAAGAACAAAGCGGAATACAGACGAAAAATGCGACGACTTCGGTGAGTTAATGAAACTAGACAAAAGCGATGGAATTCAGCTGGCCTGCGAAAAATGTGGCACTGCGTTGAATACCGATGCAGCAAGCAGAAGTATTTTGTCTGACGGACAGGTTCACGTGTTCTGTCAAGACTGCACGCGTCATATGCTCATAATCAAGGACGGCTCGCTGAACCTCTAAACTGACGTATACACGAGCGTTACAATTGCCGATCAGTGGTAAGTAACCTAAGATTGAGAAAAGTCCGACGCTTCGGCTTAAGTTATGACAGCCTTTGCACTCTTTTTATTATAAAATGCGGAAAAAAAAGCAAATAAGCGCTTAGCCTTTGCTTGAAGACTTCCTCCGTGAAGTTACAATTGTCCCGAACCCGGCTGCGACGCCTATGAATAGACCTATAACGATACCTATCGTTGTATCTGTTGTCGATGTCACGTGCGGTAAAATGAAGACGCCGAAGACTGCGGCACCGACAGCACTCCCTACGCCAGCGCTGCTAACGCGAAAGACTTTGTCAAGACTGCCCTTGCTGATCAAACCTGATGCAAAACCAGCTATTAATCCTACGATAACGCCTATGGAGGCTCCTGTGATAGCCGATTCTACGCCGCTTGAAAATGAACTGAACCGTGCATAGGTCAGCCAGGCAAAAAAAGCCCCAAACACGGAATAGAACGGTGATTCTTCGGCAATGTTGACAGAGCCCACAAAGATGAGACCTACAATTGCTCCGACTAGCGTGCCGATTATGCTGCCTACGTAAAGTCCCGCTAGCGTTTGGAGAATGTTAAGGCCCAAAAAGGTCGTTACTCCGGAAAGCAGCCAGCCAAATATGACGTATAGTACCACTCCAAAAATGGCGCCGAGCACCGCACCTAAAACTGCTCCAGCTACGAGTCCGACAATCGAGCGCGTGACGACGTTGCTCTCAAGATGGCCGCTGGCTTCAGGTCCTGCAACTTGCAGCCCGCTTAGTGCGCTGATCCGGAAACGAGAGCTCACATTAATTGATACAGATTCTTGCTATTTAAGCACCCTAGCTAGCTATGTTGTCGATTGTCGCCGACAGCGTTATTCGTGATTTGAGAATCTAAGCACCGGATAGGGGGATTGTAACTGCGGTGAACGTGCTAGCTCCTTCTCTTGTCTTGTTGACAGTCGCTCTCTCTTTAGTGATATTGCAGGTGAATCATCTTCCGCAGTGCTCACGTTTAAAGTTTTTATTTCAGCTCTGAGCTGCGCAAACTCTTCGCACAGCAGCTTTAAAGTGAGTGAGGTCCGTCGATCTCCTCCCGCGGCCATAGCTTCGAAACGCTTGATGACGATCGTTTCAAACTCGCAGAGACTCAGAAGGCGCGAATTAGGAATAGAGCCCATGATCTCCACGCTCAATTCGCGCTGCGGGATGACAAGCTCAAAGCCGCGTTTGCCTAAACGCTTGTAGGCGGTGAGATTCTTGCTCTCGATTCGGCGTTTGATGCTCGTTTTTGAAACTCGTAAGAGCTTAGCAACTTCCTTTATGGTAAAATAGCGCTCTTCTTCAATCATTGGGCGTTTGTCCGGCCAAGTACCGCGCAATAATCAGGTGCCGCGGGTTCATGGCATAACTGTCTAATATACAGCAGAAGTATTTGACAAGTCCGTCTTGCACTAGGGGGCCTACAGCAGCTTCAAACTCGCGCCTTTGCTCTTTCTTATCCCAACCTTTGAAGAAAGGTGCGACGGCCTCACGCAAAACAGCTGAGTGCATAGCACACGGAGCGAGTGGAATTAACTGCGTAAGTATGGCTCTTTGGAGCTCACTCATTGCTTGGAGCTTCTCGAGATAATCCACATTTTTTTCAAGCTGATCTCTCGCTCTTGTGTCGTTTCCGCCTCTTGCGTTTTTCTGTAAAGGGGCGTTGTCAGCGATCTCACAAGATTTAGGATAACTTCCTTTCTTGGCCCACAACATCAGTCTCAAGAGCGTAAGGACAACGACTTCGGATAAAACTTTCTACTTTAGTACTGCGATTGGCGCTCGAGCGAAGTTATTTGAGCGTTAAGCCCGATACAAGTGAAATCAAGCTATGTTATACCAGGTGTCAATCGAAAAGTGTGGCTCTTACAATGATCAAGAGGTTAGAAAGGCCGTCGAAGCGTGTTTAGCACCGCTGGGCGGGCTTGAATCGGTCGTTTCGGGCGGTGATCGCGTGCTGGTGAAGCTAAACTTGTTGTCCGCCAAGTCGCCTGAGGCTGCGGTCACGACACACCCTGCCATCGTGAAAGCGACAGTCGAACTGGTTCAAGAGCTCGGAGCGATACCGGTGCTCGGGGACTCTCCCGGTGGTGGAAGCACCGCAGCGTCTTACAAGGCACTTTTGGAAAAGACGGGCATTCAGGCCGTTATTGATAAAACGGGGTGTGAAATTGTCCGATTCGACGAGGCTAAACGAGAAGTTGCCCCGGCGAAGGCTAAGACGTTTAAAAAGCTCACGCTGGCAAAAGCAGTTACAGAGGCAGACGTGATCATAAGGCTCCCGAAGCTTAAAACGCACACTCTCACGTACTATACGGGCGCTGTTAAGCTCCTGTACGGTTACATACCGGGTTTGTTTAAAACCGAGTACCATCTACACACCGCTAACGACATAAACCTGTTTGCTGACCTGCTGCTTGACATCCATGAGACATACCCCCCCGCCCTCACGCTTATGGATGCGATTGTAGGCATGGAGGGGGCGGGGCCCTCTAACGGAAAACCGCGCAAAATCGGGCTTGTTCTGTCGAGCAAAAGTTGCACAGCGCTAGACTATGTCGCCGTAACGATCGCAGGCTTTGACCCTATGTCCGTGCCAACCGTGAGACTGGCTCAGGAGAGGCGCGTTGGTCCAGCGCGCTTGGAGGACGTCAGGATATACGGGGAGCGGGTTCAACCGCTTGTCGTGGAAGATTTTGAAAAGACGTTAACTGCATTGCTTTCGAGGGCTCCGCCATTCCTCATCAACACCTTGAAGCGGTTTATTGCCGCAAAACCTGTCATCGACGTTTCCAACTGCAAACACTGTGGGGAGTGTTTGGGGGCTTGTCCACCCAACGCCATCGCATTTAAAAAAGCCAGGGTGCCGGACATTGACTATAGCACGTGTATACGCTGTTATTGCTGCCAGGAGTTATGCCCGGAGGGTGCCATTACCGTATCTGTCCCACTTTTAAGAAGACTATTAAAACGTTGATTTTTTTCCGTAGCTAACAGTATCTTTTTATGGGGGGGTGATCTGGCTTAAATCTGAATGCGATTGCTAATTTGAGGCTTTAAACTCAACTTGTGAGGCAAGAAGCGCAGTAACGTGGCATAAGACTATATGTGGTCCACACATATAGTAATACAGTAAGAAAAGGAGGTGAAACGTGTACAAATCGAATAAGAGTAGTTTCGGCAGTAGTGGCAGTAGTGGCAGTAGTGGCAGTAGTTTTAACAAATACGGCAGTGGATCTTATAATGATTCTCCCGTGGACGTCGGCACACAATACGATGTAAAAATTGAAGATACTGCTAGACAAGGAGATGGCATCGCGCGCATCAGCGGGCTTGTGGTCTTTGTTCCAAACACAAAGGTCAACGATTCAGTTAAAATTGAAATCAAATCAATAAAGCGCAACTGTGCGGTCGCTGAAGTAGTCGAAGCTTCTGAGGAAGCAGAAACGACCAGTGACGTTGACGTTGAGTAGTCACTTGTCATAACTGAGTCTTTTTTTAAGGATGGATCGACTGCATTGTTGTTGGAGGGTTTATGCCCTCAATATTTGACGAGGATGTTGTTTTTCCATTTTTTCTATTAACAGTCACTTGTTTTTTTGCGAATTGCAAGTCTCGTGATGCTTGATTTTTGGGATTTAGCACGACGGTATTTACGCACGCGCAGCCGCATCCCCCGGATGAGCTTTTCGTTGAACTGCTTATTTACGCGTCGTCAACGCGGCCAGATCGTCTCACAACACGCTGGCGCGCTTAGGCAAATTCAAAAACGGCAAACTCGAAGCATATTTGTGCTCCCATTCGTTAGCATTGCTTCGAAAGAGGTCTGCCGCAAAGCAAGGAAAGAAGGAGTTGCCTGCATGCGATTGTTCAAGCCCGACATCGAAACTGAAGGCACGTAATGATGTCGGCGGGCTTATAAAAGCGTTAGATGATCCAGCGCTTGAACTACGAATGAAGGCAATATGTGCGCTCAGTAGCCTTGGTGTTCGCTAAGTGGTCAACTGGCTTATTGAGCATTTGGGTGATGTGGACAGGAGTGTCAGGCAAGAATCGGCATTGGCACTCGGCAAGCTCGGCGACCCCCTTTGGGGAAATCGGAACTCTTATAAGCCCTCCTTTGCCTTTTACACATAGGCTTTAGCAAGATGCGTAAATGCTGTGGAGGTAAAAACAGTGTTCAAGCGAATAATTCCGTTGACACCCAGAAGACCAACGACGCTGGGCAGATCATCCTCACCCAGACCTTTGGCTCCCCCGGTCTACGCATCTGTTACGTCACCTTCGCAGGTGACACGTGGTATAAGACATCAACGAGCAGCGTCTTAGAAATCAATGTAAGTTAGTTACCTGCAGAAAGTTACAACTATGAGTGACAAAATGCCTTGCAAGTTCTGTGGCGCAATTCTGCCACGAGATGCCACATTTTGTCCGAGCTGTGGATCGTTTCTCACGAGCTCCCAGCTAGCTCCATCAACGTCGGCGAAACCTCGCTCTCAGCGACAGCCTAAAATTGGCGGTCTGACTGGTAAGAAAGACCGTAGTCAGGGCCTAGATAAACGTCGTGCGTCCAAATTTCAGCTTCCTAGAAAACAGTTGCTCAAGGTGATGGTTTTGCTCATTGCCTTTCTCGTCATTGCTGTGATTGTTGGAGGGGCGCTGCATATCCCGACGGGCGGGAACACTACGGCATCTCCATTGCCGTCATCATCACATGCACTTTACGCGCACCGCATTGTCTGCGTCGGGGATTCAATCACGGAAGGGTTTGCGAACCCCAACAACTGGCCGTACCATCTTAAAGCAAGGCTTGGCGGGGACTGGCAAGTCGTCAATCAGGGTGTCGGCGGGGATAAAACGGCGGATATGCTCGCCCGAATAGACAAGGCCCTTGCTTTAAATCCGCATTTTGTTATTATACTGGGGGGCACTAATGACCTGGCGAACGGCGACGTACCGCTTGCAACCATGCAGGCGAACATCCGCGAGATGTGCACGCGTGTCGAATCCTACGGAGCTGTGCCTGTATTGTGTACTGTCCCACCCACCAATTTTTACCTCGAACAACGGGATATTCTCAACGGGTGGATAGCTGAGTACGCTAATTCGAAGGGGTACGGGCTCATCGATTTTTATTCAGTTATAGACAATCCATCGAATCCTGGGCATTCAAACCCTACGCTCGTGATGTCAGACGGTATACATCCGAATGCGGCAGGATATTTAGCGATGGGAAACGCAATCGATCTTGGTATCTTTACGGGAAGAAGCTAAGATAGTTCACGGCAAGCCCGACTTATAGCAAATAATACTAGCCTTCATCACGCTGATCGTGCACCTAAAACTTACTTCGACGGTCATGGATTTGTGAGGTAAGCGGATCATGAAAATAGCGGTTTTCGGTTCCTCGGGGAACGTAGGAAAATTTCTGGTCGAACAGGCGCTTGCAGAACAATACGATGTCATTGCATATGCCCGTAACCCGTCAAAGCTTACAATAAAGCATGATCGCCTGACGATTATGCAGGGAGAGTTATCTAACGAAGCGATGATCGAGCGCACTATCACTGGCGTCGACGCCGTTATTAGCGTCATGGGGCCATCGGGTAAATCAAGAGGTACCCCCATAACGCAAGGAATGAAATATATGATTGCAGCGATGAATAAACATGGTGTACGCCGATTGATCGCACTATCTACAGCCAGCTCGAAAGACCCGAACGATAAGCTGGGCATCAAGATTAAGACAATGATCACCTTTGTCAAGACCACTTCACCAGACACGCTTATGCAGACATAGTCAGCTGGTCTGAAGTGATTCGGGCATCGAATCTTGATTGGACACTGGTGCGTGTTCTCCTGCTAAATGATAAGCCGAAGACAGGAAATATCAAGACCCGCTATCCGGGTCGTAATGAGCTGGGAACACAAATATCCCGCGCTGATTTAGCCGATTTCATGCTTAAACAGGTGAAGGACACAAAGTATATTCGCCAGGCGCCGATCATCACAAATTAACATAGACCACGGGTCATAACGCTGTCAAACATTACGAGGGGCAAATGCCCCCACATCTTGATCGTGCGCGATCCAACAAAATAAGCTGCTAAAATATCACTATAACGCATGAGCGAGAGATTTTGAGCATTTTTTTGCAACGCCGATCGACACATCGAGACTTTTAGGTGGACCTATAATAAGTGACTAAACCTAGTAACCTACATAAAGCTCAGGCTTTTAAGCTGCTCCACTATTCGATCGACCGCATTAACCGCGTCTTCGGGCTTTCGACCGCCGGTGACAACCAGTTTCCCGGAACCGAACAAAAGAACGACCACCTTAGGCTCCGACAACCGGTAAACAAGGCCGGGAAACTGCTCAGGCTCGTACTCAATATTCTCAAGCCCGAGGCCGATAGCAATTGCGTTTAAGTTCAAAACTGCGTGAAGATCCGCGGACGCAACGATGTTTTGCACCTTGATCTCCGGCGTTCCCTTGACGTCGATGCCGATATTTCTGAGGCTTTGAAATACGTTTTCCAGACCCCTATACACGTCATCTATGCTCTTTGCGCCCGTGCAAACGATTTTTCCCGATCGAAAGATGAGTGCAGCGGTCTTCGGGTCCTTGGTGCGGTAGACGAGGCCC
>Ga0208851_1001019_pt1 | contig 10252 bp, 9 predicted proteins | sample NGESurshal092012_FD_184481 | JGI IMG/M metagenome (GOLD analysis project Ga0208851, IMG submission 184481) | Arctic peat soil microbial communities from Barrow, Alaska - NGEE Surface sample 415-2 shallow-092012 (SPAdes) | ecosystem: Environmental > Terrestrial > Soil > Wetlands > Peat ... | reverse complement strand
ATCTGACATCCATGAGGGCGTGTACAACGTCGCGAGTGGCACGGAGACCAGCCTGGCCGATCTGGCATGGGCGCTGCTTGCGGCAATGGGCTCCGACCTCGAGCTCGAACACGGCCCGGAACGTGCGGTGAACGGCGTGACCCGGCGGTTGGCCTCCACCGAGGCGGCCGCCAACGACATGGGCTTCCGCGCCGAGATCGACCTGGAGACCGGCCTTCGCGACCTCGTGGCGTGGTGGCGTTCCGAGCAACTCGAGAACGCTGCAGCGGCTGCAGTGCCGGCAGGGAGCACCGCATGAGCCGGATCAACGTCATGCAGCCATTCCTCGGTGCTGAGGAGATCGCGGCTGTCAGCGAAGTGATCCAGTCGGGTTGGGTTGCCCAGGGCCCGCGGGTCGCCGCGTTCGAGAATGCCTTCGCAGAGCATCAGCAGGCGGACTACGCTGTTGCCGTCTCCAGCTGCACCACCGGGCTGCATCTCTCGTTGGTCATTGCCGGCGTCAAGGCTGGTGACGATGTCGTGTTGCCGTCGTTCTCGTTCATCGCGACCGCCAATGCTGCGGTGTACGTGGGTGCCCGGCCGGTATTCGCCGACGTCGACCCGATGACCGGGACGCTCACCGCGGAAACGGTCGCGGCTGCGCTGACCCCCTCGACGACGGCCGTCATCGCGGTTGACCAGGGCGGTGTTCCTGTCGATATCGATGCCATCCGGGCGATCTGCGATCCTCGCGGGATCGTCGTGGTGCAGGATTCGGCCTGCGGTTCCGGTTCCACCTACAAGGGCCGCCCGGTCGGCGCAGTCGCGGAGATCGCGGCCTGGTCATTCCACCCGCGCAAGATCATCACCACTGGTGAAGGCGGGATGATCACCACCTCTCGCAAGGACTGGGCCGACAGGGCCCGTCGCCTACGGGAGCACGCCATGAGTGTGTCTGCGGCGGACCGTCATGCCAGCGTGCTCGCCCCCCCGGAGCAGTACCTCGAGGTCGGTTACAACTACCGGATGACCGACCTTCAGGCGGCGGTCGGCCTCGTGCAGCTGGGACGTCTGGACGGAGTCGTCGAACGGCGTCGGGAAATTGCTGCCGGCTACGCCAAGGCAATCGACGAGATCGCTGGGCTGCGTCTCGTCGCTGATCCGGCGTGGGGCACGACCAATTTCCAGTCCTGCTGGGTCGAGGTCGGGCCGGACTACGGCTGGGACCGCGACGGTTTGCTCACCACTCTGGCAACCGCGGAAATCTCGGCTCGTCGGGGCATCATGGCCGCTCACCGGCAGCCGGCGTATGCCGATCGTGACACCGGGGGACTGCCGTTGCCGGCCACCGAGCACCTCACCGACACCACGCTAATTCTGCCGCTGTTCCATCAGATGTCGGAGTCCGAGCAGGCGCGAGTGATCGACGTCTTGCGCGCCGGGTCGCGGGCGGGCTGAGTGACTCGGGGGCCGATCATTCTGATCGCAGCGAGCGGCTTGGCGCGAGAAGTGATTTCAGCGATCGAGTCACGTGGGACCGACCGGGTTCTCGGTATTCTTGACGACACCGTTGCGCTGCAGGGGATGGAGGTCGGGGGAGTTCCGGTCTTGGGGGGAACGGACCTGGCGGGCTCATTCGCCGATGCGCAGTTCGTCATCTGCACGGGCGTCGGCAGTGTCCGGCGACGGATTGCCGACCGGCTCGCTCGCTCGGGAATCGGTCGTTCCAGGTATGCCACGGTGATTCACCCGAATGCGATGGTTCCGCGATCCTGCCGAATCGGGGTCGGGTCGGTTGCACTTGCGCAGGTCACCCTCACCGCTGATGTCCAGGTGGGGGACCATGTGGTGCTGATGCCGCAGGTGGTCCTCACCCACGACAATCGGATCGAGGATTATGCAACGATCTGCGCTGGTGTGGTGCTCGGCGGCAGTGTTCAGGTGGGTGCTGCGTCATACCTAGGTATGAACTCGTCGGTGCGGCAGGACCTTCATGTCGGCGCGGGATCCGCCCTTGGGATGGGTTCGGTCCTGCTGACGGATCTGCCGGCCGGGCAGACCTGGGCGGGGGTGCCGGCCCAGCCGCTGCTGAGGGCGCCAGCCTCCGCCGACGAAAATCCAGCTGACGACCGCCACCTATCGGCGCCAGCAGTGATCGGGACAGCATCAGTGATCGAGACATCAGTCATGGAAAGGAACGATGCGCGATGAAGGTGCCTTTGGTGGACTTGGCCTCCCAGCAACTGGAGATCGCGGACGAGGTTCGGACCGGGCTCGATGAGGTGTTCGCCACTACATCCTTCATCGGTGGTGCCCCGGTCTCCGAGTTCGAGAAGGCGTACGCGGACGCGTCCGGCATCGCCTACTGTGTCGGAGTCGCGAACGGTACCGATGCAGTGGAACTGGCGCTACGGGCCGCCGGCGTCGGTCAGGGTGACGAGGTCATCTTGCCCGCCAATACATTCATCGCAACAGCGGAAGCGGTCAGTCGGATAGGCGCCGTCCCGGTGTTGGCCGACGTCGACCCGACTTACTTGTTGATCGACCCGGCGTCCGTCGCCGCGGCAGTTACTCAGCGGACCAAGGCCATCGTCCCGGTGCACCTCTTCGGGCAGACCGCTCCGGTCGAGAATTTGGTCGAGATCGCAGAGGCGGCCGGCGCCGTCCTGGTCGAGGACGCGGCCCAGTCGCAAGGTGCGACAAGATTCGGCCGGCCCGCCGGCGGCTTAGGCCTCGCAGCGGGAACCAGCTTCTACCCAGGAAAAAACCTGGGTGCGGCAGGTGACGCCGGCGCCGTTCTGACCAATGATGCGGAGATCGCCCATCGAGTTCGAACCATCGCGGCGCACGGCAGCGACCGGAAGTACGTCCACGACGTCGTCGGGATGAACTCCAGGATGGACACCGTGCAGGCCGTCGTGCTGCTGGCCAAACTTCGACGGCTGGCCGGCTGGAACGATCGGCGACGGGTCGCGGGCGCGCGTTACTCCGAACTGCTCGCCGATATTCCCGGGGTGCGGCTTCCATTGACCCTCGAGGGCAACGTCGACGTGTGGCATCTGTATGTCATCCGGGTGCAGGAACGGGATAAGGTCCTGGCGTCATTGCATGAAGGTGGGGTCGGCGCCGGGATCCACTACCCGTACCCCGTGCATTTGACTGGTGCTTACGCCGATCTCGGTCTCGGTGAAGGTTCCTTCCCGGTTGCGGAAGCCGCTGCTTCGCAGATTCTCTCGCTGCCGCTGTTCCCGCACATCACCGAAGTACAGCAGCAGCACGTCGTCGATGTACTCCGCGCTGCGCTGGCCCGGTAGCGCTCAGGCATCAGGATGAAGCACCGACGAGAGGCCACTGAGGTCGCCGAGGCGACTGAGATCGCAGGGAGCGGTGGGCTCGGCGGCGTGGCATCCCGCGCGTTGAGTTGGAGTTTCGTCAACACGGCCGTTTCTCGGTTCGGAACACTGGCCATCGGCATCGTGCTCGCCAGGGTGCTCGGGCCGGTGCAGTTCGGTACGTTCGCCGTTGCCACCGTGGCGCTCGTTGCTGTCCTGAGCTTCAACGAGCTGGGTGTCAGCCTGGCGATCGTCCGTTGGCAGGGAGATCCGAAGGAAATCGCGGCGACCGTCACGACGATCTCGGTAGTGGCAAGCGCGTTGCTCACCGTGGGCGGCTACCTGGCTGCACCATCTTTCGCCTCTGCCATGGGAGACCCTTCGGCAACCGACGTGGTGCGGTTGATGATGGTTTGCATTCTGATCAATGGACTCGTCGCGACTCCGGCGGCGCTCCTGCAGCGGGAGTTCCGCCAGGGACAACGGATGGTGATCGATCAGGTTAACGTCTGGGTCGGCGCGATCCTCTCACTGTTCCTTGCCCTGACTGGCATGGGAGCAATGAGCCTGGCCGTTGGTCGAGTGACTGGAACCGTCTTGGCAGCCGTGCTGTTCATCATCTATTCACCACTGCCGCTGCGGTTCGGGTTCGACCGGTCCAAGGCACGTCGTCTGCTCAAGTTCGGGCTGCCGTTGGCCGGCTCCAGCATCATCGTGTTCGCCGTCGGCTACGCCGATCAACTAACGGCCGGCGCGATGCTCGGTGCGACAGCGCTGGGGTACTACGTGCTCGCCTTCAACTTGGCATCCTGGCCGGTCAGCATGTTCTCTCAGCCGCTGCGCAGCGTCGCACCTGCCGCGTTTTCACGGCTGCAGCACGACAGGGCAGCGATGACCGGCTCGCTGCGGTCGATCATCGGGTTGCTGGCTGCGGTGACGATTCCGGTCTGTCTGCTGTTGGCCGGTGCAGCCGAGCCCATCATCGATTTTGTTTATGGAGAGGCATGGGCCCCAGCCGCCCCAGTACTCACCTGGCTCGCGATACTCGCGGCTTTTCGGATCTTCTTCGAACTCGCGTACGACTACCTGGTGGTGTTGGGCCGATCGGGAATGATCTTCACCGTCCAGGTGGTGTGGTTGATCGTGCTTATCCCCGGGTTGATCCTGGGCGCATCGCTGTACGGATTGCCTGGTTTGGCCGCTGTGCAGCTGTTGATCGCCGCAATCGTTGTGGTGCCGTTCTATCTGTGGGAGTTTCACAAGTCCGGCCTGTCCGTTGGCACCGTTGGGAAGCGGGCGCTGATTCCTGGGCTGGGCGGGATCGTCGTCGGACTGGCGGCCGCGGTCATTTCCGCAGTGGTCGGGTCGCCGTTTGTTGCGTGCCTGATGTCGGGGATCGTCTGTATGGGGGCGGTCGTTGGTCTGTTGTACCGAGATCGAGCTGAACTTCGTTCTGTCCGAGGGCTGGGGGCCACCTGATGAAATCGAGGGTTGGAAGCGGACCTGACGGCGGATCCAGGGCCGAATGCGCTCACCCGATGAGGACCGGACCGTGAAGATCGTCGTCTACCCGCATGATCTGCATATTGGTGGCAGCCAGATCAACGCCATCGAGATCGCTTCCCGCATTGCCCGGGGCGGCAACGAGTGCATCGTTTTCGGTCGCCCCGGACCGCTCGTCGATCGAGTACACGAATTGGGTCTGGAGTTCGTTCCTTCACCCGACCCCGGACGGAGGCCATCCGGGCCTGCGATGGCGACCTTGGCCGAGCTGGTCGGCGGCCGCGAGATCGACGTCATCCACGGGTACGAGTGGCCCCCATCGCTGGAAGCGTGGTTGGTGAGCCTACGGTCACCGCGGCCGGTGGCCGCGGTGAGCACGGTGATGTCCATGGCAATCGCGCCATTCCTGCCCCGTACCCTCCCGCTTGTTGTCGGCACGGCACAGATCGAAGCGGCAGAGCGTCAGTCCGGTCGTCGTCTGACGACGTTGATCGAGCCGCCGGTGGATCTGGTGGAGAACGCGCCGTCGCCCGAAGGTTGTCGTCTGCGGTCCCGGTGGGGAATCAGTGACGACGAGACGTGCATCGTCACGGTGACGCGGCTCGCCCATGAACTCAAGCTTGAGGGCATTCTTTCTGCGATCGACGCGATGCCCGTGCTCAACACCGGACGGATCGTCCGGTTGCTGATTGTCGGCGACGGGCCCGCGCGTGCTGAGGTCCAGGATCATGCCAGCCGGGTGAATGGGGGGCTGGGGTTCGAGTCGGTCGTGTTGGCCGGTTCTATGGAGGATCCACGGGACGCCTACGACGCCGCGGATGTCGTGCTCGGAATGGGCGGTTCGGCCCTTCGGGCGCTCGCGTTCGGAAAACCGCTCATCGTGCAGGGCGAGCGAGGTTTCTGGCGGCTGCTCACCCCGGATACCGTCGAGCAGTTTCTGTGGACCGGCTGGTACGGCATCGGTGACTCTGTTGATGCCGGCGCGGAGCTGTTCGTGACCGAGATTGGTCCGATACTTGACGACTCCGACCGGCGGGAAACGTTGGGTCGGTTCGGGCGGCATCTCGTCGAACAGCGTTTCGGACTGGACGACGCCGCCGAGCGCCAGTTGGTCATTTACAAGGCAGCGCTCGCACTCCGTGCCGGACGGACCGGCGTACTGACGGATCTGGTCCGCTCCGGGATGGGGTATTCCAAATACGTCGGTGCTCGGAAGGGCGCCAAGTTCCTGGGCAGGATCACTCGGGACGATTTCAACAGTCGGCCGGTTGTGATGACTGGCCCACCGGTTCCTGGTAGATCGACTTGACCAGGAACGCGGGTGCCATCGTGTTCATGGCAGGAACTCCATGGGATGGCGTGACCGGTACCGATCGTCGTTTGGCAACGGCACTCTCGGAGTCGGTGCCGATCCTCTGGGTTGACCCACCGGTTTCGGTCAAGCGGATTTGGGCTGCCCGGCGTGCCGCCAACGCCGTGATCGGCCTCGATCAGGTGGCGCCTGGAATCTGCCGGTTGCGCGCCATCGCGCCACCGGGATTCACGCGTCCTTGGATCAGCTCGATCGCGAGTTGGATCCTGCGCAGCCGAGTCCGGGCGACCGTCCGCGCAGGGAATATCAAGGTTCAGGCAACAGTGTTAACGTCGCCACAAGGCGATCTGCCGCGCGGGTCCACGGGGCTGCGGGTGTACTACATCACTGATGACTGGTTGGCTGGCGCGGCCATGATGGGACTAAGCGAGCGGTGGGTTTCACGCAATATCGCCAGGAACCTGGACCGGGCGGATCTCACTGCAGCCGTTTCCCCAGACTTGCTCAAGCGATACGCCATGCGGAGTCCGCATGGGGCGCGGACCCTTATCCTGCCCAACGGTTGTGGAACGCCGGATCAGCCCGCAGTGGTATTGGCCGACCGAGACGCATGCGCTGGGCACGCCATACTTGTCGGCCAACTCAACGAGCGCCTCGACCTGGCTCTGGTCGAGGCGGTCGCGGACAGCAAAATCGATGTCGTTGTCGTCGGCCCGCGAACTGAACGTGATCAAGAGACGAAGCAGGCGTTGGATCGGCTGCTGGATCATCCGAACGTTATCTGGTTCGGTTGGCTCAGCTCGGAGGAGTTGCTCCCGCATCTCCGGCAGGCGAGTGTTGGGCTGACTCCCTACGTGGACTCGGCGTTCAACCGGGCGAGCTTTCCTTTGAAGACCCTCGACTACTTGGCGGCCGGGCTCCCTGTAGTGTCCAGCGACCTGCCGGCCGTTCGATGGCTCGATACCGAACTCATCCAGACGGCAGCCACTGCCGATGAGTTCGCCTCCGCAGTGCGCACATTGCTCGCGGACCCAGATTCTCAGGATCTCGAGCGGGTGACCGCCCGGTTGAGTTTCGCCGCCGGCCACACGTGGGCGGCCAGGGCCAGGCTGTTGCTAGACACTCTTGCGTCAATGCGACGGGGCGGTGGCGAGGAATCCGGCGTTGCGCAGTCCTCAGTCTGACCAGCGCAGGAACAGGGGAGCACCGAGTGCAACGAACAGTGCAACGCCGTCGAAATCTGGCCATCGGCATCGCCGCCATCCTCGTCTGTGGGGCCGTCGGCTGGTTCTGGACGCGATCAGGATCCGACGGCGCATCAACACCAGCAGAACAGGCTTCGGCTGCTTCGCAACTCGATCTCCCGATGATCCCTTGGGAAGGGGGCCCCGAGCACTGGAAGCAGTTTCCACGCGCCTACGCGGCAGGTTGGAGCGATCCGTCATTCTTCCCGATCGTGGCTTGGTATGACGGCATCAGCAGCAATGAGGAAGTCCAGTATGACAAAGAGCTCGGTATCAACACCTACATTGGAATGCCGGCCGAGACGCCGTTCGGGCTCTTTGTTGACAATAACGTCTTCTGGATCGGCAACAAACTCAATGCGACGTTCGATGAGTCGAGCCGGAACTGGGTGGGAGACTTCCTCGACGATGAGGTCGACGGGCGGTTCACGCCGGCCCAAGGTCGTGCGCACCTGACGAAGATCATCGAAGATGCCGGTGCCGACGGCCGATTCAAGTACGCAAACTTCACCCAGACCGTCATCGGTGATCTGACGACCGCCGACGCCGAGGCATACATCAACCAGTTCACGGACGCGGTCTCGATCGACATGTACTGGTACACCATTCCGTTCTGCGATCTGCGGCCGTTTCGGGGCGACATCTACCTCGCGCCCATCGCCGCGGCCAACTGCCGAACGGCTTCCAGCTACGGGAACGTGATGAAGGGACTCCGGATCCGTGATGCCAAGGACGATGTGCTCCAAGCACTCTGGCAGTTCATCGAGAACGTTAACGGTGGACCGGGCGGGGAACCGTTCATTCGCAATATCGAGCCAGGTGAAGTCAAGGGGGCTGTGATGTCATCGGTCATCAACGAGGCCCGCGGGTTGGTGTATTTCAATCAGAGTCTTAGTGGGCCCTGTCAGGGAGGGAACATGTTCCGCCTCTCCCAAGTGCAATCAGAATTCTGCGGCATGGATCAGATACAGGCGGTCAAGCAAGTCAACTCGCAAGTCAAGGAATTAGCTCCAATCATAAATACCCAGTCTTACGAGTATTCCTTCGGTAGTGGTTTGAGTACTATGCTTAAGACTCACGAGGGATTCGCCTACATATTTGCCATGGTGGACGGAAGATCTGCGCCCGGCGAGCGGAAATTTCAACTTCCGCCAGGGATCAACGGCACTCAGTTAGAGGTACTATTCGAAAACCGAACGATACAAGTGGGAGCCGCTGGCTTGTTCACGGATTCATTCGACAAAGAATATTCTTACCATATCTACAAGGTGGCCAAGTAGCCCCGCCTTCGGCCAGGTAGTAGTTGCGAATGTGAACCGAGGGTGCCTGGACGGCCGTGGTTCGGGTGGCTGGGTCCATCACGGAAGGCTGTCTGTCGCCCAGGGTGGAAACATCATTCGAATCCGGTATGTCCGATTCCATGCTGAGGCATGGGTATTCGGGGTGACCCGACACTGCGGGATGGGTGTCGCCGTTGGACCGCAGGTCGATGTCATGCGAGATCTTGGTGAGGGAAATCGCCATCGAGGTCTAGCTGGGATCAATCGGCTAGGGCGTAGGTCGGCGCGGAGCGATGATCTCCTCGAAGGTTGATCCGATGGCCAGCTCGATCGACGCTAGTTGTTACCTCTCGGCTGGGTCTAGGGCGCCCCTATCAGCGACGATAGTCATCGCCCTGCCGTGTTTCGTTCGCCAGGCGTCGTCCCCAGCGTGCCATCCCAAGGGTCCGCAGGGCACCGACCAGCTTGCGCTACGAACGCGGAAACAGGTTGCCGGCCCCTTTGTTTGCGGGGTCCATGGGAGCCGACAGGGGACTCGCGTCGTCACCCGTCAGGGCGGAACGGTGGCCAATTGCCTGGTTGTTGGGAGGCCCTCGACTCGTTCGACAGGGTGCATCACCAAAGATTCACCCGTTTGCCTGAGCTCCTATCTCGGGGCGAACCAGGGTGTCACTCCTTGTGATCGTAGCTAACTCTCAAATGGGTAAGGCACGACTTCCTGTCTTTGAAGTTCTTCTTGGCGTAGTCAATGTCCAACCATGGTCAAAATCGCTTGGGCTATCGTCCGTTTCGCGGGTGTGCAGATCCTGTGCGCAGCGAGGATTGGACAGTCCAGAAAAATGAGTCCCGACACGAGCACTTGGAGACGCATGAACACACAGTTCGGTCTGAGGCTGCGAGATAAGAGGCGCCTGGCGGCCGTGGTTGCAGGGCTCACGCTCGTCATGACAATCGGCCTAACCGGTGCTTTCGCGCCCGTTCAATCAGCAAGCGCGGCGGATTCAATCTCCACGATCTGGAGCGATGCCGTTCTGCCTGCGGTGACCGCCGACCCAGACAACAGCAAAGTGCAACTCGGTTTGGAATTCGTATCGAAGAAGGATGGCTGGATAACGGCTATTGAATTTTACAAGTCGAAAGAGAACGTCGGCCCGCATTTGGGAGTCCTGTGGGGTCCGGATGGCACTGCCTTGGCGCGCGTCAACTTCACCGCCTCCGCGACGGCTGGCTGGCAACGGGCGACGCTGGCTTCTCCGCAGGCAGTCGTGGCGGGCACCAAGTACGTTGCCTCCTATATCGCCCCGACCGGCCGATATGCCGATGATCGAGGGGTATTCTCGCAGGGTAAGATGGTGAGCAGCGGAGACTTGACGGCCCTGCGTGGTCTTTATACCTATGGTTCCGGCGTTCCCAATCAGGTGTGGAACGACTCGAACTACTACGTGGACGTTCAGTTCATGGCCAAGCCGGCAACTGCCACCACACCCACGCGGACCACGACTGTTGCTCCCCCGCCCGCGCGGACCACGACTGCTGCTCCCCCGCCCGCGCGGACCACGACTGCTGCTCCCCCGCCCGCGCGGACCACGACTGCTGCTCCCC
>Ga0208851_1001018_pt1 | contig 10276 bp, 6 predicted proteins | sample NGESurshal092012_FD_184481 | JGI IMG/M metagenome (GOLD analysis project Ga0208851, IMG submission 184481) | Arctic peat soil microbial communities from Barrow, Alaska - NGEE Surface sample 415-2 shallow-092012 (SPAdes) | ecosystem: Environmental > Terrestrial > Soil > Wetlands > Peat ... | reverse complement strand
GACGCTCTCGATGACGGCGGCCATCGCGTCCTCGACGACGCGGTTGCCGGCGGTCTGGGCGGTGATGTCGAGCGCCTGCATCAGCGGGACGCCGGCGGAGACGAGCGCGGAGAGCGTGCGCGACCAGCGCGCGAGCGCGATCTTCTGCACGATGTCGCCGATCTTCATCGGGATGCGCAGGCGGAACTTGTCCCACTGGCCGCGCCCCTTGTCGGACTTCTTCCAGCGCTTGAACATGTAGACGATGAACGCGACGATCGGGACGACGATGAACCAGTAGCCGGTGACGGCGTGCGAAATGCCCACCGTGACCTTCGTGATCATCGGCAGGTCGCCGCCGAACTGCTTGAAGACGCCGACGAACACGGGGACGATGAACGTCACGAGGCCGATCAGCACGATCATCGCGAAGGTCAGGACGACGATCGGGTACATCATCGCGGACTTGACCTGGCGCCGGAGCGAGTCCTCCTGCTCGAGCTGGTCGGCGATCCGCAGCAGCGAGCTCTCGAGCATGCCGCCCGTCTCACCGGCGCGGACCATCGCGATGTACAGCGGGGAGAAGACGTCCTTGTGGCGCTCCATCGAGTCCGACAGCGGCAGGCCGGCCTCGACGTCCTTGCGGATCGCCGTGAGGACCTCGCACAGCTTCTTGTTCTCGGTCTGCGACTCGAGCACGTAGAGCGAGCGCAGGATCGTCATGCCCGAGCTCACCATCGTGGAGAGCTGGCGGGTCATGATCGTCAGGTCCGCCGCCTTGATGCCGGCGAACAGGTCGATGTTGATCTCACGTGAGCTGTGCTTGTCCGCGATGTCGAGGACGATCAGGCCGCGCGACTTCAGCTGATCGGAGACACCCTGCTTGGACTCGGCCTCGACCTCACCGGTGGCCTTGGCCCCGGTGGCGTCCATCGCCTTCCAGACGTAGGTGGACATCGTCGTGCTCCGTCCCGATCCGCGCTAGGCCGCCATCGACATGCCGCCGAGGCCCATGAGGCGACGCAGCTCGTCCGGCGTGCCGGAGCGCTGCTCGGCCTGGCGCTGGGAGATCTTGCCGGCGCGCACGAGCGTCGCGAGCGCGGCGTCCATCGTCTGCATGCCGACGCCGGAGCCGGTCTGCATGACGGAGGTGATCTGGTGGGTCTTGCCCTCGCGGATGAGGTTGCGCACCGCGGCGGTCGGGACGAGCGTCTCGATCGCCGCCACGCGCGAGGAGCCGTCGGCGGTCGGCAGCAGCTGCTGGGTCATGACCCCCTGCAGCGCCACGGACAGCTGCACGCGGACCTGGCCCTGCTGGTGGGAGGGGAAGACGTCGATGATGCGGTCGATCGTCTGCGGCGCGTCCTGCGTGTGCAGGGTCGCGAAGACGAGGTGGCCGGTCTCGGCGGCGGTCAGGGCGGTGGAGATCGTCTCCAGGTCGCGCATCTCGCCGACGAGGATGACGTCGGGGTCCTGGCGCAGCGCGGCGCGCAGCGCGAGCGAGAAGCTCGGGGCGTCGGCGCCCAGCTCGCGCTGGTTGACCATGCACCGCTTGTGCGAGTGGAGGAACTCGATCGGGTCCTCCACGGTCATGATGTGCTCCTCGCGCGTGGCGTTGATCTCGTCGATCATCGCCGCCAGCGAGGTGGACTTGCCCGAGCCGGTCGGCCCGGTGACGAGCACCATGCCGCGCGGCTTCTTGCAGAACTCGTGGGCGATCGTCGGCAGCCCCAGATCGTCGATCGAGATGATCTCGGCCGGGATCAGGCGGAAGGCCGCGCCGATCGAGCCGCGCTGGAAGTAGGCGTTGACGCGGAAGCGCGCGTGGCCGGGGATCGCGTAGGCGAAGTCCAGCTGCCAGTCCGTCTCCAGGCGCTGGCGCTGGTCGTTGGAGAGGATCGAGTAGATGATCTCGCGCGTGTCGGAGCCCGACATCTTGGGGTAGCCCTCCATCGCCGTCAGGCGACCGCGGACGCGCACCATCGGCGCGCAGCCGACGGTGATGTGGAGGTCCGAGGCGCGGCGCGAGAGCGTCTCGAGGAGGATGTCTGCGAAATCGAAGTCCATGGCCTGGCTCCTATCGGTGCTTCACATGGGCGCCTTGAGCGCTCATGCCTCGAGGGCCGCCCCGGTGCCGGTGACGCGCGCGACCTCTTCGATCGAGGTGCGTCCCATCTTCACCTTCTCCAGGCCGTCCTCACGCAGCCGGCGCATGCCCTCGCGCACGGCCACCTCGGTGATCTTGTCCGCCGAGGCGCGCTCGATCGTGAGCGAGCGGATCTCCTCGTTGACGGTCATGACCTCGTAGAGGCCGACGCGGCCCTTGTAGCCGGAGCCGCCGCAGCGGTTGCATCCGACGGGCTTGTAGGCCTCGATGTCGACGTGCGCGTGGAAGCCGTTTTCGCGCAGGACCTCGCTCGTGAGGATCGTGCGCTCCTTGCAGTGCGAGCACAGCGAGCGGCACAGGCGCTGGGCGACGACGCAGTCGATCGCGCTGGCGACCAGGAAGGGCTCGATTCCCATCTCGACGAGGCGGGTGATCGCCGTCGGCGCGTCGTTCGTGTGCAGCGTGGAGAGGACGAGATGGCCGGTGAGCGCGGACTCGACGGCGATCTGCGCCGTCTCGCGGTCGCGGATCTCGCCGACCATGATGATGTCGGGGTCGGCGCGCATCATCGCGCGCAGCCCGTTGGCGAACGTCAGGCCCGCCTTCGGGTTGACCTGCACCTGCGTGATGCCGTCGACCTGGAACTCGACCGGGTCCTCGATCGTGATGATGTTCTTCTCGGGCGAGTTGAGCATGCCGACGCCCGTGTAGAGCGTCGTCGACTTGCCCGAGCCCGTCGGGCCCGTCACGAGGACCGCGCCGAACGGCTGGAAGATCGCGCGCTGGAAGCGCTCGTGCTCCTCCTTGAGGAACCCGAGCGCATCGAGGTCGTGGACGACGCCGCCGTCCTGGTCGAGGATGCGGACGATCGCCGACTCGCCGTGCACGCTGGGGAGCGTCACGACGCGCAGGTCGATGTGGTGGCCGTCGATCGCCAGGCCGACGCGGCCGTCCTGGGGCACGCGACGCTCGGAGATGTCGAGGTCGCTCATGATCTTCACGCGGCTGATCGCGCCGGCGACCATGCGCTTGGGGATCGTCGTGATCTCCTGCAGCACGCCGTCGATGCGGAAGCGGACGCGCAGCTCCTTGCCGTCCGGCGCGAAGTGGATGTCCGAGGCGCCGCGTTCGACGCCCTGGGCGATGATCTGGTTGATGAGCTTGATGACCGGCGCGTCGTCGGCGGACTCGCGCAGGTCGACGACCTCGGCCTCGCCGCTCTGCTCCTCCTCCTCCAGCGCGGTGGACTGCACGACGTCGTCGAGACGCGTCAGGCGACTGATCTGCTGGAGGATGTCCTCGCGCGAGGCGACGGCGGGGCGCACGTCGTAGCCGGTGATGAGCGCGATCTCGTCGATCGCCATCACGTTCGCCGGGTCGGCCATCGCGAGGACGAGGCCGTTCGTGCCGCTGAAGGCGACCGGGACGGACTCGTAGCGCTTTGCCTTGGCGGAGCTGATGACGTTCGCAGCGGCCATGTCGACCTTGAAGACGTTCAGGTCCAGGTAGTCCAGCCCGTGCTTCTCGGCGAGCGCGCGGGCGAGCGCCTCCTCGGTGACGACGGCGGCGTGCAGCAGCGCCTCCTCGGGGGTCGTCCCGGTGGCGCGGGCCTCCTCGATCGCCATGTCGACGCGGGCCCGGTCGGCGAGCCCCATCTCGACGATGACGTCGCTCAGGAAGCGGCCGCTGCCGCCGCGGCTGCGCGGCCGGGTGACGCCGTCCCACGGCTCATCCGGCGTCGCCGGGTCCTGCGCCAGCGCCCCCTGGGTCGGAGGGGCCTGGCTGACTGCGCTGAGGTGAGGGATCTCTGGGGTCATCTGGAGGTCGCTGTGAGCCGCGCCGCGCCGCCTCGCGCATCACCGCGATCGGAGCGGGAAGGCCGGTCCAGGCCTCCAGGCTCAGTGCGCCCTGCTGGACCAGGATCTCCAGGCCGTCGATCACCGCGCATCCCCTGCGCGATGCCTCGTGCAGGAGTTCGGTTCCGCCGTCCCGGTAGACCAGGTCCACCACGGTCGCGTATGTGTCCAGACTCTCGGGAGACACGGGGAGGTCCTTGAATGTGCTGGACGAATTGCGCAGCCCGACGGACGTGCAGTTCACGAGAATGTCGGCTGGTGCCGATATGGCCGCGCTCGCCACGCCGAACTCCCGGGCGAGCGCCTGCGCGCGCTCGGCGGTGCGGTTCCAGACCGCGACGTGCGCCCCGGCCTCGCGCAGCGCCCAGATGACGGCGCGCGCGCTTCCGCCGGCGCCCAGGACGAGGGCCTCCCTGCCGGCCGGCGAGGCGCCGAGCGCGGCGATCAGGCCGGGCGCGTCGGTGTTGTCGGCGTGGATCGCGCCGTCCTCGTGGAAGACGAGCGTGTTGGCGGCGCCGATCGCCCGCGCGCGGTCCGTGGCGGCGTCGGCGAGCGCGAGCGCGGCCTCCTTGTGCGGAATCGTCACGTTCGCGCCGCAGAAGCCCGCCGGACCCAGGCCGCGCACGATCTCGCCGAAGATGTCCGGCGGCGCCGGCAGCAGCTGGTAGTGCCAGTCGCGCAGCCCGAGCTCGGCGAGCGCGGCGCGCTGCATCGCCGGCGAGCGGCTGTGCGCGACCGGCCAGCCGAGGACGCCGAGCCGGGTGCGCACTACTTCTTGCACACGGACGGGTCCGTGCCGCCGTTGCGCGCGCGGGCGGCGTCGTAGGCGGCGACGTCCTTCTGGAACTGCGCGTTCGTGGAGGAGAACGCCAGCGCCCCCCGCCCGCAGGCCTTGACGATGAAGAACAGGTACGGGACCTTCGCCGGGTTGGCGGCGGCCTCGATCGACGCGCGCCCCGGGTTGCCGATCGGCCCGGGCGGCAGCCCGGTGCGAACGCGCGTGTTGTACGGCGAGGTGCTCTTCAGCTGGGAGACCTTGAGCGGCCGCGTGAAGTTGTTCACGGCGTAGCGCGTCGTCGCGTCGCTGCCCAGCGAGATCCCCCGCTTGAGGCGGTTGTAGAAGACCGCGGCGACGAGCTTGCGGTCCTTGTCCTTGAACGCCTCGCGCTCGATGATCGAGGCGATCGTCAGCACGTCGTAGCGCGTCAGGTTCTTCTTGCGGGCGTAGGCGTAGCTGATGCCGGCCGTGTTGGCCTTGTAGGCGTCGAGCTGCTTGCCGACCAGCGTCCTGGCGCTCGCGCCGCGCGCGAGGTCGTAGGTCGCCGGGAACAGGAAGCCCTCGAGCGAGGCGCCCTTCGGGGCGCCGTAGATGCGCGGGTTCAGCCGGGCCGAGTGCGCGGAGGCCCGCAGGTAGTCGCCGGTCACGCCCTGGCGTGCGACGATCGGCGCGACCTCGCGCCGGCCGGGGCCCTCGGGGATCAGCACCTTGATCGTCGGGGCCGCCGCGGGGACCGTCGTGAGCGCCGTGAGCGCCGCGCCGTTGCTCATGTCGCGCTTGAGCGTGAACGTGCCGGAGCGCAGCGTGTCGCCGGCGAGCTTGGCGCGCAGCGAGAAGAAGAAGCCCGAGCCGACGACGCCCTTGCGGGCGAGCAGGTCGCCGATCCGGCGCGTGCCGGTCCCCGCCGGGATCTTCACCACGACGACCCCGCTCCCTTCGCCCTTGAACGGGTCGAACGTGCGCAACGCGAAGAAGCCGACGAGCGCCAGCAGCACGACCAGCAGGCCGACGAGCACCCCCGTGCGGCCGGGCCTGCGCCGGCGCCGGGGCGGGACGCGGACGGGCTGTCGTGGCATGCCCGCGGCTCCGGCGCCCGGACGCACCGTGCCGATCGGGATGTCGTGGTCGTCGGTGTCCTCCCGCGGGCGCCGCGACGGGACCGCGGGCTGGGTGCGGGCGGGCGTGGCCGGCGCCACCTCGTGGCGCGCGGCGACGGGCGGGAGCGGGGCGATCGGCTCCGGGGCGTGCGTACCCGGCTCGGGCGGAGCGGACTCAGGCGCCGGCGCGGGCTCCTCCTCGGGCGGAGCGGGCTCGGGCGCCGGCGCGGGCACGGGCGGCGGCGCCTCGACGGGCGCGGGCTCCGGGTCGACCGGCGGCGGCGGGACCTCGAGCGGGGTCGGTGCGGGCGCCGGCTGCTCGCCGCGCTCGAGCGCGCGCCTGCGCTCCCGCTCCAGGCGGGCTGCCTCGCGCTCGGCGGCGCTGCGCTCGCTCATGCCCTGCTCCTGTGCTCGTGGCCGTGGCGGGCGAGCCAGTCGTCGAGCAGCACCGCGGCCGCACGCGAGTCCTCGGAGGTCTCGGCCGAGCCGCTGCGGGCGGCGATCGCCGTGGTGAAGCGCTCGTCGTAGAGCTCGATCGGGACGCCGGCGCCGAGCGCCGAGCGCAGCCGGTCGGCGAACCCGCGCGCCTCGCGCGTCTGGTCGGAGTCGCGGCCGGACAGCGACAGCGGCAGCCCGACGACGACGCGGTCGATCTCGCGCTCGGCGACGAGCTCGCGCAGTGCCCGGATCCCGGCCTTCGTCGCCGGCCGCAGCACCGGCTCGATCGGCGTGGCGAGCGTTCCGGTGGGGTCGCTGAGCGCGCAGCCGCAGCGCGCCGATCCGTAGTCGAGGGCGAGCACGCGCATGGGGCCTAGGCGCTGAGGGCGGTTTCGATCGCGCTGCGTGCGGCCGCGAGCGCCGCGGGGAGCTTGGCCGGATCCCTGCCGCCCGCCTGGGCCATCGTGTCGCGCCCGCCGCCCCCGCCGCCGGCCACCTCCGCGGCCGCCTTGACGATCGCGCCGGCGCGCACGCCGCGCTCGACGAGCGCCGGCGTCACCGCCGCGACGAGATGCACGCGCCCGTCGGCGCCGGAGCCCAGCACGATCGCTGCCTGGTCGCCGAGCCGGCCCTTCAGCCGGTCGGCGGTCTCCATCAGCACCTTGGGGTCGGCGCCGTCGATCAGCGCCGTCAGCACCTGCGCGCCGTGCACGTCCTGCGCACCGGACAGCAGGTCGGCCGTCTCGACGTGCCCGTTGGAGCCGCCTCCGGCCCGCGCCGCCTGCTTGGCCCTGTCGCGCAGCTCGACGACCGCCTGCGGGAGGCGCTCGACCGGCGTGCGCAGCGCCTCGGCGGCCTCGCGCAGCAGCAGGTCGTGCTCGCGCATCATCCGCACGGCCGCGGGGCCGGTGATCGCCTCGATGCGGCGCACGTTCGCCGCGCTCGAACCCTCGCTCGTGATCTTCAGCAGCGCGATCTCCGAGGTGCTGCGCACGTGGGTGCCGCCGCACAGCTCGCGCGAGACCTCGCCGTCGCCGATCTCGACCATGCGCACGATGTCGCCGTACTTCTCGCCGAAGAGGGCCATCGCCCCGAGCCGCCTGGCCTCGTCGAGCGTCGTCGTCAGCGGACGCACCGCCAGGTCCTCGAGGATCAGCCGGTTGACCTCGTCCTCGACGACGCGGCGATCCTCATCGCTGAGGCGCTCGGTGTGCGTGAAGTCGAAGCGCAGCTTGTCGGGCCCCACATACGAGCCGGCCTGGCGCACGTGGTCGCCCAGCCGCGCGCGCAGCGCCGCGTGCAGGAGGTGCGTTGCGGTGTGGTTGCAGGCGGTCGCGTGGCGTGCGCCGCGGTCGACCGTCGCGACGACGCGCTGGCCGGCCTGCAGCGTTCCGGAGTCGATGACGAGCGCCTGGTCATCGCCGGCGCGCACGACGTCGGCGACGTGCACGGGCGAGCCGCCGTCCTCGGCGGTGAGCGTGCCGAGGTCGCTGACCTGGCCCCCGCCCGCCGCGTAGAACGGGGACTCAGCGAGCTTGAGGTACGTGCGCCCGTCCTCCTCGCGCACGCCCTGCACCACGGTGTGGACCTCGAGGTCCTCGTAGCCGGTGAAGACGGTCTGCTCGGGCGCGACCTCGCGCACGATCTCCCCCACCCGCCCGACCTTCCTGCCGGCGCCGGCGGCGGCCGAGGACCTTGCGCGCTGCTCGTCCATCAGCCGCGTGAACTCCGCGTCCTCAGCGAACGGCACGCCGCGCTCGAGCGCCATCTCGCGCGTGAGCTCGATCGGGAAGCCGAAGGTGTCATGCAGGCGGAAGGCGTCCGCCGCGCTGACGGCGCCGGCGTCGAGCAGGTCGTCGAGCAGCTTCGTGCCCTGCTCGAGCGTGCGGCGGAAGCCCTCCTCCTCGCCGCGCACCCACTTGAGGATCGTGTCGCGGGCGCTGACGAGGTCCGGGTAGGCGGGGCCCATGATCTCGATGACCTGCTCGGCGAAGGCCGGCAGGAAGACGCCCTCGATGCCGATGCGGTGGCCCTGCTGGATCGCGCGGCGCATCACGCGGCGCAGGATGTAGCCGCGCTCCTCGTTGGAGGGCACGACGCCGTCGCCGATCAGGAAGGTCATCGCACGCGAGTGGTCGGCGAGGATCCGCAGCGCGCGCTCGTCGTCCGCGCCGCGGGTCGACAGCTCGCGGCCGAGGTCCATCAGCGGGACGAACTGGTCGGTCTCGAAGATCGTCTCGACGCCCTGCTGGATCAGCGCCATCCGGTTGAGGCCCAGGCCCGTGTCGATGTTCTGGGCGGGCAGCGGCGTGAGCCTCCCTGGGGGATCCTGGTCGAGCTGCATGAAGACGAGGTTCCAGTACTCCAGGAAGCGCTCGTTCTCCCCGCCCGGGAGGTCGTCCGGGCTGCCGTGCTCGACGCCGCGGTCGAGGTACAGCTCGCTGCACGGGCCGCACGGGCCGGTCGGGCCGGACTGCCAGAAGTTCTCGCTGCGCGCGCACAGGACGATGCGCTCGCGCGGGACGCCGACCGACTCCCAGGCCGCGATCGCCTCCTCGTCGGGGCCCAGCCCGAGCTCCTCGTCGCCCTCGAAGACGGTGATCCAGATGTCCTGCGGCGTGAAACCGAAGCCCTCCAGCGAGAGCTCCCACGCGTACTCGACCGCGCCCTGCTTGAAATAGTCGCCGATCGAGAAGTTGCCGAGCATCTCGAAGAACGTGAGGTGCCGGGAGGTGTTGCCGACGTTCTCGATGTCCGTCGTGCGAAAGCACTTCTGGCAGCTGGTCAGGCGCTGCGAGGGCGGCGTCTCGAGGCCCAGGAAGTAGCCCTTGAGCGGATGCATGCCCGCCGTGGTGAGCAGCACCGAGGCATCGAATGTCGCCGGCACGAGCGAGGCAGATTCGCGGCGCATGTGCCCGCGCGCCGCGAAGAATTCCAGGAACGTCTCGCGGATCTCGTCCGTGCTCTTGCCGCTCATGGGGCGATTGTCGCGCATCCCAGTACGCGATCGCCCCGCAGGAACACCGCCGTCTGGCCGGGAGCGGCGCCCCAGACCGGCTCGGCGAGCTCGAGCTCCTCGCCGCGGACCGTGCACGCGACGGGGCGCGAGCGGTAGCGCAGGCGGACCTCGGCGACCTCCTCTGCAGGCACGTGCAGGCGCACGTCGGTCACGCGGACGCGGTCGGTCCGCAGCGCCGAGCGCGGGCCGACGGTGACCGTGTTCGCGGCGATGTCGGTTCCGGTGACGTAGAGCGGCTCGCCGGCGCCGCCGATGCCGACGCCACGCCGCTGCCCGACGGTGTAGCCGTGCGCGCCGCGATGGCGCCCGACGGTATGCCCCGCCCCGTCGAGGATGCGGCCCGGACGCTCGCGGGGGCCGCCGTGCCGGGCCAGGAAGGCCTCACGGCCGGTGCCCGCCAGGAAGCAGAGGTCCTGCGAGTCGGGCTTGCGCGCGACCGGCAGGCGCTCGCGCTCGGCGAGCTCGCGCACCTGCGGCTTGGTCAGCTCGCCGAGCGGGAAGCGCAGGCGCGCGATCGAGGCACGCGCGAGCGCCGCGAGCATGTACGACTGGTCCTTGGCGCCGTCGGCGGCGCTGCGCAGCAGGCCGTCGTCCCCGACGCGGGCGTAGTGGCCGGTCGCCAGGTGCCGGGCCCCCAGGCGCCCGGCGAGGTCGAGCATCGCGTCCAGCCGGACGCCGCCGTTGCAGCGCACGCAGGGATTGGGCGTCAGGCCCGCCGCGTGGTCGGCGATCCACGGGTCGACGACGCCGGCGCGGAACTCCTCGCGCAGGTCGACGGTCAGATGCGCCATGCCCATGCGGTGGGCCAGTGCGCGCGCCTCGCGCACCGCGCTCGCCGAGCAGCAGCTCTTCGCGGCGTCGTTGTGGGCGTCGCGCCAGAGCTCCAGCGTCACGGCGACGGGCGCGGCGCCTGCGTCGCGGGCGCAGAGGATCGCGGCGACGGCGCTGTCGACGCCGCCGCTCATCGCCACGAGCGTGCGTCCGGCATCGGGCGCGAGCCGT
>Ga0208851_1001017_pt1 | contig 10284 bp, 12 predicted proteins | sample NGESurshal092012_FD_184481 | JGI IMG/M metagenome (GOLD analysis project Ga0208851, IMG submission 184481) | Arctic peat soil microbial communities from Barrow, Alaska - NGEE Surface sample 415-2 shallow-092012 (SPAdes) | ecosystem: Environmental > Terrestrial > Soil > Wetlands > Peat ... | reverse complement strand
CCGGGCCTCCTTCCGAGCAGCCCTACCGAGCAGCGACACCGAGCAGCCCTACCGAGCAGCGACACCGAGCAGCCCTACCCAGCAGCGACACCGAGTCGCTACACCGCGCTACCGGGCTGCAGGCCGGCGCCCCGTCCGGCACCATCGCCTGCATGACCGCGATGATCGTTCCCACGCCCACCCGACTGCTGATGGGCGCCGGGGGTTTCCGGCTGCTTCCCAGCACCACGCTGCAGGCTCCCGGTCCGGCCTCCGGGGCCGCAGAGCTGTTGCGGGGACTGCTGTTTCCGGCCACCGGACTGCCACTGGCTGAGGTCGAGCCGGTGCCGGACGCGGGCTGCGCGGTCGGCGGGATCCGGCTGACCCTGGACCCGGCCCGCGCCGAGCTCGGTCCGGAGGGCTATCAGCTCACCGTCACCGACGACTGCGTCGTGGCGGTGGCAGCAGAGATCGGCGGCCTGCGCTGGGCCGTTCAGACGATGCGACAGCTGTTGCCCGTGCAGGTCTATTCCGCCCACCTGGTTGCCGATGTCGACTGGGTGATGCCGGCCGTCGACGTGCTTGACGTGCCCAGGTTCGCGTGGCGCGGAGTGATGATCGATCTGGCCCGCTGGTTCCGGCCGCCGGCAGAGATCCGGCGACTGATCGAGCTGGCCGCGCTGCACAAGCTGAACGTCGTGCACCTGCACCTCACCGACGACCAGGGCTGGCGGTTCGAGAGCCAGAAATATCCTTCTCTGACAGCGGTCGGCGCGTGGCGGGCGGAGTCGATGATCGGCCCGGCGAACGACGACACCTTCGACGGCAACCCGCACGGGGGCTACTACACCCAGGCCGAGCTGCGGGAACTGGTCAGCCTGGCGACCCGACTTGGCGTCACTCTGGTACCGGAGATCGACCTGCCCGGACATATGACGGCAGCGATCGCCGCCTACCCCGAGCTCGGCAACGACACGGGGCGGCAGTTGGCGGTCGGCACCCGGTGGGGGATCATTAAGGAGGTGCTCAATGTCGAGGACAGCACCGTCGAATTCGTCACCGACGTGCTCGATGAGGTGCTCGACGTCTTCCCGAGCCAGTACATCCACGTTGGCGGGGACGAATGCCCGCGCACCGAATGGGCGGCCGCACCCCGGGCTCAACAACGCAAGCGCGAACTGGGGCTGGCCACCGACGACGAGTTGGAGGCCTGGTTCATCGCGCAGGTGCACAGGCATCTGTCGGCTCGCGGTCGCACGATGGTCGGTTGGGACGAAATCCTGGACGGCGGACCGGCACCCGGCGCCACGGTGATGGCGTGGCAGGGCGAGCACCGGGGGATATCGGCGGCGCAGTTCGGACATGACGTGGTGATGGCGCCGGAGGACCGGCTGTACCTCGATCACTACCAGGGCGATCCGGGAGTCGAGCCGTGGGCACCCCGCGGCAGGAATACCCTCGAGGGGATTCTGGCCTACCAGCCCATTGCACCCGTGCTCACCTCGGAACAGGCCGCCCATGTCCTGGGCGCCCAGTGCAACGTCTGGACCGAATACATCCCGACCCGAGAGCACCTGGACTACATGGTGTTTCCGCGGCTGTGCGCGTTCGCCGAGATGGCCTGGGGGTCGCCCGGTCGCGACCCGGCGCAGTTCCTCAACCGCCTGCCCGCGCACCTCGCGCGGCTGGATGTTCTCGGCGTCGATTACCGACCGCTGGACGGGTCAGCGGCCGGGTAGCGCTTCCAGACCGGCGACCACTTCCGGCATCAGCTCCCAGGCCGCGTCGCTGGTGACGTCCGGCATGCCGACGATCGCGTGGTCGATGCCCAGGTCGGCCAGACCGGCGTAGTGGTCGATGGCCTGAGCCACCGTCTTGCTGCCGGCGCCGCCGTCCGTACTCAGCGCGAGCGTGCCCAGGGTGGTCTTCTCGATGTCCGCGTAATCCCGCCCCACCGCCGAGCAATGGTCCTGCAGCACCGCGAGTTTGCGGCTGATCTCGGCCGGCCCGAACTCGAACAGATTGCAGGCATCGCCGTACTGCGCCACCAGCCGGAGCGTCTTGCGCTCGCCGCTCCCGCCGATCAGGATGGGCGGCCGGGGCCGCTGCACCGGCGGCGGCGAGTTCAACGGCCGCTGCAGTTGGTAATGCGCTCCCTGAAAGGGCTTCTCGTCGCCGGCGAACATCTGCCGGGCGATCTGCAGGGTCTCCTCGAGTCGCTCGAACCGCTCCTTGGTGGACGGGAACGGCACGCCGAGACCGAGGTGCTCCTCTTCGTTCCAGGCCGCGCCGATGCCCAGGTAGGCCCGACCCTGGGACAGCACGTCCAGCGTCGTCACCGTCTTGATCAACAACCCGGGATGCCGATAGGTGACCCCGGTGACCAGGGTGCCGAGCTTGATCCGGCTGGTCACCCCGGCCAGGTAGGACAACGTGCTGTAGCCCTCCAGCATGGCCAGGTCGGGCGGCCCGATCATCTTCAGCTGGAAGAAGTGGTCCATCACCCACAGGCTGCTGCAGCCGGCATCTTCGGCGCGCCGGGCGATGCCCGCCAGCCGCCCGGCGAACGGGACCGGCGACTCCGGCCAGGTGAACGACGGGACCTGCAGACCGAGGCGCATGGCACTGAACCCTTTCCTCGCGGTGACCGAAATGCGGCCTCCACGATGACCGGGAGGCCTGGCTCCACTACTACACCGCGGCAGCGGGCAACCGTCAGCCGGATCGGTTCACCGCGCCGGCCGACGCGGACTGCCGCGCGGTCGAGGCTGCCTCGGCGGCCTGTTCGGCTGCCAGGGCACGCATCTCGGCGTTCGCCCGGTAGTCGGTGATCTCCTTCTGCATCAACCTGCGGACCCTCGGTTGCTGGGCGAGCGCCGCAGCCACGATGGTCAGCAGGATCCACATGGTCAGACTCGAGACGAGGATGATCACCCCCGGCAGCAACGAAGACCCGAGCCGGTTGGCCAGATCCTCGGCGGCCAGCACCCGCCACAGCAGCATGGCGTTGACCAGGTACCCGATCAGGTACGACACCACGAACGCGATCATGAACTGCCTGAGGGTGCCCGATTGTTTCCGTTGCTTGATCGGCTCATCGCGGGACGGCAGGGCGATCGACAGGACGTTACCCACGCCCAGCCAGAGCAGGATCATGCAGATCATCAGCGCGCACGCCTTGTAGAAGGCGTAGATGTCGCCGGCCCGCCAGGCCAGCAGGGCGCAGAGCACGAACCCGATCGGCGCGACGAGGCACAGCAGGGCCAGGTTCTTGATGATCAGCAGATGCCACAGGCGCGCCCCGCCGTCCAGCGCCGCACGAACCCGCATCGCGTCGAAGCTCATCGCGTTGACGCAGACGCTGCCGCCCATCACGACGCCGATCGCCCACAGCCCCAGATACGGCAGCCACTTCTTGTCGGTGTCCCATTCGAACAGCCGGATGAAGCCCAGGTAGAGCAGGCCCATGGCCAGTGTGATGGCCAGGCTTTTCACCACCGAGCGGGGCTTGCGGGTGAGGATGTAGTTGATCTCGCCGGTCACCCCGTGAGCCAGGGCTGGACCGTGCCGGCTGACCGGGTTCCGTCCGTGCAATGGAACGTGGCCGTCCACCGCGGCCGCGTCCGGGTCGTCCTCGCCGGCGTCGATCCGCGCCAACCTGGCCTGCAACACCGCGAGCGCGGCGTCGTTCAAGGCGAGCCTGGCCAGTTCGACGGCGGCGACCGCGTCGCGTTCGGCCTGCGCGGCCGCCGCGTGGCTGAGCCGGCGGCCGGCTGCGCCTGACTCAGCAGGCACCTGTGCGTGCGCTTCCGCCGGATCGACGGTCGGCAAGAACTCCTGTTCGCCCAGGTCGAGATAGTCCTCGGTGAGCGAGACCCACCGCGAGGACAGCTGATCCCGGTTGATGTGGGTGCGGAGCTCCGTCCGCTGGTTCTCGGCGTTCTTCCGGACCTTCTGCACCATCTTCTCGACGTCCGGGCGTTCCTTCCACTTCGACGCCAGTGCGGTTCGTTCGGCCGCTGCAGCCTTCTCGACCAGTTCGGTGAGGTCATCGATGGCGGGCATGGCCGTCCCTCCGTTCGCGAGCAGGTCGGCGGTTCGCGTGCTGCCATGGTGGTGTTGCGGTCGCCGCCGACGCATCGTCCGGACCGTAGTACGCACAACGCACAGATCGGCGGGCGGCCGGTCGCCCGCGTCAGGCGGCGACGGCCGGGGCCCACGCAGCGAAAGACGCCTCCCCGGCTCGGTTACCGTCGCGGTCATGCCTACTGCACTGGTCACCGGGGCAACGTCCGGAATCGGCTACGCCTTTGCCCGTCATCTCGCCCGCTCGGGGTACGGGTTGGTCATCGTCGCGCGGGACGAACAGCGCTTGCTGGAGCGTCAACGGTCGCTGCTCACCCTCGGGTCACCGGATGTACAGACCATCACCGCTGATCTCAGCGACGCGCAGGGCCGGGCACTGGTCGCCGGCCGGCTGCGACAGCTGCAGGACCCGATTGATCTGCTGGTCAACAATGCGGGTAGCACCCTCGGGGTGGAGTTCCTGCAGGCGGCCGAGGCCGATCTGGTTCGGCAGGTGGAGCTGAATGCGATCGCCGTGATGACGCTGACCCATGCGGTGCTGCCCGGGATGCTTGCCCGCGGCCACGGAGGCGTGATCAACGTCGCCTCGACGGCGGGGCTGGTACCGGGCCGGGGGTCGACCTACGGCGCGACGAAGGCGTTCGTCATCTCACTGAGCGAGGGCCTGGCCATGTCGCTACGCGGCACGGGAGTCCGAGTGCAGGCACTGTGCCCGGGCTTCGTTCGGACGGAGTTTCATCAACGGGCCAACATCGACATGTCCAGCACCCCTGGCTGGGCGTATGTCGACGACGACTTTCTGGTGGCCACCTCGATGGCCGACCTGCGGGCGAACCGGCCGCTGTCCATCCCGGGTGTGCTCTACAAGTCGATCTACCTGGCCACAAGACTGGCGCCCCGGGCGCTGGTCCGGCGCGGCGCCGCAAAGGTGAAGGCCAAAGGCCGCACCTGAGTCCGGACGAACTCCGGACCTGAGGCCGGACGAATTCCGGACACGGCACAGGCCGCCGCCAACGCCGCGACCAGATGGCGGGCAACGTCGGCGACGGCCTGGTGAGAGCTGGGATCAGTTGTCGAAGACGTCGTTCACGGCGTCCTTGGTCTTGTCGCCGGCCTGCTTGACGTCGGCCTTTGCCTGCTCGGCCTGGCCGCGTGCCTCCAGGCTCTCGTTGCCGGTCGCCTTGCCGGTGGCCTCTTTGACCTTGCCGACCGCTTCTTCGCCTGCGTGCTTGATCTTGTCGCCCATGGTCATGGGGTGGTCCCTCCTGTTGATGTCCCGCGGACGCAGCGCCGGAGTGGCGACGTCCTGGACCTAAGTACCCACACCGAGAGGTGACGAAACACCCAGCGGCGGGCGGACTTCACGGCGTGGTCGGGTTGAACCGACGCAGGACGGGGTACTGAAACCCTCAGCCGACCGCACCGCGCGGCCGGGTCGAAGGGAGAACGAGATGGCAACCTTGTTGTGGATTCTGGCCGTGGTGCTGGTGGTCGCGGGGATCTTCGCGATCGTCCGTAAGCAGCTGCTCTGGGGCGTCGTGCTGATCGTTGTTGGTCTGCTGGTCGGGCCCGGCGGGGTCAGCATCTTCGCCTGATCGGGGGATGGCGACCACCGCCCCCGATCCCCGCCCGACCCGGTGTGCCACGCTTTGCCGGTGAGCATCGATGGCACGTCCGCCACTGGCAAACCCGCGCCGGTCGGAGCCGCGCCGGACGCCGCAGTGACCCCTGCGCCGGACGGCGCGGCGAAGGCCCGGCTCGCCGAACTGGTCAATCTGCTGGCCGTCGTGCACGGCCGGGTCACCCTGTCCTCCGGCCGCGAGGCGGACTACTACGTCGACCTGCGCCGGGCGACGCTGCACCATGAGGCCGGACCGCTGATCGGGATTCTGCTGCGGCAGCTGACGGCGGATTGGGATTTCGACGCGGCCGGCGGCCTCACGCTGGGTGCCGACCCGGTCGCGACCGCCATGATGCACGCACCGGGCCCGCCGCTCGACGCGTTCGTCGTGCGGAAGGAGGCCAAGGCGCACGGCATGCAACGCCGGATCGAGGGTCCTGACGTCGCCGGCCACCGGGTGCTGGTGGTCGAGGACACCACCACCACCGGCGCTTCCCCGCTGGCCGCCGTCGAGGCCCTCCGGGACGCCGGCGCCGAGGTCGTCGGGGTGGCCACCATCGTCGATCGGGGGACCGGGGCCGATCAGGTGCTGGCGGGCGCGGGCCTGACCTACCGGTACCTGCTGGGCTTGGACGACCTCGGCCTCCCCCCGATGTGATGGACCCCCCCGAGCCGGACCTGACGGATCCGTACCGGGTGGATCCGAACCGGGTGGATCCGTACCAGGGGGATCCGTACCAGGTGGATCCGTACCAGGTGGATCCGGACCGGGCGGATCCGTACCAGGTGGATACGGACCGGGCGGATCCGGACGAGGCGGTTGCGCCCGGGCCCACCGAGTGGCCGGGCACTGGACCGGCGGTCGGCGTGGGTCCGCATCCGCGGCCGTGGCCGTCGGACCCGCGACTCGACCCCGACCTGCTCGCCGGCGGTGACGCCCGCAACGTCGTCGACCACTACCGGTACTGGACGCGGGAGGCGATCGTCGCCGATCTGGACCTCCGACGGCATCCGCTGCACGTGGCGATCGAGAACTTCGGGCACGACCTGAATATCGGGACGGTGGTTCGGACGGCGAACGCCTTCGCCGTCGCCCGAGTGCACATCGTCGGCCGCCGCCGCTGGAACCGTCGGGGCGCCATGGTCACCGACCGGTACCAACACCTGCAGCACCATCCCGACGTCCCGTCCGTGCTCCAGTTCGCCGCCGCCGCGGGCCTGACCGTGGTCGCGGTCGACAACCTGCCCGGATCCATTCCGCTGGAGACCACCGCGCTGCCGCGCGACTGCCTGCTGCTGTTCGGGCAGGAATCCTCCGGGCTCAGCCCGGCGGCCAGGACCGACGCGGCGCTGACCGTGTCCATCGCGCAGTTCGGCTCCACCCGGTCCATCAACGCCGGGGTGGCGGCCGGGATCGCGATGCACGCCTGGATCCGGCAGCATGCCGATCTGGCGGCGGCCTGGCAGCCGGAACCGGGACGGTCAGCCGGCGGGTAGGGCCGGCCCGGCCAACCTGTCCGGGAGCTGTGAGCAGGTCGGCGGCGCCCAACCGAGGTGGGTCGGAGACGTCGAAGGAGGTGAAGCACCCCGCTGGGCTGCACCACTTCGGCCCGGTGGCCCTGCGACGCCTCAAGGGAGTCACTTCATATGTCCAGCACTGATCTGTCCGGCACTGATATGTCCAGCACTGATCTGTCCAGCACTGATCTGACCGCCACACATCCGGCCGTCACCCCGACGATCTCCAGCCGGCGGATTGCGATGGTGGCGCACGACAACAAGAAGGTGGACCTGCTCACCTGGACGGAGTTCAACGTCGACACGCTGCGCGGCCACCAGCTCTACGCCACCGGCACCACCGGCACCCTGCTCGAATACGAGCTCGGCCTCACGGTGCACCGCTTCCTGTCCGGCCCGCTCGGCGGCGACCAGCAGATCGGCGCGCGGATCGCCGAGGGGGAGATCGACATGCTGATCTTCTTCTGGGATCCGCTAGAGCCGCAGCCGCACGACCCGGACGTGAAAGCGCTGCTCCGGCTCGCGGCGTTGTGGAACATCCCGGTCGCCAACAACGTGGCGACCGCCGACATGATCATCTCTTCGCCGCTACTGACCAGCAGCTATGCCGCCGTTCGGCCGGACATGGAGCGGCCCTCCACCGGCCGGTCCGCGCTCCGCGCCGGCGTATAGATTCAGCCCGTGAACGTCCAGCTGAGCACCATTCAGACCGCGACGCCGTGGGTGCTGGTGGCCATCGGCGTTGTCGGGGTGGTCGCTGCGATCATCATCAAGAAGGTGGTCGGCAAGATCATCGCCCTGGTACTGGCCGCCGTGCTGATCTTCATCGGGTGGCAGCAGCGGCAGAAGGTCATCGACTTCGCGAACAGTGTCAAGGACGAGACCTGCGCGACGTCGACCACCTTCATCGGGATCGAGGTCTCGCTGCCCGAGTCCTGGTGCCAACCGGCCTGAGCCGGACTACTCCGCCGGGTTGCTCTCCACGGTGGTCTCCACCGCTGGGGTGCCCAGCGCGGGGCCGCCCAGCGCGGGGCCGCTCGCGCGGGCTTTGCGCCGGCGGTGGATCCAGTGCGCGAGGGCCGGGCCCGCGCTGAACAGCACCACGATGATCACCGCGCCCACCACGATCAGGTCGACGTTCTTGGCGATGAAGTCGATCTGGCCGAGGTAGTAACCGGCCAACGTCACGACGGTGACCCAGAGCACGCCGCCGATCGCCGAGTACAGCGTGTAGACCTTGGCATTCATCCGCGACGCCCCGGCCATCACGGTGGCCACCGTGCGCACCACCGGGACGAACCGGGCCAGCACGATGGTGATCTTGCCGTACTTGGCGAAGAACGCCTCGGACTTCTCGATGTACTCGTGCTTGAGGAACTTGGCGTTCGGCCGGCTGAAGACGGGTGGCCCGATCTTCCAGCCGATCGCGAACCCGACCATGTTGCCGACGAAGGCGGCCAGCGACACCAGGGCGATGAACAGCCACACGTTGATGTTCATTTGCCCGCCGGCGATGAACAGGCCGGAGACGAACAGCAGGGTGTCACCGGGCAGGAAGAAGCCGAGCAGGATGCCGCACTCCGCGAAGATGATCAGCATGACGCCGAGCACCGCCCACGAGCCCATGGCGTTGATCAGGTTCGACGGGTCGAGCCAGCCGGGCAGCAGGGTGAGCTGTGTGGTGGTCACGGTTCCCAAGGGTAAACGCTGACGGTGGAACCCTGGCCCGGCCGGTGTGCCGGTCGATCCGGACATACCGCGTCCTGGGCCGGCCCGGCCGTCCCGGCGGACAATTCAGCCACCTGGATGCAGGTCAGTGTCAGAACATCAGCGACAGGAAGCCGGCGGCGATCCCGACCAGCAGTCCGACGACGGCCGCCAGCAGGATCAGCTGACCGGTGGTCAGCCGGCGGGTCGACCTGCCAGTGCCGGCGGTCTTCTCGGCGTTCGTCGGTGGGGCCGGGCTCTTGCCGCCGCCGGCCATCAGGTTGAGTGCCTGGGCGAGCACCTGCTCCGCGCGTGAGTCTTCGGGCCCCTCGCGGGGGCCCGGTGCCGGCGGCCGGTCCGTCACGAGTGCGTCGTCCGCATGATGTCGCCGAGCTTTGCCACCGCCCTGCTCGCGGTGGACTTGACCGTGCCCTTGCTCAACCCTGTGGTTTCGGCGATCTCCGCCTCGGACAACCCGCCGTAGTAGCGCAGCACCAGCACTTCCCGCTGCCGCGGCGCCAGGTCGCCCAGCGCGGTGACGACCGCCTGGTGCTCGGTGGAGAGCATCGCCAGCGACTCGGCGGAGCGGGCCGTGCCGGGATCCGGCGGAACGTAGGCCCGGGCGGTGCGGCGCCGGCGGAGCATCGACCGGGAGCCGTTGACCACAGCGGTCCGCAAGTAGCCGATGGCGGCGTTCCGATCGCGCAACCCGCCCCAGTTGCGGTACAGCCCGGTGAAGGCCTCCTGCACGACGTCCTCGGCGCTGGAGATGTCGTCCACCAGCAGGATGGCCAACCGGACCATCTGCATGCGGTGGGTCCGGTAGATGTCGTCGATGGTGATCGGCGCCGCGGGCGGCTCGTCGGTGTGATCGAGCACGTAGGCGGGGTTCAGGCTGGCCAGGGTGCCCAGGGTCCGCTCGACCTCCGACTCCGGTTCAGCCTGATCGGTCATCCTGCGCCCGTCTCCCATCGCCCTGCCGGTGCTCACGCGCCCGGCGCGCTGCACCACGATCCTGGCACGGACTGCGGGGGGCCGGATCTCCGGTGTTCGGCAACGGCAGCTGGCCCGCTGTGGCGTCACCGGTTCCGGCGACAGCGCCCCCCATTCGGCCCAGCGACTGGGCCGAACGCGCTCGCTCCGCCCCAGATGGCTAACGGGTTACTCAATCGTTACGCCCAAAAATGGATCTCGACTTGCGGTCTCGCGTTGAAAACGCTTCCATTCGCAGTGGTGTGTGAGCGCCCTCACACACTCCTACACCCGAGAAACGGAGGTCGGCCGAGTGTCATACAGACCGGCAAAGAAGTTCGCGGCGACCATCGCCGGCATCAGCGCCCTTGCACTGGTGCTGACGGCGTGCGGCAGCAGCA
>Ga0208851_1001016_pt1 | contig 10286 bp, 10 predicted proteins | sample NGESurshal092012_FD_184481 | JGI IMG/M metagenome (GOLD analysis project Ga0208851, IMG submission 184481) | Arctic peat soil microbial communities from Barrow, Alaska - NGEE Surface sample 415-2 shallow-092012 (SPAdes) | ecosystem: Environmental > Terrestrial > Soil > Wetlands > Peat ... | reverse complement strand
AATCACCGCTCTCGGCCTGTCGGGCAACCTCAACGGCGGCAAGTTCGGCGACGTCGATTCCCGCGGTGGCTTCGGACTGAAGCTCGCCGTCGGAAAGGAGTGGTGGGTGAGCGACCACTGGGGCCTGGGTCTGGCAGTGGAGTTCATCTTCTCCTCCAACAAGGAGACGGGCACCAATCCCCCGACGTGGACCACCCTTGGAGGAGGCCTCACCTTCAGCGCAACGTACAACTGAACGGTGCAGGACCTCGAGCCCGGTCGAGCCGTGGAGGGCGACAGCCCCCCTTCCGAACGCGTCGAAGGCGAGCTCTCGTTGGACGAGCACGCCTCGGGAGAGTACCGGACCGTCGTTCACCCAGCCTGAGGGCTCGTGGCGCTGCAGGAGCAGGCCGTCCGAGGTGATGGCCAATCGATCCAGGCGCCCCCTGACTCGTCCGCGTCGGTGGCGCCGGCCGGCTCCACCAGCTCGACCTTGCGGCCAGTGGCCGAGTCGCCACATGCCAGCAACAGCACGCCGCAGACGCACAGCGCCGAAAACCGAGGCGTCATTCGGGCGTGCGGCTTCAGCCCGGACGCCGTCCCTCACGGGAGTTCCGCGCAAGGCCGTGTGCTAGGACTCGACCGATGCGCCACGCAGTGAGCGTCTTCTGCGCCTGGCTGGAACGCACGCCGCTCAGTCACCAGCTCCAGACCGTCCCCTGGGTGGTCCCGGCGGTCCAGACGGTGCACCTCCTGGCCATCGCCGCGCTGATGGGGGCGACGTTCGTCCTCAACCTCCGCCTGCTCGGGCTGGCCGCGGTGGATGCTTCGCTCGAGCGGGTCACGCGCCGCTTCCTCCCGGTCGTCAAGGTGGCTCTCGCGGTCCTCGTGACGACCGGCGTGGTGATGATCGCCGCGGAGCCGGCGCGGTCCCTGCTCAACGCCGCGTTTCAGTGGAAGATGGGCCTTCTCGCCACGGCGCTCCTGCTCACCGCAGTCACGGCGCGCGGGCTGCGGCGTCATCCTGAGGACTGGCACGCGTCCTCGCGTGGCCGCGGCCTGGCCGGGCTGTCCGCCGTGGTCTCGAGCGCGCTGTGGGTGGCGATCCTCTGCGCGGGCCGGTGGATCGCCTACGTGCGCGTGCAGTGAGGGCGAGAGGATGGCCGCCGTGGACCTGACCGAGCTGTTCCAGCGCCTGCACGACACGCCCTGGGCGGCAGCCATCCGGGAGAACGACGACGCCTTCCCCTGGGTCGAGTGCGCCCACGTGCTGGCCATCTCCCTCGTCGTCGGGTCGATCAGCGTGCTCGACCTCCGGCTGCTCGGGCTGGCCTGGCGCGACAGGCGGGTGGGACGGGTGATGCGGGATCTCCTTCCCATCACCTGGTGCGCCTTCGCGGTCGCGGTGGTCTCGGGGTTCCTCCTCTTTGCCTCCAACGCCCCCACCTACGCCCGCAATCCGTTTCTCCAGCTGAAGATGAGCCTCCTGCTCCTCGCCGGCGTGAACATGGCGGCCTTCCACCTCTGGGCCCGCCGCAACCTCTCCGAGTGGGAGTCCGGACCGCGGACTCCGTTCCGGGCCAGGCTCGCCGGTGCGGTGTCGCTGCTCGTCTGGGTCAGCATCGTCGCCGCCGGACGCTGGATCGGCTTCACCAACGTGTCCCATCCCTGAGGCCCATGGACATGCTCGCCGCACTCCTCGCGCTGCTCCTCTCCGGCGAGCCGGAGACGGTCATCATGAACCCCGCTCCCACCGCCGCCGACTGGGCCGCCCTGGCAAAGCTCCCCGACTGGAGCGGCGTCTGGACTCCGGGCATCTCCGACCAGGTCCGGCGCATCAAGGCCGACCCCGTCCCCTGGAAGCCGGAGCTCGCCGCGCAGGTGAAGGCGCTGGAGGCCGAAGAGGCCGCTGGTCGACCCAAGGGCCTCTTCGTCGATTGCCTTCCGGAGGCGATGCCCAGCTGGATGCTCATCAGCCACAACGCGATGGAGGTCCTCTTCACCCCCGGCCGGGTGACGCTCCTGGGAGAGAGTGACGGGAACCGCCTGCGGCGGATCTACACCGATGGCCGGGGGCACCCGCCGGATCCGGATCCGACCTTCCACGGCCACTCCATCGGCCACTGGGAAGGACAGACGCTGGTGGTGGACACCGTGGGAGTGCTGCCCGAGACCTATCTCGCGGTCAGTGAGGCCGTGGGCATCCCGAACGACGGTGACCTCCACGTCCTCGAGCGCATCCACCTCGCCGCGCCCGACGTGCTTCACGACGAGCTGGAGATCATCGCTCCGCGCATCCTGACCCGGCCGTGGAAGACGACTCGCCTCTTCTACCGGCAGCGCGCCCGGAAGTACGACATCGTCGAGGGCGTGTGCCTCCAGGGTTTCTTCGCCGAGCGCAAGGACGCGCATGGCAACGCAGTGTTCGTCCCCCTTCCTCACGTCGACGGAAACCCCGTCGCGCAGCCTGGCAGGAGTCCACCGTGACGCCCTCGCGCCTCCTCGTCTGTGTCGTGCTCGCCTCTGTCGCGCTCACCGCCCGGAGCGCGCGGGCCCACCACTCCTTCGCGATGTTCGACTTCGAGAAGGTGGTCACCCTCACCGGGACGGTGAAGGAGTTCCAGTGGACCAATCCCCACGTGGTCCTCTGGGTGAATGCCGACGGAAAGGACCCGAAGAAGCCGGACGTCTGGTACCTGGAGATGACCAGCCCGGGGAATCTGACCCGGGGCGGATGGAGCCGGAAGGCGTGCAACGCAGGGGACAGGGTGACGGTGGAGCTGAACCCGTTGCGGAACGGTGACCTCGGCGGCGCGCTGATCAAGGTCACGAACCAGACGACCGGGCAGACGTTCTCCACCAACCTGCGCGACATGGAGAAGCCGAACCTGAAATGAGCGCGCAGCCCGTATCTAGCGAGTGCCCCCGGCGAGCGGCGCCACGAGCCGCAGCACCGGCAAGCTCCGGATGCGCTGGTCGTACGACGGGTGGCGAAGCATGAACCACCGCCGCCGTTCGTCCGGGTTTCCCGCGAATGCCGGATCGCGGAGCCGCTCCTCGAACTCGGCGTGCAGTCGCGGGTCGCGCGCCAGCTCGGCCTCGGCCCAGGGCTCGAGCAGGTACGCCTCGACGTACTCCTGCTGCTGGAAGGCGGCGTTGAAAGTTCCCCACGCCACGAGGGAGTCGGGCGCGGTGGGCTCGAGCAGCTGAGCGGCCAGCTCGGCGCGCGGCTGGGTGAGGGGAACCACGAGCGTGCCGGCTGGAAGCGATAGGTTCCGAGCGGTGCCCCACCCACCGCGAGGCTCCAGCCGCTGCCGCCCCTCGTACGGCTCCGCGGCTGGCCGGGGATCCTCCAGCTGAAACCGTGAGACCCGCGCCGGCGCCGGCCGGACCAGCGTCCGGTGCTCGACGCCGTGCCGCTCGAGCGCCTCGGACACGACCTGTGCCCAGCCCGGCGGGACGGCCCATCCACCACGTGGCAGCTCGACATGGGTCGTCGGCACGACGCGGTGTCGCAGCGGCACCCGCCAGACGTCGGTCCGGTCGAGGTGGAAACGCAGGTACGTCCCGCCGGTCACGGGCGAGGGTGCCCGCTCGTAGGCGTAGGCGGGGAACTCGATCGTCTCCGTCTCCTCCGTGGCGGCGAAGGCGAGGTCGAGCACGGTGGGGGGCCTGCGGGCGGTGTCCTCGTCGAGGCCGCGCATCCGGACGCGCCACGCCGGCCCATGCTTCCGGACGGAATGCAGCGCGGCTGCCAGCACGTCGCGGGTGGTGACCACCCGGGTGCGGTAGTCCTTCCAGCTGTGGGTCTCGACGAGCACCGCGAGCCGGTGCCGCAGCCCCCAGTAGCTGTGCGAGAAGCGCGGAGGGTACACGGTCCGGGTGAAGCCCGACGCCGGGTCGTCGTCCCGGACGAGCGAAGGGTAGAAGTCGAGCGGCTGGTGCCCTTCGGCACGGAGCTCGGCGTGGATCTCCTCCTGGAGGACCCGGGCCATCACCTGCATCGGGCGGGGACCCTCCAGCAACGGCGCGACCAGCAGCGACACGTCCGGCTGGAAGTGCGCGCCGTCGGTGACGTGGAGGTCGAGCAGCACGAGCGGGTCCCAGGCCTGGAGCAGCGGCAGCAGGGCGCGCATCTCGGGCGAGTCCGCCTTCATCCAGTCGCGGTTCAGGTTCAGGTTCTGCGCGTTGGTACGCCAGCCCTGCTCGCGCGGGCCGTTCTGGTTGGGGCGGTGATGGGGGGAGGGGTGCTCGTGCCCGTCGACGTTGAAGATGGGGACGAAGACGAAGGTGAGCTGTCCGAGCACGCCGGGGAGCGCATCGCCCTCGAGCAACTCGCGGAGGAGCTGGAACCCGGCGTCCTTGCCGTCGATCTCACCGGGGTGGATGCCCGCGAGCGCGAAGACCACCGCCCGGCCACGCCGCCGCGCCTTCTCCGGGGTGAGCACCCCGTCGTCGCTCGCCGACAGGACCCAGAGCGGGCGACCCTCGCCGCTCTCGCCGAAGCGCTCGGTGCGGACCCGCCCGCGGAAGCTGCGGACGAACGCTCGGGTGAGGGCGTCCACCTCCCCTGCCGGTCCGGACTCCCGGTACCCCGTGCGCTCCGCGTGGGTCTGAAGCGGCGAAGGTCTTGTGCTCATCGGTGCCCCAGTGTGGACGAGAACTCAGCCCAGGGGCAGCACGGGTTGCAGCGCCCCCTCGTGCTGGAGGAGCCATCGCTTGCGCTCGAGACCTCCGCCGAATCCGGTGAGGTGACCGCTCGCGCCGATGACCCGATGACAGGGCACGACGACCGGAACGGGGTTCTGTCCGTTGGCGGCCCCCACTGCCCGCGTGGCGCGGGGATCGCCCAGCTCCTCCGCGAGCCGGCGGTAGGACCAGGTGGTGCCTGGCGGGATGCGTCGGAGCGCCTGCCAGGTGCGCCGCTGGAAGTCGGTGCCGTGGAGCCGGACAGGGACGGACGCAAGCGCGTCCACCTCGCCGGCGAAGAAGCGGCGGAGCGGGCCGGTGACCCCGGCCGGGTCCCGCACTTCGAGCAGCGCACACCGTCCGAGCACCCGCGAAGCCCACGCGCGAAGCGGTTCGCCGCCATCGAACGTGACGGCCACCAGGACACCGTCCTCGGCCGCGAGCCCGAGCGGCCCGATGGGCGTGTCGACGACCGACACCTCGAGTGTTCTCACCTCGTTCCCTCCGACCACAGCCACAGCGTGGCGTAGGCGCGCCATGGCCGCCAGCGCTCGGCGCGCCGCTCCACCTCGCGCGCCGAGGCGAGTGCTCCGCCGCGCCCGAGCGCTCGGCGCAGGCCCAGGTCGGCCGCAGGGAGCGCATCGGCATCTCCGAGCGCGCGGAGCGCGACGATGGACGCGGTCCACGGGCCGATGCCCCGGATGGAACGCAGTGCGGCCTCCACGCGCTCGAGCGGCCACGTCCCGTCGAGCCGGAGCGCGCCGGACACCACCGCCGCTGCGAGCGCGCGGACCACCGGCGCGCGGAGCCGGAGCCCCGGGACCTCCTCGAGGGGTGCCGTCGCCAGCACCTCGGGAGAAGGGAAGCTCCGCCACGGGCCACCGCCGAGCCCGGGGTAGGGCGTGCCGAGCACCTCGACCAGCCGTCGCGCCACGGTCACCGCAGCGACGACGGAGATCTGCTGCCCGATGACCGCCCGCACCGCGGTCTCGAACGGGTCCCAGGCGCCGGGAACGCGCAGCCCCGGGTGAGCGGCCATTGCACTGCGCAGCCGGGGATCCCGTCCGAGCACGGCATGCACCGCTCGGATGTCGGTCCGCGTGTCGAACAGACGATCGAGCGGGGCCCGTGCGGCTGCATCGAGCGGAGAGGTCGACTCGACCTCGAGCCCGCGGGCGACGGCGTGAACCCGGACCAGCGCCGGACGGGCCCGCAACACCGTGGCGCGCTCCCAGGTGGTCCCGGTGACTCGCTCGACCCCGGGCAGCGCACGCGCGCCCAGGAAGGCGAGGACCCAGGCCGAGTCGTACGGACGCTGGATGAGGAGCCGGTCGCGCATGGAGGAGCGGGAGCGTGGCGGAGTGTCCCCTCCGGTGTCGTGTCGGTTCCTGTACGAGAACGTGACCCACGAACCCGGGTTCAGTGGGTCTGCAATGCATCGTGAACGGAATTCTCCTTAGAGGCCGCCCGGACTGGTCGCAGCGCCCACCCGTCCCTACCTCCACCCCTCGAAACGTCGAACACAGGAGGTAGGACCGTGGGAATCATCACCATGATCGTGATCGGCCTCGTCGCGGGGCTCATCGCGCGCGCGATCGTTCCGGGGCGTCAGTCGATGGGCGTGATCGCAACGATGCTGCTGGGAATCGTGGGCAGCTTCGTCGGAGGCCTTCTGGGCTCGCTCTTCAGCCGCGATGGGAATCTGATGGACCTCCGGCCCTCGGGCCTCATCTGGTCCATCATCGGCGCGGTGGTCGTGCTGCTGCTCGTCGGATTCGCCGGCCGGCGTCGCGCCGTTTAGGTCGATTGGCTCAGCCGAGCACGGTGTTCCCGGGGGTGAAGCCCGGGAACACCGCTGACGCGTCGCGAACCCCGAGCTGTGCCCGGGTGGCCTCCCAGAGGACGGCCCGGACGTCGGTGCCGATGGCCAGGTCCCGCTCCTCGAAGAGCTGCGCCTTGCCGAGCCCGCGATAGCCGCCAGTCACGCGGCCGCCTCGCACTCCCCCCCCCAGCACGAACATCACCGAGGCGGTACCGTGGTCCGTTCCGCGGTTGCCGTTCTCGCGCGCCGTGCGGCCGAACTCGGTCATCACCACCACGCGGGTGTCGCCCCAGCGGGCGCCGAGGTCGCGGGCGAACGCGGCCAGTGCGCCGCCGAGATCTCCGAGCCGGGCCGCCAGCTGCCCCTTCTCCGCGCCTTCACCCACGTGGGTGTCCCAGCCGCCCATGTCGGTGACGGCGACCTGGAGCCCGACCCCGGAGCGGATGAGCCGCGCCACGTCCTGCAGGCGGCGAGCGATGGGGGCGGGCCCGTACTCGGCGCCGTTGGCCGGGGGCAGCTGCCCCAGCTTCGCCGACCCGGCCTCGCGGAGCGCCTCGAACGTCTCGATGCCGGTGGTCCGCAGTGCCGTGTCCACTGCCTGCGTGTAGAGCGCGTCGAAGGCGTTGCTGCCGCCCGCGCCGCCAGGGAGACGGAATTGCCCGAGGGAGGACATGGCCACGGCCGGCGCGTCTCCCACCAGCAGGCGCGGTAGCGTGGGCTGGAGAGCCACCACGCGGAACGCGCCATCGGACCCGGTCGCGCGCTGGACGGCGCGGTTCAGCCAGCCATCGGCCGTCGCCTTGGTTCCCGGCGTGCCGCTCTCGCAGAAGTCCTGCGCGTCGAAGTGCGAGCGGGTTGCCCCGGGGAGCCCTGCGGCGTGGACGATGCCCAGCGTGCCCTCGCGCCAGAGCGGGAGCAGCGGTGCGAGCGCTGGGTGCAGCCCGAAGACGCCGTCGAGCCGCAGCGCCCCACCTTCCCTGCCGGGGGGCCCGAGGGCGATCGAGGGCCGCGCGGCCCGGTAGTCCGGGTCGCCCACGGGCGGCACGATGGAGAGCCCGTCGGCGCCCCCGCGCAGGAAGACGAGCACCAGCGACTTGCCCGTGCCCTCGCCCGCGGCCGCGAGCGCCCGGCCAAGGAATCCAGGGACGGCCCCCAGCGCGGCGAGGGCGCCGGCGGAGCGGAGGAACTGGCGGCGCGAGAAGGGGCTCACTGGTTCTGGAACTCCGGGCTGCCGAGCAGGAGGCCGACGAGCTTCGGCCCATCCAGCGGGCGGTGCTCGCCGTCGGGCATCACCTCGGAGGCGCCAAGCGCGGCGAGGACGGTGCCGCGGGTCTGGTCTCCGAGCGGACGGTGGAGGATGGCGCGCGCGGTCCGGTCGACCACCTGCTCGGGCGGACCGTCCATCGAGGGGAGCGGGACCTCGGTGCCGGTGATGCGCCCGGAGGCGAGCTTGAGCCCGAAGTCGATTCGGGCCACGAGCGCCCCGGGGTTGATCCAGGGCTGGGCCAGCTCGGGCCACCCCGTCGGCGGCTGTGCACGGTACGGGGGCTGGCCCATGCGGCCGAGTGCCTGCACCATGGGGACGTCCCCGGCGGTGGTGCCGCCAAGCGCGCGCACTGCCGAGACGGTGAACTCGAGCGGCGTCTTCACCTTGCTGGCGCGCGCCGCGTCGCTCCAGAACTCCGGGCTCTCGAAGAGCGCGCGGTACGTCGCCGTCAGGTCGCCGCCGGTGCGGAGGTAGACCTGCGCCACGTGCTTGACGAGCGCCGGTGTCGGGCTGTCCATGACGAACTTCTGGGCGAGCTTCCGCGCGATGTGGTGGGCCGTGGCGGGGTGCGCGGCGAGCAGATCCAGGATGCGCTCCCCGTCCTCCATCCCGCCACCCGCCGGAATGTGGAGCCCGAGCACCACCTTGGCCCCGCGGTCATGGGCGAGCGGGTGAAACTCGAACGTGCCCTCCTCGTTCGGCTTGCGAATTCCCCACCCGGTGAAGCAGCGGGCCACCTCGCGGACGTCCGCCTGTGTGTAGCCGCCGTCCACGCCGAGCGTGTGCAGCTCGAGCAGCTCGCGCGCGTAGTTCTCGTTGAGACCCAGCTTCCCCTTCTTCGGCGCGCTGAAGCCCTCGCGGGTTGAGGCCCAGTTGTCGAGATAGAAGAGCATCGCCGGGTCGTGGGCGACCGCACCGAGGAGCTCGCGGAAGGTTCCGAAGAGGTGCGGTCGGATCGCGTCCCGCTCGTACGGCGAGACCAGCCAACGGACGGCGCCCTTGTCCGCCGAGACGTTGAAGTGGTTGAACCAGAAGTCGACCAGCGTCTCCTGGAGCTGGCGCCGGCTCTCGGTGGCCCGGATGAGCCTGGCGGCGACCAGCTCGGCGCCCACCTGGCGCGGGAGCTGGAACGGGTTGAGCACGCCGGTCAGCTCTGCGACCTTCTTGGCGCGGGGGTACTCCGAGAGGAGCTCGCGGGTGCTCATCCGGAGCGAGGGGAAGTCGGCCAGCCGCCGCTCGACAGCTGCGTCGTCGATGTCTCCGGGACGCAGCTGCCAGGCAATCCACGCCCCCGCGCCCATCTGCTGCACGTCGCGGAAGTCGCGGGGGGAGGGTCCGTAGGCGAGCCGCTCCAGCACGTGGACCGCCTGGTCCTCGGCGGACCACGGGACGGGAGGCAAGGTCAGCGGAGCGGCCGGGGGTGGCGCGGGATCCACCCGGGCCGGTGCACCTCCGGGCGAGGCCGTGGCGCAACCGAGGAGGACGACCAGGGCCGGGAGGGCGAGACGCATGCTGGCCTCTCGAACACCGGACCCCGCCAGGAGTTACCTCCGGAGCGTCACGCAGCTGTGGCACACGCAGCGCGTCAATGCGACAGTCCGGTGCATGGACCGACCGACCGTCCGGCCTGCAGGCCTGGCCCTCTGCGCCGCCGTCCTCTGCCTCCCGGCGCGGGCCTGGGCACAGGCGACGGAGGCCCACGCCGACACTGGCGACACCGCATGGATGCTCGTCAGCGCCGCGCTGGTCCTGCTGATGACCCCGGGCCTGGCGCTCTTCTACGGCGGGATGGTTCGCCGCAAGAACGTGCTCGCCACCCTCATGTACAGCCACTTCGCCCTGGCGCTGGTGACGGTGCAGTGGGTGCTCTTTGGCTACTCGCTGGCCTTCGGGAAGACGCACGGCGGGCTCATCGGCGGCACCGACTACCTGCTGCTGAACGGAATGGTGGGGACCCTGAAGGGCAGCGTGCCGGCGCTGGTCTTCATGGCGTTCCAGATGAAGTTCGCGATCATCACCCCGGCGCTGATCAGCGGCGCGTTCGTCGAGCGCATGAAGTTCAGCGCCTACGTGGTCTTCACCCTGCTCTGGAGCACGCTGGTCTACGACCCGGTGGCGCACTGGGTCTGGGCGGACGGCGGGTGGATGGCGACGCTGGGGGTGCTCGATTTCGCGGGCGGCACGGTGGTGCACTGGACCGCGGGAGTGTCCGCGCTCATCTGCGCCCTGTTCATCGGCAAGCGCGTGGGGCACGGCCGCGAGAAGTTCATTCCCCACGACCTCCCGATGACCATCACCGGCGCGGGCCTCCTCTGGTTCGGGTGGTTCGGGTTCAACGCCGGGAGCGCGCTGTCGGCGGGGCAGACCGCGGCGCTGGCGTTCGTCACCACGCACGTGGCCGCGGCCTCCGCGGCGATGTCCTGGGTCCTCGCGGAGTGGGTGTTCCGGCGGAAGCCCACGGTGCTCGGCTTCGTGTCGGGTCTGGTCGCGGGTCTGGTGGCCATCACCCCCGGGGCGGGCTTCGTGTCC
>Ga0208851_1001014_pt1 | contig 10301 bp, 10 predicted proteins | sample NGESurshal092012_FD_184481 | JGI IMG/M metagenome (GOLD analysis project Ga0208851, IMG submission 184481) | Arctic peat soil microbial communities from Barrow, Alaska - NGEE Surface sample 415-2 shallow-092012 (SPAdes) | ecosystem: Environmental > Terrestrial > Soil > Wetlands > Peat ... | reverse complement strand
GAGCAGCCATGGCGGTGTACGCGCTGGGTGACCTGGTGCCGTCGATCGACCCGGACGCCTTCGTCCACCCGGATGCCGTGGTGATCGGGCGGGTGCAGCTGGGCGCTGGATCGAGCGTGTGGCCGGGCGCGGTGCTGCGCGGCGACTATGGCTCGATCTCGGTGGGTGCCGAGACGTCGGTGCAGGACGGCAGCGTGGTGCACGCCACGGCGGAGCTGGCCACGGTCATCGGTGCCCGCTGCGTCGTCGGGCACCTCGCCCACCTCGAGGGGTGCATCGTCGAGGACGACTGCCTGGTGGGCTCCGGCTCAGTGCTGCTGCACCGGGTACTGGTCCGCTCGGGTGCGCTGGTGGCCGCGGGGGCGGTGGTGGCGCCGGGCACCGAGGTTCCCACCCGGGCGATGGCTCGGGGGGTGCCCGCCCGGGTCACCCTGGACACCGTCGGGCCGCTGGCCTTCGCGGACTCGGTGCGGCGGTACGTCGAGAACGGGCGTCGCTACGCCGCGGACCTGCGCCGGTTGGACTGACCGCCGTCCCGCCGAGCTTCCGGTCAGTCGCGGTCGGGGGCAAGGGGGATCAGCAGGGCGTCCAGGGCGGCGTGGAGGCCGGGGCCCGCGGCCAGGACCAGGTCCTCCCCGGGCGGGGCGCCGGCCAGCCCGGTGACCAGGGCGCCGGCCTCGCGGGCGACCAGGCCCCCCGCGGCCAGGTCCCAGGGCTGCAGCCCCTGCTCGTAGTAGCCGTCCACCCGCCCGCAGGCGACCGAGCACAGGTCCACCGAGGCCGCGCCGAGCCGGCGGATGTCGCGGACCCTCGGCAGCACCTCGACCAGCACCGCGGCCTGCCGGGCCCGCCGGGACGCGGCGTACCCGAACCCGGTCGCCACCATCGCCTGGGACAGCTCGGTGCAGCCGGAGACGTGGACGGGGACCCCGTTGCGGGTCGCCCCACGGCCGCGGACGGCGCTGAACGTCTCGCCGAGACGGGGCACCTCGACCACCCCGACGACGGTCTCGCCGTCGACCTCGGCCGCCACGCTCACCGCCCAGCCGGGCAGGTCGTACAGGTAGTTCACCGTGCCGTCGATCGGGTCGATCACCCACCGCACCCCGCTGGTCCCCGCGGTGTCGGCACCCTCCTCGCCGAGGATCCCGTCCTCGGGCCGGGCCGCGCGCAGCCGGTCGACGAGCAGCTGCTCGGCCCGCTTGTCCATGACCGTGACCACGTCGGTCGGCGTGGACTTGGTGTCCACGCCGAGGTCGGCCGGCCGACGGTCCAGCAGCAGGGCGCCCGCCTCGGCCGCCACGGACGTCGCCAGGGCCAGCAGCTCGTCGAGCCGGGCGGCGTCCACGCCGTCCGTCGTCATCGGTCCTCCCCTGCGACGGCCGGGCGCGGTCCCCGCGGGTTGGGGCAGCAGCCGGCCGAGCACACGTCGCGCCACGGACCCAGCGGCGACAAGGCCCGGCGCTCGGCCGCCGGCCGGTCGGCCAGCCGCTCCTGCACCAGCTCGCCCACCATGGCGACGAACCGCGGGTCGGTGCCGGGCGTGGCGGCCCTCGCCATCGGCAGGCCGAGCCTCTCGGCGTCCGCCGCGGCCACGGTGTCCAGGTCGTAGACGACCTCCATGTGGTCCGAGACGAACCCGATCGGGACGACGACCACTCCGGGCACTCCCTGGGCCACCAGCGCCTCGAGGTGGTCGCTGATGTCCGGTTCCAGCCACGGCTGCGTGGGCGGCCCGGAGCGGGACTGGAACACCAGGTCCCAGAGGCGGTCCACGCCGGTCGCCTCGGCCACGCCCTCGGCGACGAGCCCGGCCACCGCACGGTGCTGGACGAGGTAGGCGTCGCCGTCCGGACCGCTGGACTCCGCCGCCGCGACGGGGATCGAGTGCGTGGTGAACACCAGCCGGGCGCCGGGCTGGACGGCGTCCGGGAGACTGGCCAGCGCCGACAGCGTGGCGTCGACGAACGGCTGGACGAAGCCGGGGTGGTCGAAGTAGTGCCGCACCTTGTCGATCTCGGGGGCGCCGTCGACGTCGGCCCTGGCCGCGGCCAGGTTCTCCCGGTACTGCCGGCAGCCCGAGTACGACGAGTACGCCGACGTCACGAAGGCCAGCGCCCTGCGGACCCCTGCGTCGCGCATGTCGCGCAGCGTGTCGGCGAGGTACGGATCCCAGTTCCGGTTGCCCCAGTAGACCGGCAGGTCGACTCCGGCGTCCGCCAGCTCGGCGCGCAGCGCGTCCAGCAGCATCCGGTTCTGCGCGTTGATCGGGCTTACCCCGCCGAACAGCGCATAGTGCGCACCGACCTGCTCGAGCCGGTCCCGGGGGATCCCCCGGCCGCGGGTCACGTTCTCCAAGAAGGGCACCACATCGTCCGGGCCCTCGGGGCCGCCGAAGGACACCAGCAGCACGGCGTCGTAGTCGGTCACGCCCCGATCCTCCCAGGCAGGAGCGGTCCGCGCAGGAGCGGTCGGCGCGGTCGGCTAGCGTCCCGGGGTGCGCAACCCCTACGCCGAGATGGCCAGGACCCCCGGCGGATTGGCGTTCTCGGCGGCCGGGTTCCTGGCCCGGATGCCGATCTCCATGCTGGGCATCGGGGTGGTGCTGCTGGTCTCGCGGTCCACCGGCTCCTACACCGGCGCGGGGGCGGTCACGGCCTGCTTCGCGGTGGCCGAGGCGCTCGGCCAGCCGTTCACCGCCCGGCTCGTGGACCGGCACGGGCAGCGCCGCGTGGTCACTCCCCTGGTGGTCGCGCACCTGCTCGCTCTGGTGGCCCTCGTCTGGTTGGCCGGGGTCCCCGCGCCCGTCGCCGTGCTGGCCGTGCCGGCCGCCGTCGCGGGGGCCAGCCTGCCGAACGTCGGCTCGCTGGTCCGGGCCCGCTGGAGCCACCAGCTGTCCGGGAGCACCGTGCTGCGCACCGCCTTCTCGTTCGAGTCGGTGATCGACGAGATCATCTTCGTGGTCGGACCACCGCTGGTGACCGTCCTGGCCGCCCGGTACGGCCCAGCCCCCGCGGTGCTGTCCTCACTGGTGTTCCTGGTGGTCGGCGCCGCCTGGCTGCTCAGCCAGCGGGCCACCGAGCCACCGGCGTGCGGGTCAGCGCACGCGGTGGGCAGCTCGGCGCTGCGGCTGCCGACGATGCGGCTGGTCATGGCCGTGATGGCGGCGCTCGGCATCGCGTTCGGCTCGATCGAGGTGATCACCGTCGCCGGCGCGGGCGCCGCCGGCCACCCGGCCCGGGCCGGTGTGCTGCTCGCGCTCTACGCCGGCGGCTCGCTGGTCGCCGGCATCGTCTACGGCGCCAGCCACCTCGCGGTGCCGCTGCGGCGACAGCTGCTCGTGCTGGGGCTGGCCACTCCGTTCAGCCTGGTGGCCCTGCCGTTCGCGGTCTCGACCGCGGCGACCGCCGTCCTGATCTTCGTCGCCGGGTTCGTGATCTCGCCCACCCTCATCGCCGGGTTCTCGCTGGTCCAGGAGGCGGTCCCGGCCGACCGGTTGACCGAGGGACTGACCTGGGCCACCACGGCCATCGGGCTGGGGGTCGCGGTGGGAGCCGCCCTCGGCGGCCGGGCCGCGGACCTCGTCGGCACCCCGCGGGCCTACCTGGTGCCGCTCGTCGCCGCCGTCCTGGTGGCGGCGATCGTCGGGCTGGCCGCGCTCGCCGGACGCCGGAGGGCGCGGCGGGCCGGGCTAGTCGAGCGCTAGCCGGTCGAGGCGCCGGGGCTCGGGCTCGACGTCGTCGCCGGGGTCGGGCTCGTGGTGGGGGACGGCGCCGCGAACGTGTCGGTCGCCGACGGCGCCGGGGACGCGCTGCCGGTCGGCGACGCCGAGGCGCTGGGGCTGGCGGCGCCGGTCGGCGACGCCGAGGCGGACGCTGATGTGGACGGCTGGGCGGTCGCGGTCGGGGTGGGTCTCGGCTGGGTCCGCGCCGGCAGCCCCGGGGTCACGGTCGTCCGCTGCTCGCAGTCCTGGCCGAACGCCGAGCAGGCCAGCGTGCCCCCGGTGGACAGCTCCAGCACGGTCACCGCCGCCATCGCCAGCAGGAACACCCCGAGCGAGAGCAGCGCGATCCGGCCCCACCGATAGCCGCGCTCATCCTCCAGGTCCAGCGCCGGCAGCACCATGGTGCGCTGGAGGTCGAACTCGTCGTCGTCGTCCGCATCCCACGGCGCAGCCGCCATTTCGGCCCGCCGCCGCGCCCGCAGCCCCTCCGCCGTCCGCCGGGCGCCGTGCTGGTAGACCGCGCTGAGCACGGTGATCGTCACCGAGACCACCGCCGCCCCGATGACCGTCCCGGCCACCCCGAGCACCGAGGCGGCCCACGCCGCGCTCACGGCGGCCAGCGCGCCGGCCACCACCTGGGTCAGGCTGAGGTCGAGTCGTCGGCGCGGTTCGGTGGGACTCATCCACGGCATTGTGTCGGGTTCGGTGCCCGGTTTCGGCCCCGGCCCGCGTAAGGTCGGGGACGCTCGGGGCCTGGGCGCCCCGAACGCTCGGACGTGGGAGGCACGGCGCATGGAGGACCTCAGGCTCGTCGGGCTGAGCGAGGACGGCTCGCGGCTGGTACTCGAGGGTAAGGACGGCCACAGTTTCGCCGTGCCCGTCGACGAGCGCATCCACGCCGCCCTGCGGGGCGACCGGGCCCGGCTGGGCCAGTTGCAGATCAACATGGAGAGCCGGCTGCGGCCCCGGGAGATCCAGGCCAGGATCCGGGCCGGGCAGAGCTCGGAGGAGGTCGCGGTCGCGGCCGGGGTCCCGGTGGACCGGGTCCGCCGCTACGAGGGCCCGATCCTGCAGGAACGCAACCACATGGCCGAGTCGGCCCGGGCCGTGGGCGTCCGCCGGGTCACCGACTCCACGAGCACCCCCCTGGGCACCCTGGTGGCCACCCGGCTGGAGGAGCGGGGAGTCTCCCCCGAGGACCTCGAGTGGGACTCCTGGCGCCGCGAAGACGCCCGCTGGGAGGTGCTGCTGCGCTACTCCGCCGCCGGGCGCGAGCGGCTGGCCCGCTGGATCTTCGACCCGGCGCGCCGCACGATCGAACCGGACGACGACGAGTCCCGCTGGCTGACCGACGAGGAGCGGGCCGCCCCGGAGCCGCCGAGCAAGGCGGTCCGCCGGCTGGCCCCGGTGCCGTCCCCGGAGGAGGCCCCTGAGCCGGACGAGCCGACCCGGCAGCACGACACGGTGCCGGTCGAGCGGATGGCTCCCCCGGCGGAGACCCCCGCCGCGTCCGAGCGGCCCGCCCCCGCGGCCCCCGCGCCGGCAGCCGCCCCCGCGGCGAAGCGCACGTCCAAGCGGGCGCCCGTCCCCAGCTGGGACGAGATCCTGTTCGGCATGAGCAGCAAGGACGACGACTCCGGCCGCTGACCGGGGTCAGCCCGGGTCCGGCCCGGTGGCCACCGAACGGGTCGGGTCGGTGATCCACTCGCTCCACGAGCCGACATAGAGCGCGGCCGGGATCCCGCACACCTCAAGCGCCAGCACCAGCTGGGCGGCGCTCACGCCGGAGCCGCAGGACGCGCCGACGGGTCCGCGGTCGCGCCCCTCGCCGAGCAGCTCGGCGAACCGAGCGGCCAGCACCGGCTCGGGCAGCAGCCGGCCGGACGGCTCGTACAGCTCGGTGACCGGCGCGTTCACCGCCCCCGGGATGTGTCCGGCCACCGAGTCGATCGGCTCCTGCTCGCCGCGGTAGCGCTCCCCCGCCCGGACGTCGACCAGGACGCCGGCGCGGGCGAGGGTGGCCGCGCCGTCGGCGTCCAGGGTCGGCATCGACCCGGGGAGCACCGTGAAGTCCCCCTCGGCCGGCGGCGGCCCGTCACCGGCGGCCAGCGGTCGGCCGGCGTCGCGCCAGGCCGGCAGCCCGCCGTCCAGCACCGAGACCTCCGGGTGCCCGGCCCAGCGCAGCACCCACCAGGCCCGGGCCGCACCCATGCCGCTGCCGCCGTCGTAGACCACCACCGGGCGGGACGCCGTGACACCGGCCCGCCGCAGGGACGCCTGCAGCACCGTGACGTCGGGCAGCGGGTGCCGGCCGCGGATCCCGGGCGGTCCGGCCAGCTCGGCGTCCAGGTCGACGAACGCCGACCCCAGCAGGTGACCGAGCCGGTACTCCGACAGCCCCGGCGGGCCACCGAGCTGCCAACGCACGTCCAGCAGCACCGGCGGCCGGCCGGTGAGCATCGCCGCGCTCAGCGCCGCGACGTCGACCAGCGGGCTACCCATGCCCGGCGTCCACCCCGTTGCCGAACGGCAGCGTCTCCGGCGACAGCGTCGACGAGGTGGCCGTCGCCGCGGTCATCCGCCGGCGGTGGTGGGCCCGGCACAGCACCTCGTACCCGACCTCGCCGCCCGCACCGGCCACGTCGACCTCGGTGTCGCCCACGACGACCTGCTCGCCCTCGACCACCATGACGCCGTCGACGGTGCGTGCGTTGTGGGTGGCCCTGGCGCCGCACCAGCACAGCGCCTCCACCTGCAGCAGGGACACCCGATCGGCCAGCTCGAGCAGCCGCTGGGAGCCCGGGAACAGGCGGGTGCGAAAGTCGGTGGTGATGCCGAAGGCGAAGACGTCGATGCCGAGCTCGTCGACCAGCCGGGCCAAGGCGTCGACCTGCTCCTGGGTGTAGAACTGCGCCTCGTCGCAGACCACGTAGTCGATCCGGCCACCGGCCTGCAGGACGCCGGTGACGTGCTGCCAGAAGTCCAGCGCCGGGCTGACCTCGACCGCCTCGGCGAGCAGTCCGAGCCGGCTGGACAGCCGCCCGGACCCGGCCCGGTCGTGCGCCGTGAAGATGATCCCGGCCCGGCCGCGGGCGGCGTGGTTGTGGTCCAGCTGGAGGGCGAGGGTGGACTTGCCGCAGTCCATGGTCCCGCTGAAGAAGACGAGCTCGGCCACCCGAGTCAGCCCCGCACCGTGATCAGCGGGACGAGCATCTCGGCCCGGGTGAGCGAGCCGTGGTAGCCGACGAGGGCGGACTCCAACGGCTGGCTGTGCGGGGCCACCAGGGCCCAGTCGCCGCGCGCCGCGGCGACGACGTCACCGATGCGCGGCAGTACCCTCTCGGACACCGTCGGACCGAACCAGCCGGCCGCCACCGCCTGCTCCCGGGACAGCACCCAAGCCCGCTCCCCCAGCAACTGCGCCCAGGCGGCGAGGACGTCGGCAGCGGCGCCGGGGCTGACGTAGACGTGCCGGGCCCGGGGCTCGCCGCCCAGCAGCCGGACGCCGGCGCGGAGCCGGGAGTCGGACTCGATGTCGATCCGGGCCTGCGGCGGGACGTCGAGCATCCCGTGGTCGGCGGTGACGTGCAGCTGCGCGCCGGGTGGGAGCGCCTCGGCGACCTGCCGGGCGAGCAGGTCGACGTGGGCGAGCTGGGCCCGCCAGTCCGGGGAGGCACAGCCACGGCTGTGGCCGACCCGGTCGAGGTTGCCGTAGTACAGGTACAGCAGCGCGCGGGGGGCCCGCAGCTCCCGGGCCACGCCGCCCACCAGCTCCCCGGCCGTCTCGGCCCCGGGATAGCGCGCGCCGCGCAGCGCCGCCGTCGTCAAGCCGCTGCCCGCGAACGACCGCGGGCCCAGGTGGCTGGCGGCCACCCCGGCGCTGGCCAGCCGCTCGAACAGGGTGGGCAGCGGCTGCACCTCGTGGGGGTCGACCTCGTGGTCCCAGCGCAGGCAGTTGAGCAGGTGGTGCGCCCCCGGCAGCGCGAACGTGTAGCCGACCAGCCCGTGCTCCCCGGTCGGCAGCCCGGTGCCCAGCGAGCCCAGGCTGGACGCCGTCGTCGACGGGAACCCGGCCGTCAGGGTCCGCCAGCCCCCGGCCTCGGCCGCCGCGGCCAGGAACGGCGCGACGTCAGCTTGCTCGCGCAGCCAGTCGAGGCCGAGCCCGTCGATCAGCAGGACGGCGGCCCGGTCGACCGGGTCGAGCCCGAGCAGGTCGGTGAACCCGTCGACGCCCATCCCGGCAGCCAGCGACGGCAGCAGGGCACCGATCCAGTCCTGGCCGTACGCCGGGGCGACCAGCTGGTCGGCGCCCTCCAGCCGGACGGCGGCCGTCACTGCACCGCTGTGGTGGCCGCGGACAGGGCGCGGGCGAACTCCAGGGCCTGGGCCACGGCGTCCTCCCCGTCGCCCTCAGCACTGATCCGCACCGACAGGTCGTCGGCGGTCGTGGTCCCGGTGTAGCCGTGGTCGGCGTCACACTCGGGGTCGCCGCAGGTGGCCGGCTCCAGGTCGAGCCGGGAGACCGCTCCCCAGCCCACCGTGAGCACCACCTCGCGCGGCAGCGTCCCGGTCACGTGCCGGACCGGGTCCGCGACCGTGCGGCTGACCACGACCGAGCCGATCTGGCGGACCGCCACCGTCTCGGTGGAGGTCGTGGCCGACGGGGTCGGGTTGCCGGCGTCCGCGGGGTGGTCGTCGGTGTGGCTGACCACCAGCCGGGTCGGGCTGAGCGCCAGCACCGTCACGTGCCGGCGCAGCTCGTCCCGGTCGAACGCCGCCTCGTGGTGAACAAGCCAGGAGACCACCGGCTGGCCCGAGAGGGCCGTGTCGATGCTCTCCGCGACCAGCTCGGGGTAGTACCCCGCTCGCTGGATCGCCGCACGCAGGTCGCCGGCCATGGTGGTGCCTCGGTCTGCCATGGCGCCCAGTCTCGCACCTGCGGGGGGTGCGCGGTCAGCCCACCTCGGCGGGCAGCAGGCCGTCCTGCGCCGGGGTCAGCGCGCGACGCAGCCGCAGCGCCGCGGCCCCGGCGACCAGGCAGCCACCCGCCACCACGGCGATCCACAGCCCCCCGAGGTGCGCACCCAGCAGCAGCCCGGCGATGGCCGGGCCGACCACGCCGGCCACGTTCCACACGAGCGACGACATGGCGTTGTAGCGACCGCGCAGGTGCGCGGGGGCCAGTTCGTTGACCAGCGCCGGCATCACCGGCTGGAAGATCGTCTCCCCGAGGGCGAACACCACCGGCGCGACCAGCACCAGCGTGACGACGACCACCTGCGTGGAGATCGGCACGGCCAGCCCCAGCACGCCCCAGGAGACCGCCCACAGCACGCCGACCGTGGCCAGCACCCGGCTGCGGGACCGGCCCTGGATCAGCCGGATCGCGAACATCTGCCCGAGCACGATGGCCAGCGTGTTGGCGACGAACCCGAACGCGATGACCCGCGGGGCGACGTGGAGCACCTGGGTGACGAACGCCGGGTAGCCCAGCTCGAGCGCGCCGTACCCGGAGGCCAGCAGGACCAGCGCGACCGCTGACAGCCGCAGCATGGCGCGGTCGCGCAGCACGTCGCGGTAGCCGCCCTGCTCGTGCTCCTTCGTCGCCGGCAGCGGACCGCCCACATCACGCAGCGTCGAGACGATCAGGCCGTACAGCAGGAAGGTGAGGCCGTCGACCAGGTACAGCCGCTCGAACGTGATCGGCCGGGAGGTGTCCACCGCGAGCCCCGAGATGAGGCCGCCCAGCCCGATGCCCAGGTTGAGCAGCATGAACTGGAGCCCGAAGGCTCGCTGCCGCTGCTCCTCCGGGACGATCCGGGCCATCAGGGTGGACACCCCGGGCCACATCGCCGCGCCGCCCACCGCGAGCACCGTGGCGGTCGTGAATGCCTGCCAGGGCACCTGGACGAGCGCGTAGCCGGCGGCTCCGCCGGCCATCACGAGCGGCGACACCACCACCACGCGGCGGGGGCCGACCTGGTCGATGAGCGCGCCGGCGAGCGGCGCGATCGCGAACCCGATGACCGCCTGCCAGGCGATCACGAGGCCGGCCACCGACGTCGACATGCCGCGCACGTCGTGCAGGTAGACGACGAGGAACGGCAGCACCAGCCCGTTGCCCAGCGCCGACAGCGCCGTCCCGGTCAGCAGCCGGCGGGCGGCCGCCGGCAGTCGGGGCGTCGCGTGAGGGGACGGAGGCTCGGCGAGCAGAGGTGCGCTGGACACGACAGACCAGTCTTCCGCATGCCACCAACAGCAGCCGAATCGGTTTCGACCGTGGGCCGGCCCGGGTCAGCCAAGCCGACGCGCCCCCGAGTCCCTGCGCGCCACCGGCGGCGCCAACCGGGCCGAGCCGCTGAGCACCGCCACCCCGGACGGCGTGGCGAGCACCGGGTTGAGCTCGAGCCGGGCCAGCTCGGGCAGGTCGTCCGCGAGACGGCTCACCCGCAGCAGCAGGTCCTCCAGCGCGGCGACGTCCATGGTCTCCGCGCCGCGGTAGCCGAACAGCAGCGGCGCCGCCTTGGGTGAGCGCACCAGGGCGGCGGCGTCCAGGTCGCTGAGCGGCGGGATCCGG
>Ga0208851_1001013_pt1 | contig 10302 bp, 6 predicted proteins | sample NGESurshal092012_FD_184481 | JGI IMG/M metagenome (GOLD analysis project Ga0208851, IMG submission 184481) | Arctic peat soil microbial communities from Barrow, Alaska - NGEE Surface sample 415-2 shallow-092012 (SPAdes) | ecosystem: Environmental > Terrestrial > Soil > Wetlands > Peat ... | reverse complement strand
CCTGGTCGGACTTGATGAGGTTGACGGCGTTGAACGTCGGCTTCTCGGCGTAGAGCGCGCCCACGTAGACGCTGAACATCCACTTGGTCCGGACGCCTGCGCCGATGAGCCGGAGCGTCCTCCCCTCGACGGTGAGCGTGTCCGGGACCGCCGTCCCGTCCACGTCCTTGGCCGCAGCGGGAAAGGCCACCAGCGAGCACAGCGACAGAAGCGCGATGCGGAGCATTGCGGTCACTCTCGTCCCCTTCCTTCGGTCTTGTCTCAGCCGTTCGCCTTCGCAAACGACTCCATGAACGACACCAGCGTGCGGATGTCCTGCGGGCTGACCGCGTTGTAGGCGCTCACCCGGATGCCTCCGGCGCTCCGATGTCCCTTGAGGCCCACCATGCGCTGCTTCTTGGCCTCGGCCACGAAGCGATCGTCCAGCTCCTCGCTCGGGAGCCGGAAGACGATGTTCATGGTGCTGCGGGCCGCCTTCTCCACCGGGGCGCGGTAGAAACCGCCCATCCGGTCCAGCGCCGAGTAGAGCAGCTCGGCCTTCTCGGCGTTGCGACGCTCCATGCCGGCGAGCCCGCCCTGCTCGTCGATCCAGGCCAGCACGTTGCGCATCAGGTAGATCGCGAAGGTGGGCGGCGTGTTGTAGAGCGAGTTGTTCTCCGCGAACGTGGTGTAGCGGAGGATCTTCGGGATGTCCTTTCGTCCCTTCGCCATCAGGTCCTTGCGGAGAATGACCACGGTCACCCCGGAGGGACCGATATTCTTCTGCGCGCCGGCGTAGATGGCTCCGAACCGCGACACGTCCGTGGGCCGCCAAAGGAAGTCCGAGGACATGTCCGCCACCATCGGGACGGAGCCGACGTCCGGCCAGGCATGCCACTGGGTGCCGAAGATGGTGTTGTTGCTGGTGATGTGGACGTAGGCGGCCTTCGGGTCGAGCTGCAGCTCCGACTGCTTGGGAATCCGGGTGTAGCGCTTGTCCGGGCCGATGACGGTCGCGGCGACCCGGGGAGTGCCGAGGAGCTTGGCCTCGTCCAGTGCCTTCTCGCTCCAGGTGCCGGTGAGGATGTAGTCCGCCGAGCCGTCCTTCGGCAGGAAGTTCATCGGCACCATGGCGAACTGAAGTGATGCGCCGCCCTGGAGGAAGAGGACCTGGTGGGTGTCGGGGATGCCGAGCAGCCGGGTGAGCAGCGCGATGGCCTCGTCGTGGACGGCCTCGTACTCCTTGCCGCGATGGCTGTGCTCGAGGATGGACATCCCCGTGCCCTTGAAGTCGATGAACTCGTCCCGAGCACGCTCGAGGGCCGGAAGGGGGAGGCCCGCCGGGCCCGCGTTGAAGTTGATGGCTCGCATGCCCGCCTTCTATACCCGGAAGCGCGGGCTTAGAAGCGGCAGTGCGCATGGACCGACCACGGGTCTCGGCATTCCTCGGGGGAGGGGCGTCCGGCTGTTCGCGGACGACCCGGGCATGCACCGGCTGGTGCTCGCCTCCACGCGGACCTTCGAGTCGGGAGTGGTCTAGCTGACCTACGCGCTGACGGCGGCGAGCAGCTGAGTTTCGGCCTTCAGCGACCTCGCCCGCCGCGGCGCTGCCGCTCGCGGACTTCCGCCTGGAGCGCCCGGGCATTCTGCATCTCCGGATGTGCTGCGACCAGTCGCTCCAGCGTCGCCGCCGCCCCGCCGAGGTCTCCGGCGCGTGACTGGTAATAGGCGAACGTCCACGCGTACCTCGGGTCCTCGGGGCGCAGTTCGCTGGCCCTCCGGGTCAGAGCCATCGCCTCGGCGGGGCTCCGCTCGCCGACGAGCACCGCCAGGTTGAATGCAGCGGTCGCCAGCTGGGGATCGGCAGCGAGGGCATCGCGCAGCATCTGCTCCGCCTCCCCCATGTTGCCGCGCTCGGCGAGGAGCAGCCCGAGGTCGAGCGTGATGGCGGGCTGGCGTGGCTGCTGCTGGTGCGCCTGGCGGAGGAGCTTCTCTGCCTCCTCGAGCTCCCCCCGCCCGGCGAGCAGCGTGGCGAGGTTGGTCGAGGCCATGAACAGCTGGTCGTCGAGCTTCAAGGCGCGCCGGTACTCGCGCTCTGCGTCCACCGGGCGTCCGAGCGCTGCGTAGAGGTTGCCCAGGTTGAAAGGGCCCGACGGGAGGTCGGACATGTAGCGCTGCGCCTGGATCTGCTCGGCGAGCGCGGCGTCGTAGGCCTGCCGCGCGGGCCCGGCGAGCAGCTGCCCGGGGGGACCGGCGAGTCGCGCCGCCGCCTGGGAGCGCACCGCGAGGACCGGATCCGCCAGGAGCGGCGCGAGGAGCCGGGCCAGCGTGGCGGCATCTCCCGGCACCTGCCGTGCGGCAGTGGCCCGGAGGAGCGGCTCGGGGTCGCCGAGCGCGGCGGCGATGGCCTGGCCCGCTGCGGGACCGGGATAGCTGCCGAGCAGCTCCACCGCGGTGGCCCGGACGAGCGTCGGGCGGAGCACGTCCCTGGCGAGCTTCACCAGCGCTGGCTCGGCGGCCGGAGCGGCGTGGCGCCCTGCGGCGATGGCCGTCCCTGGGCTCGGCTTGCGGGTCTTGCCGTACCAGCCGTCGTAGCGCGCCTGGAGCCAGGAGAGCGGCCGGTCCTGGTGGCAGCTGGTGCAGGCGTTCGGCACGCCGAGGCTGGCGGTGAGGTCCGGCCGGGGGATCCGGAGCGAGTGGTCGCGCCGGAGGTGGACCACCATGTAGTCTTGCCCCGGCATGTGACACGAGACGCAGAGCACGGCGGCGCTCGGCGTGCCCTGCCACTCGGCCTTGTGGAAGTGGTGCGAGGGTGCGTCGTACGCGTCCGCCTCGTGGCAGCGGGTGCAGAGCGCGTTCCCCTCGGCGAGGCGCTTGCCCGAGTGCACGTCGTGGCAGTCGGTGCAGCGGACCCCGAACGCGTACATCTTGCTCTGGCTGAACGCCTGCCACTCGAAGTCCTCGTCGAGGATCTGCCCGTCGGCGTGGAACAGGCCGGGGGACAGGAGGACGGGGAGGTAGCGGTCCAGGAGCTCGCCGCCGGCGACGCCCTGGTCCTTGAACTGGGCCCGGCGGGCGTGACAGGCGGCGCACCGATCCGCGAGCTCCTGCCCGCTCAGACGGGAGGTGCGCGTCACCAGCGCCGCGTTCTCGACCTTCGGCCGCTTTGCCTCGGGCTTGTCCGCCCAGGCGACGTGGAGCGAGCCCGGCCCATGGCATGCCTCGCACCCGACCGACACCTCGGACCAGGTGGTCCGGTACGAGTCGCTGTCCGGGTCGTAGTTCTTCTGGACGTTGGTGGAGTGGCAGTCGGCGCACATCCCGTTCCAGTTCTGCGCCGGGCCTGACCAGTGCAGCCAGTCCGTCGGGGCAGCGGCACCGCGGGGGTCCACATGGAACCAGCGCTTCTTCTGCACGTCCCACCCGGCGGACAGCGCCTGCAACCGGCCCCCCGGAAAGGGAACGAGGTACTGCTGCAGCGGGGCGACGCCGAAAGTGTAGGCCACCTCGTAGTCATGCATCTCGCCGTCGGGCCCCTCGGCGCTGACCACGAAGCGGTCGGCTCTCCGAGAGAAGCGCCAGGTCTTCCCGCGGTGCTCCAGCGTTGCCCCGTTGAAGTCGCCGAGCACCGTGCTCTCGGTGGCGAGCTGCATCGCCCTGGCGTGGTTGGAGGGGCGCCAGGCAGCGGTCTCGGCGGCATGACAGCCGGCACAGCGCTCGGTCCCGACGTAAGCCGCCGCCGCTGCGGACGCTGGAACGCTCGGACCCGGCCGCACGGCGAGCACCACCGCGACCGCGAGCGCGAGAAGCACACCCGCGATGATCAGCAGTGCGACGCGGCGGCGGAGCGGTGGCGGCGTGTCGCCCTGGCCCACGGCATCGTCCCTACGCACCACGATCATCCCCTCCTGCCGGCGACCCGAGCGTCGACTGTATTGCACAACATCGTGCCAGCCGCGGACCTCGGTCGAGTTCTCTGGCCGTGCTCGCCCGGCAGGGACGGACGGCGGCCCGGACAGGCCACGCACCCTGCGCCGCGAAGGCGCTGGCCTCGACCAAGGACCGTGGCGGGTTGTCCCATGTTCCCAGCGGACGGACGGACCGGCGTTGACCGAGGTGTTTCGCGAACGCGGTTCGCGGAACATTTTCGGACGCACCCGCCCGAGAGAAGGGGCGCGCGCCCGTCGTCTGACGTCCGGAAAGGTTCCCCGGGCACAGCTCGCGAAACCGTTTCAATGCGGGGCACGCCGGCCGCCTCCGGAGAGCGCCCGTCCCAAAAGGTTTCGCCAACCGCCTTCGGGAAACCCCTCGACCGCGACGGATGATTCAGCTGTGGCAACCCGCCCCCGGGGGTGGCTCGAGGCCAGGGCCGTGGACGGCACGGCGCCCCAAGCGCTGGGAGCGGGTCTCCCCCCGGAGCCGATGACTGACCCGTCGTCCCCGTCTTCTCGACGGGCGCTGCGGATTCGGCTGCCGGCGTGCTCGAGGGCCCGGTCACTCCGCGGCGGGAAGTCGCACCACCGCGGGCGCCTCTTGCGGCCGTGCGCGACGCGCGAGCGCCACGACGGCCGCGCCGCTCAGCCACATCATCAGCCCGCAGGCGATCCCGGGAAGCAGCACGCGCGGATCCCGGAGAAGCGTCAGGCTGACGAACGCGTCCACCCCGAAGTTGAACAGGACGGAGCCCAGGAGAATCGGCACAGCCTCAGCCGCGGTGAGCCGCGCCAGCCGGAGCACCACCGCCGTCCCCCCGAGCGACAGGACGTTCAGCGCCACCGCCAGGCCGCCGGACTCCAGGAGCGAGGGAACCAGGCTCTCGCGCGCGCTCACCAGCACCAGCCCCACGATGGGGACGAGCAGCACCAGCGCGACCGGCGTGACCCGCGGTTCGGCCCAGCGCGCGAGCTCCGGCCTCGAGCGACGGAGCAGCATGCCCAGCACCGTCGGGACCACCACCAGGGCCCCCACGCGGAGCGCGACCGAGAGCAGCGCGGCGCTCTCCACCCGGCCCCGCACTCCCGCCAGCGTGGTGGTCGCCGAGAGCAGGACCGGGAGCGTCACGGCGCTCGAGAGATTCGTCACCGCCGTGAGCGCGACGCCGAGCGCGGTGTCTCCTCCGGCTGCCCGGACCAGCGCCGGGACGGGCGTGGCCAGAGGACAGCAGGCGAGCAGCAGGATGCCGAGCGCGGTCGCCGGCGCGGGATGGGCCAGGCGGCACAGCGCCACGGCCGTGGCCGGGACCACCAACCACCGGGCGAGGAGCCCCAGCAGCAGGGGGCGCGGTCGTTGCACCAGCCGGCCCAGATGAGAAAGGTCGAGGGTGAGCCCGAGCGCGAAGAGCAGGAGCAGCGCCGCTGCGGGCACGACCACCTGGGTTGCGACGTTCACGGCCCGGGCGGGTCCTCGAACGGGTGCAGGAAGAGGCCACTGCGCAGCTTCGGCTCGAACCAGGTCGACTTGGGCGGCATGATCTGCCCCGCGTCGCTGATGGCCAGCAGCTCGGCCATCGACGTGGGCCACAGGGTGAAGGCCGCCTTCGCCTCGCCGCGGTCCACCCGGGCCTGGAGCTCACCCGCACCGCGGATGCCTCCCACGAACTCGATGCGCGGATCGCGCCGGGGGTCGTGAATGCCGAGCAGCGGGTCGAGGACGGCGTCCTGGAGGATGGAGACGTCGAGCGCTCCCCGCGCCTCGGCCGGGACGGTCGCGGGCCGGGCGGTGAGCCGCCACCAGCGACGGTCCACGTAGAGCCCGAAGCCGTGCGGGGCGTTGGGCTCCGGTCTCGCGGCCGGCGCCACGTCGAAGCGCGCGGCGAGACCACGCAGGAGGGCTGCGCTGCCACCGGGGCCCAGGTCCTTCACCAGCCGGTTGTACGGGAGGATCTGTAGCGCCTCGTGCGAGAAGACGACCGCCAGGAACCAGTCCGCCTCGCCTCCCCCCGCGCCGCGTGCGCGCCGGAGCGCCTGGACCCTCGCCGCGGCCGCGCTCCGGTGGTGACCGTCGGCGATGTACAGCGCGTCGAGCTCCGAGAGGGCCGACTCGATGGTCCCGTTCTCCGATGGGGGCACCACCCAGACCGAGTGCTCCACCCCGTCTTCACTCGTGAAGTGAAGATCCGGGTGGCGCGCGGTGCCGCGGTGAAGGACCGCGTCCACCGAGGGTCGGGCCCGGTACGCGAGGAAGACGGGCTCATCGTTCCCGCCGAGCGTCTCGATGTGGCGCGTGCGGTCGTCCTCCTTGTCGGCCCGGGTCAGCTCGTGCCGCTTGATGTCCCCGCGCACGTACGCGTCCACGCTGGCGCAGGCGACCAGCCCCGTCTGGCTGTGGCTCCCCATGCGCTGCCGGTAGAGTGAGAAACGGGGTGCGTCGTCCAGCAGGAGCCAGCCATTGCGCCGGAACTCCTCCAGCGCCGCGCGCCCGCGGGCGTGCACCGGGTCCGAGTGCTCGTCCACCCCGGGCGGCAGATCCACCTCGGGCCGGCTGATACGGAAGAAGCTCCGCGGATTGCCGGACGCGAACGCCCGGGCCTCGGACGAGCTCACCACGTCGTACGGCGGGGAGGCGATGGACGGAGCCAGATCCGGAGGTGGCCTGAGGGCACGGAAGGGCGCGAGGAGTCGCATCGGTCTTCGGGCGCTTGTAGCAGGCGCCCGGGGCCTTCGGGGTGCGTCATGGCGTCAGCGCGCGGCGGCCGCGGACCGGTAGAGCGACAGCCGCTCGCCCGTGGCTTCGGCCGGAAACGGGGGGACGTGCAGCACGTCCGCCTCGACCAGGACCAGCTGCACACCCCGCTCCAGCAGCGTCCCGGGCGGCGGCCCCGGGTCCGTGTCCAGCCGGCCCACGAGGACCGGCCCGCCGGCGCCGAGGAACGGGACCCAGTCCGGGCGACGGTTCCATTCGCCCTCGCGCGGCACCGGGATGACCGCCCACGGGGGAAGCAGCGCCGCCACCGCGTACGTCCGCCAGTAGTTGGCGGCCAGCACCGAGCCAGGGAAGCGGGTGGCGAGCTGCGAGGCCACCGGACGGAGTACCGTCTCGCGCGCATCCGGTCCGGCCGGGGGCGTCCCGAGCACCACCGCCAGGACGCCGGCCAGAACGACCGAGGGCGCTGCGAGGCGCGGAGCGGCGTGGGCGACGAGGAGATGCAGCCCGAGCCCGACCCCCACGCACACCGCGAGCACGGCGAACGCGAGCCCCACCCCCAGGTAGCGCCAATGGTAGGCGTTGTCGCGCACGTGGCGCACGGCGACCACGATGAGGAGCGCCGTGGCAGCCGCGCCCACCGCGCCGGTGACCGTCCGACGCTCCGGCACGGCGCCCCGGCGGGAGACGAACAGCAGCCCAGCGGTGACCACCGCAGCGGCGAGCCACGGGACGGCGCCCTCCCTCCACGCGACGACAGCCACCTGGCGCAGGTTCTCCAGCAGGTGCCCGGTGTCCAGTCGTGCCGGCGTGCGGACGTCACGCCAGCCGCGAGCCCGGACCGCGGCGTGCCACGCGGCGCGGACCGCGGACTCCACGGCGAGCCCGGCGACGACCGGAAGGCCGAGCAGCACCCGCCTTCGTACCGGCACGCCGCCCGGGCTGCCCTCGACGACTGCCAGCACGAGGAGCAGCGGCGCGCTCACCAGCGAGCTCCAGGTCGCGAGCGCGCCGGTCACCACCGCCAGACACAGCCAGGGCGCCGGCCGTGCGCTCCGGACAGACTGGCGCATGCCCCACCACGCCCACAGAAGTGCCGGGAGCTGCCAGCCGTCCACCGTCGCGAGATCCACCAGCACGCTGCCGAGCACCGGGCTCAGGACGGGCAGCAGCAGGAGCCCGGCGGCCCCGAACGCGCCGGCACGCCCTGCGACCGCCACCCAGGGCACGGTGGCCATCGACATCCACAGGACCCGCGCCACGTGGAGGCCGTGCGGCGTCCAGGTACCTCCGGTCAGGGCTCCACCGATCCGCGCGAGCAGGAAGGGCCAGCTCCCGAACCGATCCTGACCCCAGTAGAGCCAGTGCAGCGGCCCGACGGTGGCGAGGTTGCACATCAGCACGGGAATCGCCGCGTCCGAGCCGTAGAGCCCCTGGGGAGGAACCGGCCCGAGGAAGGGCAGAGTCCGCACGAGCACGACCGCCACCATCAGCACCAGGGCGACCACGCGCGTCGTCCGCATCCCGCCCGCGCTTCTACACCGTCCGGACCGGCTGCGACCCATTGTAAATTTTCGACGCAGAGCGCCGTAAGCCTGCGCCGCCTCAGCAGAAAGGTTTGTAAATCGCCCGCCGCGTTGCTACAGCCGGAGGGCCATCCGGATGAACGAGAGCAGCCTCAACGCCAGCGTCGGCCTCAAGCTCCGGACGCTCCGACTCCAGCGCCACGTGAAGCAGGCGGACGCAGCCCGCGACCTCGGTGTCTCGCCCGCCTATCTGAACCTCATCGAGAAGGGGAAGCGGGTGATGCCCTTCCCGCTCCTCTGGAAGGCGCTCCGCTACTTCGACCAGGACCCCGAGCAGTTCATGGGCTCGCTCGGCCAGGGCCCGGTGGATGAAACCCTGGCGAAGCTCCTGGACGAGCCGCTGCTCAAGTCCCTGGAGATCGACTCCGCGGACCTCCAGCACCTGTCTGCCGAGCCAAAGCTGGCCGGGACCGTGGCGGCGTTGTTCAACCTCTACAAGAACACCCGCACCCAGCTGGAGAAGCTCACCGGCGAGCAGGCCAGCCGCTCGGGACCGGCGGCACCGGCGGTCGGTGGGGCCGACGTCCCGCTCGACTACTCGCCCTTCGACGAGGTGTCGGACTTCCTCCAGGCCAAGCGCAACTGGTTCCCCGAGCTCGAGGAGGAAGCGGAGCGGCTGCGGGTCGAGTTCGCGCTGGACCGGCAGGTCACCTCCAACCAGCTGATGAAGCTGCTGGCCGACCGCTTCGGCTACCGGGTGGAGTTCGCCCCCGGTGCGAAGGGCAGCTCCGTCGTTCGCCGGGTGGATCCCGAGCGGCAGACGCTCACCCTCTCCCCGAACCTCACCGAACAGCCGCTCAAGTTCCAGCTCGCAACCTCCATTGGACTGCTGGTGATGGACCGGGACAAGCTGCTCGAGTCCATCCTCGGCGGGACGCGCACCCGCCACGCCGAGACCGCCAAGCTCATCAAGGTGAACCTGGCGAACTACTTCGCCGGCGCCCTGCTCCTGGCCTACGGCGACTTCTTCCGCGAGGTGCAGCGGACCCGCTACGACGTGGAGCTGCTCAGCCAGGTGTTCGGCACGACGTACGAGACGGTGGCCCACCGGCTCTGCAACCTGAGCGATCCGAAGCAGCTCGGCGTGCCCTTCCACTTCCTCCGGGCGGACCTGGCCGGCAACATCAGCAAGCGCTACAGCGGCACCGGCCTGAAGTTCGCCTCCGGCGGCTCGTGCGGAAAGTGGGCGGTGCACCTGGCCTTCCTGAACCCGTCCCAGCTCACCCGGCAGTACTCCATGATGCCCGACGGCACGGCGTACTTCTGCTTCGCGAAGGTGCAGCTGCAGCCCATCGGCGGCTCCATCGTCCACGGCACCGCCTACAGCATCGGCCTGGGGACGCACGCAGAGAACGCACAGTTCCTCGCCTACGGCCTGCCGACGACGGACCTCCGCCGCGACGCGGTGCCCACCGGCATCGGCTGCCGGTTCTGCGAGCGCACCGACTGCAACCAGCGTGCGGCGGCCAGCTACCGGTTCGCCTTCTCCTTCGACGAGTACACCAAGAAGGACTGCTTCTTTTCCCCGCTCCTGGTGCACGAGGCAGGCAAGGACGCCGCCACGCGACGCCGGCGCGACGGGGACTGACCCCCCATGCCCGACACCTCCATTCCTCGATTCGCCCTGACCGCCGGGGCGCCAGGCGCCACCCGCGCCGACGTGCTGGTGCTCTTCGCCGACGACTCGGCGCACCCGAACGGCGCGGTGGCCGCGATCGACCGGGCGCTCTCCGGCCAGCTGCTCCGCGCCGCGAAGGAGGAGGGCTTCGCCGGCAAGGCCGAGCAGACCTTCGTCCTCCACAGTCACGGGCGGCTGCCGGCACCTCGGGTGGTGGTGGTCGGCATGGGGTCCGCGGAGAAGATGGACGTCGAGGCGCTGCGCCAGGCCGCCGGACGCGGAATCAAGGCCGCGCAGCGGGTGCGCGCCCGCTCCGTCGCGGTGGCCATCCCGGGCAACCCGTCCGAGACGCTCGCCCCGGTCGCCGAGGGCACGGCGCTCGGCGCGTACCAGTTCGACCAGTACCGCACCGAGGTGCGAGAGGATCGGGTCGTCCTCGAGTCGGTGCGCCTCCTCCTCCCCGACGGTGCGGAGCGC
>Ga0208851_1001010_pt1 | contig 10315 bp, 9 predicted proteins | sample NGESurshal092012_FD_184481 | JGI IMG/M metagenome (GOLD analysis project Ga0208851, IMG submission 184481) | Arctic peat soil microbial communities from Barrow, Alaska - NGEE Surface sample 415-2 shallow-092012 (SPAdes) | ecosystem: Environmental > Terrestrial > Soil > Wetlands > Peat ... | reverse complement strand
GTTCACGGCCTACGGCAACCACGACGGCCTGATCCAGGGCAACGTGCCGAGCTCGCCGCTGCTGGCCGGGATGGCGGTCGGCAACGTCAAGCTCACCAGCCTGCCGCAGACCGTCCTCGACGCTGGCTTGCTCGCGCAGCTGACCTTCGTGCAGCAGCTGCTTGCCCTGGACCCCGCGACCGTCGGGCAGATGCTCACCGAGGGTGGCAAGCGGCTGGTCACGCCGGACCTCGGCCGCCGGATCGTCGACCGCGCAACGACGGTGCAGGAGCACTTCAACACCCTCGGGACGCCGCACGGCCACGGTTTCACGTCGCAGAACGTGGCCTCCGGGACGGCGTACTACACGTTTGACGTGGGCCAGATGCGCGGCATCGTGCTGGACACCGTGGTCAGTGCGGGTGGTCCCGACGGGTCGCTCGACCCGGCCCAGCTCGCCTGGCTGGAGAACCAGCTGCAGGCGGCGAGCAGCCAGTGGATCACGCCGTCCGGCTCGGTCGAGACGAGGCACGGCCGTCGTGACAAGTACCTCGTGCTGTTCAGCCACCACACGATCGGCACCATGACGAACACCCCAACGGGCAGCGGGCGCGTCGGCGGTGCCGAGGTGCGGGACCTGCTGCTGCGCTATCCGAACGTCATCTTGTGGGTGAACGGGCACACGCACCGCAACGAGGTGATCCCGCACGCCCGCGTCGCCGGCGCACCGGTCGGAGGCGGGTTCTGGGAGCTCAACACCGCGGCGCACATCGACTGGCCCGAGCAGTCCCGGATCGTCGAGCTGGTCGACAACCGCGACGGCACGCTGTCGGTGTTCGGCACCATCGTCGACCACGCCGGGCCGGTGTCGGTGCCGCGTCGGCGGCTGGACGGGCTCGGCATGGCCTCGCTGTCGCGCGAGCTGTCCGCCAACGACTGGCAGGACCGCACGGACGACCGGCGTGGCGGGATCGAGGACCGCAACGTCGAGCTCGTGGTGTCGGCCCCGTTCCGCCGTGCTGCCGGCCAGGACGACCGGAAGGTAGCGCTGGTCGGCTGAGCGCCGTCCCCACATTGTGGGACACGGGTCCGCTACCCGCTGGGCCAGCCGGGTCAACCGGGTCGGCCGCGGTCACGAGCGCGGTTAGCCGGTCGATGCTTCACGAAGATCACTACGAGGGTAGCCATGTCCTTGCGCCGCCTGCTGGGTGTCGTCGCCACAGCGACCGTCGCCCTGCTCGTCGGCGCGCTGCCGGCCCAGGCCGCGACCAGCTACCCCCCGAAGCCGGCGACCATCACGATCGACAAGACCCGGGTCGAGATCGGCGGGACCGCCCAGGTCACCGCGACCGGCTGCCGGCCGAGCACCAGCACCGTCACCCGCACCGCCACCGTGACGGTCACCGCTCCCGGGCACAAGGTCACCCAGGTCCAGCAGCTGCCGGTCGGGATGGACCAGGACGGCACGGTCACGGCCACCGTCAGGTTCACCGTGCTCGGCGCGAACGTCGTCTCGGTGACCTGCGTGGTGGACCCCAGCGGCCGGACTCTCACCCAGTCGGTCAAGGTCACCGTGGTGCCGGCGCACGCCATCTGGGCCAACCGCGACGTCGTCCACGCCGGCGAGAAGGTCACGGTGACGGCCACCGGCTACGGGCCCGGCTCGCCCGCCACGGTCACCGTGCGCGACCACACCGGCGTGACCGTCCTGAGCTCCACCGTCACCGCCGACGCCAACGCCGACGCCAACGGCGCGGTCACCGTCACCGTGCCGTTCGCCAAGGCCGGCACCTACCCGGTGCAGGTGCTGGGCGTCACCGCCACCGGGGCGTCGCTGAGCCAGTCGATCACCATCACCGTGCTGGGCGCGGTCATGCCGCACACCGGCGCGGACCTCGTGCCGTTCTCGCTGGGCGGGGTGGGGCTGCTGATCGCCGGCGTGGGCCTGGTGCTCGCCAGCCGGCGTCGCCGCTGCGCCCAGGTCTGACGGCGTCCCCTCCCGAGCTCCGGGAGTGCAGCGCGGCAGAACGCTGTGCGGTGGGTTGGCCGTCATGACGTTCTCTGCGGCTCCCCTCGCGAAGTCAGGACGGCGATGCTGGGGGCTGGGCAGACCCCCGGTATCTGGCTAGGCTGTTGCGATCGGGGGAACGAGCTCAGGGGAAGCCATGGTTGTCCGTCGCCTGCTCAGCATCCTGGCCACGCTCAGTGTCGTGCTGCTCTTCGGCGCGCTGCCCGCGCAGGCCGGTGAGAACGGCTCGCACCACGGGGACGGCCACCCCAACTACCCGCCGAAGCCGCATTCCATCTCGATCAGCAAGACACGGGTGGTCATCGGCGGCACGGCGGTGGTCACTGCCACCGGCTGCCAGCCCGGGACGACGGCGACGGTCACGGTCAGCGCTCCCGGCGGCGACATCACCCAGACCCTGCCGGCCGTTCAGGTCGACGGCAGCGGCGAGGTCAACGCCACGGTCACCTTCACTCGTCTCGGCGCGAACCGGGTCACGGTCAGCTGCACCGACCCGTTCGGCAAGCCGCTCGTCCAGTCGGTGAAGGTCACCGTGGTGCCCAAGTGCGCCATCTGGGCGGGCCATGACGTCGTCCGCGAGCACGGGCACGTCGACGTCACCGTGACCGGCCATCAGCATGACTCCCGGACGACGTTCTCCGTGATGTCCGGCGATCGCGTCGTGTACCAGACCACGGCGCTGGCGAACTCCAGCGGCGTGGCCACCGTGGCCCTGCCGCTGGCCACCGCGGGGAGCTACACCGTGCGGGTGGTGGGGCTGTCCACCGACGGCCCGGTCACGCAGACCCTGCCGGTGACGGTCCTCGGCGGCCACAGCGAAGCGGCCCTGCTGCCGATCTCGCTGGGCGGGCTGGGGCTGCTCATCCTTCTGGGGACAGCGATCGCGCTGGCCGCGCACCGCCGGCGTCCCGGAGCCCACACCCGCCCCTGACCCCCGCACCGGTGCCGTCCGGGCGTACGAGGCCGCCGGGATGCCTCCGAACGTCAGCCCGGGATGCCTCCGAACGTCAGCACTGACCAGGTGAGCGCTGGGGCAGCGGCGGCTCAGCGGTCCGGGATCGGCTCGTGGTGGCCCAGGTGCCGCAAGGCCGCGCGTAGCTTCTCCGCGTGCGCGTCCAGGTCGTCCGGGTCTGGGTGGGGGTCCACCGCCCGGAAGTCGAAGTCGGCCAGGCTCCAGGCGGGGAACACGTGCAGGTGCAGGTGCGGCACCTCGAAGCCGGCGATGACCAGCCCGGCCCGCGGCGCCCCCCACGCCTGCTGAACCGCTCGGCCGATCTCCTGGGCGACGTCGACGCAGGCGGCGAGCAGGTCGCTCTCGGCGACGGTCCAATGGTCCACCTCCGCGCGCGGCACCACCAGGGTGTGGCCGGGGGTCAGCGGCGCGATGGTGAGGAAGGCCACCACCTGCGGGTCGGACCAGACGAAGCGGGCCGGCAGCTCGCCGTTGATCAGGCGGGTGAAGAGGGTCGTCATACCGACAGTCTGCTGCCCCACTCGGGCGAAAGGGGACGGGCTCAGGCGCTGGTCGGACCGGCGCCCGTCATGCCGGACGTCGTCCCGGACGGCGTGCCGTTCGTCGAGCCGGGGGCCTGCGGCGCCGTGCCGGGGCCGCCCCAGTGGCCGGGACCGCCGAAGCCCATTCCGCGCCCGGGGAGCTTCCCGTTCACCAGGTCGGTCATCCGCTGGGTGAGCGTGGACTTGATCGCGTCCGCCTGCGCCTGGGTGATCCGCTTGTTCTGCACCGCGGTGGCCAGCTGCTTCTCCGCCGCGGTGACCATGCTCGCCACCAGCTTGCTCACGTCCACCTTGTGGGCCGTGGCGATCTGCGCGAGGGTCTGTCCGCTGCGCAGCTGCGTCATCAGCTCAGCGGGCGTCATGTTGAGCGCCTTGGCTACGGCGGCCACCGAGTCCCGCAGGCCGATCATCCCACCGAAGCGGTGCCCCGGCCCGCCGCCGAACCCACCCTGCGGCAGCTTGTTGTTCAGCGTGCTGGCGACCTTGTCGGCCTGCGCCTGGGTGAGGGTGTGGTCGCTGACCAGGCCGCTCAGCGCGTCCTTGATCATGGCGAGCCGGCTGCTGACCGGGTTGCTCGACGTGGCGGCCGACGCCGGAGTGATGGCCACGGCGCCCGCCGCGCCGAGGATCAACGTGCCGCTGAGGATCGCGGCCGCGGTGCGCTTGTGCATGACACTCCCTGCGCTGACGAGGTACGAGGTTCGCACCCATTGTGTGGGCAGTGTCGGCCGCGCTCCTGAGATTTGGCTGTGAGTTACGCCAGTCGAAGGACGCGGGCGGCCGGGGTCAGGGCTTCAGCGACAGCACGCCGAGGGCCACGATGCACACGCTGATCCCGGCGATGGCCACCTGGTAGCCCACCGCGGCACCCCAGCTGGCCCGGTACTGGCCCATCAGGTCGCGGTCACGGGCGATCCCGTGCATGAAAGCCAGCAGCGGCAGCAGCAGGACGGCGTTGAGCACCTGGGTGCCGACCAGGATGGTGACCAGCGGTGCTCCGGGGATCAGCACCAGGGCGCCCCCCACGACGGTGACCACGGCGATCGTCGCGTAGAACAGCGGCGCCTCCTTGATCTTGTCGTCCAGCGCGGCGGGACTGCCGGTCATGTCGCTGACGGCGTACGCGGTGGACAGCGGCAGGATCGAGGCGGCCAGCAGCGCCGCCCCGATCAGCCCGACGGCGAACAGCCCCTTGGCCAGCGTCCCGGCTAGCGGTTCCAGGGCGGCGGCGGCGTCCGCGGCGTTGTTGATGCTCACCCCGTGCACGTGCAGCGTTGCGGCGCAGGACACCACGACGAAGAAGCCGATGACCCCGGTGAGCAGCGCGCCGGTGACGACGTCGATGCGCAGCAGCGACAGGTCGTTGGTGGTCAGCCGCTTGTCCACCGCGTAGGACTGGATGAAGGCCAGCCCCCACGGGGCCAGGGTGGTGCCCAGCGTGGCGGTGGAGATGATCAAGGCCTCGCGGGTCAGCGGCATGGTGGGCACGACCAGGCCACGCGCGGCGGCGGCCCAGTCGGGGTTGGCCAGGATCCCGGCACCGACGTAGCAGATGAACACCGCGGACAGCACGAGCAGCACGCGCTCCACGCCGCGGAACCCGCCGCGCAGCACCAGCGTGGTCACCAGCAGGGCGGACAGCGGCACGGACAGGGTCTTCGGGACGCCGAACAGCTGGAAGCCGGCGGCGATTCCGGCGAACTCCGCGGCGGTGGTCCCGATGTTCGCGGCCAGCAGCGCGAGCATCGCGCCGGTGGCCGCGGGTGCGCCGTACTTCTGCCGGATCAGCCCGGTCAGCCCCTGCCCGGTGACGACGCCGATCCGCGCGCCGAGCGCCTGGAACAGGATCAGCGCGACGGTGGAGACCAGCAGCACCCACAGCAGCTGGTAGCCGAACTGGGCGCCCAGCACCGAGTAGGTGGTGATGCCGGCCGGGTCGTCGTCCGACAGCCCGGCGATCAGGCCGGGGCCGACGACGGCGAACAGCGCGAGCAGGCGCATCCGCCGGACCGAGCGGACCGCCTCGCCACCCGCAGTGGCGGACGTCGATGCGGACGGCGACGTGTTCACGGGCCGACCTGCCACGGCCAGTGCCGCCCGCTGCGGGTCGCCATCAGAGCGTCGACGACGTCGTCGGCGAGGATCCGCCCGAGCGGCCGGCCCTCCGCGTCCACCACGACCAGGGAGGCGCCGCGGTTGGCGGTCAGCTGCTCGACGACCTCGGCCAGGTCGGCCTCCGGGGTGACGGTGCCGGGGTAGGGCGGGGCGACCAGCGCGCTGGCCGGCTCCGAGGGGTCGCCGGCGAGCAGGTCGAGCAGGGACAGGTCGTCGACTAGCCGGCCGTCGTCGTCGACGACGACCAGGCCGACGAGATCCTGGTCGCCGCGGTGCTCGAGCACCCGCTCGCGTACCGAGGCCACCGTCTCGTCGAGGCCGAGGACCATGAGAGAGGTGGTCATGATCCCGCCCGCGACCTCGTCGTCGTAGGCGAGCAGGCGGCTCAGCTCCTCGGCCCGCTGGGCCGGCATGGCGGCCAGCAGCGTCTCGCGCTCCTCCTCGGGCAGGTCGCGCAGCGCCTCGACGGCCTCGTCCGGCTCCATCCGGGCCAGCAGCTCGGCGGCCTGCTCGTCGGGCACCTCGCGCAGCAGCAGCTCGAGCTCCTCCGCGGTCATCTCCTCGAGCGCGTCGGCGGCGGTGTCCGGGTGCAGCATGGACAGCAGGGCCTGCCGCTGCGGTCGGCCGAGGTCCTCGAGCAGGTCGGCCAGCTCGGCCGGGCGCAGCCGCTCCAGGGTCCGGTGCGCCCGGCGCAGCCGCAGCGGGTCCCCGGGCAGGCCGAACTGCTGGATGGCCGCGAAGTCCAGCACCCGCTCGGGGGTCGCCCGGCTGCGCGCCCGTCCCGGCAGCACCCGCCGCAGGAACGACCGGAACGACACGTCGACGCCGACCACCCAGTACCGCTGGCCGAGCAGAGCCAGGTAGAGGTCGGCGGCGCGGACCACCCGGGCGCCGTCCACGTCGACCAGCTGGTGGTCGAGCAGGTCCTTGACCAGCAGCGACTCGCCCTCGCGGCGCTCGTAGTCGCGCAGGTCCACCCGCGTGGAGGACACCTGCACCTCGCGGCGGGCCACCTGCGCGAGGTCGGCCGCGTGCACGAACGTGCGGCGGAACCCGACCTTCACCACGATGCCGGACACCTGCGGGTAGGCGCTGCGGTCCCAGCGCACCACGACGTCGACCAGCCGGCCGACGTCGCGGCCGTCGCTGTCGCGCACAGGCGCGCCCACCAGCCCGGCGACGGACACCAGCGACGCGGCCACCTCGCGGCGCAGCAGCAGCCCGCGACGACGGGGCAGGCCGGGACGGCGACGACGCACGGTCGGCTCGGACATGCGCTGCCTCCCTCGGGCGCGGCGGAGTGCGGACGGCGGGGGACATCCTTCCGCCCATGAGCGCCGTGGGTCGGTCCGCCTCCCCATGATTACCGTCATCGGTCAGAATCGGCCGCTGGACGGCGCTATCGGGCCGCAGACAGCGATCATGGACGGCGGAACCTCACGCACCCCTGTGCTCGGTGGCTACTCGCTGAGGTTGGCTGACTACGAACAGTGACGTAGTCTCTGGGGTAGCCGCAGCCGCTCAGCCGCACCCCCCCGTGGTTTGGGCGGCTGCGGTTCCCGCCGTGGCGACCGCGGCGAGGGCTCGGTGGGCCCTGACGGCCCCTTGGCCAGCCCCTTGGCCAGCCCCTTGGCCAGCCCCTTGGCCAGCCCCTTGGCCAGCCCCTTGGCCAGCCCCTTGGCCAGCCCCTTGGCCAGCCCCTTGGCTGAGGATTCCCTACCGAGATGTGGCCGACCTGGCCAAGTACCTCGTCCAAGCGTCCTACCGCGCCGACGGCAGCAAAGCAGTGCTCACGGAGGGCGCGAGCAAGCGGGTCGGCGTCGTCAAGGCGATGACGGAAGGCCTCGGCGGCAGCATGGAGGCGTTCTACTTCGGCTTCGGCGACAGCGACCTGTACGTGCTCGCCGACTTCCCGGACAACACCGCTGCAGCCGCCGTGGCGGCAGCGGTCTGGTCGTCGGGTGCGCTCAGCAGCTACCAGACCACGGTGCTGCTGACCGCCGAGGAGATCGACGCGGCGGCGAAGATGGCCCTCTCCTACCGGCCGCCGGGCAGCTAGGCAGGCTCCGACCGTCGGGCTACGCGCAGTCGCGGCAGACGTCGACGCCGGGGGTGGCCCGCTGCGACTTGTGCACGACCAGGAAGCACCGCTCGCAGCGGAACTCGTCCTTCTGGGCCGGCACGACGGCCACGACCAATGACTCCCCGGACAGGTCGGCGCCGGGCAGCTCGAGGTCCTCGAGCTGGTTGGAGTCGTCGACGTCCAGCACGATGGTCTTGCTGGCGGCCTGGCTGCGCAGCGCCTCGAGCGACTCGGCCTCCTCGGCCTCGGTCGCCTCCTTGTCGCGCGGCTGGTCGTAGTCGGTCGCCACTGGGTGCCCCCGGAAGGTCTTGATCAAGCGCGATCTGCGCGGAGGCGCAACGATAGCCGCCCTGCCGACATTCCCGTCACCCGTTCGGGTGATGATGCCCCCATGAGTGTGCCGCCCCTGACCGCCAGCCACGCCCTGACTCAATGGCAGTTCACCCCTGCCCTGGACCTCGCGCTGGTGGCCACCTTCGCCGTCTACGCCTGGGGCATGGTCCGGGTCGCCCGGCGGCACCCCACAAACCGCTGGCCGTGGGTGCGGGCGCTCGCCTTCACCGCGGGGCTGGCCGTGGTCGCGGTGTCGGTGGACTCCGCGATCGGCGTCTACGACGACACGCTGTTCTCCGACCACATGGTCCAGCACCTGCTGCTCATCTCGGTCGCGCCGCCGCTGCTGGTCGCGGGCCGGCCGGTGCTGCTGCTCCTGCACGCCTCGCGCAACCCGCTGCACACCTGGACCAAGCGGGTGCTGCGGCACCCGGCGACGACCGCGCTGACGTTCCCGCTGGTGGGCGCGGGCCTGTACACGGCGGTGGTGGTGGGTACCCACCTCAGCTCGTTCATGAGCCTGACCCTGACCCACCCGCTGGTGCACCAGGGCGAGCACCTGCTCTACCTGGTGGCCGGCTACTTGTTCTTCCTGCCCGTCATCGGCGGGGAGCCGATCCGCTGGCGGCTGACCTTCCCCGCCCAGTTCGCCCTGCTCGGCTACGCCATGGCGGTCGACGCGTTCACCGGCGTCGTCCTCATGGAGACGAACTACGTGATGTTCCCCGAGTACGCCGCGGAGCCGCGGACCTGGGGGCCGAGCCTGATCGACGACCTGCACCTGGGCGGCGCGACCATGTGGGTGGGCGGCGACGCCCTCATGGCCGTCGTCCTGCTCGTGCTGGTCGCGCAGGTCATGCGCGGACGGCGGACCATGGACAACCCGCGCTGGCTGGAGCAGGCCCGGGTCGGCGCGCTGCTGGGCGAGCAGGCTGGCGGCGGCCCCCATGCCCCCGACGTCGACGAGGACGACGCCGCGCTCGAGGCCTACAACCGGCACCTTGCTGCCTTGGAGGCGCGGGAGCATCGTGATCACCGTTAGCGGTCAGGAACCGCCGCTGGACGGCGTGTTGTGACCGCAGACGGCGACCTGGGCGCGTGTTCGTGCCGGACTTCGAGTACCAGTGCAGGTACGGGCTCGGGGCGATGCTGGTGCCGTTCGAAGCGGTGACCAGGGAGCTCCAGCTCGTCTGACCGCGAGGCGGCAGAGGAGCCTGCGCGAGTGGGCGCCGGAAGAACGTGACGAAGCCCTGGTGGGTCGAGAGCGTTCGCTGAGGGTCCACTCGGTGTTAGGTGGGGAGCAACCGGGCCAGCACGGCGCGATGGTCGGAGTGCGGGCCGCCCGGCGCATCGACGTGGCCGGCCCCGAGCACCCGCCAGTGCAGCGTCGGGGGCTGCTGCACGAAGACGTAGTCCAGCCGGCGCGGGCTCGACCAGCGCCGCCACGGCGCGGCGCTGGCATAGGTGCTCGCGTCGGCGTGCGGATGGGCATGGCGGAAGGTGTCCGTCCACGTCCGGCGGGTGAGCTCGATCTCGGCCCGGCCCTCGGTCGCGTTGAAGTCGCCGCCCACGACGGCCACCGCGCCGGCGCTCAGCTGCGCCACCCAGGCGCGCAGGGCACGCAGCTGCTGGGCGTTGCGGTGCCGCAGCAGGCCGAGGTGCACCGTGACGGCGAGCAGCCGGCCGAGCGGGGTCGCCAGCTCCGCCGCGAGCGCCACCCGACGGGTCAGCGGGTTGCGGGTGCGACCGAGCTGGCGCAGGTGGATCTCGGCGATCGGGAAGCGGCTGAGGACGGCCACCCCCTCCTCGAAGCCGATCGCGTCGGTCGCCCCGTTGGCGCGCGCGTAGGCCAGCGACAGGCCCAGCCGGTCCGCCAGCCACAGGTCGGCCTTCAGCTCGGGTGTGCGCGCCACCTCCTGCAGCAGCAGGAGGTCGACCCCCTCCGCCTCGACCAGCTGGGCCACCGCCTCCAGCCGCTCCGTCCACCGGTGCTGGCGCGGCCAGTCGTGCCACAGGTTCGCGCTGAGCACGGTGAGCTGCTCGACGGCGGCCTGCGCCGACTTCTCCTGCTCGGGCGTGTGGAGGAAGACGGCGGAGCGGTACTGGTCGCCGACGTCCGGCCCCTGCCGGTTCAACTGCGTCGGGTCGTGCATGCCGAAGAACGCGGCGAGGAGTTCCTCGTAGCTGATCGTGTCCGGGTCGTACTCGAGGCGTACGGCCTCGGCGTGGCCAGTGGCGTGCGAGCAGACCTGCTCGTAGGT
>Ga0208851_1001009_pt1 | contig 10327 bp, 13 predicted proteins | sample NGESurshal092012_FD_184481 | JGI IMG/M metagenome (GOLD analysis project Ga0208851, IMG submission 184481) | Arctic peat soil microbial communities from Barrow, Alaska - NGEE Surface sample 415-2 shallow-092012 (SPAdes) | ecosystem: Environmental > Terrestrial > Soil > Wetlands > Peat ... | reverse complement strand
CCCTGTTCCTCGCCGCCCCGATCTCGTTCTCGGGCCAGCTCGTCCAGTACGCCGGCCGGATCCTGCGCCCCTGGCCCGGCAAGGAGACCGCCGAGGTACACGACTACGTCGACGCCGACGTCCCGATCCTCGCCTCGTCACTGACCAAGCGCGCCCGCGGCTACACCAGCCTCGGCTTCCCCGACCCGAGAGGGCTCCCGGCACACGGATAGCCGTCAACCTCGCACAGCGGGACTCGAAGAGCTAGCGTATCCAAGTAGATACCATGAATGGAGGGGCTGATGAGACCGGACGACCTCCTCGAGCGCGCCCGACACGACTCGGGACTCACCCAGGACGAGGTGGCTCGGCGGGCCCACACGTCGCGCCCGACGCTGTCGGCCTACGAGCACGGTCGCAAGTCACCCACCTTGGCGACCGCTCGGCGGCTGCTCGAGGCCACCGGTCACGATCTCGAAGCCGTGCCCCGCGTCGAGTTCCACCACCATGTGACCTCGCGCGGGCCCGGTCTGTGGGTGCCGGACCGGCTGTGGCGACTCCCGGTACGTCGAGCGATGGGGACGGTGACGCTGCCGCTGCACCTGAACTGGTCGGAGCCAGGACGGACCTCTGATCTCAGTGACCGCGGTCAGCGCGCCCGGGTGTATGAGGTCGCGCTCCGGGAGGGGACCCCGGACGACCTCCGCAGCATCATCGACGGAGTACTGCTGGTGGATCTGTGGAACGAACTCGTCCTGCCCCGTGTTGTGCGGGCCGCGTGGGACCCTGTCGTCCGAGCCGAGCTAGGAGCCGGTGCATCGTGACGAACCGACCGGGAGACGAGACCGAACCGACCGTGCTCACCGACTTCCAAGTCGAGGTCGCAAGGCTGTTCTTCTCGCTGCCCGCATCCGACCGCTTCCTGCTGGCCGGCGGAGCCGCGCTGCTGGCCCAGCACATGACTGTGCGACCCACCCACGACCTCGACTTCTTCACCGGCACACCCGGATCGGTGCAGTCAGCGCGGGACGAGCTCGAGGCCGCTGCGCAGGAGCGCGGCTGACAGTCGACGTGCGTCAAAGCACGACGACCTTCTGCCGACTCGTGGTCCACGGTTCGGAAGACCTGCTGGTCGACATCGGCCTCGACTCCCCACCCCGCCAACCTGCGACGGCGAGCTTCCTGGGCCCGACTTTCGCGCCGGAGGAGCTCGCGGGGCGCAAGCTCCTTGCCCTGTTCGACCGGGCCGAGGCACGAGACTTCGCCGATGTGTACGTGCTGCTCCAGACATACACCAAGAGCCAGCTCCTCAGTTGGGCGAACGACATCGACGCCGGATTCGACACCGCAGTACTTGCTGAGCAGTTGGGGACCCTGCGCCGATTCCTCGACAGCGACCTACCCGTGGAGAGGGCTGCCACGACGCAGCTACGTCAGTTCTTCGAAGACTGGAGACACGAGCTGGACTGACTTGGTTGTTGACCTGGAGTCGCGGACTCGTCGCGTTCGCCGCCCGTTGACGACGTCGACCGAGACCCAACTCGACGCGTCTGGTCGCGGATTCGCTGAACAGCCGTCGCGGATTCGCTGTGGGTGCTCGCGGCGGCGTGGTCGATGCTGCGCAGTGTTCGACGTAGCGAGTCCGGCACGGTGCGCACCGACCTGCCGAGAACTCGCGCGTCGATCCGGACGGTGTGACTACCGGCACCCCTGGCCCACGTGTTGGTGGCGCACCTCGCCGAGTTCGTCGGGCCGGAACCCGACGCGCCGTTGTTCCGGACCGCGACCGAGACGCCCGAGCTCAACGTTCGGTCGGGCGCTGGCCGCGGCGGGCGCGCCGCAGATGCGATTCCACGACCTACGCCACGTCGCGCAGGTGTACGCCGCAGAAGCAGGAGCGATCCTGCCCGAGCTAATGGCCCGCCTCGGCCACGCCACCCCCGCGGCCGCAATGGTCTACCTTCACGCGCGTGCCGACCGAGACCACGCGCTCACCGATGCGCTCAGCGCGGCGATGGCGAGCAGCGGGGGCTCAGGTGAGCCACGTGGGCGCGTCGATGCTCCGGTGTCGGCCTCGTCGCCACTGAGGCGTACAACCTGTACTCTCTGTACAGGGGAAGAGTCTTGACTGTCACTCATTTCGCCACGCTGACCGAGGGCCGAGCACACTTCACGGATCTGTTCGATGCCGCCGAGTCGGGCCGTCCTGCCAGCGTGCGCCGTGATTCCTCCCGGGCTGCCGTCGTGGACGCGGAGCGCCTGCGGCACGCGTTGGCGGCGCTTCGACCCTCGGGAGCCGAGCTTGTCGCGGAGGCCGGCGGGTGGAGCATGTTCCTCCCCGGTCTTCCCGTGGCTGCCGACGCTGCCACGGTGGACGAGGTCCTGGGCGAGATGGTCGAGGCCCTGCGCGACTACGCGGACGCCTGGACCGATCGGCTCCTGCACGCGCCGAACCACGCCCAGAACTGGGGCCTTGTTCGGTTGATCGCTCTCTCGGACGACCAGCAGCTCAAGGACTGGCTGGTCGGGCAGTGAGTTTCCCGGCCCCGACCCGTGCAGACCACCAGACGTTCTGCGAACGGGGCTGGACCCAGGTCCGCACGGCACGAGGCAAGACCGGCACCCACCACATCACGTTCGAATTGACGCTGCCCGATGGTCGAGTCCTGAGCACCCGCGTCTCCCACCCCCTGGACCGGTCCACCTACGGACGCGCGCTGTGGGGCCACATCCTGCGCGACCAGTTGGACGTCACCGAGGACGTGTTCTGGGCGTGCGCGCGACAAGGTTGCCCCGGCCCGCGCTACCGCTGCCCAGCCCGGAGCCGGCATCCGCGCAGCCCTGGTCCACCAGCTCCTCACCCACGGGGTCCCCGAGAGCGAAGTCGCGGGCATGACCAGAGCGGATGCGCTGCGACGACTCAACGAACTCTGGTCCGGGGAGTGACTCAGCACCGTGCAACCCGCCGGCGGGACTCCGGTCGCGCACGTTCCGCGCGTGAGTTGATCGGCTCATCGTCTGGCCCGTTAGGTCAGGATGCTCTCGTGACCACGCGCAGCGGGCGAACAGCGCTTGGACGAGTCAGAAGTTGGATTCGTCAACGCCCGGCGGACGTGATGGACGTGTTCGTCTACGTGGTGGTGCTGAACCTCGCTGTCCAGTACCTCCCGTCGGTGATCAGCGAGACCTTCACGCTCTCGCTCCTGACCGCCGTGCTGCTCAAGGTCGCCCTCGAAGCCGTGATCTTCCTCAAGGGCAAGATCCTCGGCCGGTTCCGGGCGGCTACGACGCGGTCCGGACGGTGGGCAGCCGCGGCGCTGCTGTGGGTCGCTGCGGCTGGCAGCAAGATCGTCGTTCTCGAGCTGGTCGACCTGGTCTTCGGCGACGCGGTGAGCCTCGGGAACTTCATCTCCGTGACGGTGTTGGTCGTAGCTCTGTTGTTGTCGCGAGGCGCAGTGCGCCGCTTCCTGTATGACGCCGACGAGGGCGACTGATCCGCAGGCTGAGTCCAATGCGGAGCTGCGTGTCGGCTCCCGTCATCCGGCGCCGTTGCCTCCGCCACCTCGCGCCGCGGTGACGCTGCGGCTCTTTCGGCCAGGTCGCGGTCCGGCGGGAGGGCCTCACCTAGGGCTGGGTAGGGTGCCCGTCATGGCCGCTCCCAGATGTCCTCACTGCGGCATGATCGCCTTCCTGGAGACGCAGGAGTGCTCCAACTGCGGATCGAGAATCGGCTTCCACCATCCCTCGCTCTCCATGGTGGCCGCCGCGCCGGAGGGGACGCTGGTCGACGGCACGCGGTGGGTGCGCTGCGTGAACTGGTCGTGGCAGTGCAACTGGCTGGTGAGCGTTGACGATGAGTCGGGGAGCTGCTTCGCCTGCCGGCTGACCCGTCGCCGCCCGGAGTCCGACGACACGATCGCTCTGGAGAAGCTCGCGGACACCGGTGTGGCACTGCGCAGGCTGCTGGTGCAGCTATTCGAGCTGGGTCTGCCGGTCGTGCCCTACTGGGCGCGGGAGGGGGGCCTGGCCTTCGACCTGCTGTCCAGCCGCAGCGGGGAGCCGGTGACGATCGGGCATGCCGACGGCGTGATCACGATCGACCTGGCGGAGACCCTGGACGCCCACCGCGAGGCCTTGCGGGTGAGGCTCGGCGAGCCCTACCGCACGATGCTCGGCCACTTCCGCCACGAGGTCGGCCACTACTACCAGCAGCAGCTGGTCGTGTCCGAACCACTGCTGGGGGAGTGCCGTGCGCTGTTCGGTGACGAGCGCGCCAGCTACGCCGACGCCCTGCAGCGGCACTACGTGTTTGGTGCGCCCGAGGACTGGGCCGACAGCTTCATCTCGGAGTACGCCACGATGCATCCGTGGGAGGACTTCGCCGAGACGTTCGCCCACTACCTGCACATCACCGGCACGCTCGCGACAGCGGCAACGGCCGGTGTCGTCCTGGACTCCGACCGCGTCGACGGCGTCATCGCCCACGATGTCGTTCCTGCCCCCGACTACTCGCAGCTGGGACTTGACCGGGCGCTGGGCGACTGGCGCTGGCTGTCGATGATGTTCAACCGCGTCAACCGCTCCATGGGCCAGCGGGACCTCTACCCGTTCACCCTGACCGAGCCGGTCGTCGACAAGCTCGCGTTCGTGCATCGGCTCGTGGTTGCTGTCGGGTCCCAGGCGTCCTGAGGTCGTCCGTCCGACCGAGCCTGGTGTCGAGAGCGCCATACCGGAGCAGCGTTTCTTCTCGTCGATGGCGCAGGTGCCCCTGGCCGTTGGACCGACGCTGTGTCCATCATCCCGCCCATTCCGCCGCCGCATCTCTTCGAGCGGCCGACCGCGGGTCGGGGGTCACGTCTGTCCTGCTGCGCGGAGGCCCTTGGTGATGTCGCGGAGCAGCAGGACGACGTGATAGCCGATGACGAGGGCGATGGCCAGAGCCACGGCTGGGTCGAGCCAGTACCAGCCACCGGTCGCCAGGATGATCGCTCCGGTGGCTGCGACCCCGGCGGCGGCAGCAGCATCCGCAACGGTGTCCAGCAGGATCGCCCGCATGTTCGCACGGTCCGCGTCGGTGTCGCTGTCGTCATCGACGTCACCGCCCAGGATCACCGCGCCTACGGCCATCACGCTTGCTGCGAGCGCGCTCGCGATCAGGACCGGCTCTCCCTCGACGTGCTCCGTGCCGTCCACGAGCCGCCAGACCGCGGTCACGATGACGACGACGACAACCACCCCGAGCAGCGTTGCGTTGATCACGGCGGCGTAGGCCGTGGCGTGCGGGTAGCCGTTCGGTCTGCGGGCAGAAGGCGGCCGCTGGGTGAGCCAGATGGCGAACAGCGCCAGCATGATCGCCCCCGAATCGGCGACGTAGTCGCCCCCGGCCGCCAGCACACCCAGCGAGTTCGCGGAGATGCCGACCACCACCAGGACTGCGATCAGGACAAGGTTGAGCCCGAGGACGATGACAAGTCGCGTGCGCCGCGTCATCACGCCCATCCTGGAATCGGTCCCGGACATGTCCGAGAGCCGGACCGCCTTCGCTGCTCACCATGCGTCACCCAGTCGGGGCAAAGTCGCTCACGACCCGATGTGTCCGACGATGATGCTGGTGACGATGACGGAGGTGATGGTCACGGTGGAGAACCCAGCGACGATCATCTTGGGGAGGATCTCATGCTCGATGGCCGCGACCTCTTCGGGTGTCTCGCCGGTGTGGTTAACGATGGACCGATAGAGGTCAGCGCCGGGCGTAGTCGGCGAAGCCTTGCCAGTCGACGACGACGCAGGGCTGGTCGCCGACGATCCAGGCGTCGTGGCCGGGTGCCATGACGGCGACGTCGCCGGGGCCGTACTCGAGGGACTCGCCGTCGTCCATGACGACCTTCATCCGGCCGGCGACGAAGTAGCAGACGTGGGCTGCCTGGCAGCTGGCCGTGCCCGCGATCGGCTTGACGTGGTCCGACCAGCGCCATCCGGGCAGGAAGGTGGCCCGGCCGACGGGTCCGCCGTCGGTGGTGACGAGCTCGAGCTGACCGGTGCCGCCGTCGAAGGTCCGGGTCTCGTCGGGGGTGTCGAGGCTCTTGCGGATGAGCTGGGGCATGGCGATCTCCTGAGGGTGGGATGGGATGCGATCTCGCCCGGGGGCTTGGGCGGGCGTGCGGGGTCGTCCGACCGGAGGGTCAGGTCGATGTCACGGGCGTGGACGCGGTGAGTCCCCATTGCGCCCAGGAGCCGTCGAAGACACGGACGTCGGGGCGGTCCAGGATCTTGGCGAGTGCGAACCAGGCGGTGCTGGCGCGGCCACCGACCGTGCAGTAGGTGATGATCGCGGCGTCATCTGGCATTCCGAGCGCGTGGACGGCACGACGCAGGTCGGGCACGGCGCGGAACGTGCCGTCGTCGTGGACCAAGGACTCGAGCGGAAGCCGAACGGCTCCGGGGATGTGTCCCGCCCGTCCTGCGGGCTCGGACCCTCCTGAGGGCCAGAACCGCTCGCCGGCGTGCTCGGCGGCGGTGCGGACGTCGAGGATCGTCACGGACGGATCGTCGATGGCGGCGAGGACGGTGTCCAGGTCGGCGCGGATCCCCGGGCGGGGGCTGGGCGACCTGTAGTCGGCTGTCGTGGGTGACGGCTGATCGGTGCTCCACGCTCGTCCGTGAGTCGTCCACGCGTCGCGCGGGCAGTCCAGGATGTGCACGTCGCTGTGCCCGAGGAGGGACAGCAGCCAAAGGCCCATGGCGGGCGCGTACCCGTAGAACACGACCGTCGAGCTCGGGTCGATGCCCGAGGTCTCCACGCGCGTCCGAATCGTGTCGAGGTCGACGGGCTCGTACGTCGGTGTCTTGAAGTCGCGGTAGACGTTCCACAGCACGGCGCCGGGGATGTGCCCCGCGTCGTAGGAAGCCGCGCTGACGTCGACCTCGACGACGCGGAGCCCCGGGTCGTCGAGGCGTGTCTGGAGCCATTCCGCCGACACCAGGAGGTGCCCGGTCTGGGTTGTCGGTCGGGTCTCGGTGGTGGGGGCGGGCTGCGTCATCGTGGTCCTCCTCGTGGCTACTCCATCTGGATCCACCCGAGCAGGTCCTCGCGCCCGACGGTGTCCAGCAGAGCGGGATGGTCAGTTCGCATGTGAGCCCGGATCGCCTCGATCACGCCGTCGTCGCTGTCGCCACGCGCGACGTATCCGCACTCGCATCGGATGGTTCTGGTCATCTCGTGTTCTCCTCCGTAGGTCTACGTGCCCGGTGTTGGCACAATGTTGGGGTGACCTTGGCGCCGTCGAGTCCCATGAGGGTCCAGCTGTGCGGGCCCCTGGTCGTCGACGTCGACGGCAGCCGCATCGATGCGCTGTTGCCCGGCCGCCAGGGTCGGATGCTGTTCGCCTATCTCGTGCTGCAGCGTCACCGCAGCGTCGGACGTGACGAGCTGGCTGACGCGTTGTGGCCACACGATCCTCCTCAGACCGCCGAACGGGGCCTCAATCCACTGATCTCCAAGCTCCGCAGGTCACTCGCGCCCGCATCGCTCGAGGGCCGGTCCAGCCTGCGGCTACGACTCCCCGACGACGCCTGGGTCGACGTCGAGGCCGCCGAGCAGGGAGCGCACCGGGCGGAGTCCCGGCTCGCCCTGGGACAGTGGGGAGCGGCATGGGGCCCCGCGCTCGTCGCGCTGTTCGTCTCGGAACGCACCTTCCTCCCGGACGAGGCAGGGGTCTGGATCGACGACCGCCGAGCGATCCTGGCCGCCCTGCGGCTCCGCGCCCTGGAGGCCTATGCCGCCGCAGCCCTCGGCCTTGGCAGCACCGAGCTCCCCGCCGCCGTCCGCGCCGGACGAGAACTGGTGCGGCTGGTGCCGCTGCGCGAGAGCGGCTATCAGATCCTCATGAAGGCACTGGCCAGGCAGGGCAACGTGGCCGAAGGCCTGGCCGTCTACGCCGACCTGTGCCGGACCCTGCGCGACGAACTCGGGGTCTCTCCCTGCGCCACCACCCAGGAGGTGTACGGCCAGCTGCTCCACGCATAGCCCATGGGTGGCGAAGGGGCTCCGCAAACGGGCGTCGGGAAGGTCAACGAGCAGTCGGACGCTGAGGGCGGTCATGAGGGCGACCGGGAGCGGACGGTGGTGGAACCCCTCGGCAAGCGACGGGGGAGACACCTGCCGAGGGCTCCAACTCGGACGGGTACTCGGCCCGCGTGTCGGCGCCGCACTCACCGCCGGCCGGCACCGAGGCGCCCCGGATCGCGGCATTTGGTTGCAAACTGGTTGCAAGGCCTAGCCCACACGCTGGAGTCGAGGCTGACGGACCCCGTCGGCAGATCGAGAGGGACGTGATCGCATGGTCACCATCACACGCACCCCGATCGAGGGGTTCCTCGCCGCTGTCGAGGCCGGATCCATCGCGTCGTGCGACGTCTGGGCTGACGGCGTCGTGCTCGACGCAACGGTCCCCGACTGGAGGTTCCGCAAGGTCGGCGTGGTCGCACTCAAGGAGGAGTACGCGCACTGGTTCGCCGACCCTGGCCGGTTCGAGGAGCTGCGGCGCATCCCGACCAGCGACGGGGAAGTGGTCGAGTACCAGCTCACCTGGATGGAGAACGGGGTCCCGCACGCGGCGCACCACATGCACGTCCTGGACGTGCGCGACGGACGGATCGTGCGCGACACGGTGATGTGCGGCGGCCGGTGGCCCGCAGCGCTGCTTGCGGAGATGCAGGCAGCCCAGCAGGAGCAGGACTCCGGTGCCCGCGCCTAGCGGCCTCGCACCCTTCCCGGTGCAGCGGCTGTCGAGCTTGTTGGCCGACGCGACGGATCGCGTGCCGCTGACCGAGAACGCCGGCAAGTCCGGGGCGGTCATCGAGCGGGTGAGCATCGACGGTGAGCGCTACGTGGTGAAGTACCTCGACCGGCGGCACGACTGGACGCTGCGTGCATCCGGGATGTTGCGCGGGGTCACCACGGAGATGTGGGAGCGCGGGCTGTTGGCTCGGCTGCCGGAGTGTCTGGTCCAACCCATCGTCGGGGTTGGTGTCGGCCCGCTCGATGAGGGAGGTGGCGACGACTTCCCGGTGACCGCGCTGCTGATGCGCGACGTGGCCGGGTGGCTGGTCGAGGTGAGCGACGAGCCGGTGGCCGACGCCGTGCATGCGCAGTTCCTCGACCACATGGCCGCGATCCACGCCGCGTTCTGGGACGCCGGGCCCGAGATCGACCTGGTGACACCGATGACCCGCTATCTCGAGCTCTCGCCCTGGACCGCGGAGGCGGAGCAGTGGGTGGGTTCAGACCATGTCGTGCCCAGGCTGATCGCGCAGGGCTGGCCTCTGCTCGAGGAGGTGGCCCCGAGGGCGGCCGCGGTGGTGCACCCGTTGGCGCTGGACCCGGGTCCGCTGGTCACGGCGCTGGCGTCGACCCCGCAGACCCTGGTGCACGGGAACTTCAAGCTCGACAACCTCGGCGCGACCCCGGATGGGCGGACCGTGCTGCTCGACTGGGAGGGCACGGGTCGCGGGGCTGCTGCGAGTGATCTCGCCTGGTATCTCGCGATCAACTGCCGTCGCCTTCCCCAGTCGAAGGCGGACACGATCACGACTTACCGCACAGCTCTGGAGCGGTACGGCATCGACACCGCGCCATGGTGGGACCGGCAACTGGCGCTGTGCCTGCTCGGGGCGTTGGTGCAGTTCGGCTGGGAGAAGGCCTTCGGCGGCCTCGACGACGAGCTGGTCTGGTGGCAGGACCGCGCGCTCGAGGGCGCCCGGCTACTGCCATGAGTACCGCGCTCGAGGGGGTCCGCGAGGCATACGACGCCTCGGCCTCAGCCTGGGCCGCAGGGCCGGGGTCGGCCTACGACGTCATGGCTGACGTGCTTCTCGCTGCCGCGCCGGGGGAGATGCAGGGGGCGTCAGTGCTCGACCTGGGGACGGGCACTGGTCCAGCGGCTCGAGCGGCGCGACGGGCGGGTGCCGCACGTGTCGTCGGCATCGACATCTCGTCGCAGATGCTGGTCGAGGGCTGCGGCTGGGACTCCGTGATCGTCGGCGACGTGACCTGTCTGCCGATCCGCGACGGGTGCTTCGACCTGACCGTGGCGGCGTGCTGCCTGGGGCACCTGCCCGACCCGCACGCTGCGCTGGTGGAGATGCGGCGCGTGGCTCCCAGGGCCGTGGCGAGCGCCTTCTTGGCGGGGTGGACGCACCCGGCGAAGTCCAGGGTCGATGCCGTTGCTGCCCGGCACGGTTTTGTCATGCCCACCTGGTACTCGGGGCTCAAGGCCGACGTCGAGCCCACGGTCGATGATCCGGGCAGCCTCGAGGCCCTCGCCCATGCCGCCGGGTACCTCAGCGT
>Ga0208851_1001008_pt1 | contig 10330 bp, 10 predicted proteins | sample NGESurshal092012_FD_184481 | JGI IMG/M metagenome (GOLD analysis project Ga0208851, IMG submission 184481) | Arctic peat soil microbial communities from Barrow, Alaska - NGEE Surface sample 415-2 shallow-092012 (SPAdes) | ecosystem: Environmental > Terrestrial > Soil > Wetlands > Peat ... | reverse complement strand
AGCCCCTGATCGCCAACGAAGGACGCGGGTTCGATTCCCGCCACCTCCACCCCTGTTAGGCCTCTGACCTGCGGAAACGCTCCAAGAGGAGGCGGGAGTCAGTACCGACTCCTCTTCCCCTGCAGGACACGGGTTTTCGCGGCCGGCCGGTCACTCGACGTGACCGCGCCGGCCGCGAACTTGCGTGTCGGCGCAGGTCACGAGCCACCGTCATCGTGTTGACGGCGTCAACACGACTCCACACCGTCACCTGGAGCGCGATAGTCGGACGCTCGTTGTGTCAACAAGCGTGCGATAGTCGGACGATTTTGTGTCCCCAGCCTGTTCGCGTCGGCATCAGCTTGAGCTTCCTGCGGTGTGTCGTCGCAGAGCCTGGCGGCGCGCGACACCTAGCCATTTCTGCTCGGTCGGCGGCCCAGTTGCCGGGCTCCGATCCCGATTGCTCCGACCTCGCAGGCGCCGAGACGGTGCGCGCACGATCGAGTGCGCTAGGCCACCGCTGTGAACTGCGACGATGCGAGTGGGTTGGCGCATTTCCGGTCATCTCAGGTTGCCGGGACGGCGAGAATCACACGCCTTCGGAAGTCCCCGGACGCGGAGGACCTTTGCCGGCTGGGCTGGTGACGGGACCGGTGGTGAAGGTCGTCCGATGCTCGGACGGTGGACCCTTCGATTCGCCGTCGACGATGGGGACGTCGAGCAGCTGCAGCAGCGAACTTTCGTTGCAGGCCGTCGGCTGCACATGGGCGGCAGGGAGGTGTTTCGCGGAGAGCTGTTCGCCATCGACCAGATGTCGACCGCGGACGGGGTGAATCCGCCGTCCTCATCGACCGAGATCGGTGCTGGCGGATGCCGAAGGGGCGCGGCTCCGCCGCGACGTCAAGGACGGCGCACTACGCACTTGGTCAGACGTCCTGGCGAACTCGAACCCCGGGTCGAGAGCGCTCACGTGCGGCGGAATAGGTCTAGTGGACCACTTGAGCCGCTGTCGCTGCTCGCGTCACCGCGGTGACGGACACCAGCCCCGGGAACGTCACGTTCATCCACGCTTGAGCGGCGATGGCGTTGCCGTCGAGGCTCACTTTCAGGGTGGAGCCGTCGATGGGCACCGAGACGCCCACGATGTCCTCGGAGCCCGGAAGTTCCCACACCCGATCGCGCACGGCTTCCAGCTCGGTCCTTGCATGTGCCGCGTCCTGGAAGTTCACTCTCACGCTCGGCCCGACGAGGTCGCGGACCCGCTGGTCGAAGCCGCCGTCTGGGATACGGAAGATGGTCAACGAAGCATGACGATGGTCAACGTGAATACCGGCAAAGCACGCCCGCCCGTCGCCGAACCCGAATCCGCGCACCGAGTCGACGGCGCTCTGGAGAGCGACGTCGGCATCAGCGAGCAGCGAGGTCATGCGCCCATGGTGACGGTGCCGGAGCTCGAACCCAAGTGGCCGATGCACAATCACAGGGATCCTTCAGGTTGGACCATCTCGCAGACCCAGAACTGACCCGCTACTGCCTAATCGACACCGGCCGGCACCTGAAGCGGCACCACGCGTGGAGCAGCCGGCCGACCCGGATCCACGGCCGAGTGGGCACAGGCAGCTCGGTGGTCTCACCACCAGAGCCTCGCATGACGGCTTGAGCTGAAGGCGCTGGCGACCCTTGTGAGGGGTTGGCCGTCAGGGGTCTGCCAGGTGACCTCCAGCGATCCTTCAGGTGTGTGGTCGAGACTCCTCGCGTCTCGTGGAGGAGGGTTGACGTGGGTCGCGAGGGTGATGAGGTGCGCCGGCAGCGTCTTCTGGTGGTGGATGATGAGGTGTACATCGCAGAGGCGCTCACGACGAGCCTGCGACACGCGGGCTTCGATGTCCGACCGGTGTTCGACGGCGTCAGCGCTCTCGCGGCTGTCGAGGAGTGGGCCCCGGACCTGCTGCTCCTAGACGTCATGCTGCCCGACATGAGCGGGTACGACGTATGCCGCCAGTTGATCATGACGGGTCATGACGCGGCCGTCATCTTCCTGTCCGCCCGTGATGAGGTCGGCGACCGGATCCGCGGATTCGGGGTGGGAGCCGATGACTACGTCACCAAGCCGTTCAGCCTGGAAGAGGTCGTCGCGCGGGTCCGGGCGGTGCTGCTTCGCCGGTCCCGCGGACAGGCGGATCGTCCTCTGGGGTCGGTGCTGGTGTTCGAGGATCTCGCGCTCGACGACGACAAGCACCTGGTGACTCGTGGCGGCAGGGTGATCGACTTGTCGCCGACGGAATACACCCTGTTGCGATTCCTGCTGCAGAACCCTGAGCGGGTGCTGTCGAAGGCGCAGATCGTCGATCACGTGTGGCACTACGACTTCCAGGGCGACACCAACATCGTGGAGTCCTTCGTCAGTCTCCTGCGCAAGAAGCTCAACGCGACCGGCCCGCCGCTGATTCAGACGGTGCGCGGCTTCGGCTACGTCCTGCGGTCCTCGTCATCGTGAAGATCCTTCCCCGATCCCTGCGTGGGCGACTCCTGACGGCGGCAGTCCTGCTGGCGGTCGCCGGGATGATCGTGGTCAACGTCGTGGCCGTGGTCACGCTGCAGAGCAACCTGCTCAACCGGGTGGACGAGGACCTGTCTGTGGTCCCGGCGGCCGGGCCGGCGGCCACGAGCCCGCCGTCGCGTCTGCCCGGCTCGCCTTCGGCGTTGTCGCCGGAGTTCCTGGGCGATCGCGTCATCACTCGCTTGTCGCTCGTGACGGGACAGGTGACGGAGCAGGTCTCGGGCCCGGTCGCGGCGCCGCTGTCGGCGCCGGACTTGTCTGGGCTGTCGGCCGCGATCGTCGCGAAGGCTTCCCTCCCGGGCGGGGTCTTCACCCTGCCGTCGGTCGACGGCACCCAGGAGGCGTATCGCGCGAGGGCGTTGCCGGCGCAGGCGGGCGCGGGTGAGGTCATCGTGATGGCGAAGTCACTGAGCGAGGTCACGTCGACGGTGCGCCGCGTGACTGTCGTGGACGCTGTGGTGAGCCTGCTGGTGGCGATCCTGCTGGCGGGGGTCGGCGTCATCGTCGTCAGGCTGGGCCTACGTGAGCTCTCCGACGTCGAGGACGCCGCGGCGCGGATCTCCGAGGGAGATCTGCACGTGCGTGCGCCGCACGCGGACGAGCCGACGGAGGTGGGCAGCCTTGCGAGGACGTTCAACGCCATGGTCGACCAGATCGAGCAGGCGTTCGCCTCACGCGACGTCAGCGAGCAGCGGCTGCGCCAGTTCCTCGCTGACGCGAGTCACGAGTTGAAGACGCCCGTGACGTCGATCAGGGCGTGGTCTGAGCTGTTCCGTCAGGGAGCCCTCACCGCGGACGGGGAGGCGCTGCAGGCGATCGCTCGGATCGAGGCCGAGAGTGTGCGCATGGGGGTGTTGGTTGACGACCTGCTACTTCTGGCTCGCCTTGACCAGCACCCGGAGCTGCGGCTGACCCGCCTGGACCTGGCCGACCTTGCCCGGGAGGTCGCGTCGAGCGTCGGCGCGACGTCGACGGGCCATGCGATGGTCGTGTCGGGCGATGCGTCTGTCGATGTGGTGGGGGACCGTGACGGCCTGCGTCGTGTCCTGGTGAACCTGCTGCGCAACGCGGTCTTGTACACCCCGGTGGGAACTCACGTGACGATCACCGTGACCGCCTTGCATCCGGCTGTCACCGTGACGGTGTCCGATGACGGGCCGGGTATGTCCGCGGATGCCGCCCGGCATGCCTTCGACCGGTTCTACCGCCCCGACACCGGGCGCGCCCGTTCCGTGGCTGGGAGCGGTCTTGGCCTGGCGATCGTCTCCAGCGTTGTCCAGGCTCACGAGGGAACGGTGACCTTGGACACGGCTCCTGGTGAGGGAGCGACGTTCACCGTCACGCTTCCGGCACTGGGCCCGGAGCACCTTCAGGAAAGGCCGCAAGAACCTTCAGGAGACCTGCAGCCGCACGGCAGTCTCCCTCAGGTCTGACTTCCTAATCTCCCTGACAGAGATCCGTACCGGTCACAGTCAAGGGAGAACGAGATGTCCAGCCCGAAGCCCACCCACGTAGTGGTAGGCGCGTCGTGAGGCGCCGTACCTGGATCGTCAACGGGGTCCTGGTCCTCGCGCTCGCGGGCGCTGTCGGTGTGGCAGTGACGAACATCGGCAGCAGCGCCTCAGCCCAGACGTCGACCAGCCAGACGGCCACCGTCACTCAGGGCGATGTGACCGCATCGGTCAGCGCGAGCGGGAACCTCTCGACGGCGACCCAGGTCGGCGTGAACTTCCAAGGCTCCGGGGGCACTGTGACGGCCGTGTACGTCCAGGTCGGCGACAAGGTCACCGCGGGGCAGGCTCTGGCGAAGGTGGACGACACGTCCGCCAGGCAGTCGCTGACCTCGGCCCGGGCGTCCCTGGCCTCTGCCGAAGCGAACCTGGCTACCGTGCAGGCCGGCCAGACCAGTGCGGAGCAATCGCGCGACGCCGCCTCACTGTCCGCAGCCAGGGTGTCGCTGTCCAACTCGCAGACGTCACTCGCCCAGGCGAAGGCGACGTACCAGCTCGACACCTCGCAGCAGGACGCCATCGTGGCGACGGCCCAGAGCGCGTACGACACCGCAAGCGCGGCGGCGAAGGATCAGGCACTGGCCACCCTGCAGCAGGCTCAACGCACCCGATCCTCGACCACGCTGCGGGACCAGCAGTCGATCCAGAACGCCCAGGGTCAGGTCAACTCCGCGCAGGCGCAGTACGACTCGCAGCGTGCCACTGTCGCCGTCAACGGCCAAGGCGCGACCAGCGCGCAGATCGCGTCGGCCAAGGCCCAGGTCGCCACCGCTCAGGTCCAGGTCGACCAAGCGCAGACCACCCTCGACCAGACCACCCTGCGCGCCCCTGAAGCCGGGACGGTGACCACGGTGTCCGGTGTCGTCGGGGAGTCCTCGAGCTCGTCCGCGGGCAGCGCGGCCAGCTCATCGTCCTCCTCCACCTCGTCGACCTCATCGGGGACTGCATCGGGATTCGTCGTCCTGTCCGACCTGCGGTCGCTGCAGGTCGTGAGCAAGGTGGCCGAGGCGGATGCGACCAAGGTCAAGGTGGGCCAGAAGGCCACCGTCAAGTTCTCCGCTGCCGGGATCACCGCCGCGGGGACCGTGACCGCGATCGACGTGCAGGACACGATCACCAACAACGTGGTCGAGTACGGCGTCACCGTCGTCCTGACTGACGCCCCGGCGGCCCTCAGACTGGGGCAGACGGCAACCGTGCGGATCATCACCGGGTCGGCCACCAACGTCCTGAGCGTGCCCACCTCCGCGGTCACCACGCTGGGCAGCACCTCCACGGTCACCGTCGCCAGCAACGGCACGGACACGGTCACCCCGGTGCAGGTCGGGGTCAAGGGCAACGACCGCACCGAGATCGTCTCGGGCGTGTCGGCCGGCCAGGTCGTCGTCCTGCCCTCCGGCAGCGGAGCACCGTCCGGGTTCACCTTCCCCTCCGGTGGTCTGGGCGGCGGTCTGGGCGGGGGGCTCGGCTGATGGCTACCACCAAGCCGGTCATCGACCTGGCACGCGTCACCAAGACCTACGGCGAGGGCGAGACCGCGGTGCATGCCGTCGCGGGCGTGGACCTCGTGGTGGAACGCGGCGACTACGTCGCCGTGATGGGCGCCTCAGGGTCGGGCAAGTCAACGTTGATGAACATCATCGGATGCCTGGACGAACCGACCCGCGGCCGGTACCTGCTCGACGGAGTGGACGTCCGCCGTCGCCAGGAGGCCACGCTCTCCCGGATCCGCAACCGCAAGATCGGGTTCATCTTCCAGAGCTTCAACCTGATCCCGCGAACCTCCGCCTTGCGCAACGTGGAGCTCCCGCTCGCCTACGCCGGTGTGACCTCGGCGGAGCGACGGGCCCGTGCACTGGCGGCCCTGGACAAGGTCGGGCTCAGCGATCGCACCGACCACGACCCATCACAGCTCTCCGGCGGCCAGCAGCAGCGCGTCGCTGTGGCGAGAGCGATCGTCACCGAACCGGTGCTGCTGCTCGCAGACGAACCCACCGGCGCGCTGGACAGTCACAGCACCGCGGAAGTCCTCGATCTGTTCGACGAGCTGTCCGCGGCCGGGCGCACGATCGTCGTCATCACCCATGAGGACGAAGTCGCTCACCACGCCAAGCGGATCCTGCGGATGCGCGACGGCCTCATCGTGGCAGACGACCGCACCGTACCGGTCGACGAGCTCCCGCCAGCATTCCGGGTGAAGGCAGTGGCCTCATGAACCTCCAAGAGAGCACCCGCTTCGCCATCCAAGGGGTGACCGCCAACAAGGTCCGATCCGCCCTGACCACCCTCGGCATCCTCATCGGCGTCGCGGCCGTGATCATTCTCGTCGCCGTGGGCACCGGGTCGAGCAAGGCTGTGGCCGACTCGATCAGCAAGCTCGGCAGCAACGTGCTGACGGTGTCCAGCACCTCCACCGCGGCCGGCGGCGGACGAGCCGGCGCCGGTGGCCCCGGCGGAGGTGGTGGCTTCGCGGCACTCTTCGGCGGTGGGTCAGCCACGACAACGGACTCCGGGACCAAGTCGAGGTCACCGCAGCTCACGATGGAGGACGCGCGAGCTCTCACCGACAAGACCACAGCGCCCGACATCGAGGGTGTCGCGCCCGTCGTGTCTGCCCAGTCGGTCACCGCGACCTACCAGGGCGCGTCCCACACCGTGGGCACGTTCACCGGAACGACGGCGGCCTACCTGCTCATCAACAACGACTCCGTCGCGACAGGTTCGGCCTTCACCGACGACGACTACAACAACCACGCCCGCGTGGCCGTCGTCGGGACGACCGTGGCGAAGGACCTCGCCGGCGGCGACGGCACCAGCATCGTCGGGAAGACCGTGGCCTTCAACGGCAAGGAGTTCACCGTCGTCGGCATCCTCGGATCCAAAGGGTCCCAGGGACCGCAGGACCAGGACGACGTCGTCCTCGCCCCCGCCACCGCCGTTCAGGACACCCTCTCCGGCTACGGGAGCATCTCCCAGATCAAGGTGAAGGCAACGTCAGCCGACACGACGTCGGCGGCGCAGACCGAGGTCGACACCGTCCTGGACGGTCGGCACGGGACGACCTCGAGCGACCGGGACTTCAGCGTGTTCAACCAGGCGCAGATCCTCTCAGCAGCCACCTCATCGAACGCGACGTTCACCGTCCTCCTCGGAGCCGTCGCCGCGATCTCGCTGCTGGTCGGCGGTATCGGCGTCATGAACATCATGCTCGTCACCGTGACCGAACGAACCCGCGAGATCGGTATCCGCAAGGCGATCGGAGCCGGGAAGGGCGACATCGTCAGCCAGTTCCTGCTCGAGGCAGTGATCCTGTCGCTGTTCGGCGCCATCGTCGGGGTAGCAGTCGGGCTCATCGGAGCCCACTTCACCATCGTCGGAGTCCAACCCGTCGTCGCCCCGTACTCCGTCGTCCTCGCCTTCGGCGTCGCACTGGCCACCGGCCTGTTCTTCGGCCTCTATCCCGCCAACCGGGCCGCCAAGCTCCGTCCCATCGACGCCCTTCGCTACGAGTGAGGAAACCATGACCGACACACCACTGACTGAGCTGCTCGACCCCGACACCGCGAGCGGCGGAAGGACGGCCGTGGTCGACGAGACGGACGACTTCGACGACGACTTCGACGACGCCGCTCCCGGGGGGCGCCTGCCTCGGCTCACGATGCTGCTCCTCGCTGCCGTGCTCGTCGCCGTGGGCTTCACCGGCGGAGTCCTCCTGCAGAAGCACGCGGTCGCGGGCACCACTGCCACCGGGATCCCCTCCTTCGGCGCAGGGTTCCCCTCCGGTGCATTCCCCGGTGCGGGTGGAGGGCAGCCGCCGGGTGCCGGCCCCAGTACTCCAACGGGGGCCTCGAACGGCTCCGCGTCCTCTACCGGGTCCCCCGTGGTGATCGGCACCGTCGCGCAGGTGGACGGCACGACCGTCATCGTCAAGGACTTCGGCGGCAAGGAGCACAAGGTCACCACGACGCCCGACACCGCCATCACCCAATCGGCCAGCATCCCGGCCAGCCAGCTCAAGCCAGGTCAGTCGGTCCGCGTCGACGGGTCGAAGAAGTCCGACGGCACGATCGTCGCCACCTCTGTCACCGCCCGATGAACCCCGTCAACAACACTCGAAAGGCACGTCGCATGTTCACGACCCACCACCTGGCCCGTCGGGGCTCCGCCGCGGCGGTTGCCACTATCGCGATCCTCACCCTCGCCGCCTGCGGCAACTCCACCCCTGCAAACTCCACGGCGTCCACGCCCGCCCCGACCGCGGCCATCCCCAGTGGCGCACCGTCCAACCTCCAGGGACAGTTCGCCAAGATCCAGGAATGCCTCACCGCAGCAGGACTCGACATCAAGGCCCCCGGGGGAAACTTCCCGTCCGGCGGCCCCACAGGTGCGCCGCCTACGGGCCCGCGTCCCACGGATGGCAGCTTCACCCCCCCGGCGGGTGCCGGACAAGGCGGCCTACAGGACCCCAAGGTCAAAGCAGCACTCCAAGCCTGCGGCATCTCCCTTCCAGGTGCGCCGGGTAGCAGACCGAGCGGCGCCACCCCCTCGTCGACGAACTAGTGGTCTTCGGCGTTAGTTCTTCGGGGGTCATGCTGCTGGGTTGAGCGATTCGTGGGCGGCGAGTCGCTGGAGGTAGGCGTTGAGGTCTGTCTTGGTGTAGCGCCAGTCGAACGGGGTCGCGGTGGCGTTGTAGCGGGTCTCGAAGGCGAGCAGGCGCTGCCCGAGGGTTGCGAGGTCGGCGAAGTTGGCGGGCTTGATGATCTTGCGTTGCACGATCGAGAAGTAGATCTCGACTTGGTTGAGCCACGAGGCGTGGATCGGCAGATGCACGAGAACGGCGGTGGGCCAGGCCTCGCGCATCCGGTCGACGGAGGCCCGGCCGGCGTGCGAGGAGCCGTTGTCGACGACCCAGAACACGCGCCGTGCGGACGCGTAGGGCTCCTGGGTCATGACCTGCTCGACGAGTTCGCCGAACGGCACGATCCCGGTGGTGGGGGCGCAGCGGCCCATCACCGTGGCGTGGTGGACGTCGAGGGCGGCGAGGTAGGCCAGGGTGCCGCCGCGGGAGTACTCAAACTCCACCCGTCGGGTCCGTTCCGGTCCGGGTGGCAGGTCGTCGTGTCGGCGGTGCAGGGCTTGGAGTTGGGACTTCTCATCGGCGCTGATGACGTACTCGTCAGGGCGCAGGCGGCGACCCCGCCAACGCCGGTCATAGAGGTCGAGGACTTGCCCGGCCTTCGTGGCGAAGTCGGGGTCGCGGGGGAAGATCCAGGACCGGTGCTGCCACGGCTTGATGGCGTCAGCGTCGAGCCAGCGCCGCACCGTGGATCCAGACACCCGCTCGGTGATGCCGCGGGTGACGGCTTCCCGAGCCAGGTCCTGTGCCGACCAGCGCGACAACGGCAGCCCGTGTTCGGCTGGCAACGAACACGCCAGCGCCTTGACCTCGGCCCGCACGGTCGCGGCGAACACCGCTGGCCGACCCGAGCGGGGCCGATCCGCCAGGCCCGTGATGCCCTCGGCGGCGAACCGGCCGCGCCAGGTCCGGACGGTGTCGACGTGCAGGCCCAAGTCCCGGGCGATCTGGGCGTTGTGCTGGCCGTCCGCTGCGGCCAACACGATCCAGGCGCGCTGCACGGTGCGCAGCGGGGCCTTGCGGGCGCGGGCCACGTGCTCCAGCTCCGCGCGATCTCGGTCGGTGAGGGTGATCAGGACCGGGGAAGTGGTCGTGGTCATGGCTCTGTTGTCCCGCGGGCTGGCGGTGGCCACTGCTCGACACGCCGGACCTCGCCGTCGGCAGCCGACCTGCGACCCTCGACGATGAGCAGCATGACGAAAGTCCCGGACTCCACGAAGTCCTCGCTGCAGTACAAGCTCTCGGCCCGAGCACGAGACCGCTGGCCACAACTGACCAGCGTCGAGGTCACCCACCGAGCCGCCTACGCCTACGTCACCGGCACCCTCGCCGACGGCGAGCAGATCCCGCTGTGTCGGCTGCGCTACGGCGGGTCCGCGAGCATCTGGGGCTTCGCGATCTACCGCGCCAGCCACCAGGACTACCAACCCAGCGTGCTGCCCAACGGCCAGACCGCCGGCAGCCCCGAAGACGCCCTCGACACCGCCTGCGGCCTCTACCTCAACGACCCCACCGCCTGGACCTGACCCCCGAAGAACTAACGCCGAGAAGCACTAGTGGTTTGTGTTTGAAGTCTTTTGACGGTTGGCCTTCTTGAGGATCTCCTCGCTGGTCTTGGTCCAGACGAAGGGGTGCTTGCGGTCG
>Ga0208851_1001006_pt1 | contig 10351 bp, 8 predicted proteins | sample NGESurshal092012_FD_184481 | JGI IMG/M metagenome (GOLD analysis project Ga0208851, IMG submission 184481) | Arctic peat soil microbial communities from Barrow, Alaska - NGEE Surface sample 415-2 shallow-092012 (SPAdes) | ecosystem: Environmental > Terrestrial > Soil > Wetlands > Peat ... | reverse complement strand
GCGCGACTCGGCGAGCGTCCGCGCCTGCGGCTTGATCACCTGCGCGGCGAGCACGCCGCGGCAGTCCTGCATCGCCGGGTCGAGCCGGATGCGCTCCAGGTAGCGCGCGAGCTGCTCGACGGCGTCGATCGTCGCGACCCGCTTGATCTCGACGGCGATCCAACCGTCCCCCTCGTCGCGGCACATGAGGTCGACGGGGCCGATGTCCGTCGGCCACTCGCGGCGCACGAGGCGAAAGCCCTCGCCGCAGAACCAGGGCGCGCCGGCGAGCGCCTCCTGCAGGTGCCGCTCGACGCCGTCCTTCTCCAGCTCGGCGGCCTCGCCCATGTCGTGCGTGACGTCGGAGAGGACCTCCGTGATCCGGATGTCGAGCCGGTCCTCGGTCGCCCCGGCGTGCTTGCGCACGACGATGTGGCCGGACGCCTCCTCGATCACCGTCGGCGGCGTCATCCAGTTCTGGGGCTTGAACCCCCCCGTGTCGGCGTGCACCATCACCGAGCCGTCGGACTTCAGCATGAGCAGCCGCAGCGCCTCCGGCAGCACGGCGGTCAGCCGCCCGGTGTAGGTGACCTCGCAGCGGGCGACGATCAGGCGCATCGCGAGGCAATGTACGTCGTCGCCGGGACGGGTGCGAGGCGGCTGGGCGTCAGCGGGCGCTGAAGCGCAGGCGGCTGGAGCGCGCCGACATGAACGGCTTCTGGCCCCGGTACTGGGCGATCACGCGCCAGCGCCCGGGCTTGGCGAGCCGCTGCGTGTAGGTGAACGGCTTGTTCGCGTTGCGGCTCGCCTTGTGCAGCGTGACCCAGTGGCCCTTGCGGGAGAACTGCCACTGCACGAGCACCTTGCCGGTGACCGGGAAGGACGTGCCGGGTGCCTTGACCGTGCCGCGCACCGTGCGCTTGAGGCCCTTGCCGCTGACCTTGAGCTTCACGACCGTCTGCTGGGCCGGGAGCGACGCGGCATCGGCGTGCACGACGTCGATCTCACGCGTCGTCGTGTTGCCGAACGAGTCGAGCGCCTCGATCGTGACCTTGACGGGGCCCATCGGGAGATTGCGCGCGCCCATCCAGTCGATCTGCACCGGGCGATCGCTCTGCAGGCCGTCGGTGAAGCTGCGGATCTTCTGGCCGTTGGCATAGAACGTGATCCGCCCGAGCGGGCTCTGGGCGTCCTTCGCCGAGGCGCTGATCAGCAGGTCCTTGTCGTACTGGCGGCCGGTCGTCGGGTTGAGCACGCTGACGGACGGGCCGTCGAAGTCGCCGCACGCGCCGGTCATGCGATCGCCGTGGTGGGCGATGTCGGAGAGCGCGGCGAACGCCGGGCGCTGACTGAAGTCGAAGCGCAGCAGGCCGTAGCGGTCGAGCTCGTTGTCGGCCTGGCCGTAGTCCTTCATCGAGAACCACATCGCCGAGCTGACGTACGGGTAGCCGGCGAGGCAGTGGTAGGCCAGCTTCAGGTTGGCGGCCTGCTGGGCCTCAGTCACGCCTGCGGCCTTCTGGCCGGCGTAGGCGCCGCGCGCGCAGCGCGTGCCCGTCGCCGACCAGCCGAGCTCGGACATGACGATCGGCTTGGCGCCGTCGCCGTTGGCGTCCATCACGGCGTGGACCTCGCGGAAGCCGAGGAAGCTGAACTGGCCGATCCGGCCCGCGTCGTCGCGGTAGTAGCTGTCGGGCGGCGTGATCGAGCAGGCGGTGTCGGTGTGGACCGCGACGCCGTCGAACGCGCCGGCGGCGCCCGCGTCGTAGAGGCCCTGCACGAACGGGTAGTCGTTGCCGGTCAGCGGGCCCGCGTAGACCAGCGCGCCGGGGTCCGCGTCCTTGACGGCCTTGTAGGCCGGGCGCAGCAGTGCGGCGTACGCCGCGGGGCTCGGCGGGGCGCCGTGCCAGAACTCGGCGGCGTCCGGCTCGTTCCAGACCTCCCAGGCGGCGATGCGGCCCCTGTAGCGCGCGGCGTAGGAGCCGATGAAGCGTGCGAAGTCCGCGGGGCTAGAGGGCGGCACGTAGTGGTCGGTGCTGCCGTTGGCCCACTGCGGCGTCCCGACGACGACGGCGAGGACCTTGATGCCACGCGGCTGCGCGAGGTTCACGAGGTCGTCCATCGCCTGCACGTTGGCGGGGTTCCAGCGGCCCGGTCCGGCCGGCTCGGTGTCGTCCCAGCGCACGAAGGTGCGCACCCAGGTCGCGCCGACGGCGGTCGCCTGGTCGACGGCCTGCTGCGGCGTCAGCCCGTCGACGTTGACGCCGACGGCGGTGGCCCCGGCGGTCGCAGGGGCGGCCGCGATCGCGCCTGCGGCGAGCGCGACGAGCAGCGCCAGCCGGCGCAGGACAGCGGGAGGATTCCGCGGCACACCCGTCTCTTCGGGCGTCTGGAGCCGATGCTTGAGCGGCCTCTCGGCGGATGTCCGACGGCTGGACGCCGCCGGGCGACGAACCTACGCCGCCGGAAGGACGCGCGGTACCGATCCCCGCAATCGTGCGAGCAGATCGGCGAGTTCGGTACTGGTGCGATCGAGGCGCACGGCGTGCTCGGCGGCCTCGATGGCGTCGCTGACCCGGTCGGTGCGGGCGAGGGCGTGCGCGTGACGCGCCCAGGCCGGCGCGGACTCCGGGTCGAGCAGCGTCGCCTGCTCGGTCGCGGTGACCTCGCCGCCGAGATCCCCGGCGAGATGGAAGGCGAGCGCCAGGTCGAGAAGCCCGTCGACGCTCGGGCCCAGCCGGCGGGCGCGCTCGAGCGCGTCGATCGCCGCCGCGCGGTCCATGAGGCGCAGGCGCAGGCGCCCGACGCGCTCCCAGGCGTCCGCGTCCTGCGGCGCGCGGTCGGCGACGCGCTGGGCGGCCTCCGCCGCGAGGTCCAGCGCCCCCATGTCCTCGTAGATGCGCGCGGCGAAGCGGTGCGGCGCGGGACGCTCGTTCTCGATGCGGCCCCAGTCGCGCACCGCGCGACCGGCGGCCGGCAGGTCGCCGGCCTGCCAGAACGCAAGCGTCATCAGCCGCAGCACCGCGGGGTTCTGCGGATCCGCGTCGCGTGCGTAGACGAGGCGCTTGGCCGCCAGCTCGTAGTCGCTCTCGGCCATCGCGTGCTGGGCGGCCGTCATGAAGCGCTGCACGCGCTCGGCACCGGGGTCGGGCTTGGAGAAGTCGACGAACTGCAGGCTGCCCGCGGGCACCGTGCGCACGCCGGGCTGGAAGCGCACGCGCGCCCACTGCTGCATCTCGTCGCCGTCGCCGGTGAAGTAGATGCCGCTGACCGTGCCGACCCCCCACTCCGGGTAGCTCAGGCAGCGCGCGTAGCGGTGGACGACCGAGTGGTCCGGGACGCGCGAGCCGAACGGGTCGTTGGCCGCGCGGTCGGCGTCGCTGGCCTGGCGCCGCTGCTCCTCCTCGTAGGCCCTGCGCCCGGCCTCGGCGCGCGCCGCGCGCGCCGCCGCCGCGCTGACCTTGACCGCGTTGCGCGACACGGTCCCGCCGCGCGAGCCCTCCGCGATGCGCTCCAGCTGGTCGGCCGCCTCGTTGATCGCCTTCAGGTGGCGCTCGTGCGCGATCTGCTTGCCGGGAGGCGCGAGATCGGGGTGCCAGACCTTCGCCTGGCGCCGCCGCGCCAGCTGCACCGCGCGCTGATCGAAGGGCGGCTCGAGCTCCAGGAGCAGGAGCGCCTGCTCGATGTCCAGCACAGTCGGCACGACACCCGAGGATATCGGCCGAGTGGGGTGTCAACCCAACCCTCAGCGCCTGCATCCGCTCCGTCGGTGAGGTCAGGCAACCACGGCGCCAGGCCGCGCCAGGCGAGCCAACGAGGCGTCCGCCACGTCGCCGAGCGAGGGATCCGGCGCCTCAGGCGCCGCGAGACCCGCGAGCATCCCTCAGTCGATGAGCTTGTTGCGCAGGAAGTAGATCCCCAACCGCCACATCACGACGCCAAAGGCCACGATGTACCCCAGGTTCCACAGGTCGACCACGCCCCACAGCCCGAACACGGCGTGGCGGACGAGCTGGACGCAGTGATAGAGGGGATTGAGCTGGGCGATGGTCTGGATCCACTGCGGCAGGCCGGTGAGCGGGAAGAAGGTGCCGGCGAACAGGAACAGCGGTGTGATGACGGCGCTGGTCACGTAGTTGAAGTTCTCGATGCCGTTCAGCCGGCCGGCGATGCAGATTCCCGCGCACGCCCAGCCGTAGCCGGCGACGAAGTTGATGAACGGCACGGCGAGCATCCCCCAGCTCGCGTTCAGCCCGAAGACCATCGCGACGAGCATCGGGGCACAGCCGTAGACCGCCGCGCGCATCGCGAGCCACAGCGCCTCGCCGGTGACGAGCTCCTCGGTGTCGACGGGGGCCGCGAGCAGGGCGTCGTAGGTGCGCTGGAACTTGTACTTCACGAAGGTGCCGAACATCGCCGGGAAGATGCTCGAGAAGAGCACCGCCGTCGCGACGGTCCCGGTGCCGACGAACTCGACGTAGCGAAAGCCGTTGACGCTCGACAGCAGCGACCCGAAGCCGAAGCCGAACGCGAGCAGGTAGATCGTCGGCTCGACCGTCGAGGAGAAGGTCGTCGAGCGCCAGTACGACGAGAAGTTGATGATCTCGCGCACGAGCACGCCGCCGATCGCAGTGCGATCGAGCCGTCGCCGCGGGGTCGTCAGGGCCTCGGTCGCCATCAGGAGATCTCCTCACCGGTCAGCAGCACGAACACGTCCTCCAGGTTGGCCGGCCGCCGCTCGCCGGCGGGCGCGCGGCCGTCGGCGTCGTCGAGCCCGAGCACCGCGATCGAGGTGCCGGTGCGGCGCGTCGGGAAGCCCTGCGCGGCCATCTCGGCCTCGGCCTCGGCCAGGCGCGCGGGCGAGCCGTAGATCTCGACCGCCTCGCGCCCGGCGTACCGCGCGACGAGCGCCTGCGGCGCGCCGACCGCCACGGCGACGCCGTGGGACATGATCGTGACGCTGTCGCAGAGGCGCTCGGCCTCTTCGATGTAGTGCGTCGACATGAGCATCGAGACGCCCTCGCTGCGCAGCCGGTCGATCAGCGCCCACAGCTCCTGGCGCACCTGCGGATCGAGGCCGACGGTCGGCTCGTCGAGCAGCACGAGCCGCGGCTCGTGGATCAGCGCCCGGCCGATCAGCAGCCGGCGCCGCATGCCGCCGGAGAGCTCGTCGACCTTGGCGCCGCGGCGCTCGGTGAGGTTCGCGATGTCGAGCACCCGCTCGATCGCCGCCTGCCGCCGCGCCTTCGGCACGCGGTAGAGATGCGAGAAGACGACGAGGTTCTGCTCGACGGTCAGCGTCGTGTCGAGGTTGTCGAGCTGCGGCACGACGCCCATCTCCGCGCGGGCCGGCTTCGAGCGCTGCGGCAGCTGGTGGCCGCGCACGGTGATCTCGCCCTCGTCGGCGATCGCCTGCGCCGTCAGCAGGCGCATCGTCGTCGACTTGCCGGCGCCGTTGGGGCCGAGCAGGCCGACGCACTGGCCGTCGGGTACGTCGAGGTCCAGGCCCGCGACGGCGGTGATGTCGCCGTAGCGCTTGACCACGCCGCGCAGGCGGATCGCCGGTGGTGCCTGGCTGCTCACCCGGACAGGATCGCATCCGGCTCTATCGTGATCGGGCAATGGCCCCTCAGTACATCTTCACCATGCACCGGCTGACGAAGGTCTATCCGCCGGACAAGACCGTGCTCAACGACGTGACGCTCGCCTTCTATCCGGGCGCGAAGATCGGCGTGCTCGGCTACAACGGCGCCGGCAAGTCGAGCGTCCTGAAGATCATGGCGGGCCTCGACCAGGAGTACCGCGGCGAGGCGGCGCTCGCCGACGGCGCCACGGTCGGGCTGCTCGAGCAGGAACCCCACCTCGACGAGTCCAAGGACGTCAGGGGCAACGTCGAGGACGGCGTCGCCGAAACGAAGGCGCTCCTCGACCGCTTCAATGAGCTCGCGGCCAACTACTCCGACGAGATCGCCGAGGAGTTCGGCGCGCTGCAGGCGAAGATCGACGCGGCCGATGCGTGGAACCTCGACACGCAGCTCGAGTACGCGATGGACGCCCTGCGCCTGCCGCCCGGCGACGCGGACGTCGCGAAGCTCTCCGGCGGCGAGCGCCGCCGCGTCGCGCTCTGCCGGCTGCTGCTGCGCAGCCCCGACCTGCTGCTGCTCGACGAGCCGACGAACCACCTCGACGCCGAGTCGGTCGGCTGGCTGGAGCGCCACCTGGCGGAGTACAAGGGCGCGGTGGTCGCGGTCACCCACGACCGCTACTTCCTGGACAACGTCGCCGGCTGGATCCTCGAGCTCGACCGCGGCCGCGGCCTCCCCTACGAGGGCAACTACTCGAGCTGGCTGGAGCAGAAGGCGGCGCGCCTCGCGCTCGAGGAGAAGCAGGAGGTCGCCCGCCAGAGGACGATCGCCTCCGAGCTCGAGTGGGTGCGCGAGAACCCCAAGGGACGGCGCAAGAAGGCCAAGGCCCGCCTGGCGAACTACGACGCGCTGCTGGCCCAGGAGTCGAGCGTGAAGCTCGACCAGGTCCAGATCCACATCCCTGCGGGCCCGCGGCTGGGCGATCTCGTCGTCGAGGCCAAGGACCTGCGCAAGGGCTTCGGCGACCGCCTGCTGATCGAGGACCTCTCGTTCAACCTGCCGCGCGGCGGCATCGTCGGCGTGATCGGCCCCAACGGCGCCGGCAAGACGACGCTCTTCAAGATGATCACCGGGCAGGAGGAGCCGGACGCCGGGACGCTGCGCGTCGGCGACACGGTCGAGCTCGCCTACGTCGACCAGAGCCGCGACGCGCTCGATCCCGAGAAGAACGTCTGGGAGGAGATCTCCGGCGGCGAGGACCAGATCAAGGTCGGCGAGCAGTGGATGAACTCGCGCCAGTACACCTCGTCCTACAACTTCAAGGGCTCCGACCAGCAGAAGAAGGTCGGCAAGCTCTCCGGCGGGGAGCGCAACCGCCTGCACCTCGCCAAGCTGCTGCGCAGCGGCGGCAACGTGCTGCTGCTCGACGAGCCGACCAACGACCTCGACGTCGACACCCTGCGCGCGCTCGAGGAGGCCGTGCTCGGCTTCGCCGGCTGCGCGGTGATCATCTCCCACGATCGCTGGTTCCTGGACCGCGTCGCGACGCACGTGCTCGCGTTCGAGGGCGACTCGCAGGTGACGTGGTTCGAGGGCAACTTCGAGGCCTACGAGGAGCACCGCCGCGAGCTGCTCGGCGCCGAGGCCGACCGCCCGCACCGCATCACCTACAAGCGCCTGACGCGCAGCTGAGCGCCGCGCCGCCCGCCGGACACGCGCGAGGTCGCGGACTACAGGGCGCCGAGCGCCGAGCGCAGCTCGTGCAGGTCCTCGAGCACGGCGTCGGCGTCCTGCAGGTCGGGCGCGTCGAACGGCCCCGTCGCGACGGCGACGACCGCGACGCCGTCGGCGCGCGCGCACGCGATGTCGCGCGGCGTGTCCCCGACGACGACGGTGCGCTCGCGCGGCCACGGCGCCCCGTCGTTCCAGACCCGCCCGGCGCGCTCGCGCGCGATCGCCGGCAGGTCGGCGCGGTCCTCGCTGTCCGAGCCGAAGCCGCCCTGCCCGTGGACGAAGCGCCGCCCGATCCCGGCGCGCGCGAGCTTCAGCCGGGCGACCGGCTCGAGGTTCCCGGTCACGAGCGAGAGGCGCATCGCCGCGTCGCCGTCGAGGTTCTCGAGCGCGGCCAGCGCGCCCGGTGCGACGTGCGCCGAGAGGTCGGCGGGAACGCGCCGCGCGTACTGGCGCACGGTCGCCTCGCGGAACGCGTCGAAGCCGTCGTCGATGCTGCGCGGGTCGACGCCGCCGCGCAGCAGGATGTCGCGCGCGATGTCCGGGTCCGTGCGCCCGCCCGTCTCGACCAGCACGCCGGTGAGGTCCATGCCCCAGACCTCGGTGATCGCCGCGTGCAGCGCGTCGCGGTGGGCGTCGGCCGCACGGATCAGCAGCGTCCCGTCGATGTCGAAGAGGACGAGGACGGCGCGCCTCGCGACGCTCAGCGCTCGAAGGCGACGTCGGCCGGCAGGCGCCGCGCGAACGCCGCGATGAGCTTCGCCGCGTTGTGCAGGTCGTCGAGCTGGACCATCTCGACCGGCGAATGCATGTAGCGCAGCGGGATCGAGACCAGCCCGGTCGGGACGCCGCCGCGCGAGACGTGCACCGCATCGGCGTCGGTGCCGGTGCTGCGTGCCGATGCCGCCGCGGTGAACGGGATGCCCTCCTCCGCGGCCGTCTCGAGCAGCAGCTCGGTGACGACCGGATGCAGGTTCGAGCCGCGCTCGATCACCGGGCCCGAGCCGAAGTGGTGCTTGCCGACCTCGGACTCGTCGATGCCCGGGGCGTCGGTCGCGTGCGTGACGTCGACGACGATCGCGAGCGCCGGAGCCAGGGAGTGGGCGGTCGTCGTCGAGCCCCCGAACGTCGTCTCCTCCTGCACCGCTGCGACCGCGACGACCTCGCCGGGCGCGCCGCCCGCCTCGGCCACGAGCCGCGCGGCCTCCAGCGCGACGAAGCACCCCAGGCGGTTGTCCATCGAGCGCGCGACGACGCGCTCGTTGGGCAGCTCGAGCGGCTCGCCGGCGATCACGCCGACGTCGCCGACGCGCACGAGCGTGCGCGCCTCGTCACCGTCCGCGGCGCCGATGTCGATGTGGAGCTCCTTGAGCTCGGGGACCTTCTTGCGGTCGTCGGGCTTGAGCAGGTGGATCGGCTTCTTGCCCAGGACGCCGGCGACCGGGCCCTGCTTCGTGGCGAGCTCGATCCGCTGGCCGATGAGGATCTGCGGATCCCATCCGCCGACGCCGGCGAAGCGCAGGAAGCCGCTGTCCTCGATGTGCGTGACGATCACGCCGATCTCGTCGATGTGGCCGACGATCGCGAGCGCGGGGCCGTCGCCGGTCCCCGCGACGCGCGCGATGGTGCTGCCCATCACGTCGCCGTGGACGTCGTCGGTGAAGGCGCGCGCCGCCTCACGGAACGCGGCGGCAGGCGTGCTCTCATAGCCCGACGGCCCGTGGGCCGTCAGCAGGGAGTGGAGGAGGGGCGGGATCGACATAGGCGCTGACCCTAACGCCCGGCGGCGGATGGACCGCCGGTCACGACAGCCGCGCGCCGGCCGTGCGCAGGACGGAGACGCTGCTGTGCGCGGGAACGCCGTCGGCCGGCTCGAGCGAGACGTCCATCACCGGATAGGCCGCCGGGCTCACGGGAACGGGCAGCGTGACGTGCGCGCGGCCGTCGGCGCCGACGTCGAACGTGCCGATGCTGACCATGTGGCGGGCATCGTGCGCCATCCAGACCTCGTAGAAGGACCCCTTCGGATTCTGCGGCAGGTTGCGCACGTCGAGCGTGACCTCGTGCATGCCGGACTGCGTCCCGAGCGCCGCGACGGCATGGGCTCGAGCCGGCGCCGGGGCGATCGGCGCCAGCGCGACGCGCGCGGCGACGACCGGCGCATTCGGTGAGCTCGAGCCGCCGCCGATCAGCAGGCCACCTCCGACCCCCACGGCGACGAGCAGCACCGCCGCGAGCCCGGCGAACGCGGGGCGCAGTGTCAGCAGGCGCGAGCGGCGCTCGCGCGGGCGCGCGGGGGCACGGGCCGGCGCGACCTCCCCGGTGATCTCGCCGAGACGCAGTGCCGGCGGGGTCGCCGGCTCCCATTCGTCGGAGCCCAGCGCACCGAGCCGCGTGGTGACCGCGCGCAGCTCGCGCACCTCGGCCGCGAACGCCGGGTCCTCGCGCTCGCGGCGGCGCCCCCGCGCCATGTCGTCGGCGGGGAGCATCCCCAGCACGTAGTCGGCGGCGTCGACGTGGCGCATCAGCGCACCGCCCCCTCTTCGGCCTCGATCAGCGTGCGCATGCGCCGCAGCCCGCGCACCATGCGCGCCTTGACCGTGCCCAGCGCGACGCCGGTGCGCTCGGCGATCTCCGTCTGGCTGAGCTCCTCGTAGAAGCGCATCTGCAGCAGCCCGCGCTCGTCATCGGGCAGCAGGCCCAGGTAGTGCGCCATGCGCCAGCGGTCGGCGAGGGCGTCCGCGTCGTCGGCGACGTCCTGCCCGGACTCGATCGTCGCCGCCGCGACCTGCGGATCGCGCGGCTCGGGGACGCGCCGGCGCAGGTGGTCGATCGCGCGGCTGCGGGCGATCATCAGGGCCCAGGTCAGCATGCCGGCGCGCCCGGGGTCGAACTCCGCCCCGCGGCGCCAGATCTCCGCGAAGACCTGCTGCTGCACGTCCTCCGCCGTGCCGCGGTCGCGCAGTGCGCGCAGCAGATAGCCGAACGTCGCGGCCCCGCATGCGTCGTAGATCTCGGCCAGCGCCTCGGGTTCGCGCGCGCGCAGGCGCGCCGCGAGC
>Ga0208851_1001005_pt1 | contig 10353 bp, 8 predicted proteins | sample NGESurshal092012_FD_184481 | JGI IMG/M metagenome (GOLD analysis project Ga0208851, IMG submission 184481) | Arctic peat soil microbial communities from Barrow, Alaska - NGEE Surface sample 415-2 shallow-092012 (SPAdes) | ecosystem: Environmental > Terrestrial > Soil > Wetlands > Peat ... | reverse complement strand
ACTTTCGCACCGAGTCCACCGACGCCGCGCCGCGCCCGCCGTTCTTCGACGGCAAGCCAGACACCGCATTCGTCGCGACGCCCAGCACCACCGTCCGCCAGTACCTGGTCAAGTGGCACACCGACTGGCTGAAGCAGTTCGGCTTCGACGGCTTCCGCTGCGACACCGCCAAGAACGTCGAGCTCGCCTCCTGGAGGGCGCTCAAGGACGCCGCGGTCCCGGCGCTCGCCGCATGGAAGGGCGCGAACTCCACCAAGAAGCTGGACGATGCGCCGTTCTGGATGACCGGTGAGGTGTTCCCCCACGGCGTGCAGAAGGACGAGTTCTTCACCCAGGGCGGGTTCGACTCGCTGCTCAACTTCGACTTCCAGCGGTACCTGCTCTCCTACCTCACCAACAAGGGCTCACTGGTCGCGGCCCAGGCCGACGTGGAGAACCTCTACTCGAGCTATGCGGCGCTGATCTCCACCGACCCGAGCTTCAACGTGCTCTCCTACCTCTCCTCGCACGACACGGCGCTGTTCTTCGCCTCGCTCAACCAGCAGGTGTCGCTCCAGAAGCAGGCGGGGACTGCGCTCCTCCTGGCCCCCGGGGGGGTCCAGATCTTTTACGGCGACGAGAGCGGACGGACGGTGGGCAAGTCCGGGAGTGACCCCACCCAGGGCACGCGCTCGGACATGAACTGGGCGAGCATGGACCCGGGCATGCTGGCGCACTGGCAGAAGGTGGGCGCGTTCCGGAAGAAGCACGAGGCCGTCGGCGCTGGAACCCATCAGAAGCTCCAGGCGCCGTCCAACGTCTACGTCTTCTCCCGGACCCTGAAATCAGGCAACGTGAACGACGGGGTGGTGGTGGCCATCACCCCCACCAACTGAAGAGCGCTCGACCCACGATGCCCGTCCGACTTCCCGCCGTCCTGCTCCTGGCTGCGCTCGCCGCCGGGTGCAACGACGGCGGCCCATTCAACCCCGATGCCGGATTCCCCCCCTTCGACGTGACGATCGGTGGGGTCCGCCTGGTCGCCAACTCCAGTGCCGCGGTCGCCAGCGGAAACGTCTTCACCATCCTGATCAGCGACCAGCCGAACGCCTGCCAGCAGTACAACGTCTACCCCAACCGGACCTGGACCACGCTGTTCTTGAAGCTCGCTGCCTCGACCACCGTTCCCACCGTCGGCACGGTCACCGCGGGGACCTCGCTCCCCGGCCCGGGCCAGGTGGTGGGCAACTTGACCCTGGCCACGGCGGCGCAGCCGCCCACCGCGAAGCTGGTCGCCTCGGATGGGACGGTGACCTGGAGTTCCAACTCGGACAACAGCGTGAGCATCCAGTCGATGGACGTGGGCTTCACCGGGACCAGCGACCGGCTGCGCGTCCAGAGCATCGGCATCGCGGCCTGCACGCCGCAGTGATCAGGACCGGGTTGTCCAGCCGCCACCTGAGGGTATGATCCGGCGCGGATGAGCGAGCAGCGCAAGAAGACGATCCCCGGCATCCCCGCCCGGCTCAGCAAGTCGGCGAACGAGTCAGACCGTGTGCTTCACGAGATCGAGCAACGGCTGACCCCGCGCGAGCGCGCCGAGAAGGCGCTGGAGCTTGGCAGGTCCCTTTCAGGGCTCGAGCGAGACGACCGCCGATGAGCGGCGGGGCGAGCGCGAGCACGCTGGAGGGGGCCGAGCGCGTCGTCCGGATCCTCGAGGGCCTGGGGATCGAGACGGCGCTGATCGGCGCGGTCGCGCTTGCGGTCCACGGATACGTTCGGGCAACCCAGGATGTCGACCTCGCGACGAGCGTCGACCTCTGGAAGGACCTCCGCCGCGCAGGGGACGAGCTCGTGAGGCAAGGCTTCACGGTGGAGCTGTACGAGCCAGACTCAGAAGACCCGCTCGGCGGAGTGCTGAACGTCCGGACGCCCGGTGCCGACCTCATCCAGGTCGTCAACTATTTCAATCCGTGGCGAGGGGTCGCTCGGGTGGGTCAGGAAGCGATCGAAACGGCTCGGCCCGTCGCCGATCTCGCGCTCCGGGTCGTCGACCTCCCGCACCTGATCGCGCTGAAGCTCTACGCTGGAGGACCGAAGTCCTCGAGCGACGTGCTCGAGCTGCTGGCGAGGCATCCGGACGAGGATCTCGGGGCGCTCGGAACTCTTTGCACCCGGCTCGGACTCGAGTCCGAGTGGGCGGGTGTCCTGAAGCTCAAGGGGACGTGACCCGTGGACTCAGGGCGGCGGCGCCGGCAGGGTGATGACCGCCGTGTCGTCGATGATCAGCGGGTCCGTCGGCTGGCCGCCCCCGAAGTCCCACTGGCCACCCGTGGGCGTCAGCGGCCGGAAGTTGCCCCCGATGCCGTCGAAGTCCCACGTCGTCACGTAGACCTTCACCCCTTGCCAGGTGGCGAGCCCGTAGTTGCTCCGGTTGTAGCTGAAGGTCACCGTCTTCGACCCCTGGTCGGCGAAGATCACCGGCGGGAGTGTCGGCGTCCCGTACGCTGAACCCGTCGCTCCCTGCGTCGTGAACATCGCGTTGCTCCAGCCGAAGGTGAACTGGTTCAGGTTCCAGGTCAGCCCGCCGGGCATCGAGGCATTCAGCTTCGGCAATGCCGTCGCTCCGGGTTGACCCGGGAAACCAAAGAAGATGCTGAAGCCCACGTGGTCGAAGCCGTTCTGCGGCTTCCACACCACGCTCCAGTCCTTCATCGTGACGTGGAGGAGCATCGTGGTCTTGCTCACCTCGGCGACGACCTTGGTGATGTCCATGTAGCGGCCGGACGAGAAGGTGGTGTCCTGGGGATAGGTGTACGTGCCCTTGGGACCCTTGTCGTCGCCCACCGGGTCGTCCTGGCTGACGCTGCTCCCGACGAAGACGATGTCGCTGGTGAACTTCAGCAACGCCGTCGAGATGTTCGCCGCCGGGGCGTAGAAGGCGACCGTGTGTTTCGTCTTGCCAACGGGTGGGAAGTTCGACACCGGGAGCACGATGCTCCAGGTCCCGTCCGACTTGACGTTCACGTCGGTGGCCGGGTCGTACGCTCCGTCGATGACCATCTTCAGGGCGGTGCTCGCCGGGTTCACCGAGCCGGTCACCGTCACGTCGCCGGTGAACGTCTGGCCGTCGACGGCCGTGCTCACCGTGATGGTGGCCCCGGCGGGCGGCACGGTGAGCACCTCGGTGGTCGCCTGGAGAATCTGCAGGGCGCGCCCCGGGAGCACTGCCACGACCTTCCCGCCGTCGCCCACGCCGATCTTGGTGCCGGCGGCGACCGGTGGAGTGTCGTTCTCGGCGTCGACCACCTTGAGCTGGGTGCCAGGAGCCAGGCCGGTGGGCAGCCCGGACATGAGCGTGCGCCCGTCCGAGGTATTCATCACCACGAAGAACGTGTCGCTGCCCTGCGCGCGGCGGTAGGCGAAGATGCCGGGTGCCGCCTCCTCGTCGTACAGCACGTCCAGCGTGCCCTGGGTGAAGGCCTTGCTCGACTTGCGGATGTCCGCCAGGCGCTTCAGGTAATAATAGCGGTCGCCCGGGAGGAACGAGTCGCCGTTCGCGCCCCAGCCCCCGGCGAACATCGATGCCCGCGTCTCGATGAAGTCCTGCTCGGTCCCATAGTAGACGATGGGGATGCCGGGGATGGTGAAGATGAGCCCCAGCGCCTGGATCATCGCCTTCCGGCTGCCCGCCTTGAGAAACCGCTGGTTGTCGTGGTTGTCGATGAAGGTCGGGTTGGCGTACGGGTTCGGGTAGAGCGACCGGTCCATGAAGCGGCCCAGCCGGTAGCTCAGGTACGAGGTCGGCTGACCGCCGGTGAAGACGCGGTTGATCTCCGAGTACAGTGGATAGGCGAGCAGCGCCGGCAGCTCGGGCACTCCCCCATCGCCCTGGTAGCTCGCCACGTTTTTGTCGGCGGTGTCGTTCAACGGATCGGAGTTCTCGAAGACCTCTCCGAAGGCGAAGAAGCGGTCGCGCCCCGTGGACCTCGCGACCGCCATCATCCCCGGCGCGTCGGTGGCGCTCGAGTAGAAGAAGTCGTTCCAGAAGGCGTGCGGCACGTACTTCACCGTGTCCACCCGGAACGCGTCGACGCCCACCTCCTTGATCCAGTAGCCGTACGAGTCGCGGAGCGCGGTCCGCACCGCCGGGTTCTCGGAGTTCAGGTCGTCGAGGTCCGAGACCTGGTAGTTCAGCTCCTGGTTCGGGTCGAAGTAGTCGGTGATGGTCGGCGTCCAGTGGTAGATGCCCGCCGCGCGCTGGGCCGGGTCCCGCGGGTCGTTCTGGTCGAAGGGCGACTGCTCGGGCTTCGCGGTGGGCACCGCCTGGGTGTTCAACGCCACGTTCCTCGTCGGGTCGGCCGGGTCGTAGCTCGGGGAGTAGGTGAAGAAGTTCCCCATGTGGTTCGGGACCACGTCCTGGATGAGATACATCCCGCGCTGGTGCAGGGCGTCGCTGAGCGCCTTGTAGGTGTCGAGCGTGCCCACGTGCTCGTCCACCTTTCTGAGATGACGGGCCCAGTACCCGTGGTAGCCGCCGGATTGCTGCAGCGGGTCCCACCACATGTTGGCCACGGGCGGGGTGATCCACACCGCGGTCGCGCCCATGCCCTGGATGTAGTCCAGCTTGTCGATGATCCCCTTGAGGTCGCCGCCGGAGTACTTGTCACCGTCCGTTGGATCGAACTCGCCCTTGCCCAGGTTGTCGTTGCTCTTGTCCCCGTCGTCGAAGCGGTCCGTCATCACGAAGTAGACGACCTGCTCCTCCCAGGCAGGGGAGGGGACGTGGAGCTTCAGCTGCTGCTGAGGCGGCGCGCTCGACGACGAGCATCCGAGCGCCACCAGGCAGGGCCCGAACCACCACGCCCAACGACGAACGAGTTCCATCCAGTGCCTCCCAGGCGGTGGAGCACCGCCCTGCACCCGCATCTACGCCGAAGCGGGCCCTCTGCGCACTGGCTCGGCCACTGACGCCCTGCGCAAGCGCCGCACGGGGCCGCCACCGCGCAGGCATCTCGCCCTCTAGCGCTGGACGAAGATGGCCAGCAGCGCCGCGACCTCCGGGTCGCTCCACGAGGCGAGCGAGGCCGGGAGCTGCAGCTGCAGCACATCGCCCTGGGGACCGCAGCTCCGGGTTCCGGCGTAGTTGCCCGCGGTCCAGACCAGATCGAACCGGCACGGACCCATCGAACCGCGGATCCGCGGCGGGCTCATCCAGAAGGTGGAGGGAAGTCCCCCGACGAGGCCCGTGGCACGCACCTCGGCCCCGTCCGGCTCCAGCGTGAGGTCCCAGGAGTCGGTGCCCACGCGCCCGGCGATCCCGTTGCCGCGCTGCTGCAGATCGACCGGGGTGTCGGTGCGCGTCGTGCCCTGAAGGTGCCCGGGGACGCGCCTCAGATTGAGGTTCGGTCCTCGCGCGCTGGTGTCGGTCACCGTGGCCCGGCGGAGTGTCTCGCCCCGGATCTGCAACTCGTCCGCCCCGGGCGAGGCGTTGAGCAGCTTCCACGCCGGTGCGGCGGACTCGACCGGCGGCACGGAAGCACAGGCCACCGCCATCAGCGCCACGGAGATCGCGTATCGCATCGTCCACCCTCCCGCGCCCGCTACGCATCCGGGCGGATCGTCAGTGGGGCGGAGATAAAGCACATCTGGCCGGCCGGGGAAGCAGAACGTGCGGGCCCGGACCGGGATCGCGCCGCACCGCGCCGAAATCGTCACCTGACGGGCCGGATGTTCTGGTTCATCCGGAAGAGCGCGAGCCGGTCGTTCCGCGCCCACGGTCATCCCCGCTGCGTTGGCCGGAGCCGGATCCACGCCGACGATCTGTCGAAGGGGAATCGGCCCGACGAAGTCGATCGCCGGAGGGCCGAAGGCGCGGATGGACCTGAAGCGCTCCTCGGCCTTGTCCAGCGGCCGTGGCTTCAGTCGCGTCGGCGCGGACGGCGGCCGAGGAGGGCACCGAGGGCGAGCGCGAGCAACGCCGCCGAGCCTGTCTGCCCCGAGACCTCGCAGCCCGGGCCGGTGCGGGTGATGCCCGGGCCGGCCGGTCCGGTGGTGCCGCCGGATGCGCCGCCCCCCGCCCCGCCCACCCCTCCGGGATCTCCCCCGGTTCCCCCGTCGCATTCCCGGGAGCCCAGTCCCGCCGGGTAGACTTCGCAGATGAACTGCTTGCTCGCCGGGTCGAGGAACCGCTTCGAAATCTCCCCCAGCGGACCGGTGGCGTACATGGTGGATGCCGGGTCGGGAGCATGGTCGAGCCCCAGCGCGTGACCGAGCTCGTGCGTCACCGCGTTCTGAACGTCGTTCCCCACGCAGCTCTGGGAGACCTGCCCCGGCGCGCAGGGCGGCGCGTCCACCAGGGTGAGGTAGGAGAGGGCGCCGTTGATCTCGATGTCCGTGTCCAGGAGCGCGCCCGTGGTGTCGTACGTCTGGAGCGTGACCGCGAGGATGGCCGCGCCGTGGTCCCAGCAGTCATACTTGTTGCCGCAGGTGTCCGTCTTCCGGCAGGGGTCGCCGGCCCCGACCGCGCGGAAGCAGTCGGCGGTGCGCACCAGGATGAGGTTCTCGTTCCTGCCGGTGCGGTCGTAGCCCGTGGCGCGCGAGGCCGATTGTGGGCCCTCGAGCAGGTCCAGGCTTCCGCAGAGCTGGCTCTGGGCGGCCCACGTTCCTCGCGCCCGGGAGACCGCATCGAACAGCCCGGGCCCGAGCTTGAAGTCCCCGGCGGAGCTCTGGACGAAGGTCAGCGGGCTCCGCGCCGGCGCCGTCACCGGCCAGCGCAGGCAGTGCAGCCCATCGCTGGTCCGCTCGCGCACGTAGCCTGCGTCCACCTGGCCGAGCATCAGGCCCGCTGCGAGGAGGAGCGGGGCGGTCATCGACCGGCCTGGATCGCGAGGCGCTCGGCGGGGGGGCTCACCGCCGCCAAGCGTAGAGCAGTCAGCGCAGCTCGGAGAAGGTGACCCGCACCTTGTGCAGCCCGCCACTGCCCGCGATCTCGCCCAGGTCCTCCCAGCCGGCCACCGTGCCCTGCCAGGTGTAGGGGGTGGAGGCCTTCGCCCGGGCCTCGATCTCCGCGGCGGGGAAGGCGAAGTAGAGCGGCGCCGGGGTCCCGGCGAGGTAGTGACCGAAGAGGAACATGACCAGCGCGTGCTCGTGCGAGTGGAAGCTGGACTTCCATTCGTTGCACTTCGCGGTGTCGGTCGACGGCCAGGGGTAGACCGGGGAGCCACCCGCGGTGATGCTGGGGATGATTTCCCCGATGGCGTTCTGCCGATCCACGTACTCGTTTCGCCAGTGGGTCGAGGTGTCGGTCACCGGCGGGATCCACTTCGGATCGTGCAGCGAGAGCGTGGCGGCCAGCTGATCGGCCTCGGCGTAGGCCCACCAGTCGGAGCCGTAGTCGTCGCTGGTCTCCGAGGCAGGCTGCTTCTTCCAGCGGCCGCGGTCGGCGTCGAGCGCGCGGGTGAGCGTGGCATCGGTCCAGGTGGCAAGGAAGTCCCGGAACGGCCGATCGTCGAGGCGCTTGTCGATCTGGGTGAGTGCCCAGTGCGCCTTCAGGATGTGGCCGTAGTCGCTGTGGAAGCTCCGGTACCTGCCGAGGGCGTTCACGTTGCCCCAGAAGAGCCCCTGCGAGAAGTGGCGGTCCCGGATGGCCACGGCGAGGGTGCGGAGGTCGGCGAGCATCCGGTCGCGATCGGCCGGCGAGGTGCGCACCGGCTGAACGAGCAGGATGAAGGCAGTGAGGGGATCGAGCTGCGACACGATGTCGGCGCCGGTGCCGCTGAGGAATGCCTCGGCGGTGAGGGACGCGTTCATGCCGTCACGGATTCGCTGGCCGGCCACGTCGAAGTACGTCACCGGGTCGAACAGGAGACGGCGGGTGTCCTCGACCTTCGCCTCCGCCTCGGGGTCGCGGGTCACGAAGAAGTAGGCGGCAGGCCCCATCACCGTGTACGCGGCGTCCTGGGTGAGCTTCGCGCCCGAGCCGGCCGGATTGCCGGCTGCGTCGAGGTCGGCGAACCAGCCGCCCACCGCCCCGTCCCAGGCGTGGTCGAGGATCCACCGGGTGCCCGCCCTCGCCAGCGCGAGCTTTGCCGGGTCGCCGGACAGAAGGTACTCGACGGCGTACCCGTACGTCTGGCGTCCGAGCATCCGAGGCTTCCGCGCGCTGTTGCCGGCGAGCGCGCCGGTCATGGTGCGCCAGGTGGGGAAGTTGCCCTCCGGGACACCTTTCGCCTCGGCCATCGCCCAGTACGGTGCGAGGTCCTTCTGGAGATGACCCTGGGCGCCACCGGGGTCGTTCCACACCGTGGCCGCGAGCGCCGCCGGAGCACCGCCCGGAGGCGGCGGCGTGAAGAGGTACGGGTCGGAGGGAGGCGGGGTCTTCTGGGTCTGACCGCAGGCCAGCGCGAGCGTCGTGAGGGCGAGGACGAGCGTGGGGTGCGGGTGAGCTCGGCGGAGGAGCGGGACCATGGCGGCGGTCTACCCGCTACGCGACCCGCTGCCGAGAACGAAGTGAGCGTTCCGCAGGCGGTCGAGCCCATTCACCGACGGCCTTGACGTCGCTGACGCCCCGATGGCCGCGACTGCTTTCTCGGTCACCAAACGGAGTACGACCTAGGTCGTACTCGTCGTATTTCCAGGCTCCGTGACAGCCTCGGTCGAGGGGAGGGGAGCAGCCCATGGATGCTTCGAACAGCAGGGGACGGGTGCGGCTAGGGGCAGTTCTGCTGGTCCTTGCCCTGGCGGGGCGGGCCCGCGCGGGCGGGATCATGCTCTACGAGGTTGGCACGCCGGATCTCGGTCTCGCCGCTGCCGGATACGCAGCGCGCGCGCAGGATGCGGCGACGGTCCTGACCAATCCCGCGGGGATGACCCGCCTCGACAAGACGCAGTTCCTGTTCGGGGGCCAGCTCCTCTACGGGTCAGTGCAGTTCACGCCCAACTCCCAGACCACGCCCTCGCTGGGCACGAACACGGGCGGCAATGCCATCGGATTCTTGCCAGGCGGGGGCGCATTCTTCGTGTGGAGCGCGTCCGAAGACCTCAAGGCCGGATTCGCCGTCTTCTCCAACTTTGGGCTCGCCCTGTCGTACGACGCTCCCTGGGTGGGCCGGTACTACGTCCAGTCGGCCACTTTGATCGGTCTGTCGATGATGCCCTCGGTCGCCTACCGCGTGCTCCCCTGGCTCTCGCTCGGCGCCTCGGCGAACATCATGTTCGGCGTGCTGAAGAACGAGGTGGCCGTGAACCGCCTCCTCCCCTCCGCATCTGACGGGACGCTCAAGCTCGACTCGAACACCTGGGGGATCGGGGCCGAGCTCGGCGTTCTGTTCGAGATCGCCAAGGGCAGCCGGATCGGAGCGACCTACAACACGCCCATCTCGCTGAACTTCGGTGCCACGCCGAGCCTGACCAACGTTCCCGACGTGCTGCTGAGGTTCCAGACACCTCTCTCTCTGGGGATGAAGAATCCACAGGGGCTCATGGTGAGCCTTTACCAGGAGGTGCTGCCCGGATTGGCGCTCCTGGCGAATGTCGGGTGGCAGAACTGGTCCCAGTTCGGCAAGGTGGACGTCCAGATCGCCAACGAGGCGCAGAGCTCGGCCGCGGTCAACGTGAACTACAAGGACACCTGGCACGCAGCGCTCGGGGCGCAGATCCAGGTCGCCCAGGGATGGCTGCTCTCCACGGGGATCTCGTACGACTCCAGCATGGTCTCCGATCAGCAGCGCGGCCCCGCACTGCCCGTTGGATCGGCCTTCCGGATCGCGGCCGGCATCCAGCACCCGGTCTCGGAGTCCGTCGAGCTCGGCTTCGCCTACGAGTTCCTCTGGGGCGGCAGCCTGCCGGTGGACCAGCAGCGGGGGCCGCTGTCCGGGCGCCTCGCCGGGTCCTACAACAACACGAACCTGAACTTCTTCGCGCTCAACGTGAACTGGAAGCTCTAGAGAAAGGAGGAGCCTCACGATGACCAACACGCTCACGACTTCGGGCGCACCCGACGCGGGCGCGTCGCATGGGCGAGAGAATGGCTGACGCGCGATTCCAGGCGGCCCGAGGAGAACGTTCGGCCACGGAGAGTCATGGAATGACCCGCTATCTGATCTCCTTCGATGATGGCGCGATGACCTTCCCCGAGGAGGAGGAACCCGCCGTAGCCGAGGCCGCACACGGGGTCCTCCGGGCGGCCCAGGAGGCAGGGGTGTGGATCTTCGGCGGCGGGGTGAAGCGCCAGCGGGCGAGCATCGTGGCGAGTGACGGCCTGGTCACCGACGGCCCATACCCAGAGACCAAGGCGGTCATCGGCGGGTTCGCGATCATCGAGGTGCCCTCACGCGAGAAGGCGCTGGAGTGGGCTGCGAGGTTCGCCGCCGC
>Ga0208851_1001004_pt1 | contig 10356 bp, 10 predicted proteins | sample NGESurshal092012_FD_184481 | JGI IMG/M metagenome (GOLD analysis project Ga0208851, IMG submission 184481) | Arctic peat soil microbial communities from Barrow, Alaska - NGEE Surface sample 415-2 shallow-092012 (SPAdes) | ecosystem: Environmental > Terrestrial > Soil > Wetlands > Peat ... | reverse complement strand
CGGGGCTCGGCATCTTCGGGGCTGCGAGACGCGCTGGTGCGAGGTTAGCCCGCCGCGCGCGCAGCTCTCCGAGCCTCGCATCCGCCTGCCGGAGCTGCCCGAGGAGCGGGCCGATGTCCGGCGCATCCGCGACGGCCGACGCCAGCCGCTCCACCCGGGCAGTCTGCCGGGCAATCTCCTCGTCCAACTCCATCGCTGGCGACACGGTCGCCCGACGTCCGAGCTCCGCCTTCCACTCCGCCGCGAAGCCCGCGATGAAGTCGTGGAGGAAGTCCGCCGCCGTGACTCGGATGGTTTCCGCAATCGCGTGCACGACTTTTCGCTCTGTGATGCTCCTGCCGTTGTTGCAGATGCTCGGCCCCCGAGTGCGGTTCGCCGCACACGCGTAGGACCGGTAAGCCTTCCCTGCCTTCCGCACGATGCCGTAAAGCGCCATGGACGCGCCGCACCGACCGCACGAAAGGAGGCCGCTGACCGGGCCCCGGTACTGACTCTGGCGCGGCTTGCCCGGGCGCTTGCAGACTACGCGCTCCGCCTGCGCCCGCGCGAAGGTGGCGTCGCTGACGATGCGCAGCGCGGGCCGCTGGATGGTGATCCACTCCGCCTCCGGATTCAGCACCGCGCGCGTCCCGTTCGCGGTGCGCACAAAACGCCGCCGGTTGAAGACCACCTCGCCGATGTAGCGCCGGTTGCGGAGGAGGTTGGCCACGGTGGCCTGCGACCAGCCTCGACCTTGACGCTTCCTGTACCGGGCAGCGTCGTAGGGCGCGGGGATGCCTGCCGCATTGAGCTGCCGAGCAATTTGCTGGGCCGGCGTGCCGGCACTGAACTCCTGGAAGATGCGGCGGACCACCTTCGCCTCAGCGGCGTCGATGACGAGCACCGAATGCGGGTTGGCCGGATCCTTCGGTGGGTTCTCCGGGACTGCCGTGTAACCGTAGACGCGGCCGCCAGTGTGGTAGCCCGCCCGGGCAAGCCCCTCGAGCCCGCGTCGCGTCTGCGAACGGACGCTCTCCCGCGCCATCTCGTTGACCAGTGCGGAAGCGCCGAACGCAAGCTTCGCAGCAGGGTCGGCGCTGTTCAGTCCGGACGTGCAGTCGAGGAGCTGCACGCCGAAGCCAGCCAGATCGCGGAAGAGCAGGGTCCAGGTGTCGCCGAGGTCGCACGACAGGCGCGAGAGGTCGTCCACCAGCACCACCTCGAATTCTCGCCGCCGCGCGGCCGCGAGCAAGTCCTGAAGGCCGGCGCGATTCAGGGTCGCGCCGCTCATGGCTTCATCCGTGTAGACCGCGACCACGGGCCAGCCCCGCTCGCCGGCGCGGCGCTCACACCGGAACCGCTGGTCCTCAATGCTCTTCGAGTCCTGCCTGTCCGTGCTGAAGCGGCAGTAGGCGACGGCTCTCATCGTCATCCTCCGCGGACGCGGCCAGGACCCTCCTGACCACCAGGCGCGCCAGAGCATGCACCAGGGCACGACGGGCAGCGTCAGCATCTGTACCAGGCGGGACCGTCAGGCACACGTCGAGGCGCGCACTGTCCCTGGAGGCAGGACCACCGGCGGGGCGGTACGCGTCCCCTTCGCGAAGTGACAACCGCCCGGCCCGCACCGCGCCGAGGTGGCGGAGGAGGTGCTGTGCTCGCCCCTGGTCCCATCCAGAGGAGAGACCGGCCGGGCCGTCCGCCTTGGGGGGCTCAACGACGCGGGGCACGGCGTGGGGCTCCCGGGTAGGCGGGCTTCTGGTCCTTCAGGGCCTCGTACCGACGAAGGAGCAGCTCCTGGACGTACCCGAGGATGTTGAGCTTCTTCGCCTTCATCTCCGCCTCGAGGACGTCGACCACGTACTGAGGGAGACGGAAGCAGGTGCGGAGCTGCGCCAGGACTTCGCGAACCGCCTCGGCGTTGTACGAGACCCCGAGAGCGGGTTTCAGAACCTCCTGAACGAAGTAGAGGTCCTCAGACGGAACCTTCACGTTCAGAGGCCGGAGCGCCGCATCCTCGGGCAGAGGGGTCTTACTCACGACCATAATAGATTCCAAATAGGACCCATTGTCAAACTCGTCCGGCCTATCGCGTTCGGCGCCGGAACCCCACGGGGGGTTGGCGTTTGCCATGGCTGCGCTACGGGTTGCGAGGAGTGAGACGGGTCGCCCCCGTGGCTACAGGGTCGTCGGAGACCTGCAATCTTGGCCCTTCTCCAGTGCGACCTGTGACCAGGTGCGTACGGCCCTTGCCAGGTAAGAAGGTTCTTATTACATAGTGCTTGTCGCAAACGCCTTGGAGGCGCAACCACCATGCCACTCACGAAGAAGGTACAGCAGATCGGGGGGAGTCTCGGCATCGCTCTGCCGAAGGCGATCATGGACCAGCACGACTTCCACCAGGGAACCGAGGTGGAAATCATCGACTTGCCGGAGGGCATCTTCATCGCGCCCGTTGGCAGAAAGAGCTCGTCGCAGAACCGGCGCCAGCGCGTGGCGGCACTCATTTCCGAGACCGTCGTTACTCACCGGAAGACTCTGGAGAAGCTCGCGAAGTGAGCGAACCGGCCTGGCTTGAGACGGAGGACGTCCTGATCGCCCAGCGCGTGGCCATCGACCTCTTTGGTGGGCTCCACGGCATTCGCGACATGGGTGCCCTGGAGTCTGCTCTCGCTCAGCCTAAGGCCTCGTGGGGCGGCGCTCTGCTCCACCCGACCGTCTTTGACCAGGCGGCTGCCTACGCGTTCCACATTACGAGAAACCACCCATTCATCGACGGGAACAAACGAGCGGGTCTCATGGCCGCCCGCATCTTCCTTGGCCTCAACGACTGGTTTCTCGCGGAGGCGGATCCGGAGATGGCGCAGGCCATGCTCGGCGTCGCTGACGGCTCCATGAGCAAGCAGGGGCTGGCAATGCTCTTCGAACGACTGTGCGTCCGAAGAATCCCGTAGCGCAGCCGAACACCGATGTGTCCGGCCGCGACCGCGCCGCGGCGCCGCTGATGCCAGCGTCCTCGCGTTGATGTCTTGACTGGCTCCACTCCGATGTCCCGCCACCTGCTCACCCATCTCGCGACTCCGCAGTCACTACCACGCCGGCCTTCAGTCACCCATCCCGCGGGCCCTGCTGTCACCCATGCCCCTGGCAATCCGGTCCGTACCCTTGCCGTTCACCACCCTCCCGTGTCCCACCCATCTCCGGCTTCCCACTCTGCTCTTTGCTTTGACCCTCCTCTGGACTCTCCTGAGGAACTCTTTTCGCCCTCGCCCACCCCGTCGAATTTGAGGGGACCCCCAAGTTTCCCGTCCACGCCCTCATCTCATCGTTGCGAGGGCGTGGACGGGAAAGTTGGGGGTGCTGTCCGTGCCGTGGCCGAGACGGGGCGGGCGAGGGCGTACGGGCGCGAATTGCCTGAAAACCGCCGCTTGAATGCGCTCCGCATTGTGCCCGGTAAACGGCCCAACAATGCGCCCGATCCGGGAGCGCATTGTGGAGCGTATTGTCGAGCGCATTGGAGAGCCACTTCGAGGCCCCAAAGGGCCGTCCCGCAATTGATTGCGGGAAGTGCTTTTTGGCCTTCCAGTGCGTGGAGCAGCGTCGGGAACTTCCCGGCCAGTACGCCGCGCACGCTGCCCTCCCCACGCGACTGCGACGGGGACCCCGACTGACACCGCTACGGCGGCGGCACGGCGGCGGCGATCGTCGACGCGGCAGCGTGATCTCTGAGGAGGTGCCGATCTGTGGAGTGGGGACCACTGGCAGACCGGCCTGCCCGGCCGTCGAGGTGAACGAGACGCATGCCTGGGGACCCCGTGAGGATGGAAGTCGGATGGGTAGCCATCCGCCCCACCGTTCCGAGGGCGGACTGTGCCCAGCAGGGCGCTCATCTGTCTCGCCGCTCGCTTCCGGGTTCGAGCTTCTCGGCTAGCGCTTCCGCAAGGCGGCTCAAGACGGCTTTCACTCTCTCCAGATCCTGGGAGCTCACCTTGCGCATGACTCGCTTCACGGCGAACTCGACGGTCGAGGGGTGAGGGCGGTCCATCCCTCGCCCCTTGGACGTCAAGCCCAGAGCCACGCGGCGGCTGTCGCGCGGGTCGCGCCGCCGGGTGAGGACACCCTTCTTCGCCAGGCGCCTGAGCCCGACCGACACCGTGCCGCGGTCGAGGTGGAGCACCGTCGCCAGCTGACCGGCGGTGATGCCCGGGTACTTTCCAATGCACCGGACGAACAACCGCTGCTGCGCGGTGACCCCAAGCGTCCGCTCCATCTGCAGCGACCTGCGCTCGAGCGCGTGGTTGAGCTGCCAGAGGTGCTGCAGGAAATCGAGCGGTGGTTCCAGCGGGAGCCCCGCCCTGGCCTCATCGAGCTTCATCCGGCCGCATCCTTTCGAGCTTGGACCAGGCGCCGCAGCACCTTATCTACTATCGCCGCGGGCGAGCCCCAGGGCCGAGCGACGAGGAACCGAGCCACGCGGCGGACCAAGTATCTCTACCGCACAATGGTTGGATATCCAATGGCGTTGTGTTACCCAGGCGAGATGACTCTCGATGAGCTTGGGCCCTCACCGAGCGGAAGCAGTTCGTCCTTGCCTGGGGCGCGCCGGTCGAGGAGCGGCTCGCGCCTCTCCGCGAGCGGTTCCTTCGCGAGACCGTCCGCTAGTGGATCCAGTGGGTCAAGCACTTCGACATGCCGCCGCGTCACCAGGAGGAAGTGATCCCTTCCGCTTGCCGCCTAGACGAGAGGATCTCGACCCGGTCAGCGGCATCATGCGAGGCAACCTCCCGCACGGAGTTCCGGTAGTGCGGGAGCCGAGCGGAGACCCAGGCGCGGACCATGGAGAGTGACGCCAGGCGGTTCGCGCCTTTCGCCGAGCTTCGCGCCGTGTCGCAGCGCTTGCGGGCCAGGGGATCACGGCTCCGGGAACGCGCCGGCGCATTGCTGCAGCGTCACTTTCCCACCGAGTCGCAGCACCTCTTTGCCCTGACCATCAGCGTCGGCCTGGTGTGCGGGTTCGTGGCCGTGGCCTTTCACCTCGGCATCAAGGCCGCCGAGTCGCTGCTGATTGACCGGGCCTTCCGTGCGCCGGGCAACAGCTGGATGGCCTGGGCGGTCATCTCTCCAACGGTCGGTGGACTCATTGCGGGTGCCGTCCTGACTTTCGTCGTCCCGGGGGCGCGAGGTTCGGGCATCCCACAGGTCAAGGCCGCCTTCGCGCTCGAGGGCGGACGCGTTCGCTTTCGAGACGCCTTCGGCAAGTTCTGGGTCGCCATTCTCCAGATCGGCTCGGGCGCGTCGCTCGGGCGCGAGGGACCGACGGTTCAGATCTGCGCGGGCGCCACGAGCCTCCTGGCGCGGTTGACGGCTCTCCCGGTCAAGAACATGCGCCGTCTCCTTCCGGTGGGGGTGGCGGCGGGCATCGCTGCGGCCTTCAACGCCCCCATCGCTGCGGTGACGTTCACCATCGAGGAGATCGTCGGGTCCCTCGACCACGCCGTGCTCTCTGGGGTGGTGGTCGCGGCGGCGCTCGCGGCGGTCATCGAGCGGGGCGTGCTCGGGGTGCACCCGATCATCGAGGTCCAGCAGCAATACGGGCTGGATCACTCCTCGTCGCTCGTCTTCTACGCGCTCCTGGGTGTGGCCGGAGGCCTGGTCTCCATTGTCTTCACCGACGGGCTCCTCAGGTTACGGCTGTGGTTCCGCAGCTTCTCGGCTCTCCCGCGCTGGTCCCATCCGGCAGTCGGGGGGCTGGCGACCGGAATCCTCGCCGTCCTGGTGATGAGGTTCGTCGGCACGACGGGAGTCACCGGCGGCGGCTACGAGACGCTGGGCCGAGCCCTGAGCGGGCAGCTGGGACTGAAAGCCTTGCTTGCGCTCTGCGCGGTCAAAGGAATCGCGACGGTCTTCTCGTACTCCAGTGGCGGTGCCGGCGGCATCTTCGCCCCGGCCCTCTTCATCGGCGCGATGCTGGGTGGCGCGGTGGGCTACCTCGACGTGGCGGCCTTCCACCACGAGGGCCGGCAGCTCGGCGCCTTCGCGCTGGTGGGGATGGGAGCGGTGTTCGCGGGCGTCATTCGCGCGCCCATCACCTCGGTGCTCATCATCTTCGAGATGACGGGCGGTTACGGTCTGGTCCTCCCCCTGATGCTGGCGAACATGACGGCGTACGTTCTGGCACGCCGGTATCGAGCAACCCCCATCTACGAGGCGCTGCTCGAGCAGGACGGCATCGTCCTCCCTCACGCCTCGCCGCGTGGCCATCCGCTCGAGCAGCTGTCGGTCGCCGACGCGATGACGGCGGGGGTGGTGTCGGTACGGGGGACAGGAGCGGTGGGGGAGGTGAGGGAAGGGCTCGCACCGAGGAGCTTTCAGATTCTCCCGGTGCTCGACGACCAGGGAGGCCTTCTCGGCGCAGTGCCTCTTGCCGACCTTCGGGCCGCTCCGGCGGCGTCCCCCGTTTCGCAGCTGGTTCAGCGCGTGGAGACGATCCTGGCCGATGTTCCGCTTGCGCGCGCAGTCGTTCGCATGAGCGAGAAGGCCGTCCGTCAGCTGGTGGTGCTCGACGAGAAGACTGCGTCTCGCGTGGTGGGAATCTTGACCATCACCGATCTCATCCGAGCGCACGCCCGGGCAGTTGGCGTCGAACCAGACAGGAAGGCCGATGGCCGTTTGCCGCCGGGCCCTGGCGACGTCCGCGCACGCGACCTCGTCCGGGCTGCCCCCGCTCTGGTCGGGGGCGCCACCATGGACGTGCTGCTGCACACCTTCGCGACGTCGGCCAGCGACGTGGTCATCGTGCACTCATCCGAGGGGAACGCGACCGGCGTCGTGCTCCTGGAGCAGGTCCGTGATTTCCTCCACGATGAACAGCTCCAGCGGATGCTGGTGGCGGCAGACCTGGCGCGCCCGGTGCCGCGCGTCACCCCGGAGTCGACGTTTGGCCAACTCGTCGCGCAGTGCGTGTCAGCCGATGCACCAGCGCTGCTCGTCCCCACGGAGCCCACCGGGGAGGGAGTCATCACCCGTGCTGCGCTCGGCTCCGTCCTGGTGGAGTGGTATGCACACGTGTCCGGCGCCTGAGGGTTCGCCTTCGAGGCCGCCTCGGGCGGCCGGAGTTCGACTCAGCAGTTCACCACCGGAGGCCGTGGCTCACCGGGAGGCGTGGAGCTCGTCACGCCTGTTCTGGGCCCAGGCCTCCTCGGTGTGGCCCGGGTCTGCCGGCCCGAGAGCGCCATAACTGATGGTATCGAGCTGCTTGGGCGACACCCCGAGCTCCACGAGGTACTTCCTGGCCGCCTCGGCGCGTCGCTGGCCCAGGTGCAGGTTGTACTCCTCGGTGCCGCGCTCGTCGCAGTTTCCCTCGATCTTGACCAGAACAGGGTGGCGCTTGCGGACCAGCTGGGCGACGCGCTGAAGCGCCTCCATGCTGGCCGGCTTGAGGAGGGCGCTGTCGAAGTCGAAGAGGAGCGTCGTGCCTCGCAACGCGGCCGCCAGCTCCGCCGCCGGGTCGACTTCCGCGACGACCGGCGCCGGAGCCCCGGGCGGCTTCGGCCTCTCTTCGGGAGCGACCGCTTGCGCCGTCGGCTGAGGCGAATGCGCGCATCCAGCCAGCGCGAAGAGAGTGAGGACAGCGAGTGTCGAGACTGAGCGCATCGGTGCACCTCCAATGGTTGGATATCCACCAGGACATAGACACAGGGAGGCCCGCTCGACAAGGGCAATCCAGGCCGAGGGTGCCGAGAGGCTTCCGTGGACTGGAGAGTGCGGCGTTTCTGGTGCGGGGCCAAGTCCCCGTTGCCTCAGCGGGCGGGACGCCGCGACGAGCTCGCCGAGGCGACCAGCGAGTCCAGCACCGCCGGCTTGTGCTCGGCCCACCGCGCGGCGTGCCGGTGCTCGCCCGACTGCACGTCGGGCGGCGGCCGGCGCGCTTCGGCGCGGGGCTGCCGCGGCACAACGCGGGCCCTGCCCCTGCGAAGAGATGCCGGTGACAACCTCCCGACGAGGTCTCCTCCGAGAAGATCTACTTCCGTAGCGCGGCCACCCGTTCAGCGGTAACCGGCGGCGCGCTGTTTCCCCACGCCCCCCTGACGTAGGTGAGAACGGCCGCGAGCGCTCGGTCGTCGAGACGATAGCCGAACGCCGGCATCACGCCGTAGTAGCGCTGCGCGCCAACCGCGAGTGGGCCATTGAGGCCCCCGAGCACGGTCTTGATCAGGCGTTCATCGGACCCGAGGACCACTGGATCGCCTCGAAGGGAAGGAAAGGCGCCGGGCACACCTTCCCCCTGTGAGCGATGGCAGGGTGAGCAGGCCGCGGCGAAGATCGCGCTGCCGTCTTCGCCCGTCTCGATGGTGGGAGCTACGGGCTGGCCGCCGACTTGCTTGGCGAGCTCCGAGTGCTTCTTGGCGACGGCGTCGAACTTCTCGGCGAGTTTGGTGTCGCCGGCGGCCCGCGCCGCCTCTCCGCTCTTCTGGCTCAGGTTGGCCATCCCTCGATTCCAGGTGTCGAGGGCGCACGAGTGCTGCCACATCATGCCGGGGCCGCCCATCATCGCGCCGTGTCGCCCCCCCATTCCCTGCCCGCCCATTCCCTGACCGCCCATCATTCCGGGGCCGCCCATCGTCCCCTGCCCGCCCATCGGGCCGCCGCTCACCATCAGCTGGTGCATCTCGGCCATCTGGCGCGCCAGGCTTGCCCACGGCTCCTTGGGCGAGGCCCCCGTGCCGGCGAGCTCCCTGTAGAGGCCCTCGAGCTCCGCGTAGGTGGCTGCTTCGCTGGCAGCGGTGCCCCCATCGGCGGCTTGAGCCATCGAGGTCGATTGCATCGAGCCTGCCGCGGTGCTCACCGGCGGAGAGACCGTCGAGGTGGCCGGCGCGTTCGAGGGCTGGCTGTTGCTCCGCTGACAACCCAGGGCCACCGTTCCGCCAGCGCCCAGCGCGGCTGTCAGGAGGAGAGTGGCAGGGAGGGAAGGATGCAGCGAACGACGATGGGTACGCATCTCCAATTGCTCCTTTTCTGACCCGCCGAAACGCCGATCCGACAAGCGCGTCGATTCCGTGCAGAACCGACGCTCCGTCTCCATTGAATCTGGAACATCCGGGTCGACGCCTGAATTCTCGAAGTATCCGCAGCGTAGCGCCAGAGCGCAGACGAGCCCAGGGTCGACGTCGCAGACCGAAAGTCGGAGACGATTGCCGAGCTCAAGCAACAAGAGAGGAGGGTGGCCATGGTCGGCGATGGGGTCAACGACGCGCCCGCCCTCGCGACGGCGGACGTCGGCATCGCCATGGGTGCCGGCACCAACGTCGCGGTGGAGGCGGGAGACCGGAGCGACCCGCGCGACGTGCCCCGCATCGTCATCCTCAGCCGCGCGACTTACCGGAAGATGATTGAGAACCTGTTGTGGGCGGCCAGGGTGGTCGTCCGGGTCCGTCATCCCGCCGTCGGACATCCGCCAGCCGCCATCCATCATGCACGGCCCCACCAGGCCAGGACCCCAGCCCACGCACGGTTTGCGCGGGCAGGCAGTCCGGGTGCGCAGGTTCTGAGCTCGTCGTAGTGAGTCGGTCAGGCGTTGGGAAGTGCCGACGTGTTCACGGTCTGAGACGCACTCACAGTCGTCCTGGTCGCACCCCGTACGCGGTATTACATTCAAATCCGGTGTCTTCGGCGTCCTACCGCGCTCGACCCGGAATTAGCGAGAGGACCAGGCTGCCAGCCGACGAGCTCGAGCTCGTTGGGATTCGACCGCTGAGACCGTCACACCAGGGACAGCGGACCCGTTGCGCCCACTCGCATTGGAAGCGGAGCGCAGTCGCATCAACGAGACCCGCCACGAATCGAGGCCGCCACGAATCGCCAAGAGAAGCGGCAGACCACAACAGGGCATTTTTATTCGGCCGACGCCTCGGCGTGCGGTCGCACGAAGGGAGAGCGTATGAACGCCTGTGGATGGATCGGACTCGCAGCGGTTGCCGGAGGCATGGCGCTCGGGGGCTGCGCATCGACGAGCACTGCCCCCGCTCACGAGCAGCAGGGCATGGGAATGCAAGGAATGGAGATGCCCGGTGGCATGTGCCCGACGCAGGTTCCGGGCGCGACCGTATCCTCCACGGACGTGGAAGGCGGCGTCGCCCTCGACTTCAAGACGGGCACAGGGGACGTCGCGGAGTTGCGCCAACGCGTGCGGCGAATGGCCGACATGTACAACCAGCACGGGGGCGGGATGATGTTGGCTCATCCTGACGCTGGTCCTGCGGTCGAGGGTAGCGGCGCGGTGATGACCGGCGGCGGGATGACCGGCGGCGGGATGACCGGCGGCGGGATGACCGGCGGCGGGATGACCGGCAGCGGGATGACCGACGGCGGAATGATGAC
>Ga0208851_1001003_pt1 | contig 10362 bp, 11 predicted proteins | sample NGESurshal092012_FD_184481 | JGI IMG/M metagenome (GOLD analysis project Ga0208851, IMG submission 184481) | Arctic peat soil microbial communities from Barrow, Alaska - NGEE Surface sample 415-2 shallow-092012 (SPAdes) | ecosystem: Environmental > Terrestrial > Soil > Wetlands > Peat ... | reverse complement strand
TTTCCTCGTCCCCGCGGCACACATGGGGGACGACGTGGTCCACACGTGTGGCAACCAGAGGATCTTCTGTTCCCGAGGCTGCGTGAGCAGATGGCTCGCCGCCACGGGTCAGGACGAGGGCTATGTGATGGACCTTCCGACCCTCTGGGGCTTCGCCGCCCACTGGTATGACGGACGACTCGACCGCGGCTATGTCCGGCGAGAACCGTCGGCAGCGCACGACTACATGAGAAGCGTTGGGCTTTCGGGTCCTTCTGGGGACTCTGAGCACGTGCCGTCGCTCCGGGGGGAAGCGGGCGATCGACCGCGCAGATGTGCCGTCCTCGCACGGGTGCTAGGAAGCGGGCCCGCGCAGCATCGCGTCCAGTTCGGGGTCCGACCCGATCTCCCGGACCTCCTGGGCGCAACGACACGCGGCGGCCACCTTGGCAGCCCATGCCAGCGCTTCCTCGCGCGTGGGCACCTCGATGACAGTGATTCCGCTGATGGCCTCTGGGTTCGGCCCTCCGGTGACCGTCCCGTCGGGGTACACCATGCTCGATGGCTGATCCTCCAGGCCCCCCGCCAAGACGTAGACGCCGGCGTTGATGGCTTCCTGGCAGACCGCGTGTGCAGCCTTGGCGACAGCGGGCATGTCGCGCTCGGGGATGTGGTCCATCGCGTGGGCACCGAACGAGATCAAGTACTTCGTCATGTCACACCTCTCGCGAGTCGTGTGGACGAGGCTGCGGATCGCCGCTCGATGAAGGTACGCGCGGACCAACGCGATGACTAGACGCGACTTGTCGGTTCCGCTCCGTGCGAGCAGATGCGCGGCGCTGACGGGGCACACACCGTCTGAGCGCGTCACCGGGTGCGCGACGCAGCGGCACGTCGCGCAGACCGCGCCCGATGCCGTGGTTGGCTGAGCGTCGACGCCCATCGGCAGGACGAGCATCGCCGTCCGGCCTCGGCGTCGTACCGTCACGAGGAGGCGTCATGGAGTCGCGCACCTACCGTCAACCAGGCCTGGTCGTCACCGAGCACGTGCTGTCGGTGCCGCTGGATCACGCGGTTCCCGACGGCGAGCGGATCGACGTGTTCGCGCGAGCGGTCGTGGCGGTGGACAAGGCGTCGGACGCCCAGCCGTGGCTGGTCTTCTTCCAGGGCGGTCCCGGCTTCGAAGGACCGCGCCCGGACTCGGTGTCCAACCCGGAGTGGCTGGCTCGGGCGCTGGCGGACTACCGCGTGCTGCTCCTCGACCAGCGCGGCATGGGCCGCTCGACGCCCATCGGCGTCGGGGACGCGCTCGGCTCGGCCCCGGCGGCGCTGGCGGATCGTCTGGCCCACCACCGCGCCGACGCGATCGTCGGTGACGCCGAGTGCTTCCGGGCCGCGCTCGACGTGGACCGGTGGTCGATCCTCGGGCAGAGCTTCGGCGGCTTCTGCTCGGTGGCCTACCTCTCGGCACATCCCGAGTCCCTGCGCGAGGCGTTCATCACCGGTGGACTGCCGCCGCTGGACGCCGGGATCGACGAGGTCTACCGCGAGACCTATCGCACGGTCGCCGAGAAGACCGCCGGCTTCTACGAGCGCTACCCGGAGGACCGCGATCGGATCGCCTCGCTGGCGGCCCTCGTCGCCTCCGACGACATCAGGCTTCCCGGCGGTGACCGGCTCACGCACGCACGCCTCCGCCAGCTCGGGATCCTCCTAGGCATGGGCCCGGGAGCCGAACGGCTGCACCACATCCTCGAGCTGCCACCGACGAGCACGGCATTCCTGCACGACGTGGGGCGCGCGACCGAGTTCGCCCGCAACCCGTTGTACGCCGTCATCCACGAGTCCTGCTACGCCTCGGGGATCAGCACGGCGTGGGCCGCCGAGCGCGGGCTGCCGGACACCTACACCGATGACCCGACGCTGCTCACGGGCGAGCACATCTACCCGTGGATGTTCAACGACATGGCCGCGCTCGCGCCCTTCCGCGAGACCGCGCAGCTGCTCGCGGCCCGACCGTGGCCACGGCTTTATGACGCCGAGGTCCTCGCGGCCAACGAGGTGCCGTGCGCGGCGGCGATCTACGTCGACGACATGTACGTGCCGCGCGCCTACTCCGAGGAGACCGCACGCCGGGTCCGGGGGCTTCGCCCGTGGATCACCAACGAGTACGAGCACGACGGCATCGCCGCCGGCGGACCGAAGGTCCTCGACCGCCTCATCGCCCTCGTCCGCGGCAACGCCTGAGCCGTTCCTGGTGACGCCGCCAGCCTCTCGCCGGCTGCGCGCCCAGCCGCTCGAGCCCGACGCACTCGCCGCCGTACGCTGTGGCGGTGAGTGATGTGCTGGACGAGGGTCCGTTCTTCCATGGCACGAAAGCAGATCTGCGGGTCGGCGACGTTCTCACGGCCGGGTTCCCGTCGAACTACCGGCCCGAGGTCGTGATGAACCACATCTACTTCACCGCGCTGCCCGACGGTGCCGGACTCGCCGCGGAACTAGCGCCAGGCGAAGCTGCTCCGCGCGTCTACCTCGTCGAGCCGACCGGGGAGTTCGAGAACGACCCGAACGTGACCGACAAGAAGTTCCCCGGTAACCCGACCCGGTCCTACCGCAGCACGGAGCCGCTCAGGATCGTCGGCGAGGCGACCGACTGGACGAGGCTGACCCCGGCGGCGCTCCAGGCATGGCGCGACCGGCTGGCGGCGATTCGCGCCGATGATCGCGGCGAGATCATCAACTGATCGGCGAACGACGCTCGCGCGCCCGGCATCCGCGCGGTTGGATCCGAGCCTGGGCTTCGTGGCCGACCCGCGTGTCAACGCCTAGTCGCCAACAACCGCGCGGGCGGCTGGCGCACGATCAAGATGAGCCGTCCGGCCGCCTCATAGCTCACGCTCGCAAGGAGTTCCCATGACGCCACTGACGATGGGCGCGATCGACGAATCTGCGATCGGCCCGTGGCAGGCATCCATCAAGGCCGTCGTCGGCAAGGATGCCGACGTGGACGGCCTGCGGGCGCGGGCGGCGGCGGCGGGGACCTGGCACGACCACGGCGCGGAGTTCGGGGTCCTGGATGCCGGGCGTCTGGTGGCACTGGTGCAGGCCTTCCACTGCCCGCGCGTGAGCTCCCCCGGCTCCTACGAGGTCGGCGTCCTCGTCCTCGAGCCGGCGGAGAGGGGACACGGGGTCGGCACCGCCGCACTCACCGTGCTGACCGAGCTGCTCTTCGTCGAGCGGAAGGCGCACGGGTGTACTTCTTCACCGACGTCGGCAACACAGCGATGCGCCGCAGCGGCGAGCGGGTCGGCTTCCTGCTGGAAGGCATCGTGCGCGGCAGCGTCGAGCTGGACGGCGAGCTGCACGACGACGCCCTGTACGGCCTCACTCGCGACGACCCACGCCTGCGCGCTGACGCCCGGCCTGAGGCGTAGGTGCAGAGTCGTCGAACATCGGGTCGCAGGTGGCGATAGGGCGGCGTCTGGAACCGTCTGGAACCATCTGGCTGGCGGGGTTGACCAGCGACCGCGGGCCGGGAGGGCGTGAGTGCACGCTCGGCGGCCCCGGACGGGGGGACCGGGACCGCCTCATCCCCAAGAGGGGCGATGGCCGGGGCGCTTGCGGGGGGATCGCTCGCACCCTCGTGCCACTTCCAGGGTAGATCCGCAGTTGCCTCGTTTCCCTGTTGACAGCGCTTTCGCACCTGGACGAAGGTGCCCCTGGCTCCCTCCACGAGGCGCGCGAACCGCTCCCCTGGGAGGGTGATCGGCGTTGCCTCGGGGGAGCGCGGCGATGAAGGACCCTCGTGCGAGGTCACGTTGCCCGCCGCGAGATAGGGGGATCAGGGTGAGTCTGCACGTACGCGACTACCAGGACGCCGACCTCGACTGGCTCGTCGCACTGCGCTATCGCTGGTACCCGGAGGCCCTTCCGGAGGCCGAGCTTCGCAAGGTGCTCGCCGAGCCCGTGCCCAGCGGTGCCGTGCGGCTGGTGGCCGAGCTCGACGGCATGCCCATCGGATACGCCGCAGTGGTCCCTCCGACGTACGACGAAGGCTCCGAAAGCGTGCTGGTCATTGTCGAGGAGGGCTACCGCGGTCGGGGGGTCGGCAGCCGGCTGTTCGTGGCCGTCGAACCTCATCTCGGGATCCGGGGGTTGCCCAGCGTGAGGGCCGTGCCCGAACGCGACGGCGATCCGTCGGTCGACGTCGCCGGGCACTGGGGCTTCCGCGTGCACGAGCGCGCCGTGGCCTCCCGCCTGGTTCTGGCTGAGCCGACGCCGCCGGTCGCACCCGCCGGGGTGTCCGCGCGAGTCGTCGACGACGCCGACCTGACTGCCCTGCTGCCCGACGTGGATGCGCTCATCGACGCGTCCAACACCTCGCCCGAGCGTGCGGCCGGATTCATCGTGACCCACGAGCAGCTCAGTGACTGGTGGCCAGGGCTCGTGTGGGTGGTGGTCAGCGTCCTCTCGGAACCGGTGGCGCTCGCGTGCGCCTGCCCGCACGACGGCGACACCTGGCACGTCATCTACACCGGGGTGCTGCCCGACCACCGGGGCCGGGGGCTCGCCAGGGTCGCCAAGCAGCACCTGCACGCAGACGTCGCCCGACGCGGTGGCCGCGAGGTGTGGACCGAGAACGAGTCCGGCAACGCGGGCATCCTGGCGCTCAACGAGTCGTTCGGTTACCGGCCCTTCCGCACCGAGCTTCGCCTTCGACGTGAACCCGGCCCGCGCGCGTCCCACCCTTCTTGGCGACTATGACGCGACTGCGGTGAAGAAGTCCCGGATCACTTGGCTGGCGTCGACCTGGGTGTTGCTCAGGAGCACGTTCTCAGCCATCTGCTTGGGAGTGAGGCCGCTGCCCACCGTTCCGCTGCCGGAGGCAATAGCGCTCTCCAGGGTGTACTCGGAGATCGGCAGCACGTGTCCGGGCCAGGCGTGGCCGTGGGACTTCAACTCGTAGAGGACGGTCGGCACGGCGCAGCCCGTCCAGCTCAGTGTCGTGGCGGTCGAGCCGTGCGCGGCTGTCTGAGGACCGGCGATGCACCCGTTGCGCTTGGCCACGGCAGCCATCACGTCAGCCACCGGCACGAAGACCGAGTTCCCGGCGATCGGGGCCACCTTGTCGTTCAGCCCGTGGAACACCAGGGTGGGCGTCGGCGGCCCTTGCGGGCAGGCGACGAAGTCGTAGCCAACCTCGACGGCTGCGATCCCGGCGATCCGCCCTGGGAGCGCGCACGAGAGCGTGGTGACGAGCATCCCGCCGTGGAGAGCCCGGCGGCGAACACGCGGCTCGGGATGATGCACACGGCGTTGCCGAGCGTGTCGAGCAGCGCGGCGACGAACGCGGGTTCGTCGACCTTCTTGCCCGCGCTGTCCCATCCGTTCACGTTGGTGACCACCGAGTTCGCATCGACGAGGCTGCCCTCGGGGTAGACCACGACGAAGCCGGGGTGGCTGGAGAACTCGTCGATGGATTCCTGAGTGGCGGCGTCCGACCCGGCGCCATGGAAGGACAGCAGGACCGGGAGAGGTTGCGCAGGCTGGGCGTCAGCAGGCACGCGCACGACGGCGTGGCGCACGAGCCCGTTCACCGTCACCTGGAGCCAGTCCGTCGCCGGCAGGGTCGCTGACAGGTGGTCGCACGCCGGACTCGATGACGACACGCCGGTCGGAGTCCCCGGTGCCCCGCCGGTCGACGTCGTACTCGCCGGTTGTTGCCCCGCGCTGCCGCATGCGGCCAGCAGTAGCGCGACCGTCGCGATGACTGCGAACTGAGAGGCTCTGAGGCTGTTCATCGCACACCCCCGACCGGGGCGAGCAGGCCATCAACCACCTGGCTGGGAGCCGATCGGCTGAGTCCGCTCCGCTGGTCCATTGTCGTCCTGGCCGCGCCGGTGACGCGCGCCGGTGGGGTGCCGCGGCGAAAGCGATGCCCCCCTTCAGGGAGCCTGCACCGCCCTCAGACCAAGCGTCACGCCCAGATGCTCAGAAGGGTCCTGAGCACCTCTGGCCAGTGGCTGTCGCACACGTCCAGATGCCCCTCGCCGGGGAAGATCACCAGCTCAGAACCCGCAATCTCCTCCGCGTACCAGCGCCCGCCGCGTGCACCCTCGCCATCGCCGTCCCACACCACAGTCGGGGCAACAACGTCGTGCGGGTCCACGTCCCAGGTCCCGCCCCAGGCGAGGTTGTCGAACACATAGCCGTCCAGGCCATCGAGAACCACAGCCATGTTCTCGGCCCAGAGCGCCCGATAGGCGTCGTCATGGAACAGGGGGCTCGCCGGGTCGTCGAGGATGGCATCGACGCGGGCATCGTCGTCGAGCGGCCTCAGCACGCTCATCTCGCGCTCGGCTGTCGAACGAACACCCGCCCAGGCGCCGGCCACGTCGCCGTCGTCGAGCTGTGCCAGGTAGTCGCGGTACTCGCGATCCTCCCGGTCCTCCGCCTTCGGTTCGTCGAGAAGACGCCACGGACCGACACCGCCCACGACGGCCAGGGCGCGAACCGCGTCGGCGTCGGCCACCGCGGTGGCCAACGCGAACGGCCCGCCACCGGAGACACCGAGCACCGCGTACTCCCGCATCCCCAGACCGGCGGCCAGGGCGGCGGTGTCCCGTCCGGTGGCCAGCAAGCTGGGCGCACTGGTGACAGGCGTCGAACCGCCATACCCAGGTCTGCTCACCGATACCAGCCGCACACCGCTCGCAGCGGCCGGCTCGTGTCCCCAATGCCCTAGCAACCGAGACGCCGGCGTTCCCGGGTGGAAGATCACCGGACGCCCGTTGGGGTCGCCGCCTTCCCAGTACTCCAGGACTCTGCCGTCCGGCAGCACGAGGTTGGCATCAAGTCCGTAGTCCGCCACGTCCTGAGGCTACGACGCCATCCCCCTGCCGCGGGGGCCTACGACGCGCCGGACTCCAGCTCATCGATCACCTTCGCGAGTCGTCGTTGGCGTGTCTCGTCGGTCTTCGCACCGGAGACCGAGAGGACATGGCGCTTCTTGTTCGAAGGCGACAAGGCCTCGAACGCTCGACCGGCGTCAGGACTGGCCTTCAACGCCTCGGCCAGGTCCGACGGGACCTCGATGTCACGAGGTGCGTCATCGAGGGTGAGCTGGACGCGGAGCTGGTCACCTGCCTGAACCCCCGCGGCGCCACGATGCTCTGCACTGACCGGGATCAAGTGGCGCCCGCCCATCACGCCGATGGTGGTGCGGTAGGAGTAGCCGCCGAACTCGACGACGACGGCGGGACGCTTCCCGCCGTTGAGCGACTCGATCACGTTCGGCGGCACCTCGATCCCCGTGGCGGTCTTGCCGTTGAGCGCCAACTCCGCGGAGAACTCGACCATGGACGCCTCCCAACCTCGCTCGATGACCGGATCATGATGCAGAAGCACATGCTGCCGGACCCAGGTCGAGAGCACTGCTCGGACCGTCCGGGCGACGACATCTGCGGGCAGGATCGGGCAGACTCGCCCGCGTGGAGACGCGCACCGATCGCCTGACACTTCGGCGATGGGATCCGGACGACGACGCCGACGTGCGCGCAGCATTCGACATCTACCGGCGGACGGCCGTCGTCGAGTGGTTGAGCCGACCGCCGCAGCCGTTGGAGTCCGAAGGCGCGACCCGCGATCGCCTGCGCCGCTGGGTAGGCGTCAGTGTCGAGCGGCCGGGCTTCGGCTTGTGGGCGGTGGTGCCGGCCGTCGTGGGAATGCCCGTCGGGACGGTGCTCCTGGTGCCTCTACCTGGGGCAGGGCGCGTCATGACCGACGATGTCGAGATCGGCTGGCACTTCCATCCGGATCACTGGGGCAACGGGTATGCGACCGAGGCGGCCCGCGCCGTGCTGGATCACGCGTTCGACGACCTCGAGCTTCCCGTCGTCAACGCCATCGCCTATGAGGGCAACGAGGCGTCGTTCTCGGTGATGCGACGGTTGGGTATGACCTATCGAGGGATCAGCGATCGCTGGTACGACAAGACATTCGAGTGGTGGACAGCGGAGCGGGTCAGCCCGACTGCCCACCAGTGAGGGCTCCTCACCTGCACCCCGTTCGCGCGACCAGCCACTGCCTGTACGCCACGACGATCCATCGACTCGAATCGGAGGCACGGTGAAGCTGCTGCTCACATCGGGCGGCGTCTCGAACCCGAGCATCCACGCCGCTCTGGTCGACCTCCTGGGCAAGCCGATCGCCGACTCCCACGCGCTCTGCATTCCGACGGCGGAGTACGGGCACCCCATGTGCACTCCCGCCTCGGCCTGGCGCTTCATCGCCGGCCAGACCCCGGCCCCGATGTGCGACCTGGGCTGGAAGTCGCTGGGCGTCCTGGAGCTCACCGCGCTGCCCAGCATCGGGGAGGAGCGCTGGGCCCCGTGGGTCCGGGAGGCCGACGTCCTGCTGGTCGACGGCGGCGACGCGACCTACCTGTGCCACTGGATGCGGCAGTCCGGGCTCGTGGACCTCCTGCCGTCCCTGCCCGACACGGTCTGGGCGGCGGTGAGCGCCGGAAGCATGGTGATGACCCCGCGCATCGGGGAGGACTTCGTCAGCTGGAAGCCGCCCACAGGTGGCGACAGCACGCTGGGGCTCGTGGACTTCTCGATCTTCCCGCACCTGGGTCACGAGCTCATGCCGGAGAACACCATGGACGAGGCCGAGAGGTGGGCGGCCGGCCTCGGCGGACCGGCGTACGCCATCGACGACGAGACCGCCATCACGGTGACCGACGGCACGGTCGCCGTCGTCTCCGAGGGGCGCTGGAGACACTCCCCTCGTAGCCACCCACGCCGACCACGAGTGCGCGAGCACCATGCTGTCCGTGCAGATCTGGACAAGGCGGGGGTCCGTGGCGAACAGCAGAATGGTCGGGGACCCAAGGCTCGGGAGGATGACGCGTCGTGCCCAGCGTTGAGCGATACGGCGTGCGGCTGCACTACTCCGACTCCGGAGCCGGCCCCTGCGTGTTCTGGCACACCGGCGGTGGCGGCGACGGACGCATGTGGAGCCTCGCGCAGCACACGGCCGCGCTGCCGGCGTACCGGCACCTCGTCCTCGACCACCGGGGTCACGGCCGCAGCGACCGCCCCACCCGGCTCGAGGAGCACCGGATCGAGGAGTACGTCGCCGACGTGCTCGCGGTGCTCGCCCACGCGGGAGTCGACCGTGCCGTCTTCGTGGGCTACTCGGCCGGAGCCACGGTGGGGTGCGAGGCCCTGGTCGAGTCACCGGGGCGCTGGGCCGGCTTCGTCGCCCTCGGCTGGGTGCCCGTGCCCGACGAGAGCCCGGACGACAGCCTCGACGCCGCCGCCCACGCGCGGGCGGTCGGCATGCGTGCCGCCATCACCGAGATGTCGAAGCTGGAGGGTGAGCCCGCCCCTGCGTGGTTCCTCGACAACCTCGTCGAGACCGAGACCGACATGTTCGCCCTGCTCCTCGAGGCCTGGGCGCCGGCCGCTGCCCGGCCCTGGGACGACCTGCCCCGCATCGATGCGCCCACTCTGTTCCTCGCCGGCAGCGAGGAGTGCTCCGCGGTCGATCTCTATGCCGCAGTCGCCCGGACCCCCGCGGCTCGCGGCGTACGGCTCCCGGGCTTCGGTCATCTGCAGACGTTCTGGCGCAGCGACGTCACGGCGCCGCTGGTCGCCGACTTCGTGGCCGAGGCCTGGGGCAACGATCACCGGCACTAGGGGTGCTGCTCATGCGCCCGGGCGCTACGCGACTCACGGTGAGATCGGTGGCGGGCCGGGTGCCCGGTAGGTCGGCCGAGCGGCGGCGGCCTAGGAGGTGGAGTCGCGCAGCGGGAGCGCGGGCCTCGGGGGGAAGGTCGGGATCTCCGGCTCGGACAGCCCGTCGATCGACATGGCCTCGGGAACCGCGCCCGCAGGCGCCCGGAACCCGCGGGACGCTGAACGGTCTCGTCACAGCGTCGATGTCGCTCGTCGGGCCGAGACCCATCCAGCAGGTCGAGGCGGATGCCCTTCCCGAGTCCGAGGACCGGCGCCACATCACCAAGCCGGGGTTCACGGGACTCTGGCAGATCAGCGGCCGCAACAATACGACGTGGGACGAACGGATGCGGCTGGACCTCTACTACGTGGAGAACTGGTCCCCCGCCCTCGACCTGGTGATCCTGATCAAGACGGCGAAGGCCGTCGTCAGCGGCCGCGGCGCCTGCTGAGCCGGGCGGGACGACGAGTCAAGGCGTCCCCCGTGTGAGGATGACGTCGTGACGAGGCACGCTCACGAGCGCAGCCGTCGTCGGACCGTCGGCATCGCCGTCGTCGTCGCCCTGGTCCTCGTCGTGGTCCTGCCGGCGGCGTGGCTCGGCGTGCGGGCGCGCCAGGCCTCGAGCACCGCGTCATCGCT
>Ga0208851_1001002_pt1 | contig 10363 bp, 10 predicted proteins | sample NGESurshal092012_FD_184481 | JGI IMG/M metagenome (GOLD analysis project Ga0208851, IMG submission 184481) | Arctic peat soil microbial communities from Barrow, Alaska - NGEE Surface sample 415-2 shallow-092012 (SPAdes) | ecosystem: Environmental > Terrestrial > Soil > Wetlands > Peat ... | reverse complement strand
AGTCGGGCTCGCCGCCCGACTCGACGTAGCCGAGCACGAGCCGGCGCCACAGGCCGAACGCCGGCTCGAAGTCGAGGTCCGGATCGGCGAGCTTCTGCAGCGCGATGCCGTCGGCGATCGCCACAGTCAGCAAGGCCATCGGCGCGATGTGCGCCGCGGGCTCCTTGTCGCCCGCGTCCTTGAGCGCCCACGCGTCCAGCTTGCGGTACCACTCGAAGAGGCCGCGCAGGTGCGGCTCCAGCTCGTCGTCCCGCAGGATGTGCGGGATGAGCTCGAAGAAGTTGCGGTAGGCGTCCGTGTCCTCGGGCAGCCCCTCGTGCAGCGCCAGCAGTTCCTTGCGCCGCTCGTCGCCGGCCGGGACGGCGGTCAACTGCTCGATGAGCTCGACGGCCTCCTGGTACATCACGGAGTCGACGAGCGCGGTGAGCAGCCCGGCCTTGCTGCCGAAGTGATAGCGGATGAGCGCCGGGTTCTCCCCCGCCTCCTTCGCGATGGTCTCGAACGTGAGGCCGCGGAAGCCGTCGCGAGCGAGCACGCGCTTGGCCGCGTCGAGGATACGCGCGGCCGTGGGCGCGAGGTCGGGCGTGGGATCGCTGAACGGCAACTCGTACCTGGTCAGCGCCATCACCCCTTTCAGGTCGTCGCCCGCGCCGGCTCGCCGCCGGGCCGCATTCGATGCGCACCCTATCCGATTCCGGCGGCCGCCCGCCAGACCCTCGTCCGGCGGCCGGCGCGCCTTGACACCCGGGGCGCGTCTGCTACTCTACCCGAACATTAGTTATGTAACTAACTAATCCTTCGTCACGGCCATCGGGGGGTGCCTGAGTGGAGAGACCGGTTCGCACGCGGCTCGGCGACGGCTCGCTCGTCGAGATGACGGCCGGCGAGATCCGCGAGGACCTTCTCGCCGGCACCGAGATCGGCGCCCGTCGCGCCAAGGCCCCGCCCCTCACCGGCGCCGAGATCGACCACCTGCTCGACATCTTCTCGACCGAGTCCAAGTTCAGCGCCGTCGACATGGGCGACGAGGTCTGCCTGAGCTTCGACGGCTCCGGTAACCTGGACTCCGGCACGCGCGTGGACGAGCTCTACAGCTACCAGAGCCACCGCGGCGCCGACATGCTCGAGCTCTTCTCCATCGACTACTCGTACAAGGCGATCAAGACGATCCTGAGCTACGAGACGCAGGCGATGAAGAACGCCCAGCTCAACCTCATCGCGCCCACGCAGTACGGCGCGATGCCGGACCTGGGCCGCTACTCGATGCCGGACGGCCCCATCCCGAACTGGTCCGAACTGATGCCGCTGGGCCGCATCCAGGAGGCGCGGGACGCCCAGGTGGCGGCCATCGAGCACGCCGTCCGCGACATGGTGTTCGTCGCCGAGGGCATGTGGGAGGCCGGCGCCGACGGCATGGACTTCGACACCGCCGGCGCCGCCGGCGACGGCGACCTGCTGGCGACCCTCACCGCGATCGAGACGATCAAGGGCCGCTACCCCGACATCGGCATCGAGCTCGGCATGGCGGGCGAGTGCGTGCTCGGCATGCACGGCGAGCTCACCTACAGGGGCACCCGGCTCGCCGGCATGTGGCCCAAGGCGCAGCTCGAGGTCGCCCAACAGGCCGGCGCCACCATGTTCGGGCCGGCCGTCAACGTCAACACGACGAAGTCCATCGCCTGGAACGTCGCCCGGGCGTGCACGATCATCAAGCCGTGCATGGACATCGCCGAGATCCCCGTGCACCCCAACGTGGGCATGGGCGTCGGCGGCGTACCGATGAGCCCCTACCCCCCCGCCGACGCCGTCTCGCGCGTCTCTCGCGCGCTGGTCGACATCCTCAAGTGCGACGGGTTGTAGGTGGGCGTCGGTGACCCTCTGGGCATGGCGTGCACGCACGCGCTGGCCTCGGGCATGGGTGGGATGCGGACCGCCGGAGATCTGGTGGGCCGCATGCAGATGACCCGGGGGATGCGCCTCAACGAAGCCAAGGCCTACGTGGCGGAGAGGCTCGGCTGCGCTGTGGCCGACCTCGCCGACCCGATCACCATGCACGACGTGCGCCGCGACCTCGGCCTGGGCCGGATCCCGGTGCAGGAGCTCACGTATCCCACGCACGCCGGCGCCATGGAGGCGAAGTTCCACATCGCCGAGGTGCTCGACGTGCCCATCAACAGCGTGGCGCGCTTCCAGGAGTGCGCCGGCCTCGATCGATCCAGACCAGGAGGAACGGTGTGAAGAGGAACCTGCACGCCGGCGGCACGCGCAGTCGCGGGCTGAGCGTCAACGTGTTCACGGAGTCCGAGCTCGAGGACATCCACCTCGCGTCGCTCGAGGTGCTCGAGCGCACGGGCGTGTTCGTCGAGGCCGACGACGCGCGCGACATCTTCAGGGACGGCGGCTGCACCGTCGACTCCGAGACGCGTATCGTGCGCATCCCGCCGCACATCGTGGAGGACGCCATCGCCTCCTCGCCGAGCAAGTACGTGCTCTGCGGGCGCGACCCCAAGAACGACTTCCTCATGGAGCCGGGCCGGGTCGCGTTCACCAACTTCAGCGAGGGCATCCGCGTCATCGACGTCGACAGCGGCGAGTACCGCGAGTGCACGCTCAAGGACGTCGGCGACATCGCCCGCCTCAACGACTACCTCAGCGAGATGGACACGCACGAGATCTCCGTGGGAGCAAGGGAAGTCCCGCCGGAGACCGCGGCCGTCCACAACACCGAGGCGCAGCTGCTCAACACGACCAAGCCCATCGGCATCGGGCCGCTCTCGGGCATGGAGTGCCGCGCGATCCTGCGCATGTGCGCCGAGGTCGTCGGCGGCGAGGACGAGCTGCGCGCCCGGCCCATCGTGTACGGCGGCGTCTGCCCGGTCAGCCCGCTCAAGCTTCCCAAGGACGCCACCGAGGTCATCATCGAGTGCGCCCGCTGGTGGATCCCGGACAACATCCTGAGCATGGCGATGGCCGGCGGCTCCAGCCCGGTCACGCTCGCCGGCACCCTGGTCACGCACAACGCCGAGGTGCTCAGCGGCATCGTGCTCGCCCAGCTCGCGGAGCGCGGCTGCCCCATGATGTACGGAAGCTCCACGACGGCGATGGACCTCAAGCTCGCGGCGGCCTCCGTCGGCTCGCCCGAGATCGCGCTCATCAGCGCCGGCGTGGCGCAGCTGGCCAGACGCTACATGATCCCGAGCTTCGTGGCGGGGTTGTAGGCAGACTCGAAGCTCGGTGACGCGCAGACCGGTCACGAGAAGACCCTCACCGGCCTTACGGCAGCGTTGGCAGGCGCCAACCTGATCTATGGTGCGGGGATGATCGAATCGGGCGTCACCTTTGACAGCGCGCAGTTCGTCATGGACAACGAGATCGCGCGCATGATCAAGCACGTCGTCGGCGGCATCCGCGTCGACGACGAGAGCCTCGCGGTGGACGACATCAACGCCGTCGGCGCTTTCGGCGACTTCCTCAGCCTCGACGCGACGATGCGCCACATGCGTGAGCTGAGCCAGCCGGAGTTCCTCGACCGCCGCGTGCGCGAGGACTGGGAGTCGCGCGGCAGCACGGACCTGTACGCCCGCTGCCACGCCAAGGCCAGCGACGTGCTCGCCGAGTATCACCCCGAGCCGCTGCCCGACGACGTCGCGAAGCGCATCCGGGCGATCGTGGAAGAGACCGACCGTGCCGCCGGCGTGAGCGCCGGCGCCGCCTGAGGGAGAGCGACATGAAGGAACCACTCAAGCAGGCCATCATCGACGGCAACGCCGATACGGCGCTCGCCCTGACGCAGGCCCTGCTGGCCACCGGCGCCTCGGCCCGCGAGATCCTCGATGAGGCCCTGCTCCCCGGCATGGAGGTGGTCGGCGTGCGCATGCGCGAGGGCGACTGCTTCATCCCCGAGGTGCTGCTCTCGGCCCGCGTCATGCAGAGCTGCCTCGACCTGCTGCGCCCGCACATGGCCGCCGGCGACGAGGCTGGCGGCGGCACCGTCGTGATCGGCACCGTCGAGGGCGACCTGCACGACATCGGCAAGAACCTGGTCGGCATGCTGCTCCAGGGCGCCGGCTTCAGCGTCGTCAACCTCGGCACCGGGGTCTCCGCCGCCGACTTCGTCGCCGCGGTCAAGGAGCACTCGCCGAAGATCATCGGCATGAGCGCCCTGCTGACCACCACCCTGCCGCACATGAGCGAGACCATCGCCCTGCTCAAGGACGCGGGCCTGCGTGACTCGGTCAAGGTGATGGTCGGCGGCGCCCCGGTCACGGCCGCCTACGCCGACGAGATCGGCGCCGACGGCTACGGCGCCAACGCCGGCATGGCGGTCGAACGCGCGAAGGAGCTGGCGAAGTAGTCTGGGCCTGCGGGTCCTGGAGGGGGAGGGCCTCATGACGGCGCCCATCGACCGCGAGCGGCTCGCGGCGCTCAAGGCGCGCGAGGACGACGACTTCGTCGCGCGCCACCCGCGCTCGCGCGAGCTTTTCGAGCGAGCGCAGGCGCACATGCTCGACGGCGTGCCCATGAACTGGATGACGCGCTGGTCGAGCCCGTTCCCGCCCTACGTCGCCGAAGCGCACGGCGCCCGGTTCACCTGCGTCGACGGGCACGAGTACGTCGACTTCTGCCTGGGTGACACAGGCGCGATGACCGGCCACTCTCCCGAGGGGCCGGCCTCCGCCATCGCCGCCCAGGCCGCCCGCGGCATCACCACGATGCTGCCGACCGAAGACTCGCTCTGGGTGGCCGACGAGCTCTCCCGCCGCTTCGGCCTGCAGTACTGGCAGTTGGCGCTCACGGCGACCGACGCCAACCGCTTCGCCATCCGGCTGGCCCGCCACGTCACCCGCCGGCCCAAGATCCTCGTCTACAACTACTGCTACCACGGCTCGGTGGACGAGACGATCATCACCATCAACGACGGCCTACCGGGCCCCAAGCCGGGCAACGCCGGCCCGCCGGTCGACCCCACCGTCACGACCAAGGTGATCGAGTGGAACGACCTCGAGGCGCTGAAGCGGGCGCTCGAGCCCGGCGACGTGGCCTGCGTCCTCGCCGAGCCCGCGCTCACCAACATCGGCATCATTCTGCCGGACGACGGCTACCACGATGCGCTCCGCCACCTGACGCGCGAGACCGACACGCTGCTCATCATCGACGAGACGCACACGATCTGCGCGGGTGTGGGGGGCTGCACCCGAGCGTGGGGACTCGATCCCGACATGGTGACCCTCGGCAAGCCGATCGGCAGCGGAGTGCCCGCGGCGGTGTACGGCTTCGGCCAGGCGCTCGCCGACCGCATCCACCGCGTCTGGGACTACCACGCCGCGGACGAGTGCGGCATCGGAGGCACCCTGGCGGGCAATGCTCTCAGCGTCGCGGCAGTCCGAGCCACACTGGGCGAAGTCCTCACGGACGAAGCCTACGAGCGGATGATCCCACTCGCCGGCCGCTGGGCCGACGGCGTGCAGGGCGTCATCGACGAGTTCGCCCTGCCGTGGGTGGTCAAGCGCCTCGGCTGCCGCGCGGAGTACTGGCCGCGGCCCGTGCCGCCGCACAACGGCGGCGAGGCGGCGGCCGCCGAGGACGAGCAGCTCGACCGCTTCCTGCACCTCTTCATGCTGAACCGCGGCATCCTCATGACGCCGTTCCACAACATGGCGCTCATGGCGCCGCAGACGACTGCGGCGGACGTCGACCGGCACACCGCAGTGCTGCGCGAGGCGGCGCAGACACTCGTCACAGAAGGCTAGTCGGCGCGGAGCGGCTGCCAGCCGCTCGGGTCCGCCCCCGAGTCAGTGTGGGAGCGGGCGCGGCCTTCTAGCCCGGCGCTGGGCCCCGCCCGCGAGACGTCGACGGTGATCGTCCCGTGCAGCGAGCCCTTGAAATGGTAGGGCGGCAGGGCGTAGTTGCGGCCGGTCGCGTCGTCGACGAGGTCGAGCTTGCTCTCCCGGAACTTGTCATCGGCCGCGACCTGGACCGTCACCGTCGCGCCGACGGCCACCCTGGGAACGACGGCGTGCCCCGCCCCGTCGACCTGGTCGAGGCTCAGGCTGTCGAGCGGCGTCGATCCGCCGTTGTGGATGGTCACCGTCACCTGCAAAGGCGGCGTGAAGCAGCCCTGGGCACGGAGCACGAGGTAGGTCGCGAGCGCCGCCACAACGATCAGGACGGCGACGAGAACCCAGAGGCGCCGCCTCCGGCGGCGCCGGCTCAGCCTTTCGGTCACCAGTGCGCTCCCGTCCTCATGCGCCGTCGCTCATCTCGAAGCGGATACGCCAGCGCTCGGCGAGGTCCGTGGCGCGCTCGGCCTTGTCGTCGTCGAGGACGAGCACATACCAAGGAGCCTCCGGAAACACGCCGACCCCGCTGGGAGCCAGGACCCACTGACTCGTGGGGCAGACGTCCGCATCGATGCCCGCTGCCTGCAGCATGTTGCGCACTCGCCACGCATCTTGATGATTCTCGGTCTCGAAGGCCGCCACCTGCGCGATGTCGTCACTCACGACGTCACTCCCGCCAGCTCGGCATCCGCGGCGTCGACGAGCCGCCGGAGCTGGTCGCGAACGTCTTGCGGAAGCGGATCGGACGCGTGGGACGCGAGGATCTCTCGCGCCCGCTGCTCTGCGTTCTCCAGGGCGCCGCGCTTGTTGGCGGCCAGCCAGGCGTCGTAGGACGTCCGGTCCCAGACGCCCGGGCGCCAGATCTCTCCCATGTGCGCCCGCGTGTGCTTCTCCGCCAGGTACGTCCCGCTCGGCCCGACCTTGCGGATGACAGCTAGCGCGAGCGTCTCGTCGCTCACCTCGATGCCGCCGGCGACCTTCTGCACGATGCCGTACACCTCCGCCTCCAGCAGCAGATGCGCGTAGCTCAGGGTCTTCGAGCCGTCGAGCAGGCCGCAGCCGCTCATCATCTCGGCGCCGGCAGAGACGCTGGCCAGCGTCGAGAGTGCGTCGTCAACGGCTGCCTGCCAACCCGGCTCCTTGGCGCCGCTCGCCATGGTGCCCATGTTCATGGCGAAGCCGAAGTGGTGGGCGAGCTGCGTGGCGGCCGCGGCCAGAACGTAGTCCTCGGGGCTGCCGCCGGTGTACCCGCCGGTCTTGAGATCCATCACGGAGGGCGCGCCGGCCAGAAACACCGGCGCGCCCGGATGCGCCAGCTGCAGCAGGACGATCCCCGCAAGGACGGCCGCCATGTTGACCACGAGGTTGCCGGCCATGGTCGCCGGCGCGGAGGCGCAGGCGAGGGTGAGTGAGAGGAAGCCGACCGGAACGCCGGCCTCCGCGCAGACGAGCGCCGCCTCGAGGCTCACGGCCTCGTTGCCCAGCGGATCGACAGGGCAGGCGATGAGGCTCATGATGGGCCGGCGCCGGAGCTCGTCGGCTCCGCCGGCCACCACCCGCGCCATCTCGACCGCGCGTCGCGCCATCGCCTCGCCCACCACGTCGACCGCCTGGAAGTGCTTGCTCGTGTTGGCGAAGATCGCCTCGAGCTCGTGCAGCGGCCGGGTGGCCAGGGGCACGTCCTCCGCGGTCACCACGGGACCCCAGTAGAAGCTGACCTGCGGGACGGCGTCGACGAAGCGCGCGGAGTCTGCGACGTCCGCCTTGGTGCTGGGGCGCAGCTCGCCGGTGTCCGGATCGAGAACGCGCACGCCGCACCCGTCGTTGCTGAGGTGGCAGGCGGCTCCGTCGAGGACGATGTCGCAACGAGGGTCGCGGGCGGCGAGGAGCGGCGCCTTCGGCGCCGCCTGCAGCGCCGCCCGCACGACGGACTCGGGCAGGCGCGCGACCTGCGACGCGCGATCGACACGGCCGCCGCCGCGTTCCAGCGCGTCGAGCGCGCGCTCCAGCGGGAAGCGCACTCCGACCTCGGCGAGCGTCTGGAGGATGCCCGCCTCCAGCCGCTCCACGTCGGTCGCGCTCAGCACGTCCCAGCGCAGGCGCGGCCTGATCGGATCGATACGCAGAGCTGCGTCCGCCATCGCTCCTCCTCGTCGCCGCGCTCGATGCTATCCGGCGGCCGCGGCCCGCGTCATCCGGCATCCGCAAGCGATGCGCGGCCGAGCAGGTCCGGGGTCCCCGTCAACATCCAGCCCGCCCTGTAGCCTTCGCGAGCCCGGGCGGCCGTCCCCGTACGCGAACGGGGCGGCGAGGCGCTCAGCGCCTCGCCGCCCCGGCTCTTGCTCACGGCCTTCCGGCCGGTCCCCTACAGGTTCTCGTCGCCCGGAGGCAGGGGCGTCTCACCCGCGGGACCCTGCGAGAGAGGGATCTGGGGAATGGCCGTATCCTGGAAGTTGTCTTCGTTGAACGCCGCGCCGGCTGCGCCCTGCGGCGGACCCTCGACGGCGTCCGGCTCCGGCAGTTCCTGGTCGACCTCGGTGATGCCGAGCTCCTTGGCGTGCTCGGGCTCCTTCTCCGGCAGGATGTGCCGCAGGAAGCGCTTGGTGCGGTCGTCCTTGGGATGGAAGAAGACCTCGCTCGGCGGGCCCTGCTCGATGAAGTAGCCGTCGTCCATGTACACGACGCGGTCGGCCACGTCCCGGCTGAAGCCCATCTCGTGACTCACCACGATCATGGTCATGCCGCCCTCGGCGAGCTCCTTCATGACCTTGAGCACCTCGCCGATGAGCTCGGGATCGAGGGCACTGGTCGGCTCGTCGAAGAGCATGAGCACAGGGTCCATCGCCATGGCGCGGGCGATAGCGACGCGCTGCTTCTGGCCGCCGGAGAGCTGACTGGGGAAGAAGTCCATGCGCTCGGCCAGGCCGACCTTGGTGAGCAACTCGTGCGCCTTGCGGATGGCTTCTTCCTTCTTCAACCCCTTCACCAGGATCGGACCCTCGGTCACGTTCTCGGTCGCGTCCTTGTGCGGGAAGAGGTTGAACTCCTGGAAGACCATGCCGCACTTCATGCGGATCTCGTGCACGTCCTTCTTGAAGCCGCCGCCGTGGCTGCCGCAGGTAACGTGCACGTCCCCCACCCTGATCTCCCCGACGGTGGGATCCTCGAGGAAGTTCAAGCAGCGCAGGAACGTGCTCTTGCCTGAGCCGGACGGCCCGATGAGCACCAGCACCTCACCCTTGTACACCTCGAGGTCGATGCCCTTGAGCACGTGGTTCTTGCCGAAGTACTTCTGCAGACCCTCGACCTTGACGACGAGCTGGCGGCCCTTTTCGTCGGTGATCGTCTCGTGTGCGTACGTCTGTGTGCCCATGCTATTTCGCCTTCCCCTTCTCCTTCTCGCGGGCCTTGTCGCGCGCCATGCGCGTCTCGAGCTTGGCCTGCCAGAAGCTGAAGAAGATCGTGAGGGCCCAGTAGAACGCGGCCGCGACGATCAGTGTGGACATGAAGCTGAAGGTCGCCGCGCCGGCGAGCTGGGAGCGGCGCAGCAACTCCTCCACGGTGATGACCGACACCAGCGAGGTGTCCTTGATCAGGGCGATGAAGTCGTTGCCCACTGCGGGGATGACGATCTTGAGCGCCTGCGGCAAGATGATGCGCCGCTGCGTCTGCCAGCCGCTGAGGCCGATAGCCCAGGCCGCTTCGTTCTGGCCCTTGGGCACCGCCTGGATGCCGGCACGGAACACTTCGGTGAGGTAGGCGCCGTAGTTCAGTGACAGCGCCGCGACGCCGGACCAGAACGCCGGCGGGTTGAGCGTGTTCGGCAGGCCGAAGGCCTTGATGATCTCCGGCGTCACCTGGTAGATGAAGATGATCTGCAGCAGAAGCGGCGTCCCTCGGAAGAGAGACGTGTAGAACGTCGCGACCCAGTACGGGATGCGGCCAATGACCATGCGCCACATGTAGCCCCAGCTCTGGTACCGGTCCCACGCCTGCTTGAAGGTCATCTTCTTGGACAGCCGGCCCAGCGAGCCGAACAGGGCGAGGATGCTGGCAAAGAGGATCGAGATGACGGTGAGCTCGACGGTGACGATGGCGCCCCTGGCGATGTACTTCCACCAGTTCTTGATCACGCTCCACTTGACCAACTGGCCACCGGCCTGACCCTGGGAGTCGTACTTCCAGGTCTTCTCGACCTTGACGCCCTTGGTCGTGACCATCACGACCTTGAAGTCGTACTTGCCCGCGGTGTAGCTGCTCGAGAGCGAGAAGTGCAGCGTCGGCGTCGCGGGCGAGAGGTACTGGACGACGGGTGGACCGGCCAGCTTCTGAAGGGCGCCGTTGACGAACACCTGGCACTTGGCCGGATCGAGGGTCGAGCCGTTGGGCGAGAAGTTGACCTCGACGACGTCGCCGTTCCACAGCTTGCCGTTGCCCGAGGTGATCACAGCGTTCGGATCGGGGATCACGCCGACGGGGATGGGGGTGCCCTTGGGCGCCGTCGCGGCGGCGGCCGACGGCGA
>Ga0208851_1001001_pt1 | contig 10368 bp, 9 predicted proteins | sample NGESurshal092012_FD_184481 | JGI IMG/M metagenome (GOLD analysis project Ga0208851, IMG submission 184481) | Arctic peat soil microbial communities from Barrow, Alaska - NGEE Surface sample 415-2 shallow-092012 (SPAdes) | ecosystem: Environmental > Terrestrial > Soil > Wetlands > Peat ... | reverse complement strand
CACAGCGAACTGAAGTACGTCCCCGGCACCACCGGCGTGCACTCCTCGGGCCTCGACGCTCTGCGTGAAGGCAAGGGCGTATGTCAGGATTTCGCCCACTTGACACTGATCTTGTTGCGCGGCATGGGAATCCCGGCCCGCTATGTGTCGGGGTACCTGCACCCCAACCGTAAGGCCGTCGTCGGTGACACTGTCGACGGCCAGAGCCACGCGTGGATCCAGGCGTGGACGGGCAGCTGGTGGTCCTACGACCCGACCAACGACTCGGAGATCAACGAGCAGTACATCAGCGTCGGAGTCGGCCGTAACTACGCCGACGTCTCGCCGCTGAAGGGTATCTACTCGGGTGAGGGATCGACCGACCTCGATGTGGTCGTGGAGATCACCCGCCTGGCCTAGGTGATCGTCACCCGCAGCAGGTCGTCGCCGAGTTCGACACGACCGCTGAACTCAGTGACGGCCAGCGCCCGCCACTGGTCCGCCTGCCCGGGGGCCAGCGGCGGCACGTAGTGCGTCAACACCAGGGTGCCCACCCCGGCGCGCGCCGCTGTCGCAGCGGCCTGCTCCACCGACGAGTGGTAATCCAGGATGTCCTTGAGGCGCTGCTGGGGCACCAGCGCGACCAGGTCCTTGCGGATCACCGTGTGCACCAACGCCCCTGCGCCGCTGGCCAACTCGTCGAGGGCGGCACAGGGCACAGTGTCGCCGGCCAGCACCACCGAAGTGCCGTCGTACTCGATCCGGAAGGCGATCGTCGGCTCCACCGGGCGATGATCGGTGGGCGCCACCGTGATCCGCACCCCGTCGGCGTCCCAGACCTGCCCGTCGGTGTACTCGTACACCTGCACCGACGGGGGTTCGGTGATGTCGGCGTGATGCGCGATGCGGTAGGAGATATCGGGTGCCAGCGCGGCGAGCGTCGCCTCCACGACGGCCTTGGTGCCGGGCGGACCGATGATCGGCAACGGAGTCGGCACGAACGTCGTCACCCACCGTGTGGTGATGACGTCGGACAGATCGGTGATGTGGTCGCTGTGCAGATGGGTCAGCAGCAGAGCGGTCAGGTTGGCCGCGCCCACGCCCGCCGCGGCGGCCCGCATCAGCACCCCTCGGCCGCAGTCCACCAGAAACGCCGACTCACCGGCCTTGATCATAGTGGACGGCCCAGCCCGGTTGGGGTCGACCATCGGGCTTCCGGTACCGAGCAGGGTGATGTCGATCATGGAGTCGTTTCTACCCGCTGCGGCACCGTTGAGGCAGAAGCCTTTCAGGAGGTCACTCGCGTCCGGCCGACACCCAATTGAGGTCGACGAACCGGTCGCCGGCAACCGCGGCACCCGCGGCGTCCAGTTTCACCAGCTGATCACCGGTCAGCTCGATGGACAACGACGCGGCGTTCTCGTCGACACGGGCGGCGCGCCGGGTGCCGGGGATGGGCACCGACGCGATGCCGAGGGCCTCGGCCCGCTGCCGCAGCCAGGCCAGTGCCACCTGCGCCGGTGTCGCGTCCGCCTCATCGGCGATTGACGCAACCACTTGCGCCACAGCCAGATTGGCGTCCAGGGCTCCCTCGGCGAAGCGCGGCATGTTGCGCCGGAAGTCCGACGGGGAGGACAGGTCGGCGACCGAGCGGATCGCCCCGGCGAGAAAGCCTCGTCCCAGCGGGGAGTAGGGCACGAAGCCCACACCGAGTTCCACGGCGGCCGGCACGACGTTGCGTTCGACGTCACGACTCCACAGCGACCACTCACTCTGGACCGCCGCGATCGGGTGCACGGCCACCGCGGCACGAAGTTCGTCGGCGGTCACCTCCGACAGGCCGAGATGGCGGACCTTGCCCGCGGCGACCAGTTCTGCCATCGCTCCGACGGTTTCCTCGATCGGCACCGACAGGTCACGGCGGTGCATGTAGTACAGGTCGACCACGTCGGTGTCGAGCCGGCCGAGGCTTTCCTCGATGCACTGCCGCACATAGCCGGCGTCGCCCCGCGCCCGAAGCCGGCCGACGTCGAGATTGTCGATGCCGAACTTCGTCGCCAGCGTCACCTCATCGCGGCGATCGGCCAGCAGTCGCGAGATCAGCTTCTCGTTGCTGCCGCCGCCATACACGTTCGCGGTGTCGATGAATGTCACACCGACGTCCAGGCAGTGATGCAACGTCGCCAACGACTCCGCGTCGTCGACCTCGCCGTACACCGGGGTCAGCGCCATCCCGCCGAAACCGATCGCAGTGACCGCCAGGCCATCGCCCAGCACCGTCTTCGGCAGTGTGCCCATCCCGAACTCCTCGCGCTCTGCTCCAACACCAACACACCCGGTTTGCGTCCGCCGCGACCGGGTACGGCCTAGCCTTGTGAGAGATCGATCACAAGGGAGTGACGATGCGCATCGCGGACATTTTGCGGAGCAAGGGATCGGCGGTGGCCACGGTCACCGAGACGACCTCGGTGAGCGGGCTGCTGACCGAGCTGGCCGCCCACAACATCGGCGCGATGGTCGTGGTCGGGCCGGACGGTGTGCTGGGCATCGTCTCCGAGCGCGACGTGGTGCGCAAGCTGCACGAGCGTGGCCCCGACCTGCTGCGTCATGAGGTCAAAGACATCATGAGCAGCGTCGTGGTGAGCTGCACCCCCGATGATCACATCGACGATCTCAGCGCCCTGATGACCAACAACCGGGTACGGCATGTCCCGGTGCTGCATGACGGACGGCTGGTCGGCATCGTCAGCATCGGTGACGTGGTCAAGAACCGGATGGAGGAGTTGCAGGCCGAGCAGCAACACCTGCAGGCCTACATCACCCAGGGCGGCTGACCCGGCGGCCGCTCAGCTCCAGGAGTACTCGACGCGCAGCCTGGTGGCGATCAGCTCGAAGGTCTGCTCGTCAAGGATCGCGCCTTCGCGGCGGATGCCCTCCTCGGGAACGTCGAGCACCCGATCCAGGCGCACCCAACTGGGCCGGGAGTCGTAGTCCCAGCTGCCCGAGCCGATGCCGACCCAGTTGCGGTCGTCGTCGTGGTGGGTCTGGCTGGACAACATCAGGCCCAGCAGGACGCTTCGATCACGGCCGACGACGAGCACCGGGCGGTCCTTGCCCTGGGTCGGGTCGTCCTCGTAGACCACCCAGGTCCACACGATCTCGCCCGGATCAGCTCGCCCGTCGAGGTCGGGGGCATAAGAAACCCGGCGGGCGCGGTGCGCGGTCGGAACGCTGTTCCTGGTGACCGGCCGGCCCGCGGTGATCGCGGCGGGCTTGTCGGTGGCGACGGCGGTGGCCAGGAGGGCGTCGATGCCCATCTGGATGCCCTGCTGGATGGTCCGCTGTACGGACTGTGGACTTTGCAGGTGCCGGATGAACTTCGGGGCCTCGTTGAACACGAGGTTCTCTGCGAGCCGCTGCAACGTCTTCCACTGCGACGCCATTCTCGACAGCATAGGCGAGCGATTGTGCTCGGCGGCGCCCGTGTCGATACGCTTGACGTGCCCACCGGCCCTACGAACACCGCCCGACCAGGAGATTCCCATCAGCAGTTTCGCCGACCAGACCTTCACGGCGCCGGCGCAGATTCGGAACTTCTGCATCATCGCCCACATCGATCACGGCAAGTCGACGCTGGCCGACCGCATGCTGCAGCTCACCGGGGTCGTCGCCGACCGGGACATGCGTGCGCAGTACCTAGACCGGATGGACATCGAGCGCGAACGCGGCATCACGATCAAGGCCCAGAACGTGCGGCTGCCCTGGAAGGTCGGTGACACCGATTACGTCCTGCACCTGATCGACACCCCGGGCCACGTCGACTTCACCTACGAGGTCTCGCGCGCGCTGGAGGCCTGCGAGGGCGCGATCCTGCTGGTCGACGCCGCCCAGGGCATCGAGGCCCAGACCCTGGCCAACCTCTACCTGGCGCTCGACCGGGACCTGACGGTCATCCCGGTGCTCAACAAGATCGACCTGCCCGCCGCCGACCCCGAGCGCTATGCCGGTGAGATCGCCCACATCATCGGCTGCGAACCCGGCGACGTGCTGCGGGTCTCGGGCAAGACCGGCGAGGGTGTCGCCGAACTGCTCGACGAGGTCGTCCGCGTGGTCCCCGCGCCCACCGGCGATTCCGACGCCCCCGCCCGGGCGATGATCTTCGACTCGGTCTACGACATCTACCGCGGCGTGGTGACCTACGTGCGTGTGGTGGACGGCAAGATCACCCCCCGCGAGCGGATCAAGATGATGTCCACCGGCGCCACCCACGAACTGCTCGAGGTCGGCATCGTCTCCCCGGAGCCCAAGCCGACCGACGGCCTGGGCGTCGGCGAGGTGGGCTATCTGATCACCGGCGTGAAGGACGTGCGCCAGTCGAAAGTCGGCGACACCGTCACCTCCGCACGCCACGGCGCCACCGAGGCGCTCATCGGCTACCGCGAGCCCAAGCCGATGGTCTACTCCGGGCTCTACCCGGTTGACGGCTCGGACTACCCGAACCTGCGCGACGCCCTGGACAAGCTGCAACTCAACGACGCCGCGCTGACCTACGAGCCCGAGACCTCGGTGGCGCTGGGCTTCGGGTTCCGGTGCGGGTTCCTGGGACTGCTGCACATGGAGATCACCCGGGAGCGCCTCGAGCGCGAGTTCGACCTGGACCTGATCTCGACCTCGCCGAACGTCGTCTACCGGGTCATCCAGGACGACGGCAGCGAGAAGATCGTCACCAACCCGTCGGACTGGCCCGAGGGCAAGGTCCGCGAGGTCTACGAGCCGGTGGTCAAGACCACGGTCATCGCGCCGAGTGAGTTCATCGGCACCATCATGGAGCTGTGCCAGTCGCGGCGCGGTGAGCTCGGCGGGATGGACTACCTCTCACCGGAACGCGTCGAGCTGCGCTACACCATGCCGCTGGGCGAGATCATCTTCGACTTCTTCGACTCGCTGAAGTCGCGCACCCGCGGCTACGCCAGCCTGGACTACGAGGCGGCCGGCGAGCAGGAGGCCGCACTGGTCAAGGTGGACATTCTGCTGCAGGGCGAGGCCGTCGACGCGTTCAGCGCGATCGTGCACAAGGACTCCGCCGCCGCCTACGGCAACAAGATGACCACCAAGCTCAAGGAACTCATCCCGCGCCAGCAGTTCGAGGTTCCGGTGCAGGCGGCCATCGGCTCGAAAATCATTGCCCGCGAGAACATTCGGGCCATCCGCAAGGACGTGCTGGCGAAGTGCTACGGTGGCGACATCACCCGGAAGCGCAAGCTGCTGGAGAAGCAGAAAGAGGGCAAGAAGCGGATGAAGACGATCGGCCGGGTCGACGTGCCGCAGGAAGCATTCGTCGCCGCGCTGTCCACTGATTCCGCCCCCGACAAGACGCGGAAGTAGGGGGCACATCTCACACGACGTCCGTGTCGTTCGGGGGCGATCGATACTTGGTGCCATGGTCGGCGTCGTCGTGCTGGCCGGGTGTACGACCACCGTGGGCGGTGGTGCGGTGCGTGATGGCCGCAGCAGCGCCGCCCGGGACCTCGCCGCGATCCTGCCGAGCAGTGCCGAGGTGAGCGATATCGCCGGAAACCCGTTGAGCGACAATGGTTCGCGTCCGACGGCCGGCGGTATCGATGCCCTGCCCAACGGTATTCGGGACAGCAGCGCCGCGAGCCCGATCGACTGCCTGGGACCCGTCTCGCCGTTCATGCGGATCGTCTACGAGAAGGGCGAGGTTCGTGCCGCCGCCTGGCAGTCGTTCTCCAACTACGGCGGCCACCAGACGGTGTCCAGTGTCGACGCCGGTGTCGTCGAGTTCGGCTCGGCGGCGCAGGCGCAGGCGATGTTCGGCGACTTCGTGAGCCGGTGGAAATCATGTGAGGGCACCACCGTGACGACCTATCTGCACAATGCCGACAACGCCGAGCTGTACGAGAAGATCACCGACGTCCGGGTCGACGGGGCGGTGCTCTCGGCGACCGTGATCAACTCCGACAACCTGCGCGACGCCCAGTTCCCGACCGAACGGGCGCTGGGCGTGGCCTCCGACTGCATCGTCGACGTCGACGTCGCGGTCACCGACGGCACCCGGCAACCGGCCGGGCGCGCGGTGAACCTTGCCACGGCCATGCTCGACCGGGTCGACCAGGCCCGCTGACCCGACTACGCCGCAGAAGTCTCACAGGAAGCCGGCAGCCGGGGGACAATGACCCCGTGATTCGCCCTGTGCCCGCGGCGTGCGCCGCCCTCATGGTCGGAGTCCTGCTGTCCGGGTGCGTCGCCACGGTGGGCGGCACCGCGGTCCAAGCCCACGGCGGCGGACCGACGTCGCTGAACGTGCCCAAGCTCGACGAGTCCGATCTCGACCATGTGCTGCTGACCGTGGGCGCGATCAACGGGATCATGGACGCCACCGGAATCCGGCAGGCCGCGTCGTCGTCGGACATGAGTGACAACTCGGACGCGGTGTCCGACCTCGACTGCCTCGGTGCGATCTACGGCGCCGAGGAGAAGGTCTACAAGGGCAGCGACTGGACCGCGGTGCGCGACCAGGTGCTCCAGGAGCCCACGACTGACAACGAACACTGGGTGGAGCAGATCGCGGTGCTGTTCCCGTCGGCGGACAAGGCGCAGAAGTTCGTCGAGCAGTCCAGGTCGACGTTGCGGAAATGCGAAGGCTCGTCGATCGACATCGACCACGACGAGGTGCACTCGACGTGGGAGATCGGCGACGCCGACATCGCCGGTGAGATCCTCACGCAGAGCGCCGAACAGCGCGACGCCGGCGGATGGGGCTGTCAGCACGCGCTGGCCGGCGCCTCCAACCTCGTCGTCGAGGCGTGGGCGTGCAGCGACTCGATCAACGACGAGGCCAAGCGCATGGCCACCGACATGCTGAAGAACGCCGAGAAGAAGTAGCGGCCCAGTCAGGTTCGGCGGTAGGCCAATTCGATTCGCGGCGAATGCCGAGCGTGGGGTTGTGCACCGAAATCACGAAACGTGTGACACAACTCCACATTCGGCGCAGCGGCCATCCGCCTACATCCGCCTACATCGGAGCGTTGGCCGGCTGGAATACCCCGGTGCTGTCCGCCTCGTCCTCAGCGCGGATCACGTGCACCACGGCGTTGATCAACGCCAGATGCGTGAACGCCTGCGGGAAGTTGCCCAGATGCCGGCCGGTGCGCGGCTCGATCTCCTCGGCATACAGATGCAGCGGGCTGGCGAAGGACAGCAGCCGCTCACAGAGGTGCCGCGCCCGGCTGACCTCACCGATCTCCACCAGCGCGGACACCAGCCAGAACGAGCAGATCGTGAACGTGCCCTCCTCGCCGGACAGGCCGTCGTCGGTCTCCTCGACGCGGTAGCGCAGCACCAGCCCGTCTTCGGTGAGTTCGTCGGCGATCGCCAGCACCGTGGCCCGCACCCGCGGGTCGTCCGACGGTAGGAATCGGGTCAGCACCACCAGAAGCAACGAGGCGTCCAGGGCGTCGTCACCGTAACGCTGGGTGAGCACACCGCGCTTGTCCACGCCGTGGGCCAGGATGTCGGCCTTGATCTCCTCGGCGATCACGCGCCACTGCTGGGCATAGCTCTTCTCGCCGACCAGCTCGGCCAGTTTGGACCCGCGGTCCAGCGCGACCCAGCACATCACCTTCGAGGAGGTGAAGTGCTGCGGGTCGCCGCGCACCTCCCAGATCCCGCGATCGGGTTCCCTCCAGTGCTTGATCGCCTCCTCGACCTGCTCCTTGAGCACCGGCCACAACTGATCGGAGATCTGCTCCCGCGACTTGGCGTGCAGATACACCGAATCGAGCATGGTGCCCCAGATGTCGTGCTGGCGCTGGTTGTAGGCGCCGTTACCGATCCGCACCGGCCGGGCGTTGTCGTATCCGGAGAGGTGATTGAGCTCCTCCTCGACCAGCTCACGTTCCCCGCCGACGGCGTACATCACCTGCAGTGGATGCCGTTCGCCGTTGTTGACGCCGGACACGTCGGCGATGAACGAGAAGAAGTCGTCGGCCTCGCGGTCCAGCCCCAGGGTGTACAGGCCCCATAGCGCGAACGTGGAGTCGCGCACCCACGCGTAGCGGTAGTCCCAGTTACGCTCGCCCTGCGGAGTTTCGGGCAACGAGGTGGTGCTGGCCGCCAGTAGCGCGCCGGTCGGCGAGTAGGTCAGCCCCTTCAGGGTCAGCGCGCTGCGCTGCAGATACGACCGCCACGGGTGGTCGGGGAAGTCCCCGATGTTGATCCACTGCCGCCAGGCCTCGCTGGTCTGCCACAACTTGTCGGCGGCCTCTTCGTAGGTCTGCGGCGACTGATTCCTCGACCAGCTCAGAGCTACGAACACGTCGTCGCCCTCCTTGAGGCGAGTCCGTGCCCGGGCCTCACGGCCCTCCAGACCGATCCGCAGGTTGGTGGTCAAGCGCAGGGTCGGGTGGGCGTCGGGATCCTTCCTGGCGCGCGCGATCGCCTCGCCGTAGCCGTTGGCCGAGTACTCCCAGGTCGCGTTGACCCTTGCGTAGTCGAAGGACGGCTCGCAGTTCATCACCAGTTCCACCGTCCCGCTCACACAGCGCACGGTGCGCAGCAGGATGTGCTCGGCATCCCAGTCCATCGGTGTGCGCCGGTGCGTGCGCGAGCGGGCGTCGATGTCGTGCCAGGGGCCCATGACCAGGGCGTCCCGCACGATGACCCAGCCGGTGTGGGTCTGCCAGGTGGTCTCCAGGATCAGGCTGCCCGGCAGGTAACGCCGGGCCGCGGGCACCGACACCCCGTACGGTCCGAGCCGGAAATGGCCGGCGCCGCGGTCCAGGATCGCGCCGAAGACGCTGGGCGAGTCCGGGCGCGGTACGCACAACCACTCCACCGCACCCGCCGAGGAGATCAGGCAGGTGTTCTCGCAGTCCGACAGGAAGGCGTAGTCGGCGATCGGCGGGAACGGGTTGCGCAACGCCGCGCTCGAGGCATATGGCACCGGTGCTGTCACGGACAGGGGCGCGGGCGACGCGACGACGGCCACGGCCTCGGTGTCCCCGCCGGCTGGCTGGGCTTGCAGAACCATTGGGACATCATCGACTGCCGGGCCGGTCTCCGTCTACCTATGAACCGAACCGTAACTTTGCTGTTCCCGCCGGTGGGGTGATCATGGAAGGCTGGGCATAGGCTGGTTCGGTGACCGGAATCCTCAGTTGGTGGGACGGCGTGGAGCTGTGGCTGTCCGGTCTGGGATTCGTGCTGCAGACCCTCATCGTGATACCGGTGGTCCTGGCGCTCGCCTACGGAATCGCGGTGGTGGTGGACGCGGCGCTCGGTCACGGCATCCGGATGCTGCATTGGATCCGCCACGACGACGGGCGCCGACGGTGAGCGGCATGCCCCGCTCACGGGTCACGTTGGCCCTGGTTGCGCTGCTGGTTCTGGTCCTCGTGGTGTGGTTGCTGAACCGCTGATGCCCCAAGTGGCCCTGTGCGGTAACTCTGTTAAGCTTCGCGCCATGCAATCGGCGACCGGTTACGGCGAGGGCCATATCCTGGCCCTCATTGCCGTCGGTGCTCGCGCCGTTGCTGATGTCGCTTGTTGTCGCTGACACCCCTGCCCGTCCGCGGTTTGGTGTCGGTGATCGTCATGGCAATTAGCTACTGAAAGATCGCCATTCCGTTGTGACGGGGTTCACCTCCCCAAGATCCGCAACGAGAAAGGCCCCCCAATGCACAAAACCTCCTCGCCAGTTCGCCGGTGGCGCGCCGCAGCCGCGCTCGCCGCGACCGCAACGGTGCTTGCCGCTTGCGGCGGCGGCTCCAGTGATGTCGCCGGCGGCGGTGGCGGCGCCAAGTCCGACACCACGCTGACCCTGGTGGCCTACGCCGTTCCCGAACCGGGCTGGAGCAAGATCATTCCGGCGTTCGCGGCCACCCCGGAGGGCAAGGGGGTGGAGGTGACGACGTCCTACGGGGCGTCGGGCGACCAGTCGCGCGCCGTGGTGGATGGCAAACCGGCCGACATCGTCAACTTCTCCGTCGAGCCAGACGTCACCCGTCTGGTGAAGGCCAACAAGGTTGCCGCCGACTGGAACAAGGACACCACCAAGGGCATCCCCTTCGGCTCGGTCGTCACCATCGTCGTCCGAAAGGGCAACCCGAAGAACATCAAGGACTGGGACGACCTGCTGCAGCCCGGCGTCGAGGTGGTCACCCCCAGCCCGCTGAGCTCCGGCTCGGCCAAGTGGAACCTGCTGGCGCCCTACGCCGCCAAGAGCAACGGCGGTCAGGACGTGCAGGCCGGTCTGGACTACGTCACCAAGCTGGTCACCGAGCACGTCAAGACCCGCCCGGGCTCGGGCCGGGAGGCCACCGACGTGTTCCTGCAGGGCACCGGTGACGTGTTGCTGAGCTACGAGGA
>Ga0208851_1000999_pt1 | contig 10377 bp, 8 predicted proteins | sample NGESurshal092012_FD_184481 | JGI IMG/M metagenome (GOLD analysis project Ga0208851, IMG submission 184481) | Arctic peat soil microbial communities from Barrow, Alaska - NGEE Surface sample 415-2 shallow-092012 (SPAdes) | ecosystem: Environmental > Terrestrial > Soil > Wetlands > Peat ... | reverse complement strand
CCTGATGCCCGTCGGCGTCCGGCCCCGTGCCACCGGCACGAAGCCGGAACACCGCCGACCCTCAGATCACGACCGCGCCCGCGCCGAATCCACGCAGAACTTCGGGCCACGTGTACTAGTTGACAGCGCGCGGCGCGCCGTATGAGATGCCACGCCATGTCGTCTCGAGCAGTGCGCCTCGCCGTCCTGAGCATCGTCGTGGCGGTGACGTCGCTCGCGCCGGTCGCAGCCACGGGCGCTGCCGCCCCCGCGGACTTCTGCGCCTCGATGGGCCTCACGAACGCGACAGTGCGCCCGATCCTCGGCTCGCACGTCAGCGCGAACGTCTACCCCAACGCGGGCCAGGACCTCGGCGACTGCCTGATCTACGACGCGAAGAGCCGCAACGCGAGCGCCGACGTGGAGGTCTACCCCGCCGGGCTCGCGTCGTCGCTCACCGACGCCTACGGCGGCGGGGCGAAGACCCACAAGCACGTCACGGGCCTGGCCCCCGATGCGACGCTCGTCACCGGGAAGAACAACGGCTACCGTCACGGCGGGCCGACGCTGTTCTTCACGACGGCGAACGCCTTCGTGACGATCGACGGGTACCCGCCCGCGACGGTCTACATCGGGAAGCACAAGCGCGTCAGACCGGCGACGACGGCCAAGCAGGTCACCCGCCTCGCCCAGCTGGTCCACGCGCACGTCGCGTAGCGCGGGGTCCGATCGCACGTCGGGTCGCGCGCCTCGCCGCGCGCGACCCGTCGGTGCTGTCGTCTACGCCGAGGCGGGCGCCGGCTCGTACCCGAGCTCGGGCCGGACATCGGCGGGCGCGACGCGCAGGATCCGCGCCGCCCGGCCGGGCATCCACCAGTTCCAGCGGCCGAGGATCGCGACGGCCGCGGGGGCCAGGACGCCGCGGATCAGCGTGGCGTCGAGCAGGATGCCGCCGCCCAGCGCCGTGGCGAACATCTTGGCCTCGGTGCCCGGGCCGGCGCTCATCGCGACGAACGCCAGGGTGAGGATCAGCGCGGCGCTGGTGACCAGGCGGCCGGTCCGGCCGATGCCCTCGACGACGGCCTCGTCCGTCGAGCCGGTGCGGTCGTACGCCTCGCGCATCCGGGAGAGGATGAACACCTGGTAGTCCATCGAGATGCCGAACAGGAACGCGAACACGACGATCGGCATCTCGACGTTGATCGAGCCTGTCGCCGGGATGCCCCAGACGGCGTCGGCCCCCCAGCCGTGCTGCCAGACGATGACCATCAGCCCCCAGGCCGCGCCGACGGACAGCAGGTTGAGGACGACGGCCTTCAGCGGCAGGATGATCGACCTGAAGGCTCGCGCCAGCAGCAGGAACGTGAGGGCGGCGATCAGGGCGATCACCAGCGGGAAGCTGCTGTAGACCGCGTCGAGGAAGTCCGCGCTCTGCGCCGCCTCGCCGCCGGTCACGACGTCGGCTCCGCCGATGCGGTGCGCCGTCGTGCGGATCCGGTCCAGGGTCGCGCGCCCGGCGGGCGAGTTGCCCTCCACCGCCGGGATCACCGTGACGAGCGCGCTGCCGGCGCGACGCCACGCCGCGGGGGCCACCGTGCCGCTGACGCCCTCCACGCGCGCCAGGGTGGCCGCGACGGCGCCGGCGTCACCGGCGCGCACCAGCGCGTCGAATGGCGAGAGCGGCCCGGTGCCGATGCCGGACTGCTGGAGGTGCTGAAGACCGGCGCGGGCCGGCCCCCCCTGCGCCAGCGAGTCCGCCCGCGGGGTGCCGAGCTGGATCGTGGAGGCCGCGAACGCCAGGGCGCTCAGGACGACCGTGGCGACGATCGCCGCGGTCCAGCGCCGGCGGAGGATCAGGTGCGCCCAGGCGGTCCAGCCGCGACTGGGGCGGTCCTCCCGGAGCGCGTGGCGCCGGTCGAGCCGCGGCCCGACGGTGGCCAGGACGACGGGCAGCAGCGTGACGGCGACGGCGACGCTGACCAGCGGGATGAGCATCCCGGCGATGCCGATGCTGCGCAGGAACGGCACCGGCAGGACGACCAGGGCGAGCAGCGAGATGCCGACGGTTGTGCCGCTGAAGACGACGGCCCTGCCGGCGTGCTGCATCGCCCTGACGACGGCTTCCTCGTCGGTCAGCTGCCCGCGCTGGCGCTCCTCGCGCCAGCGGACGACGACCAGCAGCGCATAGTCGATCGCGATGGCCAACCCGACCAGGGCGATCAGGAACTTCACGATCACCGAGACGTCGGTGGCGCGGGCCAGGGGCCAGACGAGCAGGAACGTCGCCGGGATCGCGACGAGCGCCATGAGCAGCGGCACGATCGCCATGAACGAGGCGAAGACGAACGCGAGGACGAGCAGCGCTCCTCCCGCGGCGATCGCGGCCTCGAGCGCGAGACTGGCGCCGCCCGCGTGGCCGCCGTCGGCGGCAGCGGCCCGCAGCGCATCGACGCCGGTGACCTCGACGGGCGCGCCGCCGACGGTCACGCCCTTGAGCGCGGCCTGCGCGAGGCGGGCCTCGGCCTGCCCGGGCTCCATGCCTGTGGCCCGGATGTAGACCAGGGCGAACGTCGTGCGGCCGTCCCGCGAGACGAACGTGCGGGCATGCGTCGACGCGTAGGACGCGATGCGCGCGCCGGGAAGCGCGGTCTGGATCCTCGCCAGCGCGCCCTGCAACTCGCCCTGGACGCCGGGCGAGTCGACGGTCCTGCCCTTCGGCAGCGCGACGACCGGGACGAGCGGAGCGACGTCGCCGCCGTTGCCGTAGGTCCTGACGATCTGGCTGTTGGCGGCGAACGCCTCCTTGCCGGGGACGGAGAACTGGTCGTTGAGCGACCGGTTCGCGGGCCCCATCGCCGCGATGCCCGCGACGGCGAGCATCACCCACAGCCCCACGACCAGCTTCTTGTGACCGAGGACCCACCGGGTGAGGGCGGCCGTCGAGGTGCTCTTGGACATGAGATCCGTCCTCTTCGCTCGTTCGGGATACTTACGTTGTAAGTCGATGCTGACAGGTATACACTTACGCTGTAAGCAAGTCAAGCCCGCCGCGCGGCGACCTACGCTGGCGGGGCCCCGGAAGAGGCGACGAGATGGCCGCGACGACCCAGAAGACCCCGCCGAAGAGGACCCCGCTCAACCGCGAGCGGGTCCTGCGTTCCGCGATCGCCCTGGCCGACGAACGGGGGGCCCAGGAGCTGACGATGCGCAAGCTCGCCAAGGAGCTCGGCGTCGAGGCGATGTCGCTCTACAACCACGTCGCCAGCAAGACCGACCTGCTCGACGGAATGGTCGACATCGTCTTCAGCGAGATCGACGCACCCACGGCCGGCGGCGACTGGAAGGCCGAGCTGCGCAGGCGCGCCGTCTCGACCCGCGCCGCGTTGAACCGGCACCGCTGGGCGATCGGCGAGATGGAGGGCCGCAGCGACCACGGGCCCAACAACCTGCGCCTGCACGACGCGGTGCTCGGCTGCCTGCGAGGCGCGGGGTTCTCCATTCCCATGACCGTGCAGGCGATGTCGGTCCAGGACGCCTACATCTACGGCTTCGCGCTCCAGGAGAGCGACATGACCCCCGAGACCGCCGAGGACTTCGCCGCCGTGGCCCGGCAGCAGATGGTCGACTACGCAGAGGCGCTGGCCGACTACCCGAACCTGGTCGAGGTCGTCGGCGGCCACGTGGCCCAGGCCGGCTACGACTACGACAGCGCGTTCCTGTTCGGCCTCGACGTCATCCTCGACGGCCTCGAGCGGCTGCTCGGCGAGGACTGAAGGCCGTCCGGGGAGTCAGGAGCGCGCCCGAGAGGATTCGAACCTCTGACCTTCGGTTCCGCTGGTGCCCCTGTATCCGGGCGGTGCCCGGGAGATCCGGCGCGAGGCTTGCCCCGCGCGAGGCGAGCGTCTCGTCGGCGGCGCTGCGGCCATGGTCGCGTTCGACGCGGTAGTACACCTCGACGAGGTTGACCCAGCTGACGACGGGACGCGAAGCGAGGACGTTCTCCACGCGAGAGAGCGCGGGGTCTTCACCGTCGAGCCAGGCGAGGATCGCCCAGGAGTCGAGGCAGACGCTCACCGCTGCTCGCGCGCGCGATCCTCGAGCATGCGCGCCGCCATCCCGCTCTTGGAGAAGCGCCCACTGAGTGCGAGCGGCCGGCGCCGCGCGGCGAGCACGACCGCCCCGTCTCGCAGCTCGAAGTCGACCCCATCACCTGGATGGAGGTGCGCCCGATCGCGAACGTCCTTCGGGATCACGACCTCGCCCTTCGCGCCGATGCGCCTGGCCATACCCATCGAGTATGACGATAGGCGGGACGCGTGCCCGGTTTGCGCTGGGGGTACCCCTCCTACTCGGCGAGGGAGCGCGAGTGGTCCGGACGCAGGGGGCCGGTCGCGGTCCAGAGCGGGAGCGCCGGTGTGTGTGGCTGCGCCTGCTTGTGACTACGCGGAGAACGCCGGCGCGCGCCTATTGATAGTCCGCGGCCAGGCCGGTGGCGGCGGCGGTGCCGCCTCCGGACCCGCCGGCGCCGCCCTTTCTGTGACCGACGCTGGTTCCAGGGGCGGCGGACGGGCTGATGCCGTAGATCGCGACGCTGGGGCCGCCAGCGCCGCCGCCGCCGTCGCCGCCGAGGCCACCGGGGCCGCCGAGGCCGCCCTTGCCGCCGCGTGCGCCTGTGGCTGCCGTGCAGATGCCGTACGAATCCTTTCCGGGGCCGCCCGGGGCACCGAAGCCGCCGGCACCCGGGTAGCCGGCTGGACCGCCGTTGCCGCCGGCGGCGCCGTCGGCGGCAACGACGCTGGAGTCGGTGATCCTCGCGCCGGTCGAGTTCGCGAGGAAGATCCCGAACGATCCTCCACCTGCGCGCCCGCCGTTCCCGCCGCCGCCGCCGGACCCGCCGCCGCCGCCGCCGCCGCCGTTGCCGCCCGTCGGTGGAGCACCGATGAGGCAGGTGTCTGCGCCGCCGCCGCCGCCACCACCACCACCGTGCCCCGGGCTTCCCGGCTGCCCGGGCACGCCGGCGTCACCCGCCCATGTTCCGGTGTTCAAGGACGTGTTGCGCGATCCGCCGCCCGCGCCGCCGGCGCCGAAGTGGCCCGAGTCGCCGGCGTATCCGCTTCCGCCGGGCTTGAAGCCCGAATCGCCGCCCGCGCCGCCCGGCCCGCCCGGACCACCAAACCCGCCGAACGGGTCGGGGCTGATCTGCAGCGACAGCCCCGATGCGCCATCAGCGCCAGAGGCGCCCTCGCCGCCGCGCCCGCCATTGCCTCCCGGATGCCCGGCGGCGCTCGACCCGCCCGTCGCGTCGGCGCTCGACCCGCCGCTCGCGCCATGAGCGCCGGCCCCACCCGGGGCGCCTGCAACTCCAGGAGCGGCGATGACCTTGACGTGGTCGAGTACGAGCAGTGGGCTGCCGGAGCCGCGCAGCCCGTACGAGCTCGCGCCCGACTGCACCGGCTTGATCGGTTCGAGCGTCACGAGCTGCAACGTCGTCGGCGCGGTGATGCCGACGGCGATCACGGCAGCCGCCGTCGATCCGGCGCCGGTGATCTTGGTGATGTTCGACGGCGCCCGCTGCCAGGATGCGTCGTAGCCGCCGAGCACGCTCACGCCCTTGGCGAGGCTGAGCGTCTCGGGAAATGCGCCCCGCGTTACGTACACGTCCTTGCCCTGGGCGGCTGCTGCCGTGACGCCGGCCGCCAACGAGCGCTTCGGCGCGGCCATGGTGCCGGGGTTCGCATCGTCACCCAGCCCCGAGACGAAGATCCCCTGCGCGGCGTCGCCGTCGAAGCACGAGGGGCTTGTCGACGTGATGGTCGGCCGACGCGTCGGGAGACAGGGCGGGCCGCTGCCGGGCGAGCCCGTCGACCCGGGCGAGCCGGGCGAGCGGAAGGTCACGGTGACCTTCCCGGCGGCCGCACGGCAGTCGTTCTTCGTGCTGCGATCCTTGACCTTTCCTCGGGCGTTCGCGCAGCCGATCAAGAAGTAGGATCGCGCCGGCGCCGAGGCGGGCACCGTCAGCGGCACGGCCGCGCGCATCCTGCTGCCCGGCCCCAGCGCCTTGATCGCCTTCGCGCCGCCCAGGCGGATCGCACCGGCGCCCACCCGCCGCGAGACCGACAGGTAGAACACCGTCGTCGACGCGCCGGCACGCCCGCCCCCGACATTGCGCTCGCTGAAACGCTCCGAGAACGCAGATCCCTGCGCCACCTGCGCGGGCGGATTCGACAGAGCGACGACCGAGAGGTCGGGGCCGTGTGCGCTCGTGCTCCTCCCCGGCGCGCCACCGGCGGGCGACCCGACGCTCGCCGACCGGACCCGCGCGGCAGAGCGGACCGCAGGCGATGCCGATGCGCTCGCGCCGACCGCGAGCAGCGCCGTCGCGAACGCCAAGCAGGCGTGCACCTTCCACGGGACCCCGAGCAGTCTCATCCCTGGACGCTGGTCATCGCACGGACCAGAGGTCAAGCGGTTCCCGCTGGGCGGGCTCCTACGCACCCTGTACGACCTCGTGCACCTGAACGCCGGTGATCGCTGCGTCGTCAGGCTTGACGGTCGCCCCGCCGGTGTTGCACGTCAGGACCGGCGACTTCTCACCGGCGGTGAAGACGTGCGACATCGTGAAGGCCAGGCTCTGGCGACCGCCCTTGGCCGGCACGAGGACCTCGGTGCGGCTGACGTCCGAGCCCACGGTCAGCTTGCAGACTGCATCCACGGCAGTCGTTGGGTCGCTGTTGGTCAGGGTGAGCTTCGCCGTGAGAACCCAGGTTCCGGGGCTCAGGGCCACGGTCAGGATCGGGACGTCGCCGGCCGTCGCGATGGCCGCCGGGTTCGCGCTGAGCGCCGCCGCACCAAGCGCCGCGCCGGCTGGGCCGATCTCACCCTTGGCCCCGGTATCGCCCTTGGTCCCGGCATCACCCTTGGGACCCTGCAGGCCCACGGCTCCCGTCGCACCGGTCTTCGCGATCTGCGCCCGGAGGCTCTGTGACAGGTTCCTGGCAGTGATCGAGCCTGCCTTGATCTGCTTGCCCGTGATCAAGCTCGCTGCACCCGCCGTCGCCGCGGTCGCGATCACCATGCCGAGCACGAATGCCAGCGCCATCCCGGCGCGACCTGAGAACCACTTCCGCACGCTGGACCTCCCGCACGAGTTGAAGGAGGGCACAACCTACACGGCGCCCGATCGCGCCGATACATCCGCCCGCGGGCGCTGTCGGTGATGCACGTCCGGGCCGGGGTGATCGGTGACCGCGGGCGCGGGCGCGGTGTTAGCGTTGCGTCGTCCAGCGAATGGGGGAACGGTGCTCCGACGATGTTGGGTGGTCGCGATGGTCATGGCGGCGACGCTGACGATGGCGGCTGCGCCGGGCGCGCACGCGGCGTCGTGTCGCGCGGGGCGCAGCGTGTACGCCGACTCGGGACTGCGGCTCGTGGTGTCGCCGGGCCGGCGGGTGCGGCTGACGGCATGCACGCGCGCCGCGCACGGTGCGCGTCCGGTCCCGCTCCCGACGGGCGTCACGCGGGTTGTTGCGGCGCAGCGCTTCGGCGATCTCGTCGGTGTCCTGGTCGCGCGCCGCGCGGCGGACGGTGCGGGCGCGGCGATCGTCGAGGTTCGGCGCGACGGCTCGCCCGGGCCCGTGGCGCTCGTCGGGAAGGACGTCCTGGCCGGGCGCGCGATCCGTCAGTTCGCCGTCCAGGCCGGATCGCCGTACCTCGCGCTGCTCCTGGACACCGGCGATCTCACGGTGCTGCGGTCGGCGGACGACGGCAGCGTCGTCCCCTGGTCGGCTGGGCAGGCGTTCGGTAAGGTCGCTCCCCGCTCGCTGGCCCTCGACGTCCCCGGCGCGGGGGTGACCTGGCGCAATGCGCGCGGGTCGGTGCGCAGCGCCCCGCTGCTTCCGTCGCCCGGGTGTCATGCGCCAGGTCGCGACGTCCACGGCACGCTTGACGTCCGCGTGTTCGAGACCACCCAGGGGGGAACCCGGTCGCTCTACGCCTGCCGCCTTTCGACCGGCCGTACGACGCAGCTGACCTACCCCACGGGCTCGAGCGGCAACTTCTACCCGGACCCGATCAGCGCGGCGTCGATCATGGTGTCCGGCACGTTCGTCCTGTACGAGGTGAGCGTCGCGTTCGATCCCGACGGCGGCGAGGTCGATCTGCGCGTGCTCGACCTCGAGCGGGGTGGCCTGCGAGCAGTCGTGACCGACGTTGAGGCCGCTGACAGCATCGGTGCCGTCGCGCTCGCCGCAGACGGTGTCCCGGTCTATACCGAGCGCGTCAACGGCGGCGGCGGGCCGTGCCCGAAGGGCGCCAACCCCGGGGGCGCCGCATCGACGCTGACCGCGCTCATCGCCGCTGAGCCGCCCAAGGCGCGAACGCTGGAGTGCCGGCCCGACCCCAGACCCGCCGACCCGTCCGCCGACTGGACGCCGAGCATCACCGACCTGAAGGTTGACGGGCAGACGCTGACGTGGTCCTCGCTCGGCACTCCGAAGAGCGCGACGATCGGATGAGCATGAAGACCCGAGAACGACAGGCGCCCCCGAGTAACGGCCGGCGTGCGGCGATCGTCCTCGCGCTCACCGCGGCGATGCTGCTGGCCGCGAGCGCGGCGCCGGTGAGTCCGGCAAGCGCGTGGGCGAAGCGCTGCCGGGTCGGGCACACCATCTACAGCCGCGACCTGCGGCTCTTCTCGACGGTTCAGCGCGGGCGGCTCGTGCTCGGGTGGTGCACGTACGCGGCCCGGCGCCCCCGGACGACGCGCCTCCCCGCAAGCGTCACCCGGCTCGTCCAGGTGGATGGGTTCCAGTCGATCGACCAGGAGCGCTCGGTCGTCGGGGTGCTCGCCGCCACCCGTACCCGCGCCGGCACCGGCGCGTTCATCACCGACACCAACGGCGACAAGGCCACCATCGGCCCCGCGACGCTGCACGGCCACCACGTGGTGCAGTTCGCGCTGAACCCCGACTCGCCGCTCGCGGCGGTGCTCCTGGACTCCGGGACGGTTCTCGTGATCGACGGATCGACGTCGCGCGTCGTCGGCCGCGCGGTCGGTGCCGTCAAGCACGGGTCGCTCGTGCTGGACGCCGAGAACGAGGTGGTGGTCTGGCGGACCGCCGCCGGCAAGGAGCAGACTGCGCTGCTCTACCCACCGCCCACGTGCGACGCGTCCGGCCAGGAGATCAGCGCGACCCCGCAGGTCCGCGTGTTCGCCTCCAAGCGCTGGGGGGACCGCCGGCTCTACGCCTGCCTGCGCGCGGGCGGCCAGGTCCAGGAACTGCTCCAGGGGCCTCGCTCCCCCGGGGCGACCTGCACGGGCTGCGCCGGTGACGGGATCGACGAGGCGAAGATCACTATCGCCGGCCCCGACGTCGTCTACTCGTACTCGGTCTTCGACGGCAGCGGCTATGGCGCGGGCTACACCGACGTGCTCGACATCGCGCGCGGGCGCATCACGGAGTTCGGTCTCGGCGAGCCCTACGTCATCGCGAGCGACGGGTCGGTCGCCTATCTCGTGGATCCGGCGGAGTACTCCGCCGGGACGGCCGAACGGGCATGCGTCGCCGGTCTGGCCGCGGGCCAGACCGCGACGGCGCTCATCGCCGTCGACCCGGCCGGCGAGCGCATGCTCGACTGCCGCGCGGACCCGGCGAAACCCGCCTCCGGGCCTGCACCGAGGAGCATCACCGACCTGAAGGTCGACGGCCAGACACTCACCTGGTCGTCGCTGGGCACGCCGAGCAGCGCGCAGCTGGGATGAGGCGGCACGCTCCCCGGTTGAGCGACCGCGTGGTGGTCAGCGGGGCGTGATCGTGAACGTGGCGGCGGCCGGTCGGCCGGTGTTGCCGGCGCGGTCGGTGGCGGTGATCGCGGCGCGGTAGCGGCCAGCAGGGAGCGCCCGCCCGTCGACGCGGCCGGTGAAGGGGAGCCTGTTCTCGCCGGCAGCGCGGCCGCCTCGGGTGAGCGCGGCGACGGTGCGGGTGCGTGTGCAGCGTGCCCTGCGCTTCAGCCGCGCGGTGGGCTTCACGCATTGCCGGCCGCTGGTGCGCCCGGCCCCCAGGACGCGGGCGAGGGTGATCCTCACGCTCGCGGGCTCGGAGAGCGTGAAGGTGATGGTGCTCCCGCGCACGGTCTTCGCGCTGAGCGCAGTCGACCTGGCGGCGAGCCCGAACCGCGACGGAGTGAATCCGAACGCGCTGATCGACGGGGCCAGCACGTCCGGAGTCCCGGACGGCGTGGTCGCCGGGCCGCCGACCGCGACCGTCACCGTGGTCTGCGCGCTGCCCGAGAGATCGTTCATCGTCACCGTGTAGGCCGCAGCCGCGCGGGCCTGGGTCGGCGTGCCGGAGATCGCGCCGGTCTGCGGGTCGAGGCTGAGCCCGGAGGGGAGGGCCGGGG
>Ga0208851_1000998_pt1 | contig 10379 bp, 8 predicted proteins | sample NGESurshal092012_FD_184481 | JGI IMG/M metagenome (GOLD analysis project Ga0208851, IMG submission 184481) | Arctic peat soil microbial communities from Barrow, Alaska - NGEE Surface sample 415-2 shallow-092012 (SPAdes) | ecosystem: Environmental > Terrestrial > Soil > Wetlands > Peat ... | reverse complement strand
ACCTCCCAGTCACACAGCGCGGTCAACAGCATGCCTATCCGCCAGATGTGGCAGTGAGCCCCCTGGTTCGGCCGCGAACAGCGCCGTCGATGAAAACCATAGTTGCCGACTTGACGATGTCTGCGCGTCGGGCGGGCAGGCCTGCCGCAACCACTTCGTCGTCCCCGGCATCGCGGCGGGTTGTGACGTACGCCTCAGGGCTGTCGATTTCCGGGTCGGGCCTTTTCCGTCAAACCGGCCGTTCATTTACATCAGATGCATTACAGCGTGCGGTTGTCCGACTACTCAAAGTGCTGAACACGTCGACGAAACCCGCATTCGATGACCTCTGGTGCTGCTGAATGTCGCGAGCGTGAACGACGGATTGAATTGCCGGGAGCTGTCAAGAGATTATCGATGGGGCCGAATGGGTGATGTTTGCGTTCGGGGAGAACTGAATGACGTTGACCCTGCGTCTTAAGGGTCAGGCGGCATTGATACGGCACCGAACCGTTGCAGCGCAACGGGCCGCTGGGTTCAAACCAATGTCGGCCACGGGGGCGCCGAAACCTGTTTGTCTCGTTGAGATCTCACGCGCGAAGCCGGGCGTTTGGCCATCCATCAATCTGGCGCTCTTGAGCGCCTTCACTGTGCCTGAAAGAAGTGGGAAAATGACAAGTCTTGCCGAGCGCGCTCCCGGTGAGTCCGTGGGCCGGATGAACGAAGTGAAACGACGGACCAGAACGGTCGGTGTCCTGATGCTTTCCTCCGGCCGGACGGAGGCCGAGCAAGGAGAGGCAATTCCAGCGTCGCCAGCGCTGACCGATGCGGCCCTGTCCAAGGTGACGCCCTTCCTGGGCACCGGCGATTCTGCGGTCCACGACACCAGGGGGCGAATCGTACTGCAGATGCGGGACCGTGGACGTCGTCACCAGGTTCGCCGCATGGACAAAATGGCCAAGGAGATCGTTCGGTCTCCGCTGATGGCCGGTGAGGGCAGCGCGCACGTCGATGTCGGATCGGGCTGGGCCGCTCGGGACAAGAACGGGCGCGGCGCCGACACGATCCATACGGCACAGCAACGCGCCCAGGAATCACTGGACAGCCGAGATCTGATGGTGCGCAGTGACTTGTCCAGCGAGGGCCGGCCGAGCCGGAACCGCAACCTGACGGGCTATCAGGTGGCGCTCTCACTGGTCCTGACGTTCGTGTTGCCGTTCATCGTCATGGTCGCCGGTTATCAGGCCGGGTTGGACATCTCCGGCGCCATCTACTGGACGCTCGTCGTCGCGCTCGGCGTGATGGTCGTCACGCAGTGGGCCGAGGCGCTCCGCGCGCTGAAACCGCCAGTGCTTCCCCGGTCAACGGGCGAGCCCGCTCCGCGGGCGTCGGCGATCATCGCCGCCTACCTGCCGAACGAGGCCGAGACCATCCTGGAAACGCTCGACGCGTTCCTCGCCCAGAAATATTCAGGTGGCCTGCAGGTGATCCTCGCCTACAACACGCCAAGGCCGCTGCCGATCGAGGACGAGCTCAAAAAGCTGGCGGCGTGCTATCCGGACCTGGTGTTGCTGAAGGTGTCGGGAAGCACGTCGAAGGCGCAGAACGTGAACGCGGCGTTGGCCCGGGTGGACGGCGAGTTCGTCGGCATCTTCGACGCGGACCATCATCCGATGGCCGGGGCCTTCGACCGAGCGTGGCGGTGGATTGCGTCCGGGGTCGATGTTGTCCAGGGCCACTGCGTGATCCGCAACGGCGCGGATTCTCGGGTGGCGCGGCTGGTGGCGGTGGAATTCGAGCAGATCTACGCGGTCAGTCATCCCGGTAGGCAATATCTGCACGGGTTCGGTGTGTTTGGCGGCTCGAACGGCTTCTGGCGCACCTCGGTGCTGCGGGAAACCCGTTTGCGGACCAGGTTCTTGACCGAGGACATCGAGTCCTCCATCAGGTTGGTCCGCAGCGGTCACCGGATCGTCAACGACCCGGGTCTGATCAGCCGGGAGCTGGCCCCCGAGACGGCGCAGTCACTGTGGAAGCAGCGGATGCGGTGGGCGCAGGGCTGGTTCCAGGTGTCGACCCATCATGTCAAGGCGGTGTTCGTCGATCGCGGGCTCTCGCTCAACCAGCGGTTCGGCATGCTCTTCCTGCTGGGCTGGCGTGAGGTGTATCCGTGGATCTCGTCGATGATGTGGCCGGTGCTGTTGTTCTTCGTGTGGCGCGACGGCCACCTGGCGCTCAGCTCCCCCATTTGGCTGGTGACCACCCTGTTCACGGTGAGCTGCGGCCCCATCCAGGCCATGTTCGCCTACAAACTGGGGGTGCCGGAGATCCGCCGGAATCGGCGCTGGTGGGTGGTCTACGTGATCAGCGTGGTGTTGTTCTATCAGGAATGGAAGAACCTCATCGGGCGGGTCGCGCAGATCAAACAACTGATGGGTGAGCGGCATTGGGCGGTCACCCCACGAACATCGGTCAGCCTTCCCGTTGTCGGCGTGGCCCAGCTGGTCGCAGAGTGATGTTGGCCGCCAATTCTCCGTTGCGGGGGCGTTACCCGCTCGACGCGCTCCGGGCCATCGCCGCGGTCGGCGTCCTCGCCTTCCACGCCTACCAGAACAACAGGTTCACCGGGACCGACACCTACCCGTGGACCGGGCTGCCGCACGAGCTGATGCTCAGTTCCGATGCGCTGGTCGATCTGTTCTTCGTGATCTCGGGGTTCGTGCTGTGGCTACCGGTGGCCCGGGCCGCCCTGGACGGCAGGCCGCAACGGCCGGGTCGGGTGCTGTTGCTGCGCCGGGCCGCCCGGCTGGTGCCGCTGTACCTGGTCGTCGTGCTCGTCGTCTGGTTGATCAGCAACCCGCAGATGTCGGCGGCCTATTGGAACGACCTGCTGCTGCATCTGACGTTCACCCAGGTGTACAGCGATCAGTACATCTTCTGGACCGTCGGCCCCGCCTGGACACTCGCGGTGGAGTTCCATTTCTACCTGCTCATCGCGGTCACCGTTCCCCTGCTGGCCTGGTGGATTCGGCGTTCCACCAACCGCCGGGCCAGGATGGCCGGGGCGCTGGCCCTCCCCGCAGTCATGACCGCGGCCGGCGTGGCCTGGCTGACCTGGGCCATCCACCTCTCACCGCAACCCGGAGACGCCTGGGCGGTCTGGTTCGGCCCGTTGGCCAAGGCGCCGATCTTCGCGCTCGGCCTGTTCCTGGCCGTGCTGGTCGCCGCCGGACGCCGGCTCGACAAGCGCAAGCAACGAGCAACCCTGAGCGGTGGCGCGGCCGCCGTGATTCTCGCCGGAACCCTGCTCCGGTCCAGCCTGCCCGGTCAGACCAGCCAATGGTTGGACCTGGCGTTCGGGCTCGCCGCGGCCGCCTTCGTCGCGACCATCGTGATGACCGACGGACCCCCCCTGCGCTGGCTGAACTGGAAGCCGCTGGTCAGGCTCGGGATACTGAGCTACAGCATCTACCTGCTCCACGAACCGGTCATGCGCCTGGCCAGATACGCCGGGATCCTGCCGGAACCCGGAAGCAGCTGGGGAGTGCCAGCGACATTCGCCGTCGTCCTGGTGGCGACCGTGGCCCTCGCGATGGTGACCTACCCGATGATCGAGCAGTACGGGATGAAACTGCTCGACATGTTCGGCCCCGACGGACGACGCAAGAGCTACTACGACCACGGCATCGACGAGGCGCGGCCCGCCCGCCGGCCGACGATGCGCATCGCCTGGGTACCGGACGGCGAATTGACGGACGCCAACCACGAAAAGGGTTGATCCGTGATCTGCGATCGCCGCCGGTACCGTCATAGCGGCCGGTGCCTCGCGGCCCTGCAACGTCCGCGACACCCTGGCCACCAAAGGGATTCCGCCGTCGCCATGGGCCGTCACAGGCCGGAATCGCGACGGGTTTGACGGCCGTGGAAAAGGGACGCCGTGGCTCACCGTCGTGTGGGGTCAGGGTTTCTGAACGAGCCGGAATGACTGCGCGGGGTCTGCTGTGCAGGCCCACTGCTGGAGCCGCGCCCCATTGGAGTCAGAGGTGTCTTTGACGTCGAGGCATTTGCTGCTGTTACGTGCAACAAATTGGTAGAGCCCGCCGGATGAGGTTGGTTGCCATTGTTGGTTGGTGCCGCCGGCAAAGTCCCAAAGTTGTATCGGGGTGCCGTTGTTCGTGGCCGCGGGACCGCCGGTGACGTCCCAGCTCTTGCTCGGTGCGTGACGGCTGATCACGTGGTAGTAGCCGTTGCCGGTCGGTTGGAATTGCCAGAGTTGGTTGTCGGCGGGCGGGGTGTTGCACGTCCACTGCTGCAGCGCTGTTCCGTTGCCGGTGCCCCAGTCCGCGGCGTCGAGGCATTTTCCGCTGTTGACGTTGATGACCTGGTACCACGCCGCCGGATCGATGCCCTGCTGGGTCACGGCCGGGGCGGTGGTGACGGTCTTGGGCACGGACTTCGCTGAGGTACTTCCTGCCTGGTCGTTGGCGGTGACGGTGAACCGGTAGGTGGAGGCGGGTGACAGGTTCGTGACGGTGGCGGTCGTCGCGGTGCTGTTGCCCACCGCGGTGCCGTCGCGGTAGACGGTGTAGCCGGTGACGCCGACGTTGTCGGTCGAAGCCGTCCAGGACAGTGCCGCCGATGTCGAGGTGATGGCCGAGGCTTCCAGCGCGGTCGGGGTGGTCGGCGGGGTGGTGTCGACGACGGGTTGGCCGGAACCGTCCCAGGTCAGGGTGGCGAGCGCACCGGCCGGCAGGGTGTAGCTGATGCTCTGATTGTTGTAGGAGACACCGAATGTCTGCGCGCCGCCGCCGACGTTGGTCACCACCAGAGCGATGGAGCCGTCGGAGTTGCGGAAGGCGACGGAGTGCACGTCTCCGGCATTGTTGGATCCGACCCGGACAGCGCCCTGCCGCACGAACCTGCTCATATGGCCGAGCGTGTAGTACTCGGCGTTGCGGGTGACCGTGGTGCCGTCGATGGCCACCACGCCCGTGCACGTTCCCTGCGGGTTGTTGCCGCAACCGCCGTTGACCGGGCCGCCCTTGGAATCCAGGGCAAGGTTCCAGGTGGCCACCGCCTTCGCCCAGTTCTGGGTGGCACCGATGGTGATGTTGGCGGCGTGCCATTTGAGTGTGTCGGCGAAGTACTGCGGCTGCGGATCGTTGACGCCGTGCCATCCGGAGCACTCGGTGGACCAGATGCCCTTGTCCGGGAAGGCGTTGTGCAACGCGGATTGTGCGGCGGGATCACCGGCGTAGCAGTGGTAGCCCGTGCCGGCGATCCATCGGGCGGCGCTGGTACGGAGCACGTCGTAGGGGTAATTCGGTTCGGCGGGGACACCCAACTTTGCTGCGTCGGCGGCGTCGTCGGGGTGCTGAATCCAGTTGTGATCGTAGGAGATGATCTCGACCCGGCTCAGCCCCGCGTCGCGGAGCATCGGACCCAGCTGGTTGATCACCGCGGCCTCGGCAGCGACCGGCATGTCGGTCCCGGGGTAGCCGTCCGGGCTACGGTCCTGGGGTTCGTTCTGCACGGTCAGGGCGTAGATGGGCACCCCGGCCGTTTCGTAGGCCTGGACGAACTTCACCAGGTAGAGGGCGTATGCCCGGTAGATCGCGGGGTCGTCGGTCAGCCGGCCCCCGATCAGGGATCCGCCGGTTTTCAGCCACGCCGGGGGGCTCCACGGGCTGGCCATGACCTTGAGCGCGGGGTTCAGCGCGAGGGCCTCGCGGAGCAGGGGCAGGATCTGTTCCTGGTCGTGGCCGATGCTGAACCGGGCCATTGGGTAGTCGGTCTGCCCCGCGGGCAGGTCATCGAGCGTGTAGTGCGGTCCGGCGACGAAATCCGAGGAGCCGATCGGTTGCCGCAGGAAACTCATCCCGATCCCGCCGGTGGGGCTGAACAGCGACGTCATCACCTGAGCCCGCTGCGCGGCAGGCAGGCCGGACAGCAACCGGGCGGACGAGTCGGTGATCGACGCCCCGAAGCCATCCATCGTCTGATATGTCTGACTCGGGTCGATGGTGATCACCTGATCGAGGCCGGCCCCGCCGCCGCCGAACGTCGGAGCCTGCCCCGGGGTCAGCAGCTGGGAGCGGTCGGGGTTAGTGACCCATGACGACACCACCGGCCCGGTCGCCGCCGCCGCGTCCCCGGAACCCACACCCCCCAGACCGAGGAGGAGCAGCAGCAACACGCACCCTCCCGACAGGATCGGCGACCGGAAACGGGGCGGACGGCGAGCGGGTCGCGGTTCGCCCCGTGCCACGGCGCCGAGGACGCCAACCAAGGTCATCACACTACGTCACGCTAGCCTACGGCGAGTAGGGGGGCTGCTCGCGCGGACCAACGAGGTGGCCGGGAAGACCGGTGATCCAGCCGGTGACCTGCCGTACCGTCGGCGACGCTGGACGCTGCTGCAGCGCCGCGGCCGCGTCGACGCGACGCAGCTGCCGCAGGTAACGGGCCAGCGTTTTGTAGCCACCGGTGTACCCCTGCTCGGCGATCTCCGCCTGCAGCACGGTGGCATTGCGCTCGCCGTCGGCGAGCCGGTTGTGTAGGTAGGGCTTGAATGAGTCCAGCACGCTGGCCCGCACGCCGCCGGCCAGCAGAGTATCGACACTTCGGCGCGTAGGTAGCGGTGTACGGTCTTGAAGTTCAGGTCCAGTTTGCGGGCGATTGCTCGCATCGACAGGCCCTGCTTGAGCAGGTCATGGGTTTGGTCATACCGGTGCCGGGTGTGCGCGATTCGCGCCGTGTCTGGCCACGGCGGTACGACCGGGTCCACTGGATCGTCGCCTGGGTCAGGGCAGGTCTGCGGCGCCGGGACGACCGGCTCGGGCAGGCAGGCGTGGTGCGCGGCCACCAGTCGCTCCACGTACCGGCACAAGTTGTCCCACAGGTGCCACCGGTCGGCGACCTGTATCGCGCCGGGCGCACCATCACGGGCGCCGTCGGCGTAAGCGCCCGCTCGGTCCCGGCGAATCACCTCCACGCCGGGATGGGTGCGTAGCCAACCGGCGAAGTCCTCTGCCTCCCGACCGAGGAACACATCCACCGGCCGGTGCCCGCCGGCCAGACCGACCAGCACCGTCCCGTAATGGTGCCGGCGGCGCAGCGCGAACTCATCGATACCGAGCACCGCCACCCGACCGACCGGCGGATCCGGCAGCCCACGAATCAGGCGCAGTAACGTCGACCGGCTCACCGCCATGCCCAGCTGGGCGGCCAGCCGAGATCCGGCCCGTCCGGCCAGGGCCAACCCGACTGCCACCAGCGCTGCCTGCAGGCCGACGCTGCGCCGGGCGTGCCGCGCGGCCAACTCCGGGGTCGAGGATGATCCACGCAGTGGCTAGCGCTATTGATGATCTTGATCGATATGCGTCGGGCCGGCAGGCGCGTCGAGGACGAGGTGTTGGCCCACATCTCGCCGGGCGCACAGCGAGAACATCAACTTCTTCGGCTCCATCGACGTAGACATCGAGGGCGAGTTGGCCCAACTCGGCCCGACCGGCTATCGGCCGCTGCGCGTGCGCGACACCCTGTTCTGACCCTGGGATTGAACAGACCCTGCGCACGCTGTTTGGTCGAGCGCGGCTCGCCGTGCCGATCGCGTTCCGGCGCGGTCGCCGGGACCTACCACACCGGCCGGTTCAGCAAAGTCCCACGGCTGGCGAAGCTGCTGCGCGTGCCGACACCGGCCGATCGCGGGCCAGGGCAACTGTGGCGGCCGGGCACCCCGCCGGCGGCGCCCCTCCCCACGGACACGCCCGGCGCGGACATCCGCGTCGGCTACGCCCGCTGCTCACACCTCACCCAGGAACTCCAGTCCCAACTCGACGCGCTGGCCGCGCACGGCATCCCGCGCGAGAAGATCTTCGCCGAGAAGGTCTCCAGCCGCGTGCGAGTCCGCCCGAAGTTGCAGGCCGCCCTGGAAGCGGTACGGCAGATCAAGGCCCACGCCCCACACTGCCGGGTCATCCTCACCGTCTACGAGATGAAGCGGCTGGGCCGCGACTCCGCCGAGCTGACCGCGCTGGCCGACCACATCACCGCGCACGGCATCGCTCTGGAGATGCTCGCCGGACCGCTGACCGCACCGGCACCGGTCGCATCCTGTTCGCGTTCTTCGCCGCGATGGCCGAGACCGAACGCGAGAACATCCGCGAGGCCACCCTCGAAGGACTCACCGCCGCAGCCCGCAAGGGAAACCACGGCGGCCGGCCGCCGGTCATCACCGCCGACATGCTGCATACCGTTCTCCGGCGCCGCGCGAACGGCGAGTCAGTCGAACAGATCCGACCGGACCTGATCATCCCCACCGGCAAACGCAAGGGCCAGCACCCCAGCCCGGCCAGCATCTACCGGGCGCTTGCCGAGCACGAGAAGGCGCAGGCGTACCCCGAGGCCATCGACCAAGCACACGCCGACTTCGCCGCCCTCCAGGCGAGTACCTGACGGCCCGATCATCGCTGGTCAGACGTATCCGCCCGATTTTCGGCGGTTACTACGGCGACCCCGATGCGCAGCACCCTTGACGCGGGAGGGGCCTGGCCCGTACAACGCGCAGCCCGAGCCCACGGAGGGACTCCCTTGACAACCCAACCCCCCATAGGGAATCAGCTCAGTGAGAAACGTGTTCCACGGGGGCGGTGGCCGCCAGTTCGTCCGGGGCGGCAGCCGCGCTGCGCTTCTTGGGCAGCGTGGGCCGCCAGGCCGGCGGGTTCACCCGCAGTGCGGCGGGCGGCGGTAGTTGCCTGGCCGATCCACGGAAGACGAAGAAGTAGGTGACCAGGATGATGACCGGTGAGATCACCTCGACACCGTGCAGCTTCTGGCTGATCCCGTCGAGGACGTCAAAGCCACTGTGCAGCACGGCGGCGAGCAGCCAGGCCCCGATGAGTGCGGGCCAGAACGCGCCGCGCACCCAGCCGGCCCGCCAGGCGACCGCGGCGATGAATCCGGCGAACAGCACGTGGATCGGCTCGACAAACGGCCGGAAAACAATGTTCGAGACATCGGCGATGTGGACATCGGCGCCGCCGATCAGCGTACTGAGATGCGCGTCACGCACCAGGTAGATGATTTCCTCGCCGAGCCCGAACAGCGCCCCACTGACCAGCGCCAGCGCAATCCCGGCCCGGGGATCCCGGTACCGGCCGACCAGGTACAAGATCACCGGGACCAGAATTTTCGCGGTCTCCTCCACCGGTCCGGCGATGCCCAGGCCCTGGATCGGCGTCTCGCTGTGGATCACCAGGGTCATACCGCTCTCGATCAACACGGCAACCAGCGTGGCGACCACTCCACTGACCAGTCCCCACCCGAGCAGGGCCCGCATGCTGATGGCCTCCTGCAGGTGAAGACGGCGAAACACCATCCACAGCAAGGCACCCAACACACCCACAACACCGATCACGCCGCCGAGTACCGCGAAGAACGTGAACCCGGTCCGCAGGAACACCACCGCCAGGGCGAGCGCCACCAGCCAGCAGCCGAACCACAACAGGAACCGTGGATGTACCAGCACCGCCCAAGGCCGCCGATGCCACGACGGGAATACCGGTGCCCCGGGATCGGACACCACCGATTCCGCCCAGGCATGGCCGTCCCATTCGCGCACCCACCCCTCGGCTCCGGACGGATAAAAACCCGAAGAATCGCGCAGTATTTCCTGCCCCGTCCCCATAGCACGATTCTACTTCCACCGGCACACCATTCCGCGGCTTTACGGTCGCCCGGTACTCGACAAGGTGACGCCGGTCCACGACAGCGCTCAATACAGACGCCCCGGTCACGCAACGCCACCGAGAAAAACCACTCCAGGTGGGCATGACGACGACGGCGCCGGCAGGCCGGAGCGACCGTCGAGCACGGGGTACCTGATGGTCGGCGCCGCGCTGGACGCCCGGGCGGCCTTCAGATGAGCGTCGCGGGCGTCGCGTGACTGGATTGGGGAACGCTGCGGGGACGGACGATGCCGGCGGCATTCCGGCTCATTGACGCCCATCAGGGAAGCCAGCGCCGCGATCGCTTCGTGGTCCAGTGTCACCCGGCGGTCGCATCGTCCCGACGAGATCGTCTTCTCCATCGCTCAACGGAAAGTCTTATCCCCCAATGACTTCGATGATCTCGACGTCGTCGTCGAAACACGTTGCAACCACGCCGCCGAACCGTTCCAATGGAAGTTCACCACCATCCGTCGGGCTCACTCAGCCGCCGCCAAGCGCATCCAAGAAACATCAGCACAGGTCGACGAGATGCACGACGAATTCTCCGATCTCATCGAAAAGATCGAGCAATGAATCCCCCCGGCGAGTCCGGAGACTCCAAGTTGATAGAAACTATGCTACCCCATCGATACTCAGACCGCTATAGAAGATACGCTCCAATTTCACAGG
>Ga0208851_1000993_pt1 | contig 10393 bp, 9 predicted proteins | sample NGESurshal092012_FD_184481 | JGI IMG/M metagenome (GOLD analysis project Ga0208851, IMG submission 184481) | Arctic peat soil microbial communities from Barrow, Alaska - NGEE Surface sample 415-2 shallow-092012 (SPAdes) | ecosystem: Environmental > Terrestrial > Soil > Wetlands > Peat ... | reverse complement strand
TCGCCGCCACCGTGCTCGGCGGTGGGTTCAAGTCGCGGCTGAACGCCAACCTCCGCTCCGGCAAGGGCTACAGCTACGGCGCGTACAGCACGTTCGACGTACGCCGCGAGCCCGGGCTCTTCCTGGCGGCGGCACCGGTGGTGGCCGACAAGACTGCCGCCGCGTTGCGCGAGCTCCTCGACGAGATCGACCGGCTCCGCGAGGGCGGCGTCGACGCGACCGAGCTGGCCGAGGCGAAGTCCGGGCTCATCCAGAGCCTTCCTGCGGAGTTCCAGACGACGAGCAGCACCGCCCTGGCCTTCGGACGGCTCGTCTCGCTGGGACGCCCACCCGAGTACTTTGCCCAGTACGTGCAGAACCTCGAGGCGGTCAGCCGCGAGGACGTGGCCCGGGCGGCCCGGGCGCGGTTCGACACCAGGAGCCTCGCCATCGTGGTGGTGGGGCCCCTGGCGGAGGTCCGCGCCGGGCTCGTGGCGCTGGACCTCGGGCCCATCGCGCTCCGCGACGCGACCGGCGAGGCGGCGAAGGCAGCGCGCGCGGTGAGGACGACCGCGAACTGAATGGCATGAGGCGGTGGCGCTCTGCGTCAGCCGCTTCGAACGTCCTTGACTTCCGAGTCAGTCGTGACGTGATGCGCGGCTCCACGGGGGTCACCAAGGAGTCTCGATGAAGCGCATCGTTCGAGTGGCGGTCGCGTCTGCGGCGCTGCTCATGGGCTGCAGCAGCCCGCACCTCTCCATCGCCAGTGCCACCAGCGGGGCGGCGACCGTGGCCGTCGGCTCGACCCTGGTGTTCCAGGCCATCGCGCAGGACACCCGCGGGACCGTGCTCTGGAACCTGACCGGCCCGGGCACGCTCACCGTGGCCTCCGGGCTGCAGACGGTCTACGTCGCACCGACCACCTACGACCCCGCCGCGACCACCGCGACCCTGGTGGCCTCGCTCAGCGATGCGCCGAGCGAGAAGCAGACCGTCACCATCACCATCGTGAAGCCGTCGGCGAGCATCGGTGGCATCGCCGGCCTCTCGGCCACGGTGAGTGTGAATTACGACGCGCGCGACATCCCCACCATCAGTTGCGTGAAGACGACCGACTGCTACACGGTGCTCGGCTACATCCATGCCCGCGACCGGCTGTTCCAGATGGACTTCTTCCGCCGTGCCGCGCAGGGCACCCTGTCCGAGCTGGTCGGTGAGGCGGCCCTCTCGCAGGACCAGGCGCTCCGCACCTTTTTCACCAGCCGCAGCGGCCAGCCGGTTGCGCAGGCCCTCTATGCGCACGTGCAGAGCGACCCGCTCGTCGGGCCGGCGCTCGCCGCGTACACCAGCGGCGTGAACGCCTTCATCAACAGCGTCCGCACCAACGCGTCGCTGCTCCCCGCCGCGTACGGGCAGCTGGTCTACAAGATCGATCCAAAGAGCACCACGGACCTCCCGGCCTGGACGGACGTGGACACGGTGGCGGTCGCACGGCTCTTCCAGTTCCAGCTGTCCGAGACCGCGGAGCAGGAGGCTGACTACGGGAAGTGGGCGCAGACCTGGGGGACGGACCCGACGGACACCCTCCACCTCGGCGTCGGACTCTGGATCCAGGCCAAGTCGCCGATCGAGTCGTTCACCTTGAGCGGCAGCGGCGCACCGAACGCGCCGACGCTGGTCGCGCAGCCCGGCACGCTCGAGTCCCTCCGCGCCGCGGGCGGAGCCATGAACGGTGCCGCGCAGGCGCTCGGCGCCATCCGGCAGGTGCGAGAGCTGATGGGTGCGCCGGCCGGCTCGAACAACTGGGTGGTGGACAAGGCGCACACCGACATCGGCCAGGCGTTCGTCGCCAACGATCCGCACCTCTCGCTCCAGTACCCCTCCAACTTCCACCTCTCACACCTGGTCGGAGTGGCGGATGGCCTCAACGTGATGGGCCCCATCTTTCCGGGGCTGCCCGCGACGCTCATCGGCCGCGGAACGCACGTGGGCTGGGGCGTGACCGTGGTGGGCTACGACGTGACCGACCTCTACGTCGAGAAGCTGGTCCCGAATCCCGACGGCGGATTGCCCCTGGGAACGGAGTTCAACGGCCAGAAACGCACGTTCGTCGCCGTGCCGCAGACCTACAAGTTCCGTACGTCCGCCGGCCTCGCCTCCGCCAGCCCGAGCCTGGTGCTGGTGGCTCCGGCGCACGGCCCGGTCATCTCGCTCGACGCGGCCACCGGCAGCGCCATCACCGTCCGCTGGACGGGCCAGGAGACCGAGACCGACGATCTGCGCGCCTTCTTCCGGCTGAACAACGCCGCCAGCGTGGACGACGCGCGCCAGGCGCTCGAGGGTGACCCGAAGCCGGACGGCGGCAAGTACACCGGCTACTACACGGGGGCGCAGAACTTCGTCCTCGCCGACGACACCGGGGCCATCGGCTACGTGCCGCACGCCTGCGTTCCGCAGCGGCCCTGGGCGGCGAGCCTCGCCGTCTACCCGTACCCGGTCGTCCCGGTGGATGGACGTGGCACCTTCGAGTGGGCGACCGGTCCCGACGGCGGTCTGGCCTGCGTGCCCGACGACAAGCTGCCCCGGGCCATCGGCTCGAACAAGGGCTACCTGGCAACGGCGAACGCCGACCCGCTCGGCGTCTCGACCGACAACAACCCGTACGCGAACAACCCCAACGGCGTCCCGTACCTCAGCTACGAGTGGGACGACCAGGGTTACCGGATCGCGCGCATCCAGGAGGTGCTGGACGCGAAGACGGCGGACGGGGGCAAGGTGAGCCTCGCCGACATGCAGGCGCTCCAGTCCGACCACGTGGCCATCGTCGCCCGGCCCTTCCTGACCATCATCCAGGACATCGGTGGGCCCGCCTCGACGGACCCCAACGTCGCTGCGGCGGCGAACATGCTCCTCGGCTGGGGCGGGGCGGATGCGGGCGTCCCGCTCGACTGCCCCACGGGCCTCGTGGCGGGTTCCCTGAACCCGGCGAACGCGGTGAACGACCCGAGCGCCACCAACACGGCGAACTCGGCGTCGTGCTTGCTCTTCCACACCTTCCTCCGCCGCGTGCTCGAGACGACCTTCGTCGACGAGGAGGCCGTCGCCGGAGTGGGCCGCAGCCCGGGCAACGAGGTCCGGGCGCTCGTGACCCTGTTCTCCGTGCCCAACCCGGACAACATCTTCTGCCGGACCGTGGACGCGAAGGGCGCCCCCATCACGAACCAGAACACCAGCTGCGCGGACCAGGTCACCAACGCGCTCCGCTGGGCCTACAGCACCCTGAAGACGGCTTACGGCCCGACGTCCAACTGGCGTTGGGGCCGCGTGCACACCCTCAGCTTCGACTTCATCGTCCCTGGCTACCCGCTGATCGACCCCGGCTTCCGCCCCGGCCCGTACCCGCGCCCCGGTGGCGCGTGGACGGTGGACGTCGGCGCCCCGGCGCCCTCGCCCTCGACCAACCTCGGCTTCCCCTACCGCTCCGGCGGCAACGTGCGCTGGGTGGCGGCGATGGACGGCACGCTCGCGCACACCTTCATGCAGCTGCCCGGGGTGGAGAGTGGCAACGCCTATCCGGGGGACGGCCAGCCCACGATGCTCAACCAGTGGGTGCAGAACCAGTACTTCAACTTCCCCTTCCAGAAGTCCGACGCCACGTCGGTGCGCAGCGAGTCCTTCTCGCCGTGATGGGGTGACGCGCGCCGCGGCGGGGGGAACGCGCCTCCGCCGCGGTTGCTCAGTTCAGCACGAACTGGAGGCTGGCCAGTCCGGTCACTCCGACGGACTGCACGCCGTACAGGGCCGTCGCGAACGGCACCTGGACCTGACCGAGCAGCCAGATGGGCCCGGCCACGTTCCAGGCGACGCCCGGCACCGCCGCGATGACCAGACCTCCGGTGTTCTGCTGCGGCACGCCTTCCGAGGTGTCGCGCTGGGCCTGACGGCCATCCACCCCGAGCGAGACCGCGAACGGCTCGACGATGCGATAGCGCACGGTGGCGGTCCACAGCACCGCGTTGCCGTAGCGGTACCCGTACCCGTTGGTGGTGGGGAACTTCCCGGTCACCGAGACCAGGAAGTTCCACGGGTCCTGGTGGAAGGCGTAGAGCAGCCCGGCATAGGGGATCCATGCGCCGGTGCCGAGCTGCGCGTGCTGATCCAGCCGGACGCCGTCGACCGTGGCGTCGTCGGACCCGGTTGGGAACGTCGTCCCGCCGGCGACGGCCACGCTCTGGCGCGACTGGGAGCGCATGTTGGTGGACTGCCAGACGAAGACCCGCACCCCGAGGTCGATGTCGCCCAGGCCCATGGGGGTCGCGGTCTCGGCCGGCTGGGTGTCGGTCGCCGAGAGCGACCAGTTCTTCCGGACCAGGGGGATTTGAAGGACCAGGTTGATCCGCTCGATGGGGCTGTAGACGACCACCGGCCGGAGGGTCAGCTGGGTGAGCGATTCCGTCCGGCCCGGTTCGTCGTCACTCAGCGCGGTCGCGCTCAGCACCTCGAAGTCGAGCGCGAACCGGAACGTCCCAGCGACGGGCATGGAATCGCCGGCCAGCACCAGCGGGTCGCCGCACCCGCAGACCGAGCAGGCCCGGGCGGCCGATGGGACGAGCACCCAGAGGAGGGGCAGGACCCGCAGCAGGGCACGGAGCATCGAGCGAGTGACCCCTCGCGGCAGGGAGCGATTCGCTGGCGGCGCTGACCCGGTGGGCGCCGCGGCCGCGCTCCGGGGTAGAACGCCCTCCGGGACACGCATGCACTCCGTCGACGTCTCGTGGCTGGTCCGGCTTCGCTGGGCAGCGGCCGCGCTGTTTCTCCTTCTGGCGCTCGCCGCCGGGTCGGTGTTCCACGTTCCCATCCCGCTGGCCCCGCTGGCCGTCATCTGGGGGCTCGAGGTGGCGAGCAACGTCGCGCTCGCGCTCTGGGTGCGCCGGAACCGGACGGCCCGCGCCTCCGCCGTGGCGGGCCTGATGGCGCTGGACACGCTGCTGCTCACCGTCCTGCTCGGGCTGAGCGGCGGGCCGAGCAACCCCTTCAGCGTGTTGTACCTGGTGGACGTGGCGCTCGGCGCGGTGGTGCTCACCCCGGCGCTGAGCTGGGCGCTGCTCGCCTTCGTCCTGCTCTGCTTCGGCTCGCTGTTCCTGCCCCTGCCCTGGAGGACCGGCGAGGGGCTGGGCCACGCCGAGCTGATGCGACTGCACCTGCGTGGGATGTGGGTCTCGTTCGCGCTGTCCGGCGGCATGCTGGTGGTGTTCGTGCTCAGGGTGCGCCGCGCGCTGGCCCGGGGCGAGGCGGAGCTGGAGCGCGAGCGTGAGCGGGCTGGAAGACGGGAGCGGCTCGCCTCGCTCGCCACGCTCGCCGCGGGCACCGCGCACGCGCTCGGCTCGCCCCTGTCGACCATCGCCGTTGCCGCGCACGAGCTGGAGCGTCGGCTGGCGGCCCTGCCGGACGCCGCCGAGGACGCGCGGCTCATCCGCGAGCAGGTCTCTCGCTGCCGCGAGGCGCTGGCTCGCATGTCCACCGAGGCCGGGCAGTCGCCCGGGGAGGCGCTCGACCCGCGGCCGGTGTCGCTCCTGCTCGACGAGGCGCTCGAGGGCCTCGAGGACGCCGGGCGGGTCCAGGTCGAGGTGCAGGACGGGCTGCGGCAGGCGACAGCCGCCCTGCCAATCCGCGCGGTGGGCCAGAGCGTGCAGGCGCTGGTCCGGAACGCGCTCCAGGCCTCGTCCGCGGGAACCCCGGTGCATCTCCGGCTCGGCCTGGACGGCGCCTGGCTCCGGGTGGAGGTCGAGGACCGGGGAGCGGGCATGCTTCCCGAGGTGCTCGCCCGCGCCGGCGAGCCGTTCTTCAGCACGCGCGGCTCGGGCCAGGGACTCGGACTCGGGCTCTTCGTGGCCAGGAGCCTCGCCGAGCAGCTCGGCGGAGACCTGAGCCTCGTTTCCACGCCGAGAGAGGGGACCCGTGCCCGGCTCACCCTCCCACTGGTCCCGGCCTCATGACTCCCCTCTCCATCCTCTTGGTCGACGACGACCAGAACTTCCGGGAGCGAATGGCCCGCGCCCTCCGCGATCGCGGGCACGAGGTGCTCACCGCCGCGGGTCCTGACGAGGCGCTGCGGCTCGCCACCGCGGATTCCCCCGAGTGCGCAGTGGTGGACCTGCGCATGCCCGGGGGCAGCGGCCTCGAGCTCGTGTCCTCGCTCCGGTCCATCGACCCGGCAACGGCGGTGGTGGTGCTCACCGGCTACGGGAGCATTGCCACCGCGCTCGAGGCGGTGCGCCGCGGCGCGCTGCACTACTTGCAGAAGCCGGTCGATGCCGACGAGCTGCTCGCCGCGTTCGCCCGGGGTGGCCCGCTCCCCCCGGAGGAGGCACCGGTCGAGCCCGCCGCCCCGTCCCTCGCGCGGGCCGAGTGGGAGCACATCCAGCGGGTGCTGGCCGATGCGGGGGGGAACGTCTCCGAGGCTGCACGCCGGCTCGGGCTCCACCGCAAGTCGCTGCAGCGCAAGCTCCAGAAGCATCCGCCGCGGCGCTGACGCCCCCGCAGCGAGCACGCCGGGCAGGAGGAAGGTCAGAGGCGCGCGGAGGCAGAGAGCCATCGACGCCGCGGATCCTTCGCATGCCCGTTCGGCCGGGTCAGCGCGACATGGCGCCGCACCCCCCGGGGCTCAGCGCAGCTGCCGGCCGAGCACCCTGAGCACCGCGCCTACCAGGTCCACCGAGTCGACCGGCCGGGTCAGTTCCGCGTCGTAGCCCTCGCGGCGGGCCCGGGCGCGCTCCGCGGGACGCGAGCCGTCCACCAGCGCGACCGCCCGGAGCGCCACCCCGGCGATCCCTCGCACCTGCGCCAGCAGCCCACGGGTGGGATCGCCAAACGCCATCTGGCCGCTGACCAGCACGTCCGGCCGGGCCGCCCTGGCGTGCGCCGCGGCCTGGACGCCGTCCGCCAGATCCACGTCCGCTCCGGCCCGGGCGAGCGCGGCCGCCATGAGCTGCCCCGCCGTGCGTTCCTCGGGGACCAGGAGAACTCGGACCCCGGCCAGCGGGAGCTGCGCAGCCGCCGGGACGTTGGCCGGTGCCCCCTCCTGCGGCGGAGCGGGGACGTGGAGCTGGAATCTCGCGCCTTGCCCGGGGGCGCTCTCGACCGTGAGAGTCCCGCCGTGCAGCGCGGTGAGTCGACGGGCAATGGACAGCCCGAGGCCGAGCCCGCTGCCACGCGGCTCCTCGCTGCTTCCCTTCCAGAACGGCTCGAAGACGTGGGGCAGCGCCTCCTGCGAGATGCCCGGGCCGGCGTCGGTCACCTCCAGCGTCACGCCACCCTCGGAGCGCCGCATCCGGATCAGCACCGTGGCCCCGGGGGGGGAATACTTGAGCGAGTTCGACAGGAGGTTCCAGACCACCTGGGTGAGCCGGCCGGGATCTCCGTAGAGGGCCGGCAGGTCGGGCGCTGCCTCCACGTCCAGGTAGACCTCACGGTCCTCGGCCTCGGGCTGCACGGTCTCCACCGCGTCACGGAGCACGGCGCCGGGGTTTACCCACTCGCGCTTGAGCACCAGCTTGCCGCGGGCCATGCGCTCTGCGTCGAGCAGATCGTCCACCAGCCGCGCCTGGGCCCGGGCGTTGCGAAGGATGGCCGCGATGGCCCGCTCCACGGTGTCCGGGTCGGCGCGCCGCGCCTGGAGCGACTTGGCCCAACCCAGGATGGCGCTCAGCGGAGTCTTGAGGTCGTGCGCCACCGCGGCGACCGCCAGGTTGCCGCGCAACGCTCCCTCCGCCTGCTCCCGCGCCGCCTGTGCGTCGGCCAGCTCCTCCAGCTGCGCCCGCTCGGTCATCCGCCGGGTGGTGATGTCCAGCACCGTGGCCGCCAGCCCCCGCGCGCGCCCTGCCTCGTCCACCACCGGGCGGCCATACCAGGCGTGCCAGCGCAGCGCGCCGTCGAGGTGGATGCAGGGGTACTCGAAGTCGTGGGTGCCGCGGTCCGAGAGCGCGCGCCAGAGCGTGTTCCACACCCGCTCGCGCTCCTCGGCCTGAACGTGCTCGAGGAACGAATCGACCGTGCGCGGCACCGTGCCGAACAGCGACTCCGCTCGCTCCGACCAGTGGAACCGGCCGCTCTGGAAGTCGTACTCGCAGCTGGCAAACACGGCCGCCGTCGGCAGCGGGCCGGTCTCGACGCGCTCGCTGTCCGACGGGTTCACCAGAAAAACGCCTCTTGGCTGGAACCGCCGGACGCACGAAGGCTTCCGAACGGTCTCGGAGACCCTAGCGCGCAGCTTGCGCGGCGCGCCACGCCCGGGTCTGGAGCGCCCCGTCCACCCGGGGCGCGTCATCCGCCTGCAGAGACGGAGCGAGGGGTTGGGCCCTCGCTCCGGGGAGTCCCGCTGGACCCCGAAGACCTACGACTTCGGCCTCTCGAGGATGATCTCGACGCGGCGGTTCTTCGCCCTGCCAGCGGCGGTCCTGTTGTCGCCAATGGGGTTCCCAGGGCCCTTGCCCTCGGTGCTGACCTGACTCGCCGGGAGACCGCCGGTGACCAGGTACTGGGCAACGACGTCCGCCCGCTCCTTGCTGAGCCTCATGTTCAACTCCAGTGGACCCGTGCTGTCGGTGTGGCCCTCGACGAGCACGTGGCGGGTCGTGCCCTTCAGCGCGTCAGCGACGATCCTGAGCCGGTCCATGGCCACGGGCTGGAGCGTCGCGCTCCCGGTCTTGAACGGGATTCCGCCGGCCAGGGTGATGATGGTGCCGCGCTCGTCCTCCTTCACCTCGGCGAACTGGGCCAGACGCCGGCGCGCCTCTTCTGCCTCGGCCTTCGCTCGCGCCGCCTCGTCGGCCAGGGCGTTGGTGTTCACCTTGTTGGCCTTGGCGTCCCACTGCTGCTGGAGCCCGGCGAGCTCCCACTCCCTGGCCCGGCGGGTGGCGTCGGACGCAGTGGCGGCGCCAATCCTGTCGGCGACCTGCGCCCGGTAGAGCGCTTCCCTCGACAGGTCGCGGGGGATGGATGGATCCTGCCCGCGCTCGAATGCGGCCTGTGCGTCCTGCGCCGACTGGGCGCTGGCGATGGCCTTCTTGGCAGAGGCGAACTCTTCCGGGAACTGATCCGGGTTCCCGGTCTTCTGGGCGTGGGCGAAGGTCGTCTTCGCCTCCGCCAGGTCTGGGTAGGTGAACGGCGCGGAGCAGCCCGCAGAAGCGAGGGCCACGACTACGGTGAGTTTGGTCAATCGCATGGAAGTGATTCCCTCTGTGGTCACATGCCCAGCTTGGTCTTGAGATCGGCGATCTGCGCGTCGAGCGTCTTCACCTTCGCCGTGTTCGACGCATCGGTTGCGGTCACCTTGGCGCTGTCGGCAGCGGCGCTTGCCAGCCCGAGCTGGCGCATGGCGTCGTTGATGTTGCCGCCCTTGATCATGCCCTGGGCGTTGCCCAGGTACTTCTCGGCCGAGGCCAGCAGCTCGCTGGAGGAGGGGAAGCTCGACGCGCCAGCGGCCTTCGCGGCGTCGACGGCAGAAGTGGCAGCCTTCAGTTTCGGCGTTGGATCGACTGTGGAGCAGCCCACGGCGGCGGCCCCCAACGCGATCACGGCAACGATTCGACGCATGGGAGGAGTCCTCGAGACGACGGGTTCAGACATCGCTAGTGCAGTACCTGCAGCGGGTGGCGGCAGTCGGGAGCGCCTCGGTGCACCGAGGACACATCTTGGTGGGCGCGGGCGGGGGCGTCTTCAGCAATGCTTTGGTGACGAAGAACACCACCAGGGCCACGATGACGAAATCGAGGATCCGCCCGATCAGGTCGCCATACTTCAGGGCGTTGGTGACCTTCCCTGCGGCGTCGTGCGTGAGCGGGAGCTCCCAGGCCCTCCACTCGCCGCCGGGGATCAGGAGCCCGACGATGGGCATGATGATGTCGTCGACGATCGCGCTCACGACCTTGCCAACGGCCGCGCCGATCACCACACCCACCGCCAGTGCGAGCGCGTTCTGCTTCAGCAGGAACTCGCGGAAGTCCTTTGCCAGGCTCATCGTTGGGGCGTCCCCTCCTCGGTCCCGCCGCCGTGTCCTGCCCTTGTCCCGCCCGAAAGGCAACAGGAACCGTACCAAGGTGCCCTTGACCCTTGGCTCACATGCCCCGAATGTCATCCCCCCGGTCCAGACCCGAGGAGGACACCATGCCCGATGACGAGCCCGATTTCTCCGACGTGCAGGGGGGCAGCTCCAGCATCTCCAGCGACACCTCCGTGGACCGCACGTACACCGTCCGCTCCGGGGACAGCCTGAGCAAGATCGCCAAGGCGCTCCTCGGTGACGCGAAGAAGTGGCGCGTCCTCTACGAGGCAAACAAGGACGTCGTGGGCAGCAACCCCGACCTCATCAAGCCGGGGCAGGTCCTGAAGATCCCGAAGGACTGAAGCCGTTCAA
>Ga0208851_1000992_pt1 | contig 10404 bp, 7 predicted proteins | sample NGESurshal092012_FD_184481 | JGI IMG/M metagenome (GOLD analysis project Ga0208851, IMG submission 184481) | Arctic peat soil microbial communities from Barrow, Alaska - NGEE Surface sample 415-2 shallow-092012 (SPAdes) | ecosystem: Environmental > Terrestrial > Soil > Wetlands > Peat ... | reverse complement strand
ATTCGGGTGACCTCGAGGCGGCCCGCTCCACCGCGCCCATGGTCGGGGCGTTGTTCGACACCGTGCTCTGCCACATCGGGCATCGCGGTCCGGACAGCGTCGAAGTCGCCGCGACGGTGATCGGGGACAGGCCCGCGGCGGTGCTGGCGGCGGCCCTGCGCACCACCGCGCACAGCACGGCGGCCGATCAGCCCGCGCCACCCCACCGCGTCGCGTATGACTCCACGCTGCGTTTCACCCACCAACTACGCACGGCGGTAAGGGAACTCGCCCGCCGACGGGTCGCAGAGGACAAGCTATCCGCAGCGGAGGACATCTACTTTTTGACGGTCGACGAGGCGCTCGCGATGCCAGTCGACACCCGGCTGCGGGTCAAGCGCCGCGCCGCCGAGCGGGAGCGCCTGCAGGCGATCACCATGCCGTCGGCGTTCGACGGAACCTGGACGCCGGCACCGGATCCGGTGACGGCCCAGGCCGACGAACAACTGCACGGACAGATCACCGTCGCCGGTGTGGCCGAGGGGACGATCCGGGTGGTGCGCTCGGCCGACGACGCCGATCTGCAGCCCGATGAGCTCGCGGTGATCGCCGCCACGGAACTGGAATCCGTTCTGCTGCTCGGCACACCCGGCGCGGTGATCACCGACGACGGCCCCTGCCTTGGCGACCCGGCAGTCGCCGTCGCCGAACTGGGGGTCCCGGTCCTTGCCGGGGTCCGGGACGCCGCCACCCGGCTGGTCACCGGCATGCGGGCACGCGTCGACGCCGCACAGGGAACGCTGACCGTGCTGGGCGTCGAGGACCATGCGGTGGAGGAGTTGGCCGCGCAGGCGCAGAGCTGAACTCGCGCGGGCCCGGTATACCGTGGCCCGATGATGTCGCGCACAATCGCGGCGCTGGCGGCGCTGTGGCTGATGTTGATCATCGTGCCCGCGCTCGTCGCCGCACGGCTGCTGCCGGTCGCCGGCGACACCGCGCACAAGGGTTGGGCCGTCGGGATCTGGCTCGCCGGGTACGTGGCGCAGTTCCTGGTGTTCCGGGCGATATCACGCCGGTCGCCGCGGCCGGTCGGACGGGGCTGGGTGATCGCCTCGACGGTGCCGTGGGCCGCCGACTGGACGGCGCCGCTTTCGCGGTGGGCCGTGGCGGTGTGCGCGGCGATCGTCATCGGCTACGCGGTCTGGCTGGTGGTCGCGGTGTACCGGGTGGACCGGCTGCGCGGCGCGGGCCTGCGCGGCTCGGCGGTGGTTCTCGAAGTGATCCGGCCGACGCTCAACGGCGTGGTCACCAAGGACTCCGCGCGGCGCGCGCTGCGGGTGAGCATCGAACGTGACGACAGCACAACCCCTTACGAGACCCGGCTGACCGCAACATTCGTCTTTGGCGAGATCCCGGAGACGCGGGATCGGCTGGCGGTGCTGATCGATCCCGCCGACCCGCAGCACGTCGAGCCGATCCCGGACGAGCCCATCGAGCGCGCCGCGCCGGTGCCCGAGGACATCGACGCCGAAACCGCCGAGCAACTGCGCAAGTTCGCAACCATGCGCGATCGTGGCGATCTCACCGACGCCGAGTTCGCGACCGCCAAGAAACGCCTGCTCAACCAGTGACAAGTGCTCACCCGAGCAGATCGCGGAGTTCCAGCGCGTTGCGCACGGCGTGGCCGTTGCCGTCATTGTTGAAGTACACCAGCACCCGGCGGCCCTGGTCCTGCCACTCCCGGACCCGATCGGCCCACCATCGCAGGTCGTCGCCGGTGTAGCAGCCCGCGTAGAGGGGAGCCGTGTCCGGCCCGTGCATCCGCACGTACACGAAATCGGTTGTCGCACAGAGGTTGCAGGCCATTCCGGGTCCACTGGTCACGACGTAGGCCGCGCGGTGGCGTTCGAGTAGCTCGTAGACGTGCGGATCATGCCAGGACGGGTGGCGCATCTCGACGGCGATGCGGATCCAGTCGGGGACCACCTCCAGGAAATGATCCAGACGGGCGTCGTCGCGCTGGAAGTCGGGATGCAGTTGAACAAGCACCGCCTCGCGCCGGTCGCCCAGGGCGCGCTGGCAGCGCTCGATGCGGTCGGCCCACGACTCGGGCGTCGACAGACGGCGAAAGTGGCTCAGACCTCGATGCGCCTTGACCGACATGGTGAAGCCCTGCGGCAGCCGGGTGCGCCACCCTTCGAAGGTCGCGTCTCGCGGCCACCGGTAGAAGCTGGCGTTGAGCTCAACGGTGTCGAATACCTCGACGTAGCGGGCCAGCCGTTTCGCCGCCGGTAGGCCGGGCCGGTACAGCGCCCCCTCCCAGTGGTCATACGACCACCCCGAGGTGCCGATCCGCACGTCGGCACGAACAGACGCAGAGTCGCACGAATCGGGCGACGATCGTGCGACTGTGCGTCTTGTCGCGGTGGAGTTCTCAGGCCGCAGTGGTGACCGCCTCGGGCAGCGGTTCCAACGCCTGGACCACGATGTCGGCGACATCGGTCATCGGCTTTACCTCCAGCGCCGCGAGCACCTCGGCCGGAACGTCGTCCAGGTCGGGCTCGTTGCGTTGTGGGATGAAAACCGTTGACAGTCCGGCACGTTGGGCAGCCAGCAGCTTCTGCTTGACACCGCCGATGGGCAGCACCCGACCGTTGAGCGTGACCTCGCCGGTCATGCCGACGTCGGATCGCACCTGCCGTCCGGTGGCCATCGACACCAGGGCCGTCACCATGGTGACGCCTGCCGATGGACCGTCCTTGGGAACCGCGCCCGCGGGCACGTGCACGTGGATCCTGCGGTCCAGCGCCTTGGGGTTCACGCCGAGCTGGTCGGCGTGGCTGCGGACGTAGGACAGCGCGATCTGCGCCGACTCCTTCATCACGTCACCGAGCTGACCGGTCAGCTGCAGTCCCGGCTCACCGTCGACCGCACCGGCCTCGATGTAGAGGACGTCGCCGCCGAGACCGGTGACCGCCAGCCCGGTCGCCACGCCGGGCACCGCGGTGCGTTCGGCCGACTCCGGGGTGAACCGCGGCCGGCCCAGGTACTCGACCAGGTCGGGCTCGTCGATGCTGATCGGTGCGTCGCTGGAGTCGAGCTTGGTGGTCACCTTGCGCATCGCCTTGGCCAGCAGCCGTTCGAACTGCCGCACACCCGGTTCGCGGGTGTAGTTCGCGGCGATGGTGCGCAGCGCGTCGTCGGTCACGGTGACCTCGTCGGCGGTCAGCGCCGCCCGCTCCCGCTGCCGGGGCAGCAGGTAGTCGCGCGCGATGGCCACCTTGTCGTCCTCGGTGTAGCCGTCGATCTGAACCAGTTCCATCCGGTCCAGCAGCGCCGAGGGGATGTTCTCGATCACGTTGGCCGTGGCCAGGAACACCACGTCGGACAGGTCCAGATCCAGATCCAGATAGTGGTCGCGGAACGTGTGGTTCTGCGCAGGGTCCAGAACCTCCAGCAGGGCGGCGCTGGGGTCACCGCGGTAGTCGGAGCCGACCTTGTCGATCTCGTCGAGCAGCACGACGGGGTTCATCGAGCCGGCCTCGCCGATCGCCCGCACGATGCGACCGGGCAGGGCGCCGACGTAGGTCCGGCGGTGACCGCGGATCTCGGCCTCGTCGCGCACACCGCCCAGGGCGACGCGCACGAACTTGCGGCCCAGTGCCCGGGCCACGCTCTCGCCCAGCGACGTCTTGCCCACGCCGGGCGGGCCGGCCAGCACCATCACCGCACCGGAGCCGCGCCCGCCGACCACCTGCAGACCGCGCTGGGCGCGACGCGCCCGCACCGCCAGGTATTCGACGATGCGGTCCTTGACGTCCTCGAGGCCGTGGTGGTCGGTGTCGAGGATCTCGCGCGCGGCCCGCAGGTCGGTCGAGTCCTCGGTGGTGACGTTCCACGGCAGGTCCAGGACGGTGTCCAGCCAGGTGCGGATCCAGCCGCCCTCTGGGCTCTGCTCGCTGGAGCGTTCCAGCTTGCCGACCTCGCGCAGCGCGGCCTCGCGCACCTTCTCGGGCAGATCGGCGGCCTCGATGCGGGAGCGATAGTCATCGCTGCCCTCGGGCTCGCCCTCGCCGAGTTCCTTGCGGATCGCGTTGAGCTGCTGGCGCAGCAGGAACTCCTTCTGCGTCTTCTCCATCCCGGAGCGGACGTCCTCGGCGATCTTGTCGCTGACCTCCACCTCGGCCAGGTGCTCGGCGGTCCAGTCGATCAGCGCCCGCAGCCGCTCCTCGACACTCTCGGTCTCCAGCAGCTGACGTTTCTGCACGTTGGTCAGATACGACGCGTAACCGGCCGTGTCGGCCAGTCCCGACGGGTCGGTCAGCTGGTTGACGGCGTCGACCAGCTGCCACGCCTCGCGGCGCTGCAGCAGGGCCAGCAACAGCTTCTTGTATTCGGCGGCCAGCGCCTTGGTGTCCTCGGTCGTCTCGGGTTCGTCGACCTCGGTCACCTCGACCCACAGGGCCGCGCCGGGGCCGGTGGTTCCGGCGCCGATGTGGGCACGACGCTCGCCGCGCACCACCGCCGCGGCGCTACCACCCGCAATGCGTCCCACCTGCACGATCGACGCCAGTACCCCGTACGAGGGGTAGCGGTCGTCGAGGCGCGGTGCGATCAGCAGTTCGCCGGAATCGCTCGAGCGGGCCGCGTCGACGGCGGCGCGTGCGGCGCCGTCGAGGGTGATCGGCACCACCATCCCGGGCAGCACGATCGGATCGTTGACGAACAACACCGGCACAGATTTGGCTTCAGCCATCAATCCTCCAAGGTTAAGTCTGAACGACTCAACCTTGGTGATCACCGGATTGTTCCCGAACACGTGTTCGCCCGGGGCGGACGCAGACTCGGCGCAACAGGCAAGCCGCACAGAGCAGCGAGCCTGCCGCCGGGTGGGCGACAGGCTCGCTGTTGAGGTGTGACCGGGTCAGCCCGCGGTCGGGGTGGCGCCCAGGACCCGCTGCAGATCCGGGACCATCGACTGCAGCTGCTGTCCCCAGTAGCCCCAGCTGTGGGTGCCGTTGGCCGGGAAGTTGAACACGCCATTGCGTCCACCGGCTGCCAGGTAGTTCTCCATGAAGGTCTTGTTCGTCCGCAGGGTGAAGCCCTCCAGGAACTGTGCGGCCATCAGGTTGCCACCGCCACCCGAGGTGTCCAGCTCCGACGGCGTACCGGTGCCGCAGTAGATCCAGATCCGGGTGTTGTTGGCGACCAGCTGGTTGATGTTGACCATCGGGTCGTTGCGCCGCCACGCCGGATCCGAGGACGGACCCCACATGCTCTGCGCGTTGAACCCGCCCGCGTCGTTCATCGCCAGACCGATCAGCATCGGCCACCAGCCCTCGGACGGGTTGAGGAAGCCCGACAGGGATGCGGCGTAGATGTACTTCTGCGGGTAGTAGATCGAGTAGGTCAGCGACGCACTGCCCGCCATCGAGATACCAACGACGGCGTTGCCGTTCGGGTCCACCCCGTAGTTGGCCGCCAGGTAGGCCGGCAGCTCCTGGGTCATGAACGTTTCCCACTTGTAGGTGTAGTTCTGCCCGTTGCCCTGCGAGGGCTGATACCAGTCGGTGTAGAAGCTCGACTGGCCGCCGACCGGCATGACCGTGGACAAGCCGGAGCCGTTGAACCACTCGAACGCCGGGGTGTTGATGTCCCAGCCGCTGTAGTCGTCCTGGGCGCGAAGTCCGTCCATCAGGTAGACCGCGTGCGGTCCACCGCCCTGGAACTGGATACGGATGTTGCGGCCCATCGAGGCCGACGGGACATCCAGGTAGAGAACGGGAAGGCCCGGCTTGGAGAAGGCGGCCGCTGTCGCCGAACCGCCGACAACGCCTATCAGGCCGGGCAGGAAGAGTGCGGCCACGACGGCTGCAGCCAGGCGGCGCAACCAAGTGCCTCGCATCATCTCGACGATTTTCATGACGACAACCATCACCTTTCAGTACGTGTTCGGTTAGCGGTCAAGTTGTTCTGCGCCGGTAGCTAATCACGCACCAGACAGTGAATCGGGTACGCGAATCGGTGCGCCAAGTCGCGGTTGGCTAACGATCAGGCTTCGCGACGGACTCGGGATGCTCGACGCGCCAATCACTTTGACCCTGACCGCCAGTGCCCGCGTGCAGCTGACATGCACAAACGGCGGCAATCACGGTTCCGGCGCCGAGCCTTCGGTAACGAGTCGGTCACGGGTGTGGCACGGTGGAGCCATGGACGACCCGTTCGATCTGAAGCGTTTCGTCAACGCCCAGGACCGTGTCTACGACCGGGTGCTGGCCGAGCTGCGCGCCGGCGCCAAACGCAGCCACTGGATCTGGTTCGTCTTCCCTCAGCTCAGCGCACTCGGAAGCAGTTCAACGGCAAAGCTTTTCGGTATCGAATCGCTGGGGGAGGCGCGCGCCTACCTGGCGCACCCGGTATTGGGGCCGCGGCTGCGGGAGTGCGCGCGGTTGGTGGCCTCGATCGAGGGCCGCTCCGTCGACGAGATCTTCGGCTGGCCCGACAACCTCAAGGTGCGCTCGTCGATGACGCTGTTCGCCCGGGCCACCGACGACAACGCCGACTTCCTCACCGTGCTGGAGAAGTTCTATGGCGGGCAGCAGGATCCGCGGACGCTGGAGTTGATCTAGCGTTTTTCCGGGCGCAGCACCAGCCAGCCCTGCGGCGGTACCACCACGTCGTCGACCACGTCGTCCGGCGGCGCCGCAGTGCCGCCCATCAGCCGGGCCGGGCCTCCGGTCAACTCGGCGACGGGCAACGGCAGCGGGGAGTCGTCGATGTTGAGGGCGACGATCAGCGCGTCGTCGCCGTGACGCGTCTGGTAGGCGTATCCCTTGTTCTTCAGGTACAGGGCGCTCGTCGTGGCGTCGTGCAGCCAGGGATTCCGGCGACGGAGCCCGACCAGATACTGGTGCAGGGTGAGCACTTCGCGGCTCGCATCACCGAGATCACCTGGGGGTGAACCGAATTCGGGGCGGACGGCGTCGTCACCGCCGACCCGCTCCTCCTTGACGCCGCGATAGCCGAGTTCGTCGCCCGCGTAGATGGTTGGAACACCGCCGGTGGTGAACAGCAGCACCAGAGCGTGAGCCAGGTGCTCGGATCGATCCAAGCGACTGGCGATGCGGGTGACGTCGTGATTGCCGACGAAGGTCTGCGGCGCGAACCGGCTCAGGAAGTCGTTGTGGCGCTGCAGCGCCCAGTCCAGTTCGTGGAAGTTGCCGTCGTTGAGGCTGCTCCACAACGCTTTCCACAACTCGTACTGCGTCACCGAGTCGACGCCGGATGCCTCTACGAATCCGACGTAGTCGCCGTGGATGACCTCGGCGACGAACCACGCGTTCGGGTGTTCCTGGCGCACCCGCGGCAGCACCTGCGCCCAAAACGATTCAGGCACAGCGTAAGCCGCGTCCAGCCGCCAGCCGTCGCCCCCACGCCCGAGCCAGTGCCCCATGACGTCGACCACGTAATCGGCGACCGCCGGGCTGCCGTGGTTGAGAGTGATGAGCTCCCCGTGGCCCTCGAAGGTGTGGAAGCGGCCCGGTCGGCCTCGGAACCAGGCCACCGCGTCGGCGGTGCCGTCCACCGCCTGGCGGTAGCGCTCGAAATCCGTTCCGACGTGGTTGAACACGCCGTCGAGCAGTACCCGCAGGCCACGGCGGTGGGCCTCGTCGACCAGGCGGTCGAAGTCCGCGTCGCCACCGAGGCGCGGATCGATCCGGTAGTGGTCGGTGGTGTCGTAGCCGTGAGTTCGTGAGGCGAAGATCGGGCCCAGCGCGATACCCGACGTGCCGAGCTCCACGGCGTGGTCCAGCCAGTCGACGACGCGGCCCAACCGATGCTCGCCGGGCCCGGGGGAGTCCTGAGCGGGGATTGCGCCGACGAAGCCCAGCGGGTAGACGTGCCACCAGATCGCGTGTTTCACCCACGACGGCGCGGTCATGGGCGGAACCTCGCGGCGTAGAGCACCATCATGTCACTTTACGCAGCGGTCCTTCGGCGTCGGCGAAGGCGGGACATCAGCCGGTCAGGCGCCCACTGCGGGTCACCGCGACCGCGGGTCAGCGGGTACCAGGCCAGCCCGACGAGCAGTGCGGCGAGGTGGCCGACTGGCGTGAAGGCGGCACTGACCGCGACGGGTACGGCGAACCACACGAGAGCGAAGCCCAAATACAGCCAGCGCCACGGCCGCGCGATGAAGTAGGTCAGCACGCCGATGATGCCGACGATGAAGTAGCTCACCCCGACGTCGCGGGCATTGAGGTACCTCGGCGACACCACCGCCTCCTGGATCTGCCAGTACAGGTACCCCTCGCTCAGGTAGGTGGCCAGCACGTGGGCGGTCAGCCCCACGATGACGAACCGCAGCGAGCCCAGGCGGCGCTCGGCGGGGGCGAGGACGAGGACGAACATCAGCAGATAGGGCCAGAACGCGTAGCCGTCGATCCAGAACAAGCTCGTGATGAGCACCCGGATCGGGTTGGCCGCGAGGTGATGCAGGTTCGTCGACTCATGATGCAGAAGCTCGCGAAGGTGCATCCGCGGCAACACGTTCTGCACGACGGTGGTCATGGCGAGCAGCGTCAGCCAGGTGAACATCACCGGGGCGCCGGCCCCGAAGCGCGTGAACACGTGCGGCCAGCTTCGCCGGTGGGCGGCGGCCGCGGGGTGCACGGCCTCGTCGGGCATGCTCCGACGATACGTCGGGTTGCCCGACGAGGCCGTCACCGAGCGTGCATCCACTGCGAAGAAACGCGCCAGATTTCGCAGTCACCGCACGTTCGACGTCAGTGGCAGCAGTCTTTTTCGAAGGCTTCGAGCCGGCACGCGCACGACGCGAGGATCGGCACGTCGGCGCGCGCCTTGGCCAGCTCCAGCTGACGGCCGATGATGACGGCCTCCTCGGTGCAGCCCAGCCGCTGCAGGCACTCGTGATAGCCGTGCAGGCTCCACACGTTATTCGGGTGCTGGCAGGGCCGGCTCAGCGTCGGGTCGAGGCCGAGGTCGGCGGCATACACCCGGGCGGCCTCCTCGACGTGGTTCTGTTCGAGCAGCAGCGCGCCGTAGGCATGACGCGTCGGCTGCATCCAGCCCCACGGCTCGTCGTAGGGCAGCTCGTCGTCGAGCGCGATCGCCCGCCGAAGGTGCGAATACGCCTCCTCGAAGTCGCCTTGGCGATAGCTGATTTCGCCGTCGAGCATGGCCGCCGCGACCGCGAGGATGTCGCGGCTGGTGTTGTTGAACAGGTACCGCGAGTCCGGAATGCGGGCATACGCCTCGGTGAAGGCCTCCCGTTCGGCGGCGGCCTGCGCGAGCTGACCCTTGGCGGCGTGCGCGACGCCGCGGCCGTAGTGAATGGTAGCCGTTGTGCTGCAATATAACTCGGTAGCTGCGGGCAGGGGCTCGGCGATCAGGTCGTCCCAGCGGCCGAACCGGATCAGCACATGCACCCGCAACGAGACGAAGGCCTCCAGCCAGTCGGCCATCGGCGGGGACTCGATGGACAACAACTCGGCGGTGAGCTGCGCGGACAGCTCGTCGGCGGCCTGCAGCGCGATCTGGGACTGCCCGGCGAACATCGCGGAGTACACCACGAAGTGCAGGTCGTGCGCCCGGTACAGCGAGTAGAAGTTCAGTGGCCCTTCGTGTTCGACGAATCGGCGATCGGCGTGGACCGCCGACTGGTTGGCCAGCACCGAGGACCGGTACTCACCGCAGAGCACGTCGATGTGCGAGGGCATGTGCTGCAGATGGCCGGCGTCGGGGACCAGGCCGCGCAGCAGGTCGGCGGCCGGCAGCGCCGTCTCGGGGTGGGCCGACATCTCCATCGCGTGGATGTAGAGGTGCAGGACCCCGGGATGCCCGCGGCCGACGTCGGTGGCCAGTGCGCGGTCCAGGAACTGCTTGGCTTGCACCACTCGTGAACCCGGTGCGGGCTCACCGGTTGCGGTGTCCCACAACGCCCACGCGGTGACGTTGACCAACGCGTCGGCGGCCAGCGCCAGGACGTCGACGTCGTCGGGGTGGGCCTCGGCCAGTTCGGCCATCGCGTCGGCGTAGTCGATGTGGCCGGCCGCCAGAGCGTCGGCGTCGTCCGGGTCGTCGGTCGGGAAGCGGGTGGCCAGTGCCGCGATGAGGCCCCGTTCCACGACGCCGGCGCGGCCGTTGCCGGCCAGCTGCAGCTCCATTCGGGCCCGGGCCAGCGACGCCGCCAGGTCGACCGGGTCGAACGCGTCCCAGGCCTTGTTGTAGTTGGGCCCGATCGCATAGGCGATGCCCCAGCGGGCGATCGCCAGATCGGCGTCGAGGGCCAGGGCGCGCTCGAAGCAGCGGATCGCTTCTTCGTGGTTGAACGCATAGGCCCACACCAGTCCCCGGTCGAACCACACCTGCGCCTGCGGCGACGGCGTGTCGACGGGCCGGTGG
>Ga0208851_1000989_pt1 | contig 10436 bp, 10 predicted proteins | sample NGESurshal092012_FD_184481 | JGI IMG/M metagenome (GOLD analysis project Ga0208851, IMG submission 184481) | Arctic peat soil microbial communities from Barrow, Alaska - NGEE Surface sample 415-2 shallow-092012 (SPAdes) | ecosystem: Environmental > Terrestrial > Soil > Wetlands > Peat ... | reverse complement strand
GGGGTGCGACGCACGGCGCCGCTGAGCGCGCCGAGCCGGACGTCGTCGGCGAGGTCGAGCAGGGAGGCCTGCACCGCGAGGGGCATGACGACACGCTACCACCAGGTCGTACAGGTGTACGAGCACACGTCCTCGCGTGTCCGCGCCCGTGGCGCGGCTGCGGCCGCCACACTGTGCGGGTGACGATGACCCTCGCGGTGGACTGCGGCGGCACCGGCCTCAAGGCCTCGGTGCTCGACGAGGCGGGGACGCTGCACGCCAAGCCGGTGCGCGTGCCGACGCCGTACCCGTTGCCCACCGAGCGGTTCCTGGACGCCGTGGCCGGGCTCGCCGCCGAGCTCCCTCCTGCCGACCGCGCCACGGTGGGCATCCCCGGGATGATCCGGCACGGTGTCGTCATCTCGACCCCGCACTACGTCACCGAGGCCGGACCGCGCTCGAAGGTGGTGCCGGACCTCGTCGACCAGTGGACCGGCTACGACGCGCGCGCGGCGCTCGAGCAGCGGCTCGGTCTGCCGACGATCGTGCTCAACGACGCCGAGGTCCACGGAGCGGGGGTCGTCACCGGCGCGGGGCTCGAGCTCGTCCTCACCCTCGGCACCGGTCTGGGCTGCGCGCTGTTCGACGGCGGCCGCCTCGCCCCGCACCTGGAGCTCTCGCAGGCGCCGGTGCGCTGGGGGCTGTCCTACGACACCTACATCGGTGACCGGGAGCGCAAGCGGCTCGGGCCCTCGTTCTGGTCGCGGCGGGTGCGGCGGGTCATCGAGGCCCTCCGGCCGGTCTTCGTGTGGGACCGGCTCTACCTCGGCGGCGGCAACGCGCGGGTGATCACCCCCGAGATCCTCGGCCTGCTCGGCGACGACGTCGTCGTCGTGCCGAACACCGCGGGGATCGTCGGCGGCGTCCGGGCCTGGGAGCTCGAGAGGGCGAGGGGAGCGTCGTGAGGGTCGAGTCGCGGCTGGACATCCCGAAGGGGACCGTCGCCGAGCGCACCGCCCTGGGCAGGCAGGCGCGCAAGCAGGTGCCGCGGTCCTCGCACGCGGAGTTCCAGCCATCGCAGGCGCGGCGCTCTCCGCTGGACGTGCTCGAGGAGCAGGGGCGCACGCGGGTGTCCGAGCTGCTGCCCATCCGCTACGGCCGGATGGCCTCCTCGCCGTTCGCGTTCTTCCGCGGGGCCGCCGCCGTCATGGCGATGGACCTCGCGGCCACACCGACGTCCGGGCTGCGCGTCCAGGTCTGCGGCGACGCCCACCTGGTGAACTTCGGCATCTACAACTCGCCGGAGCGGCGACTCATGTTCGACCTCAACGACTTCGACGAGACGCTGCCCGGGCCGTGGGAGTGGGACGTGAAGCGGCTCGCGGCGTCGCTGGTCATCGCCTGCCAGGACAACGGCTTCGACGAGCCCGCGACGATCGACGTCGTGCGCGACGCGGTGCGCGCCTATCGCAGCTCGATGGGGACCTTCGCGGCGATGACCAACCTGGAGGTCTGGTACTCCCGGCTCGAGGTGGAGAACCTCCTCACGATGATCAAGGCCAGGGCGGCGTCGGCGTCGATCAAGGTCCCGAGCGAGCGCGTGCGCGCGCTCAAGCGCAACGTCAGCAAGTTCGCCACCCGCGACAACCTGCAGGCGTTCTCGAAGCTGACCGAGGTGGTCGACGGCGTGCCGCGCTTCCGGTCGGAGCCGCCGCTCGTGGTGCCGATCGTGGAGCTCGCCGGGGAGCAGGGCGGGGAGTGGGTGCGCCGTGAGGCCGGACGCATCCTGGCCGACTACCGCGCCACGCTCGAGGACGACCGCAAGCTCCTGGCCGAGCAGTACGCCTACCGCGACCTGGCCCGGAAGGTCGTGGGTGTCGGCAGCGTCGGGACCCGCGCCTGGATGGTGCTCCTCGTCGGCCGCGACGACGGCGACCCGCTGATCCTGCAGTTCAAGGAGGCGACGGCGTCGGTCCTCGAGCCCTACCTCGGGGCCTCGGAGCACGAGCGCCCCGGCCACCGGGTGGTGGCCGGCCAGCGCGTGATGCAGGCGGCCAGCGACATCTTCCTGGGCTGGTACCGCGGGCGCGGCCTCGACGGCGACGAGCACGACTTCTACGTCCGGCAGCTGCGCGACGGCAAGGGCAGCATCGACGTGGCGCTGCTGGGGTCGGACGGCATGCGGGTCTACGCCGAGGCCTGTGCCTGGACCCTCGCGCGGGCGCACGCCCGATCGGGCGCGCGCATCGCGATCGCGGCCTAGCTCGGCAACGGACGCACGTTCGACGATGCGCTCACCGAGTTCGCGTTCGAGTACGCCGCGCAGAACCGTCGCGACCATGCCGGGCTCGTCGCGGCGATCGACGCGGGGCGCATCACCGCCGAACCCGGTGTCTGAGGCCCCGGAACTCGACGCTGCCGATTCGGCGAAACCTCGCCCCAGGACCGCCTCGCGTTCCTAGGCTCGCCCCACAACCGGGGTCACCTGGACACATGGAGGCAGTGATGGCCGGCAAGTTCGTGCTCAAGACCGACGCTCAGGGCAAGTACCGCTTCAACCTCGTGGCCGGGAACGGCCAGATCATCGCCCAGTCGCAGGCCTACAAGGAGAAGGACTCCGCGCTGGGCGGGATCGCGTCGGTCCGGACGCACGCGGCCGAGGCCGAGATCGACGACCAGACCTGATCGCTCGTGGTCTCCTCGTCCGCCGCGACGCCGGACGCCTACCTCCGCGAGCTCCCGCCCGACCGGGCGGCCGAGCTCGCGGTGGTGCGTTCCACCGTCGGCGCGGCGGTGCCGGAGGGCTTCGTGGAGACCATGGCCCACGGGATGATCGCGTGGGTGATCCCGCTCGAGGTGGTGCCGAAGACCTACAACGGCAAGCCGCTCATGCTCGCGGGGCTCGCGGCGCAGAAGAGTCACTCGTCGCTGCACCTCATGCCGCTCTACATGGGCGCCGCCATGAGCGAGGCGGACTTCCGAGCGAGGTGGCGGGCGGACCGCCCGCCGGACCTGGGCAAGGCGTGCCTGCGCTTCCGCCGCGCGTCGGACCTCGACCTCGGGCTCGTGGCCGAGGTCGTGTCGGCGTGCAGCCTCGAGCGCTACGCGGCGATCATGTCGGCGAGCCGTTCGTCGCGCTGAGGGCGGCGTGACGGCCCTAGAGTGGCGCCGTCCGCGACCCGGGAGGAGCTGCGATGACCGAGGTCCTGCCCGCACCGCGACCGGTGCTCGTCGCGTTCCTCGTCGCCGCGGGGCTCAACCTGGTGTCGGTGACGGCCGAGGTCCGGTGGCTCGAGATCGTGACCAAGCCGCTGCTGTGCGGGCTGCTCCTGGTGTGGGCCTGGCTGGCCTGCGACCGTCGTCCGCCGGGGCTGCTGCTGGCCGGGCTCGTCGCGGCGCTGGCCGGTGACGAGCTGCTCGGACCGGACGGCTCCGTGTGGTTCATCGCCGGTATGGGTGCCTTCCTGGTCATGCAGGTCTGCTACGTGGTCGGCTTCGTGCGGCTCGGCGCGGCGGACCGGCTCCGCGAGCGCCGCTGGATGATCGCCGCGTGGGCGCTGCTCTGGCTGGTGCTCAACGTGGTGCTCGGCCCGTCGCTCGGCACCCTGCAGGTCCCGATCGCGGTCTACTCGGCCGCCCTCACGACCATGGCCGCCTGCGCCGTGGCCACGGGCGACCGCCGAATCGGGGTGGGCGGCGTGCTGTTCCTGATCTCGGACACGCTCATCGGTCTCGACGCCGCCAACGTGCACCTGCCGGCCTCCGGCTTCCTCGTGATGAGCACCTACGCGATCGCGCAGCTGCTCATCACGACGGGCTGGGTGCTGCTCGCCCGCGAACCGGCACGGTCGCGCGCGACGGCCTGAGCGGCCAGTAGGTTCAGGGGACCCGTTCGACAGCCCAGCACCTCGAGGAGACGCGCGTGGTCGAGGTCGGTCCGTTCCGTGCGCTGCGTCCGGCCCCGGGGCTCGCGGAGCGCGTGATGTCGCCGCCGTACGACGTCGTCGACGTCGAGGAGGCACGGGCCTACGCCGCCGGCGATCCCGACTCGTTCCTGCGGGTGTCGCGGCCGGAGATCGACCTGCCGACGTCGGTGGACCCGCACTCCGACGAGGTCCACGCCCGCGGCCGGGCCAACCTCGAGGAGTTCCTCGCGCGTGGCGTGCTCGTGCGCGACGACGTGCCGACGTACTCGGTTTACCGCCAGGTGATGGGCGAGGCGGTCCAGACCGGTGTCGTCGCTGTGGTCGGCGTCGAGGACTACGACGCCGGCCGGGTCAAGGTCCACGAGCTGACCCGTCCCGACAAGGAGGACGACCGCGTCCGCCACATCGAGGCCCTCGATGCCCAGGACGAGCCCGTGTTCCTGCTCTCGCGTCGCTCGGCCGACGTCGACCACGTCGTGGACCGGGTGGTGTCGCGCGACCCCGCGGTCGACGTGGTCACGCGCGACGGCGTCGCCCACACGCTCTGGGTGGTCGACCACCCCACGGAGATCGCGGCCCTGCGCCGCGCCTTCGCCGAGGCGGGCGACCTCTACGTCGCCGACGGCCACCACCGCAGCGCGGCCGCCTCGCGCGTGCACGCCGCGCGTGGCGCTGCGCCCGGCGACCACGGACACATGCTCGCCCTGGTGTTCCCGATCGACGACGTGCACGTGATGGCCTACAACCGCGTCGTCGCCGACCTCAACGGGTTGAGCGTGGAGGAGCTGCTCGTGGCCCTCGACGAGGTCGGTTTCGACGTGACCCCGGCGTCGGGCGCGGTGGCCCCGAAGGTGCTGCACGAGTTCGGCGTCCACGTCGACGGCGACTGGTTCCGGCTGCGCGCGCGCGACGTCGACGACTCCGACCCGCTGGCCCGCCTCGACGTCTCGGTCCTGCAGGAGCGGGTGCTCGCGCCGCTCCTGGGGATCGACGACCCGCGGACCGACCCGCGGATCGCCTTCGTCGGCGGGATCCGAGGCACGAAGGAGATCGAGCGACTGGTGGCCTCGGGCCGCGCCGAGGTCGGATTCACCCTGTGCCCGACCTCGACGGCCGACCTCGTCGCCGTCGCCGACGCCGGTGAGCTCATGCCCCCCAAGAGCACCTGGTTCGAGCCCAAGCCCGCCAGCGGCCTGGTCCTCCACCCCCTTTCTTGATCGTCCCTTAGGGACGACCAAGAGTTCCTTTCATCGGGGCGTCCGCAAGTCGTGATCTTGCTCAGGCCAGGAGCTGGGTGGCGGCGTAGAGGTGGAAGTCGGCCGACAGCGCGATGTCGTCGACATGCACCCGCTCGTCGGCGTTGTGGTAGCCGGCGTCGATGACGCCCGCGGGAGTGGTCGCGAAGGGGCTGAAGCCGTACGCGACGGTGCCGAACTCCCGGCGCAGGTAGACCGAGTCGGTGAAGCCGGAGCACAGCGTGGGGAACAGGGTGGTGTCGAGGTGCTCGTCGGCGAACCGGCGTACGACGTCCCACAGCGGACTCCCCTCGGGCGAGGCGTTGCCGTGGTTGGCCGGCTCGGGCGCGGTGAGCTCGTAGCGCAGATCGTCCCCGAGCCGCCGGCGTACGGCGTCGAGCACGTCCTGCTCGGTCGTGCCCGGCAGGATCCGGCAGTCGAGCTCGACGCCGGCCCGCGCGGGCATGACGTTGCGGGCGGGGGAGCCGTGCAGCAGCGTCGGCGCCATCGTCGTGCCCGCGACGGCGGGCAGGCTGGTGGCGAGGTCGGGATGGAGCAGCCCACCCCGCCGGATCGCTTCCGCGAGCCCGAGCCGCTCGACCGCGCCGGCGCCGAGCAGGGTGTCGAGCATGACGCGCACCTGCGGGTGGTCCTGCGGCTCGGCCTCGCCCCGCCCGAGGCGGGCCAGCAGCTGACCGAGCAGCGGGACGGCGTTGTTCCCGAGTGTGGGGGTCGAGGCGTGGCCCGCCTCGCCGATGGCGTCCACCCGGATCGGGCAGGTGCCCTTCTCCCCGACGGAGATCTCGGTGAGGTGGCGTCCGTCGGCGAGCGGGAAGGCGATCCCGCCGCCTTCGTTGAGGGCGTACGTCGTCGCGATGTCCGGCCGCTCGTGCACCAGCCAGTTCATGCCGACCTCGGCAGAGCCGTCCTCCTCGTCAGCCACGACGACCAGGAGCAGGTCGCCGCGCCCGCGCCAGCCGGCGCGGGCCAAGGACGCCACCGCCGCCGTACGGGCCGCCACCTCGTTCTTCATGTCGACCGCGCCCCGGCCCCACAGGTAGCCGTCGTCGTCGATCTCCGCACCGAAGGGCGGGCGGGTCCAGTCCCGAGGGTCGGCCGGGACGACGTCGCTGTGGCCGACGAAGGCCAGCGAGGGGCCGTCGCCGGTGCCGGGGATGCGGGCCACGAGGTTGGCCCGGCCCGGGTCCCGGGCCACGAGCTCGGCCTCGACCCCGGCCTCGGCCAGGAACTCGGCGAGCACCTCGGCGACCGCCGTCTCGTTCCCGTTGGTCGAGTCGACCCGGATGATGCGGGCCGCCAGGTCGATCGCCTCGGACCGTCGGCGGGCGGCACCGAAATCGGCCGGAGCATGCGGTCCGGCAGGCGTCGGGTGGTTCATCGGGGCACCGTAGTGCCCGGTGGTCGTCCGGGCTTGCGCACGGACCGCAACGACGGCGTGTCCTGTGGCCGATGTCACGGCTCGCTCTCGGGACCAGGTCGGGCACAGGGGAACGGCTGGTGGCACACTCGCTCCGGACCACAGGACCGACCGAGACGGGCAGGCGCCGTATGGCAACGACCGGGATCAACTCACCGGGACGCGCGAAGATCGAGGCCAAGACCCTCCGGACCGACCGCTGGTGGCTGCAGCCCCTCGGTGTCTTCCTGGCTCTGACCGCGTTCGTCGTGTACTCCGCCTGGCGGGTCTTCAGCGGCAAGTACTACTTCCACGCGCCGTACATCTCGCTGTTCTACTCGCCCTGCCTGTCGACCGACTGCGTCGAGGGTGCGGAGCCGGGCGGCCCCATCTCCTGGTGGATGCTCTCGCCCTCGCTGCTGATCGCCTGGATCCCGCTGACGTTCCGCTTCTCCTGCTACTACTACCGGAAGGCCTACTTCCGGTCGTTCTGGCTCTCGCCGCCGGCGTGCGCCGTGGCCGAGCCGCACGGCGGCTACACCGGTGAGCGCAAGATCCCGCTGATCGTGAACAACCTGCACCGCTACGCGCTCTACCTCGCGCTGATCCTCAACGTGATCCTCACGATCGACGCCGTGATGGCCTTCAAGACGCCGACCGGCCACTGGGGCTACCTCGGCCTCGGCACCCTGATCCTCACGGGCAACGCCGTCGCGCTGTGGTTCTACACGCTGTCCTGCCACTCCTGCCGCAACATCACGGCCGGACGTATCACTCACTTCTCGAAGCACCCGGTGCGCTACAAGGCGTGGACCTTCGTCTCGAAGATCAACGAGCACCACATGGCCTGGGCCTGGATCTCGCTCTGCACGGTCGTCCTGGCCGACTTCTACGTCTACCTGCTCGCCTCGGGCCGCATCAGCGACCTGGTCTTCTTCTCCGCCTGATCGCGCAAAGGACTTCCATGACCGACCTCGAGCGTCATTCCTTCGACGTCGTGGTGATCGGCGCCGGAGGCGCCGGACTCCGTGCCGCCATCGAGGCGCGACTCCAGGGCAAGACCGTCGCCATCGTGTGCAAGTCGCTGTTCGGCAAGGCGCACACCGTCATGGCCGAGGGCGGCATCGCCGCGGCGATGGGCAACGTGAACTCCAAGGACAACTGGCAGGTCCACTTCCGCGACACGATGCGTGGCGGCAAGTTCCTCAACTCCTGGCGGATGGCGGAGCTGCACGCCAAGGAGGCCCCTCTGCGCGTCTGGGAGCTCGAGACCTACGGCGCCCTGTTCGACCGCACGCCCGATGGCAAGATCTCCCAGCGCAACTTCGGCGGCCACGAGTACCCCCGTCTCGCGCACGTCGGTGACCGCTCGGGCCTCGAGCTCATCCGCACCCTGCAGCAGAAGATCGTGTCGCTGCAGCAGGAGGACTTCCGCGAGACGGGCGACTACCAGGCGAAGATCAAGGTGTTCGCCGAGGTCACGGTCACCCGGCTGCTCGTCAACGACGGCAAGATCGCCGGCGCCTACGCCTACTACCGCGAGACCGGCGACTTCGTGCTCTTCGAGGCGCCCGCCGTCGTGCTCGCCACCGGCGGCATCGGCAAGACCTTCAAGGTCACCAGCGCCTCGTGGGAGTACACCGGCGACGGCCATGCCCTCGCGATGCGCGCCGGCGCGACGACCCTGAACATGGAGTTCATCCAGTTCCACCCCACGGGCATGGTCTGGCCGCTGTCGGTCAAGGGCATCCTGGTGACCGAGTCGGTCCGCGGCGACGGCGGCATCCTCACCAACTCCGAGGGCAAGCGGTTCATGTTCGACTACATCCCGGACGTGTTCAAGGCGCAGTACGCCACCACGCCCGAGGAGGGCGACCGCTGGTACACCGACCCCGAGAACAACCGCCGCCCACCGGAGCTGCTCCCGCGCGACGAGGTCGCGCGCGCGATCAACAGCGAGGTCAAGGCCGGCCGCGGCTCCCCGCACGGCGGTGTCTACCTCGACGTCTCGACCCGTCTGCCGGCCGACGTCATCAAGAAGAAGCTCCCGTCGATGTGGCACCAGTTCAAGGAGCTCGCCGACGTCGACATCACCAAGGAGCCGATGGAGGTCGGACCCACCTGCCACTACGTCATGGGTGGTGTGGAGGTCGACCCCGACACCGAGCAGACCAAGCTCCCCGGCCTCTTCGCGGCAGGCGAGGTGTCCGGCGGGATGCACGGGTCCAACCGCCTCGGCGGCAACTCGCTGTCCGACCTCCTGGTCTTCGGGCGGCGCGCGGGTCTCGGTGCGGCCATCTACGTCGACGAGCTCGGCGGCTCCACCCCGACGGTCACCGACCAGATGCTGGCCGACGCCGAGGAGGAGGCGCTCGCGGCCTTCCACGTCGAGGGCGGCGAGAACCCGTACACGATCCACGCCGACCTGCAGCAGACGATGAACGACCTCGTGGGCATCATCCGGACCGAGTCGGAGATGCAGGAGGCGCTCGACCGTCTCGAGGGCTTCAAGGAGCGGGTGAGGCGAGCGTCGGTCCAGGGTGGCCGTGCGTTCAACCCGGGCTGGCACCTCGCGCTCGACCTCAAGAACATGCTGCTCGTCTCCGAGGCGATCGCACGCTCCGCCCTCGAGCGCCAGGAGAGCCGTGGCGGGCACACCCGCGACGACTTCCCGACGATGAGCCCGGACTGGCGCCAGCTCAACATCGTCAGCCGCACCGAGGGTGACGGCGTCGCGATCTACCGTCAGCCCCTCGCGCCGATGCGCGAGGACCTCCTCGAGCTCTTCGACGTCAACGAGCTGAAGAAGTACCTGACCGAGGCCGAGCTGCCGAAGGGCGAGCACTCATGACCTACAAGGCCAAGTTCCGCGTGTGGCGCGGCGACGACGAGAGCGGCGATCTCCAGAGCTACGAGGTCGACGTGAACGAGGGCGAGGTCGTCCTCGACATCGTCCACCGTCTGCAGGCGACGCAGGCGCCCGACCTCGCGGTCCGCTGGAACTGCAAGGCGGGCAAGTGCGGCTCGTGCAGCGCCGAGGTCAACGGCAAGCCGCGCCTGATGTGCATGACCCGGATGAACACGTTCACCGAGGACGAGGTCATCACGATCACGCCGATGCGCACCTTCCCCGTCATCCGCGACCTGGTCACGGACGTCTCGTACAACTACGCCAAGGCCCGCATGGTGCCCGCCTTCGCGCCGCCGGCCGACCTCGAGCCGGGCGACTACCGCATGGCCCAGGTCGACGTCGAGCGTTCGCAGGAGTTCCGCAAGTGCATCGAGTGCTTCATGTGCAACAACGTGTGCCACGCGGTGCGTGACCACGAGGAGAACAAGACCACCTTCTCCGGCCCGCGCTTCCTCATGCGCATCGCCGAGCTCGACATGCACCCGCTCGACACCGTCGACCGGCGCAGGGTCGCGGTCGACGACCACGGCCTGGGCTACTGCAACATCACCAAGTGCTGCACCGAGGTGTGCCCCGAGCACATCCACATCACCGACAACGCGCTGATCCCGCTCAAGGAGCGCGTCGCCGACAAGCGCTACGACCCGATCTTCTCCATCGCCTCCCTGTTCAAGAAGAGCAAGGACACGCGCTCCCCGGCCCCGGAGACCCCGAAGGGCTGACGGGCGCGCACCACGATCACGGCACGGACTCGATCGGGTCCGTGCCGTCGTCGTATCGTCCGGGCAAGGCGGGAACGACCAGAGAGGGTGGTGGGGCAGTGCGCAGGATCGAGACGTCGGTCGACATCGCGGCGAGCCCCGAGCGGGTGTGGTCGGTGCTGAGCGACGTGCGCCTCATGCCCACGTGGACCGACTCGATGACCAGCGTGGAACTCGACCCGCCGGGTCCGCTCGCGGTCGGGTCCC
>Ga0208851_1000985_pt1 | contig 10447 bp, 8 predicted proteins | sample NGESurshal092012_FD_184481 | JGI IMG/M metagenome (GOLD analysis project Ga0208851, IMG submission 184481) | Arctic peat soil microbial communities from Barrow, Alaska - NGEE Surface sample 415-2 shallow-092012 (SPAdes) | ecosystem: Environmental > Terrestrial > Soil > Wetlands > Peat ... | reverse complement strand
CCGGCGGTGACCGGGCGGCTGCTCGTCGTCCTGGGCTGCGGTGGCGACCGGGACCGGGCCAAGCGCCCGCTCATGGGCGAGGTCGCGGCCCGCGGCGCCGACCTGCTCGTGGTCACCGACGACAACCCCCGGTCGGAGGAGCCGGCCCGGATCCGGACCGCCGTCCTCGAGGGTGCGATGCAGGTGCCGGACGCCGAGCGGGCCGAGGTGCTCGAGGTAGGGGACCGGCGGGCGGCGATCGAGGCGGCGGTGGGCTCGGCCCGCGCCGGCGACGCCGTGCTGGTGCTCGGCAAGGGCCACGAGCCCGGCCAGGAGCTGGCCGACCGGGTGCTGCCGTTCGACGACCGCGCGGTGCTGCGCGAGGCCATCGCGGGAGTGGTCGCGTGATCGAGCTGACGCTGGCCGAGGTCGCCGCCGCCGTCGGCGGGGTGCTAGCCGACGTCCCCGACCCGGATGCCGTGGTGACCGGTCCGGTGACCGTCGACTCGCGCCGGGTGGCGCCGGGTGGGCTGTTCGTCGCCGTGGCGGGGGCGCACCACGACGGGCACGACTTCGCCGCGACGGCCGTGGCCTCCGGCGCCGTCGCGGTGCTGGCCGCCCGCCCCGTAGGGGTGCCCGCGGTGGTCGTCGGCGACGTCGTGGCCGGGCTCGGCCGGCTGGCCGGGACGGTCCGTCGGAGGCTGCCCGGCCTGCACGTGGTGGGCATCACCGGGTCCTCCGGGAAGACGAGCACCAAGGACCTGCTGGCCCAGCTGCTCGAGCGGCTGGGACCGACGGTGGCCCCACCCGGCAACTACAACAACGAGATCGGGCTGCCGCTGACCGTGCTGGCCGCGGATCCGACCACCCGGTTCCTGGTGCTGGAGATGGGCGCCCGGGGGCTCGGCCACATCCGCGAGCTCACCGACATTGCCGTCCCGGACGTCGGAGTGGTGCTCAACGTCGGGACCGCGCACGTGGGGGAGTTCGGCTCCCAGGAGTCCATCGCGGTGGCCAAGGGCGAGCTCGTCGAGGCGCTGCCCGAGCGCGGCCTGGCCGTGCTCAACGCCGACGACCCGCTGGTGCGCCCGATGGCCGGGCGCACCGCGGCCCGGGTGGTCAGGTACGGGGAGTCGGACGGCGCCGATGTCCGGGCCGTCGACGTCGCGCTCGACGAGCGGGGCCGGCCGCGCTTCGAGCTGATCAGCGCCGCGGGGCGGGCCGTCGTGGCCATGCGGCTGGTGGGGGAGCACCAGGTGAGCAACGCGCTGGCCGCCGCCGCGGTCGCGCTCGACGCCGGCGCGCCACTGGACGTCGTGGCAGAGGCGCTCACCGAGGCCGAACCACGCAGCCGTTGGCGGATGGAGGTCGTGGAGCGCCCCGACGGCGTCACCGTGGTCAACGACGCCTACAACGCCAACCCCGAGTCGATGCGGGCCGCGCTGAAGGCGCTCGTGGCGCTGGCCGGCGACCGGCGGTCGTGGGCGGTGCTCGGCGAGATGGGTGAGCTGGGCGCCGAGCACATCGCGGCGCACGACACCATCGGCCGGCTCGCCGTCCGGCTCAACGTGGACAAGCTCATCGTCGTGGGCGCCGGGGCCAAGGCCATGCACCTGGGCGCCGGGATGGAGGGCTCCTGGGACGACGAGTCGGTGTTCGTCACCGATGTGGAAGCCGCTGTCGCGCTGCTGCGCGAGCAGCTGCGCCCCGGGGACGTCGTACTGGTCAAGGCCTCGCGGGCGGCCGGCCTGGAGCGGGTGGCCGCGGCGCTGCTCGCCGACCGGGAGGACGGCGCCGCATGAGGCTGATCCTGATCTCGACGGCGGTCGGGCTGCTCATCGGCCTGTTCGGCACGCCGCTGCTCATCCGCACCCTGCGCAAGCACGGCTACGCCCAAGCGATCCGGGCCACCGAGGAGGGCTACCCCGACCACGAGGCCAAACGCGGCACGCCGTCCATGGGCGGCCTCACCATCGTGGTGGGCGGGGTGCTCGGCTACCTGACCGCCCACCTGTACGCGCTCGAGCCGCCGAGCGCCTCCGGCGTGCTCGTGCTGTTCCTCATGGTCGGGCTGGCCACGGTCGGCTTCGCCGACGACTACATCAAGATCTTCAAGCAGCGCAGCACCGGCCTGCGGGCCCGGACGAAGCTGGTCGGCCAGGCGGTCGTCTCGGTCGCCTTCGCCCTCGCCGCGGTCCAATTCCAGGACGACCGAGGGGTGTCACCGGCGTCCCAGGCGGTCTCCTTCGTGAGGGACAGCCCCTGGGTGCTGCCCCTGGGCGTGTTCGTGGTGTGGGTCTACGTCATGGTGGCCGGCACCTCGAACGGGGTGAACCTCGCGGACGGGCTGGACGGCCTGGCCACCGGCGCGTCGACGATGGTGCTCGGCTCCTTCGTGGTCATCAACATCTGGCAGTACACGCACGCCTGCTCCGACCAGATCGCCCCCAAGTGCTACGAGGTGCGCGACCCGCTCGACCTCGCGGTCATCGCGGCCGCGCTGGTGGGGGCCTGCTTCGGGTTCTTGTGGTGGAACGCGTCACCGGCCCAGATCTTCATGGGGGACACCGGTTCGCTGGCTCTCGGCGGGGCGCTGGCCGGGCTGGCCATCATGTCCCGCACCGAGCTGCTGCTGGTCTTGCTCGGCGGCCTGTTCGTGATCATCTCCTTCTCGGTGATCCTGCAGGTGGCCTCCTTCAAGCTGACCGGACGCCGGATCTTCCTGATGGCGCCGCTGCAGCACCACTTCGAGCTGAAGGGCTGGGGCGAGGTGACCATCGTGATCCGGTTCTGGATCATCGCGGGGCTGGCGGCCGGGCTGGGGCTGGGCATCTTCTACTCGGAGTGGGTCAGCGGAGGGCTGGTCGGGTGACCTGGCAGGGCCGCACGGTCTGCGTCACCGGGCTGGCGGTGAGCGGCTTCGCCGCGGCCGATGCGCTGCTGCAGCTGGGCGCGCACGTCGTCGTCGTCGACCGGCGCGACGACGGCTCGCTGGCCGACTCGGCCGAGATCCTTCGGGACCTGGGGGCCGACGTCCGGCTCGGTGCGGACGTCGTCACGGTGCTCCCCGCGGGCACCGACCTCGTCGTCTCCTCGCCGGGCTGGCGCGACGACGTTCCGCTGCTGGCCGCCGCGGCGGCCGCCGGGGTGCCGGTCTGGAGCGAGGTGCAGCTGGCCTGGCAGGTCCAGCCGGCGCAGCGCCGTCCGGCCTGGCTGACCCTCACCGGGACCAACGGCAAGACCACGACGGTGGAGATGCTCGCGGCCATGCTCACGGCCGCTGGCCGCCGGGCGGTCGCCGCTGGCAACGTCGGGACCCCGGTCGTCGAGGCGGTGCTCGCCGAGCGGCCCTACGACGTGCTGGCCGTCGAGCTGTCCAGCTTCCAGCTGCACCGCACGGTCGGCCTGCAGCCGGTCGCCTCGGCCGTGCTCAACGTGGCGCCGGACCACATCGACTGGCACGGCAGCCTCGAGGCGTACGCCGCGGACAAGGGCCGTGTCTACGCCGGCACCACCGCGGCGTGCGTCTACAACGTCGCCGACCCGACCACCGAGCGGCTGTTGCGCGACGCGCACGTCACCGAGGGCTGCCGCGCGGTCGGGTTCACCCTGGGCGTCCCTGCGGTCGGCATGCTCGGGGTGGTCGACGACGTGCTGGTCGACCGGGCCTTCGGCGCGGACCGGCACGGCAGCGCGGTCGAGCTGGCCACCCTGGACGACGTGCAGCCGCACGCGCCGCACAACGTGGAGAACGCGCTCGCCGCGGCCGCGCTGGCCCGGGCCTACGGCGTGCCGCCCGCTGCGGTCCGCGACGGGCTGCGCGGCTTCCGCGCCGGCGCGCACCGGATCGCGATCGTGGCCGAGGTCGCCGGTGTGACCTACGTCGACGACTCCAAGGCGACCAACCCGCACGCGGCCGTGGCGTCCCTGACGGCCTACCCGTCAGTCGTGTGGATCGCCGGGGGGCTGGCCAAGGGCGCCACCTTCGACGACCTGGTGCAGCGGACCAGGGACCGGCTGCGCGGGGTGGTCCTGCTGGGGCAGGACCGTGCCGTGGTGCGGGCGGCGCTCGCGCGACACGCGCCCGACCTCCCGGTCGTCGAGGTCGCCAGCACCGAGACTGGGACGATGGACGACGCCGTGCGGGCCGCCGCAAGCCTGGCCGTGGCCGGCGACACCGTGCTGCTCGCCCCCGGCTGCGCGTCCATGGACCTGTTCCGCGACTACGCCGCGCGGGGGGACGCCTTCGCGGCCGCCGTCCACGCGCTGCCCGGTCCGGCCCGGTGACCGCCACCGTCCCGGCGCGCTCGCGCACCGAGCAGCGCGGCACCCCCCGGCTGCTGAACCGTCCGCTGACCTCCTACCACCTGGTGCTCGGCGGTACCTTGCTGCTGCTCGCGCTCGGCCTGGTCATGGTGCTGTCGGCGTCGTCGGTCAGCGCCTATGAGATCTCCGGCTCGTCGCTGTCGATCTTCCAGAAGCAGGCCATGTGGGCGGCCATCGGCGTCCCGCTCATGTGGTGGGTGTCGCGGATGCCGGCCACGCTGATGCGCAAGGCTGCCATCCCGCTGCTCATCGGCGCGGTCGGCCTGCTGCTGCTGGTGCTGGTGCCCGGGATCGGGCTGCGGGTCAACGGCAACCAGAACTGGATCGACTTCGGTGGCCCGTTCCGGCTGCAGCCGTCCGAGGCCGCCAAGCTGGCCATCGTCGTGTGGGGCGCCGACCTGCTCACCCGCAAGGAGAAGCTGCTCGGCCAGTGGCGGCACCTGCTGGTGCCGCTGGTGCCGGTCGCGGGGCTGCTCATCGGGCTGGTCCTGCTCGGGGGCGACCTGGGCACCGCCCTGATCCTCATCGCGATCGTCGCGGCCCTGCTGTTCGTCGTGGGCGCGCCCCTGCGGCTGTTCGTGCTCGGCGGCGCCGGCGTGCTCGGGATGGTGGCGCTGCTGTCGCTCACCGCGGCCCACCGGCTGCACCGGTTCCAGTCCTGGCTGCACCCCGAGGCGGACCCGCTCGGCATCGGCTGGCAGGCCGTGCACGCCCGGTATGCGCTCGGCAGCGGCGGCTGGTGGGGCCTGGGACTGGGGGCCAGCCGGGAGAAGTGGGGCTCGCTGCCCGAGGCGCACACCGACTTCATCTACGCGGTGATCGGCGAGGAGCTCGGGCTGGTGGGCACCTTGGTGGTGCTCGTCCTGTTCGCCGTGCTGGTCTACGCGGGCGTGCGGGTCGCGCTGCGCTCCACCGACCCGTTCGTCCGGCTGGCCGCGGCGGCGGCCACCGCCTGGATCGGCTTCCAGGCGGTGGTGAACATGGGTGCCGTGGTGGGCCTGCTGCCCATCACGGGCGTGCCGCTGCCCCTGGTCTCCTACGGCGGCTCGGCGCTGCTGCCCACCCTGGTCGCGCTGGGCATGCTGCTGTCCTTCGCCAGGGACGAGCCCGGTGCCCGGCCGGCGCTGGCCGCCCGCAAGGCGGCCCGTCGTCGCCGGTTCCGCTTCCGGGGCCGATGAGCCTGCGCGTGGTCGTGGCCGGCGGTGGGACGGCGGGGCACATCGAGCCGGCGCTCGCGCTGGCCGACGCGCTGTGCCGACGGGACCCGGGCACCGAGGTCACGGCCCTGGGCACCGAACGCGGCCTGGAAACCCGGTTGGTGCCCGAGCGCGGCTACCGGCTGGCCCTGATCCCCCCGGTGCCGGTCCCGCGCCGGCCCTCGGCGGCGCTGCTGTCCCTGCCCGGACGGCTGCGGGCCGCGGTCCGCGCCGCGGAGCAGGTCCTGGTGGACACCCGGGCAGACGTGCTCGTCGGCTTCGGTGGGTACGTCGCGGGGCCCGCCTACCTGGCCGCCCGGCGCCGGAAGGTCCCGTACGTCGTCCACGAGGCCAACGCCAGGCCCGGCCTGGCCAACCGGCTGGGCGCGCGGTTCACGCGGTACGTGGCGGTCGCCACGGCCGGCACGTCGCTGTCCGGTGCCCGGCTCGTCGGCATGCCGCTGCGCCGGGCGGTCGCCCAGCTCGACCGGGCCGCGGAGCGGGCGCCGGCGCGCGCGGCGTTCGGCCTGGACGCCGACCGGCCGACCCTTCTGGTCGCCGGCGGCTCGCAGGGCGCGGTGCGGCTCAACGACGCGGTCGTCGGTGCGGCGGCCGAGCTGGCCACCGCCGGGATCCAGGTGCTGCACGCGGCCGGGCCGCGCAACGAGGTGCAGGTGCCCCGTTCTGCGGGGGAGCCGCCCTACGTCGTCGTCCCGTACCTGGACCGGATGGACCTCGCGTACGCCGCGGCCGACCTCATGCTGTGCCGGGCCGGGATGATGACCTGCGCTGAGCTGGCCGCCGTGGGCCTGCCGGGCGCGTACGTCCCGCTGCCACACGGCAACGGCGAGCAGCGGCTGAACGCGCAGCCCGTGGTCGACGCCGGCGGGGGGTTGCTCGTCGACGACGCCACCTGCACACCGGAGTGGGTGGTGGCCACGCTGCTACCGCTGCTGAAAGACACCGCCCGGCTGGACGCCATGGCCCGGGCCGCCGCGGGGTTCGGGCGCACCGACGGCGACGAGCGGCTGGCCGACCTCGTCCTCGAGGCCGCGGGGAGCCGGCCATGACCGTGCCGTCAGCGCCGGCCGCGGACCAGCTGGGCCCGGTGCACTTCATCGGCATCGGCGGGGCGGGCATGTCCGGGATCGCCCGGATCCTGCTGGACCGTGGCATCCCGGTTTCCGGCAGCGATGCCAAGGACTCCCGCGAGCTGGCCGCGCTGGCCGCCAGGGGGGCCACCGTGTTCGTGGGGCACCGGGCCGAGCAGCTGGGCCCGGCCGCGACCGTGGTGATCTCCTCGGCGATCCGGGACTCCAACGTCGAGCTGGTCGAGGCGCGGGTGCGAGGGCTGCGGGTGCTGCACCGCGCCCAGGCGCTGGCCGCCGTGATGACCGGCCGCCGGGTGGTCGCGGTGGCCGGCACGCACGGCAAGACGACGACGACGTCGATGCTCACCGTGGCCCTGCAGCACTGCGGGGCGGACCCCTCCTTCGCCATCGGCGGGGAGCTCAACGAGTCCGGCGCGAACGCCCACGACGGCTCGGGCGAGCTGTTCGTGGCCGAGGCGGACGAGTCCGACGAGTCGTTCCTGTACCTGTCGCCGTTCGCCGCTGTCGTCACCAACGTGGACGCCGACCACCTGGACCACTACCGGACCCCCGAGGCCTACGCCGCGGTGTTCACCCGGTTCGCCGACCGGCTGGACCCGGACGGGTTCCTCGTCACCTGCACCGACGACCCCGGCGCACGTCGGCTGGCCGAGCTGGTCCGGGCCGGTGGCCGCCGGGTGGTCACCTACGGCGAGGGTGCCGATGCGCAGCTGCGGGTCGAGCGGGCTGCCCCCGGCCCGACCGGGTCCCGGTTCGAGCTGTTCGACGGCACCGCCCCGTTGGGCGCGGTTCAGCTGCGGGTGCACGGCCACCACTACGTCCTCGACGCCGCCGCGGCGATCACGGCCGGCCTGCGGCTGGGCTTCCCGTTCGTCGGGCTGGCCGAGGGGATCGCGCGGTTCTCCGGCACTCGGCGGCGGATGGAGGACAAGGGCGGCGCCGCGGGCGTCCGGGTCATCGACAGCTACGCCCACCACCCCACCGAGGTCGCGGCCGACCTGCGGGCCGCCCGCGAGATCGCGGGGGAGGGGCGGCTGGTGGTGGCCTTCCAGCCGCACCTGTTCAGCCGGACCCGCATCTTCGCCGACCAGCTCGGGCAGGCCCTGGGTTTGGCCGACGACGTCGTCGTCATGGACGTGTACGCGGCTCGGGAGGACCCGGAGCCCGGGGTGACCGGCGCGCTGGTGGCGCGGGCGGTGCCGCTGCCCACCGGGCAGGTGCACTTCGAGCCGTCCTGGACGGCGGTGGCCCCGTACCTGGCGCAGCGGGCCCGACCCGGTGACCTGGTGCTGACCCTGGGCGCCGGCGACATCACCATGGTCGGCCCGGAGGTCGTCGAACTGCTCCGCCAGCGTGCGGACTGGGGGGACTCATGAGCACGCGCACGCCGACCAGACCCAAGCCCCGGGCCGCGACCGAGCGGTTCGAGGAGCGGCTCCGCTCGGTATCCAGACGGCGCTGGCTGCTGCGGGGTGCCGCCCTCGGAGTCGCGGCACTGCTCGGCCTCGCGGTCTGGCTGGTGGGCTGGTCCTCGCTGCTGGGGGTCCGGCAGGTCGTGGTGCGCGGCGCCGACCAGGTCCAGCCGTCCCTCGTGCAGCTCAAGGCCGCGGTCCCGCTCGGCACCCCGCTGGCCCGGGTCGACCTGGGCGCGGTCCGGGCCCGGGTCGAGGCCATCCCGGCGGTCGCCTCGGCGCAGGTGCGGCGCCAGTGGCCGAACACGCTGCTGGTCCAGGTGGTCGTCCGGGTGCCGGTGCTGGCGGCGAACAGCGGCGGCCAGTGGCAGCTGATCGACCGGACCGGGGTGACGTTCAAGACCGTGGCGGCACCGCCGGCCGGGCTCCCGGTGCTCACCACCGCGGGGGACCCGGCGACCGTGGACCAGGCGACCCTGCGGGCCATGGCCACGGTGGCGGCCAGCCTGCCCGCCACGCTGGCCTCGCAGGTCCGCTCGATCATTGCCACCTCCCCTGACGACGTCGTGCTCCGGCTGACCAGCGGCGCCCAGGTGCGCTGGGGCTCCGCGGACGACACGGCCGTCAAGGCCCAGGTGCTGGCCATCCTGGTCGCCCGGGTGGGCGGGCGGAAGGTGTCCCTGTACGACGTCCGGGCCCCGGACGCGCCGACCACGCGGTGAGCCCGCCGAGCAACGGCGAAGTTGACCCGAACCCCCCGATCGGCCTACCGTCCTGCATCAGCCTCAGGTTGACATAACTATCACCCTCTACCTGAGGGTCAGGGTCGGGCGGACGCGAAGGGCACAGCCGTGGCAGCACCGCAGAACTACATCGCCGTGATCAAGGTCGTCGGAATCGGTGGTGGCGGCGTCAACGCCGTCAACCGGATGATCGAGGTCGGCCTCAAGGGCGTCGAGTTCATCGCGATCAACACCGACGCGCAGGCGCTGCTGATGAGCGACGCTGACGTCAAGCTGGACATCGGCCGGGAGCTGACCCGCGGTCTCGGCGCCGGGGCCGACCCGGAGGTCGGCGCCAAGGCGGCGCTGGACCACGCCGAGGAGATCGAGGAGGTCCTCAAGGGGGCCGACATGGTCTTCGTCACCGCCGGCGAGGGCGGTGGCACCGGCACCGGCGGCGCCCCCGTCGTGGCCAAGATCGCCCGCTCCATCGGCGCGCTGACCGTCGGCGTGGTGACCCGGCCGTTCAGCTTCGAGGGCCGTCGGCGCGCCCAGCAGGCCGAGACCGGCATCGACGACCTGCGCGACGAGGTCGACACCCTCATCGTCATCCCCAACGACCGGCTGCTGTCGATCTCCGACCGTGGCGTGAGCGCGCTCGACGCGTTCCGCTCGGCCGACCAGGTGCTGCTGTCCGGCGTCCAGGGCATCACCGACCTGATCACCACGGCCGGCCTGATCAACCTCGACTTCGCCGACGTCAAGTCGGTCATGTCCGGCGCCGGCTCGGCGCTCATGGGCATCGGCTCGGCCCGGGGCGAGGAGCGGGCGGCACAGGCGGCCCGGATGGCCGTGTCCAGCCCGCTGCTCGAGGCCTCCATCGACGGCGCCCGCGGCGTGCTGCTGTCCATCTCGGGCGGTTCGGACCTTGGGCTGTTCGAGATCAACGAGGCGGCTCGGCTGGTGTCCGAGTCGGCCCACCCGGACGCCAACATCATCTTCGGTGCGGTCATCGACGACGCCCTCGGCGACGAGGTGCGGGTCACGGTCATCGCGGCCGGCTTCGACGGGGGCGCCCTCCGGCCGGCCGTACTGCCGACCCCGGCCGCAGCGGCGACTGCGGCAGCGGCTCCGGTCGAGACCGTGGCCGCGGCTTCGGTCGCCGAGGCCCAGCGTGCGGTCCCGGCTGCGAGCGCCGAGCCGGGCGAGGACGAGATCGTGCTCCCGACCGAGCGCAAGCCGCGGCGCACCATCGTCTTCGACGACGCGGCGGCGGTCGCCGCCGCCGACGACGACGACCTCGACGTACCGGACTTCCTCAAGTAGGACCGCGGCGGTGTTCGCCTGGCGGGAGACCGTCGGCGACGTCGGGTTCGCGGTCACCGACCGCTCGGGCGGCGCCGGCGCGCCGCTCGCGTTGCCCGCGCAGCCAGGCATCGAGGGCCGGCGCGTCGGGGCCAGGGCCCCCGGGCGTGTTTCGTCAGGTGCTGTTGGGCCCGCTGCCGCCACCGGCGTCAAGCGCGCGAGTCCGTATCTTGCTCAGGGCAGGGTGACGGGTTCTCCGGCGGCGATTCTGGTTGCGAGATCGTGGAGCGCGGCGGGGGATAGGTGGACGCCCAGGGGTTTGAACGCGTCCTTGAGCACCCGTTGTACTTGGGCGGTGGGTCGCCCTTGGTAGGCGCGGGCGAGGGCACGTAGGA